>Ga0268299_1000294_pt1 | contig 175911 bp, 133 predicted proteins | sample NOBtaG_FD_193484 | JGI IMG/M metagenome (GOLD analysis project Ga0268299, IMG submission 193484) | Activated sludge microbial communities from bioreactor in Nijmegen, Gelderland, Netherland - NOB reactor | ecosystem: Engineered > Bioreactor > Aerobic > Activated sludge | place: Netherlands... | reverse complement strand
AGGTTGACGGTGCGTCCGGCAAAGTCATCGATGCGGATGATCAAGTCCTGAACGTTGTAGACCTGAACGGTCGTGCGACGGGCGAGGTCTTCCTTGGTGGAAATCTGAACGACGCCGTCGCCGATTTCATAGGCGAGGTCGGTTTCGCCGGCACCCACGGCTTCCAGAATGAGTTTCAACGCGGTCTCAATCTTGACCGTGCCGGCCGTCAGTTTGAGGCTGACTTCCTTGTCCTTCTCAATCGCTGCTGTTTCAAGCGCCGTCCAGTTGACGACGATGTTGAGGCCGGTCAGATCACGAAGGTAATCGACGACCTGCTCAAAGGTGATGCCGTCAAAATTGATTTCCGGGGCGGTCTGCTGAAGTTTCCGAGTGATCATGCGATTGGCTTCGCTCTCGGTGACTTCGGCCGCGCTTTGGCGCTTGGCGGTGATTTCTGCCCAATTCTTGGGATAGAGCACGTCCTTGTGCCAGGGGATCAGGGCCTCCTCGGTCTCGACCAGCAGGTCCTGAGCCTCGCTGTGTCGCAGTGAAGTGGCCGCGCGATCACGAACGTGGACCGCGATGTCCTCCAGGGTCTCCTTCATGACCGCCGCATTCTGATTCTCGGGGTCGATGGCCAGAAGTTGCTTGAGAACCTGGATGGCGTCCTCATAGCGACGCTCCTTGCGCAACTCGATCGCATGATTCATCAACTGGTCGATCTGCTTGCGCTTGCTCTCCTCGATGAGGGCGATGCGCTGGCGCTCGCGCTCGGCGATCTCCGCGCTGGCCGCCGTGATCTCGGATTCGTCGTGGGCCTTTTCCTCGTCGTCGATGTAGCGGGCGAGTTGGACCGCGTGATCGCGGAACTGCTCGTAGCGCGACGGCGGGTTGGCATAGCGACGATTGGCTTCGATGGTCTGCCGGGCGAAGTCCATCATCTGGTGGGCTTCGGCAAACTCGTATGCGATGACCGCCTTCTTGATCTTCTCCTCGGTGACGCGATAGGTCTTCTCGGCCTGCTGCCAGAGAAGTTCGTGCTCCTCGGCTACTTCGTCAACGATGTTGGCGGCGCCGATCGCGCGGCTGGTGCCGGAAGAGCCCGGGGTGAAGAGCGTGGAAGACGGGGGCGCCGAAGACAGACCGGACGAAGTTCCGGACGGCGTCGACGTGTGGGTGGCCGCCGGCGTGCTGGAGCGAACTTCAAGCAGTTCCATCTGCTGAACCGAACCGGAACTGGTGCGCGCCGGAGCCGGTGTCGTGCGAACGGGCGCCGGAGTAATCGGCTGAACGGCCTGGGGCGGCGAGGACTTGGCGGGCGGATTCGTCGAGACGGCCGCGGCGCCCGGCGTGATCTCCTTCATCTCCTCCATGCGGGTCGTGCCGCCCGTGCTGGGCGCGGTGCGTACCGGAGCCGGCGGGGGCGAACTCGCCGCAGGCGGCGGTGTGCTGCCGGTGACTTCCTTCATTTCCACCGTGGCGGTGCCGCCGACCGGTGCGGGTGCAACGGCCCGATCGATCTCGGCGATCTTGGTGGAGGCGCGGGCCTTGACCTCGGCAGCCGCGTATTTGTTCGTAAGAATACGGCTGTATATCGGCTTGGCCTCGCCGCCCTTTCCGGACGCCGCCAGGGAGTCGGCCAGTTCGAGGTCGTGCCGGGCGTCGGCCTGGGCGCCGATCGCCGTGGTGGTGTCGGTCAGGTACTTTTGGAGTTGGACCTGCTGAACCTCGTCCTTCAACTCGTCGGGGTCCAGTTTGTCCAGGAGGGCCCGCGACCCCTCGTAGTCGCCTGCATCGAACAGTTTGATCGCCCGGGCCAGCAGTTCGGCCGCCGACGGGTCCGTGTCATCGGCCCGCAAGGTTACGCCGTTGAGCGTCAACCCGACGAGCAATGCGGCACATACATACCGGAGTCGCGACATGGGTCTTCTCCTGATTTCGTCTCAATCCGCACTGGTTTTCCGACGCGTCGCATGCAATCCGGCGCGACGGTAGTTTTCGGTGTGTCTGTATGCGGCGTTCCCTCTCGCCGCTTTGCGGGTCCCGGCGGCCGGCAGCGTGGGTGGGGCCGTCCGCCGAAGCGCAGGTGCGCCTTGCCAGGACCGTGGTGCGCCGTTGGCCTACCTAATCTACGCCGGGACAGGCAATAATGCAAGCCCCCGGCCAGCCATTACCGCATTTCGGACCCGGGTTTTCTCCACCGGTTCCGACGGCCTCCGCCACTTTATCGTTCGGCATGCCCGGCCGGCCTTGTCAAATCCCAATTCGAGATCTTCGGACCCGCGTGCCGGTTATGCGGCCGGATTCTCGGTCGTCCAACGCATTCGCGGTCACTCGGCGAAGCAAGCGTCCTGAATGGCCGAACCGGCAGCCAACAAACCCGGACGGTGATCCTAATCTTCTCGGATGGGCGACTGGGACCATACCGGGAGAGATCGCGGCCCCGTCCGTCGAAAGCGTCCGCAGGCGGCATGAACCTGCCCCATGAACGAACGCGGCGCCTGGGTGCCAACGCGGCGCCTCGGTGCCGAAAATGTGAGTCGATGATGCCCGGAGCCCATGCGATCCGGATCGAGCAGAGAACTTCGCCAAACTCAGCCATGCCAGGGCGTCACCAGCGTAACGCAAAGCACCTGATTGGCACACAGCGCGATGCTGAGTCTCTGTCAATTTCCTTCGCGGCGGACCCATTGGGCATGTTCACGTTCATCTGCCGGCGTTGCCGCCGCACAAAGGACCAGACTTGCAACTTGACCCATGCGGGTCTAGCCTACTCACTGGTCACGACGACTTAGCCGCCTCAACATCGGAATTGTTCAAGGGCACTGAGTCAAATCTGCGAATGGATCCACCGGGATTCATCACTGAAAATCAGGAGTGTAACTCACATGCCGCGTGGAAAAATGTCTGCCGAAGGTCGTGCAAAGATAGCCGCCGCCGCTCGCCGCCGGTGGGCCAAAGTCAGGGCGCTGAAGAAGTCCGGAGACCTGGCTGGCGCCGCACGACTCACCGGACGACGCAAGGGCGCCGTCGTTTCGCGGGCGGCAGCCCCCTTTGCAGGATTGGCCATGCCGAAGCGCCGCGGACGACCGCCCAAGTCAGCGCCGGTTTCGGCAAACAATCCCTACCTGAACATGACCATCAACGATTTGGTGACCGCGAAGCGCCAGATTGACGAGGCTTGGTCGGCAGTCATGCAAATGGTCCGCTGAGGCATCACGCGCCGCCGGTGAGACACAGCGCCACCATTGTGACCTGCTTGGCCGGCGCACTGCGCCTTTTTGAATCAGGCGTAATCGTAACTTACTCCGCTCGTCGCGCAATCGGCGCGGTCGAGTCGGTACGAATTATGAATCCGGTGCGTCGATCTTATTTGTCGCATCGGCCTCGCGCTGCGGCGAATAAATCGGCTGTCTGAGTTTCAATGGCCTGCCGCTTGGTCGGCAGGAGAGGCAATTCGGCTCGAAATCCCGCATCGGCGTGTGTATCATTTCCAGACACGCCGCAACGCCGTCACCCGCGCAGGTGTGAAACCCCGTCCGGTTGACACACAGCGCCAAGACTGAAGAATGCCGCAACCCACGCCCGCCGTCACCGACCCCACCGCAGGAAGCACCTCCATGAGCAGCGCACACACACGAACGCGACCCGTTTTCTTGACGATCGTCGCTTTCATCGCGATCGCGGCCGGGTGCACTCAGACCGAGTGGACCCGGTTCTGGACCATGAACAAGGACAAGGGCGAGCAGCCCAAGGCCGCCCCCCGCGACAAGGTCGGCACGGTCTCCCTTCAGGACACCATCGGTCAACTGGTCACCGTCGAGGGTCTGCGCCTGCAGCGCGTCCGTGGATACGGATTGGTCGTCAATCTGGCGGGCGCCGGCGGCACGGATGCCCCCAAACTCGTCAAGGACCACCTCGCCGCCGAAATGCGCCGGCGCCAGCCGATTGGCGGTCCGGGCACGCCCGCCCAGGAATGGCTCGAGTCCCGCGACGCGGCCGTGGTCGAAGTGACCGGTCTCATTCCTGCGGCGGCCGAAAAGGGGACCCGCTTTGACGTGGCCATTCGCAGCATGGGCGAGCAGTGCAAGTCGCTCATGGGCGGACGCCTCGTTCTGTGCGACCTGGCCCTGTATGCCGACACCCCCAGCGGCGTGATCAGCGGTCAGACCCTGGCGTCGGCGGCGGGTCCGATCTTCATCAGCCCTTTCGGCCGCGGGTCAGAATCTGCCACCAAGGTGAATCCGCGAACGGGCGTCGTCTTGGGCGGAGGAACGGTCATCAAGCCGCGCAAGGTGCGGCTCATCCTGAATGATCCGCGCTACAGCGACGCCGTGCGCATTCGCAACCGCATCAACAGCGTGTACGGCACGCTCGACAGCATTGCCGATGCCAAGAGTCCGACCATCATCGAACTCTCCGTCCCGCCCGAGCATCGCCTCCGCAAGAAGTTGTTCCTGGATTACGTCGGACACACCACGCTGATCTCCAGCGATGGATTCCTCGAACAACGCGCCAAGGACCTTGCCGCCGAGATTCAGCAATCCGACGCCAATTACGAGTCAATCGCCGTGGCATGGGAGGCCATCGGACGCAGCACGCTTCCGGTCGTGCAGTCGTTGTATGACAACAGTCTTGCACCAGCCCGGTACTACGCCGGAAGAACCGGCTTGCGCATGGGCGACAAGGCCGGCCTGGAAATCGTCGCCCGATTCGCCGCCGACGAGTCGAGCCTTTTTCGCGATCAGGCCATCGAGGAACTGGGACACGCCGTCAAGATGTATGCGGCCGGCGAACACCTGCGAAAACTGCTGGACGGCAACGACATGCCCACGCGTATCAAGGCTTATCGAGCCTTGCGTCTGCATCAGCACCCATCCGTCCGATCGAAGGTGCTGGATGAAGACAACCTGATTTTGGATGTGGTAGACTGCAAGGGCCCCCCGCTCATTTACGCACAGCGCACCCTTGCCCCGCGTCTGGCGATTTTCGGCTCCGGCCTGACCTGCAAGACCCCGGCCATGTATCCGGACGGCTCCGATCGCGATTGGGAGCCCCGTGTGCAAATCTCGGCCGATCGCAAAGGCAAGGGCCTGACCGTCATCTATAAGAACCGGGCCAATGGCCGCACGTCGCCGCCGATGAATGTCTCGCCGCGCCTGGCCGATCTGATTGAGTTCCTGGGCGGCAAACCGTCGCAGGACGCCTCGGGCGAGTTTCAGGGGCTTGCGGTGCCCTATTGCGAAATTCTGGACGTCCTGGTTCAACTTTGCGATTCCGGAACGATTCCCGCAAAGTTGGAGGTGGAGCGCGCCACGGCCAGCGACGTCCTCGATTATGAGAAGCCGCGGGAACGCGAAGAATCCGAGTATTGATCGAGCCGAAGCGCCGCGCGTTACAATGACTCGGCGGCACGTTGTCGCGAACGCCTGTTCGCCTGGCCCTCGGAATCCGTGCGTATGAACCCTGTCACGCTCCCGTTGTTGTTATTGATTTCAACCGGCCCCATCGGGGCAACCGATCTGACGGCCCGCCTCTCGCCGATCAACGAATCCAGCATGGCGCGGTTCGGCGTCTTCGATCCGCAGACCGCGTTGTTGTCTGCCGAGAAGCCGACCGGTGTCTCCAAAGCCCCCGCACGTGATGAACTTCATTGGGCCCGTTTTGAATTCGGACCCGCCTCTGCATCCCGGACCATTCACGTTGCACTGAGCGAATCAGATCCGACCGCACCGGCCATCTGGATCGATGCCAATTCCAACGGCGATCTGACGGACGATGCGGATCAGAAGTGGCAACCCGTGAAGCCGGCGGATGCCTCGGCCCCGAGTCCGGCCTACGAGACGTTCTTCACGCTGCCCACCGATGACGGCCCGTTTGCGGGCCGAACCGTGCGGGTGTTTCGATTCACGCCTGCCGAAGCAACGGCACGCAAACTGACGCCGCTCGGGATTTACGCGTCGATGCCGGCCGGGGCACAGGGCGAGTTGCTGATTGATTCGCGGAAGTACGCCGCGGTCCTCCTTGATCGATCGGCCACGGCCGATTTCACCTATCCCAACGGGCGAAGTTCGGCCATGTTGTTGCTGCTCGATGCGAATGGAGATTCAAACTTCGGGCCGACCGAACGGTTTCCGATCGACCGAGCCTTTCGACTGAACGATGCGTGGTTCGAGGTCGATACCATCAAGGGAGACGGCACTGAGTTCAAACTGAAAAAGGCGGCCTCCCCGGAGGAAATTGCGAAGCGCACCGCACCGCCCACCACCGGAGACGTGGCCCCCGCGTTCACCGGTCCGGGACTCGATGGCAAGCCGGTTAACTTCCCTGCGGACTACAAGGGGAAATTGGTTCTTGTCGATTTCTGGGCCACCTGGTGCATGCCGTGCGTGGCCGAATTGCCGAACGTAAAGGCAGTGCACGACAAATATCACGACAAAGGCCTTGAAGTCCTCGGCATCAGTTTTGACAAGCCGGGGCAGGCCGACGCGGTGCGCAAATTCGCCGAGGCCCGCAAGTTGCCGTGGCGACACGTTTACGAAGGCAAATTCTGGGCCACCGACATCGGCCAGAAGTGGAACATCGGCAGCATTCCCGCCGCGTTCCTGATCGACGGCGACTCCGGCAGGGTACTTGCGGCCGGTCCCGCCGTACGCGGCGAAAAACTCGACGCCACCGTGGGCCTGGAAATCAAGAACAAGTTTCGGGACGCAGCGCCATAAGACGCAGCATCCTCGATCAAAGTTGACCGGCAATTCCGGACCTGCACGCCGCGTCCGCAAATCCTGGGACCACGACACAAGCAGAATTTCCACAGGCCCTCGACTTTGCCCATCTTGACATGAAGAATCCTGCGTTGCACGCGGGCGGTTGATCCGGTCGTTTCGGATGAACCGGTGCACAAGGGGGGAAACATGGCTGTCTTTTGCTCGCGGATGATTCCGCTCGGAACTTCGTTATTCACAGTCGTCATTTTCTTGTCCGGATGCGGCACCGGCGGCAATCCGCTTCTGCCGGATCAGCAGGGTGGCTTGTCGGGTGACCCGCTGATCAACGGAGCCGCGCCGTCAAACGGCGGGTCCACCCCGCAGGATGGCTCTACCGGCCAGACCGGCGGCACGGGTGCTGCCGGCGCCGACGGCAGCAGTGGTGCGAATGGCGCCGACGGTGCAACCGGTTCCACGGGAACGGGCGGGACGTCCGGCAGCGCCGGCGCCACGGGGGCCACCGGCCCGGCCGGGCCCCAGGGTCCGATCGGCCCCGCGGGTCCTGCAGGTCCCGCCGGCCCCGAAGGCGCTTCGCCATTTTCGCTCGTTCAAAATCACGCAGTCTATATGCAAGGATCAGTCGGAATCGGCGTGACCGCGCCGCTGGCGAAACTGCACGTCGCGGAACTGACCGATGCCATGAGCATCATTCGCATCGAGTCGGGCCTGACCGCACCGCAGTATGCCGGCATCGATTTCGTCGATCGCGGCAAGCCCCATTGGGGTCTCGGTAAGGATGCGATCAACGACTTCTACATCGACGACCACGGTCGGCGGCGATTCACCATCAAGTCTGACACGGGCCTTTTCGGCATCGGAACCGAAGACCCCGTGTCCCGGCTGGACGTGCGCAACGGCGTGCTCAGCGTCACCAACGGCATCGCAAAGACGCGTGTCGCAACCGGCCTCACGCCGGGACTCGATGCCGGATACCTGCAACTGTCTGGCCCTGACGACAAGGTGCTGGCCGGCATGGGCGGCAGCGCCCGTGGCACCGTGTATGTTCAGAACGCCGCGGGAACGCGCCTCGCGGAGATGTCGGTATCGCCTCAAGGTCAGGGCGTCATCGTCGCCGACGTCATCCAGGCCGCGGTGAAAAACTTCTGCATTGACCATCCGCTCGATCCACAGAACAAACTGCTGGTGCATACGTCCGTCGAATCCGCGGACATGATGAACATCTACAGCGGCAACGTGGTGACCGACGATTCCGGGTTTGCGGACGTTCAACTGCCGGAGTGGTTTGAGTCCCTGAACACCGATTTCCGCTATCAACTGACGGCGGTCGGACAGTTCTCCCAGTGCATCATCGCCGAGAAGATCAAGGGCAATCGCTTCGTGATTCGGTCGGACAAGCCGCAAGTCGAGGTTTCATGGCAGGTTACGGCCGTTCGACACGATCCGTGGGCCCTGAAGCATCGCTCTCCGGTCGAGTTGGAGAAGCCGTCGTCTGAAAAGGGCAAACTGTTGCGACCGGACGCCTACGACGCAAAATAGAACGCAAAGCGGCCTCGCATCCGTCCACCTTATGACCGCTCTGTAATGATCGATCGAATTGTGAAGCCAGGCCCCGAATTGCTTGACTTGCTGTTCTCGGCCCCGGTAAATTGTTTTAGCAGGCCCGGATTGGGGCGTGACACCCAAACGCGGCGCTTGTGCGTACGACATTTTGGCCAATCGGCTAATTTCTGGGGCATTGCCGGCCCGCTTTCAGCGGCCGGCGCGAGCACGAAGGAGCGAGGATATGAAGAAGACGTTTGCAGTGATGGCGGGCGTGGTGTTGGCCTTGTCGGCCTCAAGCGCTCGCGCAACGATTTACAACGATACCGCCGGAGACGTTTTCACCGGTGCCGGCGGCGGAATTCTCGACATCCTGTCGGTGGAAGTGACCGACGATGGCACGAACATCAACTTCAAGATCAACCTGGCCGGCGACCCGATCACAGCCGAATGGGGAAAGTACATGGTCATGATCGACAATGGGCCGGGCGGCGATCAGTCTGGAAACGGCTGGGGACGCCCCATTAGTTGGGGACCGGTCAACGGCGGCGCGGACTATTGGCTGGGCTCGTGGGTGGACGGCTTGATGGGTGCCGAAAACTACAATTGGAATGGCACAAACTGGAATCTCCAGGACGTAACGACGAATCCAATTCCCAATCCCAACATATCAATTTCCAAAGATGCATCGTCCGCGACGATTATTGTTCCGCTCGCTCGACTCGGCCTCGGCGCCAGCCAGCAGTTCTGCTTTGATGTCTTTACCAGCGGTGGCGGCGATTTTGATGGTGCCATCGATTCCCTCGGCAACCCGGGCATTCAGGTCGGCAATTGGGACCAGCCTTCCACCGCGGTTCCCGTCTGCTACACCACGACGCCTGAGCCAGGCTCACTTGCCTTGGTCGCGCTCGGTGCGGTGGCTCTGCTGAAGCGCAAGCGCTAAGCCTGAGCGGTTTTTCACTCGACTCTCCTGCAGCCCGCGCCGTCTTCGGCGCGGGCTGTTTTCTTGCGCCTTGCCCCACGCGTACGTGTGTGTGTTGATCACTCGCCCGATTATGCTTCAAACATGTCGGACAAAGACAAGTCCATGCCTGACTCCGCCCCTGTGAACCAACGGCGAGTTCCCACATCGCGCCGCAAACGCATCGTGTTCGCGGTCGGCGCCGTGTTGATGGCCATGCTCGTCGTCGCCGGGTCAGAGGGCATCCTCCGACTTCTGGGCTATGGAGGACACCCTGCTGCATTGCGCGTGGTTGGCGAAACCCCGAAGGGCCGCGTCGTGGTCAGCGATGCATCGGGTGCGGCGTCCTACTTTTTTGCCAACCGCAGCAAGCCCGGCGCCATCTTCGAGTCGACCTTTTACCAACCGAAGCCATCCGGCACGTTTCGCATCATGTGGCTGGGCGAATCGGCGGCCAAGGGCTTCCCTCAGCCCCCCTGCCTGGCCGCATCGGCTTTCCTCGAAACGATGCTCGGCGACCTGTGGCCAAATAGACGGGTTGAGGTCATCAACCTCGCATGCACCGCCGTCGCCAGTTTCCCCATTCGCGGCATTCTCGAAGAGGCCATCGAACACGAGCCGGATTTGGTCGTGGTTTATTGCGGCAACAACGAGTTCTTCGGCGCCTACGGCGTCGCCTCGCTCCATCGTTCCGGCGACAGCGTTGCGGCCATGCGGTTTCAGCGCTGGATGCGATCGCTTGCCCTGACGCAACTGATGGACCGATTCACCGCGACCACTACTACCGGCCCCGACAAGACGCTCATGGAGCGCATGATGGCTGACGCCGACATCGGCGCCGCCGACCCGCGCCGCACGTCGGCGGCTCGCAATCTGCATGGCAACCTGTCGGCCATGATCCGTGCGTGCCGAGAACGCGGCGTGCCGATCGTCGTGTGCAATTCACCGGTCAACGAGCGCGACCTTGCACCGCTGGGCAATAACAGCGATGCCGCGCAGGCGTATTTGCAAGGTCTAAATTTGGCGAACCGTGGGGACGACGTCGCATCGGCCGGCGCGTTTCAGCGGGCCGTTGACCTGGACGCCATGCCCTGGCGCGCGACCTCGCAGAATAACGATGCCATTCGACAGGCCGCGAGCGAAGGCGGGGCGATGTTCTGCGATCTCGTCTCGTCATTCCGGGAAGCCAGCCCAAACGGGAGCATCGGTTGGGAATTGATGGACGACCATGTGCACCCCTCGCTGAAGGGCCAGGACCTCATCGCCCGCTGCCTCGTGAAAACCCTCGCGTCCGCCCACGGCCATCTAAAAGTTGACACAGAGCGCTTTGCTTCGTTGCCCGACTGGCGGGCCTACGCGACACGCCTGGGCGACTGCGATTACACCCGGTACGCCGTGGCCCACACCGTCCGCGTCATCAACAACATCCCCTTCTTCAAGACGACCAATCCAGGCGCCCTGACGCGATACGACAAGATCATCAAAGAACTCGAATACGCCATGTCGCCGGACGTCTTAAAGGTCGTTCACGACTGGCAGAAGCCCGAGACCCATCGCGGCGGCACCCAGCGGCCCATCACCGGCATGGTCGCCCGCGCAATGATCAGGCAGGGCAAGTATCAGGCGGCCGAAACACTCAGCGAAACAGCGATCCGTTGCGTGCCGCCCTACTCGTCATGGAACCTGGAATTCGCCTATTTCATGCTCGTCTGCCGCGAGCGCAATCGCGGCAAACTCGACGAGGCGGACCGTACCATCGCCCATGATGCGATCGACCGTGGCCGATTTCTCCTCTCCCACGGCAACGTCGAATCAGGACACACCGAGCGGTACATCGGCCGCCTTCACCAACTGTGCGGCGAATGGGCTGACGCCCTCCCTTACCTCGTGCATGCCAGGGCGAAATTGTCCGGGACAGACCTGGTGGCAGTTGATCAGGCGCTGGTGGAGTCGTACCTGCGCGGCGGCGATCGGACGGCCGCTGAGCGGCTGATCGCCCAGGGCGAAGCCAACCCGGACCACGCCGGCCTCTATCGGCAAATGCGCCGGACCTATTTCTCCGCAACCCAACCAGCCGCTACGCCCTGAGATATGATCGGAGGCCATGATCAGGCGTCGTTGGCCCGTTCTTGGACTCTTCGCGATCGCCGCAGGCCTTTCGGTCGCCGATCATCTCGGCGCGTTCGGCAGGCTGGGCCCGGATCGCCAGCGGTATGACCGGGCCGTGGCCACCATTTCGCACGTTGTCGACGGCGATACATACGATATCGACATGCCCGACGGTGGCGCGGCGACGACACGCGTGCGTCTGCTCGGCATCGACTGCCCGGAAATCGCCCGGGCTCCGGGTGCAAACGATGCCCATTTTGGCCGGGAAGCGGCAAACTGGGCGAGCGCCGAGTTGTCTGGAAAGCGCGTGCGCATTGTGCTCGACCCCACGCGACCTGTGCGCGACAAACACGGCCGCCTGCTGGTCTATTTATTTGATGCGAGCGCGCGTGAAAGCGACGCCGCGTCGATCAACCAATTACTCATTGATCTCGGCCTGGCCTATGCCGACTGGCGATTCGAACATGTGCATGAGTTGCGTTTCGAGCGAGCCGAGCGCATTGCATCACGCGCCAAGGTCGGACTGTGGCGCACGGTGAAGCGCGAGCAAATGCCGGAATGGCGACAGAAATTGGCGCCCGAATACGAAAGAGGGAATCGACGCAATTGAGAGCCATCATCGAAATACGCTTCGCGAGTCGCAGTTCAATCTGCGAAGCGCAGACAGCGCGGAACATCACCCAATGAACTCAATCTCCCCCGCATCGGGAACAATCCCCGCGGCGCGGCCTTCGGCAAGCAGCCGGCGCACGGCCTTGCGGCCGCGCTCGCCGTAATCGAGGGTCCAATCGTTGACGTACATCCCGACGAATCGATCGGTCAGTTCGCGATCAAGGTCGCGGCCGAACTCAAGGGCATACTCGACGGCCTCGGCCCGGTGATCGAGGCTGTATTGAATCGACGCCTTCAACAGCGCGGCCACTTCATGCATCGCCTTCACGCCGAGATCGCGGCGCACCACGTTGCCGCCCAGCGGAAGCGGCAGATCGGTCCGCCCGCGCCACCACTCGGCGAGATCGACCACCAGCGACAATCCGGCCTTTTGGTAAGTCAACTGGGCTTCGTGAATGATCAGCCCCGCGTCGACCTCGCCGCCTTGCACGGCCTTCGGGATCTCATCAAACATGACGATGCGATGCCGGAACGGCCGCCCCGCCATGCACAGCCGCAGCGCCAAGAAGGCGGTGGTTCGCTCGCCGGGAATCGCGATCAATTTGTCGCGCAGGTCGTCCGGCGTCATGGGGCTTCGGGCGATGACCATCGGCCCATAGCCGTCGCCCATCGAACAACCGCAGGACAACAGCGCGTATCGATCCTTCACATAGGGGTATGAATGCAATGAGATGGCCGATACCTCGAGTTCACCGCGCTCCGCGCGACGATTCAACGTCTCGATGTCGGCCATTTCGTGGGTGAATCGGTAACGACCGGTGTCGATCTTGTCCTTCGCCAGGGCGTAGAACATGAATGCGTCATCGGGGTCGGGCGAATGGCCCACGCGGATCTGGACGGCGGTTGCGGCGGTGCTCATGGCGAGAATCCTACTCCAACACGGGATGATAGACCCCCCCATGATCGGGCACTTTCGCCGAAATTGAAAGGGTTGGAATTACTGCACGGAAATGCGACCGCAGTCTTGAATCAGTCCGGATCGACCGGCTCGACCGCCACGCCCTCACCGCCAGGCTGCGAGGCGGGGTCGACGGGGCGGACGGCCGAACTACGGGGACGGGGGCGCCAGTCCTCCTCGTTGGGATCGCTCGGAGGCGGCTCCACCGGCGGCGGCAGCGGTTCAGAGACCCTCATTCGCGGTGCCTTGCCGGACGCCGATGTCTGCTTCACCCCCGCTTGATTGGCGGTGACCGGCTCTGTTGCGTCCACCTCCATTTGAATGGCCGCCGGCGGCTCACTGCGGTCACGCGGACGGGCCTTCGGTGCCGTGCCTGACGATCGATCCACGACAGACGACTTCCCGCTCCGCGCGGCCGGGCGTGGAACCCCGGTTGACCCGCCCGCAAGCGCTCCGTCAATACCCATCAACGTGCCCGCGAGGTAAGTCGACACGAAGCCGCGTGATGTGCTGTCGGTATGTCCACCGCGATACCCGACGCCCGCAAACTCAGGTCGATAGCCAACATTGTGAACTTTGGCATACTGCCGGGCCATGTCGGAAGCCGAAGTGCTCGGGCGTTGGAAGCCCTCCAGTCCCGCAATGCCGCCTGAGCCCGCACTACGGTCGACCGTGCCGGTGTACCAGACGATGTCCTTGAGAATCACGTCACTCGGCGAATACACGCAATAGAGGCCGCCGCGAACACGGCGCAGCGCACGGGTCAGGTCATATCGACTAGACAAACTGCAACCGAGAAAAACGACATTCTGAACCTGGATGCGCTCGGGAATGAACTCGAGCGCAAAGGCGACGATGCCGGTGCCGGCCGAGAGGGCAACGATGTTGATCTTCTTACCGGGGTGTTCGCGCGCGTAGGTCCGGATCTCCGAAGCCAACTCCGAGGCCTTCTCGCGATTCTTGGAGAGGTTTACCTGGTCACCGGCATGGGTCCAACCCTGCCAACTGAAGACCTTCACGTAGCCCTCATACCCGGCGTCCTGAAGGCCCATGGGCACATCGAGCGATCCGACGTGTCCGATCGGTCCGGCGCCGCCGACGTAGAACGTGATGCCGTTGCGCGCATCGCCGTCCTGTGCCAGTTTGGACACGCCGGAGACCACGGAATTAATGGGGTTGAAGCAGCCGGTTCCGGTGAGGAAAAGCGCGGCCGACAACGCGGGAAACAACGCGTGTGAACTGATACGGGTACGAAGTCTCATCCGATGGGACCGATCCTTCCGAGAACGCGAGGCCTGAACAAGCCGCCGGGCATTATATCGGTAAGGACGGGACGTTGCAGGGGCGTGTTTCGGGCAAAGTCAGGCGAGAACGTCGAGCGTGGCAGCACTGACCGCGTCCGCCGAAGCGGCACCGAAATTCTCGCCCGCGGCCTGCAACAATTGAACAACGGCCGCGCCAACGTCGCGCTGCGAGTCTGCGACCTTGGCTGCGACCGCGATCTGAATCGCCGCGGCATTGCGTGCCGCGATGAAACCTGAGAATGCACTGGCCAGGGACGGTATGTCCATGGACAGTCTATCGGCGCGGCGACGACCGGCCATCACCGGACCGGCCGATTTCGCCGATCGAAGGCGAAATCAACCGGCGGCGAGGCCGGGAGAGCCCGCCGGCCGCCTACCAGCCCACGGATGCGTCGGCAAAGACCTGCGACACCTTGTCGCCCAGTGCCGAGACCGCACCGATGCAGACAATGATCACCAGCGCGATCATGACTGCGTACTCGGTCGCCGTGGCGCCTTCGTCGTCCTGCCAGAATGTCTTGAGTCGATTGATCACCGATTGCATAACACGTACCTCCGCCTCCGAAGGATTCCCCACCCCCGGGAACAACCTAAACCTATGAAACAACAGGCGTTTCCGCCAACTCGGGCACCCGCTTTTTTCCAGGATTGTTTCATCCCGCGCTTTTGTTACGATCCCGGCGGGTATTCGCGGGCGTCGATGGTTGGCGCTGTCCGCTATCCACAAGGACGGCGTAATGGACCATTTTCATTATCGTGACGGTAGTCTGTATTGTGAGTCCGTCCCGGTGCGCGGCATCGTCGAGCGCGCCGGCACGCCGGTGTACGTCTATTCCACCGCCACCCTGCGGCGGCATTATCAGAACATGGCCGCCGCATTCGCCCCGCTGTCGCCCATCCTGTGTTACTCCATCAAGAGTTGCCCCAATCTCGAAATCTGCCGGCTGCTGCAATCCATGGGTTCCGGGTTCGACGTGGTCAGCGGCGGCGAGTTGTATCGGGCGATGGAAGCCGGCGCGGACCCCGGGCGCATCGTGTTCGCGGGCGTTGGCAAGACGGATGACGAAATTCTTCGCGGCATTGACGCCAGCATCGGCTGGTTCAATATTGAGTCCGAGCCCGAGTTGGAAAACCTGATCGGACTGGCCGCGCGGCGCGGCGTCACGGTGCGGGCCGCCCTGCGAATCAACCCCGACGTTGATCCACACACCCATCGATACACCACGACCGGCGTCAAGGAGACCAAGTTCGGCGTCGACATCGCCCGGGCACGACGCGTATTTGAGAAATATGGCCGCCAGAGCGCCGTGCGATTGTGCGGAATTCATCTGCACATCGGGTCGCCGGTGAACACGGTCGAGCCGTACGTCGCCGCGATTCGAAAAAGCCTGGCGTTGATCGAAAGCCTGCGCGGCGACGGGTTCAAAATAGACACCTTGGACATTGGCGGCGGATTCGGCGCTCATTACCGCGGCAGCGAAGCGCCGCCGCCCGCCGAGTATGCCAGGGCGATCATTCCATTGCTCGAAGGCACCGGCCTTCAGATCATTCTCGAGCCGGGTCGATCCATCGCCGCCAACGCCGGCATCCTGGTCTCACGCGTCACCTATGTGAAGGACGGCGGCGACCGGCGCTTCGTGATTCTCGACGCGGGCATGAACGATCTGATTCGACCCGCTCTCTACGAGGCCTACCACTTCATCTGGCCGGTTCAGCCGCAGCCGGGCTTCGTGCCCGATGCGCGAGGCGAAGGCGCAACGTTTGACGGGCTGGTCAATTCCGACATCGTCGGGCCGGTGTGCGAGACGGGCGATTTCTTCGCGAAGGAGCGGCCGCTCCCGCCGGTCGCACGCGGTGACCTCATGGCAATCTTCACGGCCGGCGCCTACGGCATGGCCATGGCCAGCCACTACAACAGCCGGCCGAATCCCGCAGAGGTCCTGGTGGACGAGGGCAACTTTCGCATCATCCGTCGCCGCGAGTCCTACGAAGATCTGCTGGCGCTCGAGCGCAATCTCTGACGCGCAATCCTTGCCTTGCGTCACGGCGAACCGGTTGCTTTCAGAACATTCGCTTTGCATGCCGATGTTGCAAGTGCTGCTCCTCGCCGGGACGGCAAGCGAACACTTATGAGCACCCCTGAGAATCCCCAGCGCGGCGGACGTGTGTCCGTTGTGATCCCCGCCTACCGATCTGCGTCGGTCGTTGGCGCGGCGATCGCGTCCGTGCTGGCGCAGGATTTTCCGATCCATGAGATCATCGTGGTGGAAGACGAGGATGTATCGAATTCTCAGACCGAGCGGCTGTGCGCGACGATTGACGGACGGGTGCGCTACGTCACGAACGCCCACGGCGGCGCGTCGTCCGCTCGAAATCGCGGCGCAGCGCTCGCCACGGGCGATTGGCTCGCTTTCCTGGACGCAGACGATGTCTGGGAGCCGGGAAAACTGGCCCTTCAATTGGAGGCGCTGTCGCAGAATCCTGACGCCGACTTCTGTTTGACCGCCGCGCGCTGCTGGTCTGCGTCGAAGCAGGAATTTCAGACGCTGGCATATGATGGGCCGCTCGATCCGCGCGAGATCCAGCGGGCATTGCTCATCCGAAATATATTCACTGGTATTAATTCATCCATCGTGCTGAGCCGCCAGGCTTTCGAGGCCATCGGCGGATTTGCGACCGGAAAGGCCTGCGAAGATCGCCGATTGGCCTGGCCCTGTTTGACCAGTACCGGGCGGTCATTCTGGATGAGCCGCTGATCCGCCAAAAACCCGGACCGGCCAGTTGGCGCAATCCGGACCTGCACCGCGCAGAGCAGATTCGCCTGATCCAGGATTATGCCGACTTGTTCGCGCAGTTGGACCCATCCGGACGACTCCTGCGCCGGGCAATCGCGCGCATTCACGAACGAGCCGGCATGCACCACCTTGAGAATGGTGATTTTCGCGGCGCCGCCCGCGACCTCATTCATTCGACCGTGCTGTGGCCCTTTCAGCGAAACCCGTGGATGGTGCTGCTCAACGCCCTGCTTGGCCGGCTTCAACGGCCCCACCGTCATGCCGCCGGCTCGGCATCAGTCGCGCACTGACCACGCCGACGGTTGACCAATCCCCGATCGTTTCGTAGGTTGCGCGGATGAACTCACCCACCCTCCGCCGCTTCTGCTTCCGGGCGAACGCGGATCAACGTATGAGAATGAAATTAAATACGATTGTCATGTTATTCGGCGTCTGCGCCGCAACGGCCGCGTGCGGCTGCTTCTCCGAGCGCTCTTATCCCATGCAGACGACGGATATCCGGCTGATCCGGCCGCTCGCGCCGAACCCGACGCGCAACGGGACCGTCAGGGAGTGGCTCGCAACGGCGGCGGAGGACCTGTCTCCCCTGCTTCCCCAATCGTCAGCAAAACCGCTGCTGACCGAGGACCTGGTTCGGGCCGATGGCAAGCCCGTCGATGTGTTCCAACACTTCGGCGTGGACCCGAACGCCATCGGCAGCCTGTTTGGCAACTACCACGGCATCCTGTACACGGCGCGCCTGGTGGCCACGCGCGAGCGCATCGACTCGCCGGCCCCGCCGTGGCCGGACTTCGAGGACGCGTGGATTCCGGTCGACCCGTCGGTCTCGCTGGCCGGGCGAATCGGGTATTCCAGAAGGGACGGGGTCGTTCGCGACGCGCCGTGCATCATCATCCTGCCGGGATTTTTCGGCGACAACGGCGTGCAGCGCTCACGCGATCTGGCCGCGGCCCTGCTCGATCAGGGCTATCACGTCCTTGCCGTCGAAATGCGCGGTCACGGTCAGACCGAGGCGAAATATCCAAACGTCGCCTATCAATTCGGCGCCCGCGAATCGGCCGACCTGCTCACCGTCGCCGAATGGGCCCAGGCAAAGCCGCATGTGGTCAGCACCGGGCTGATCGGCTACTGCTGGAGCGGCCATACCGTGCTGATGGCGGCGTGGGCGGACGGCCGCTGCGAAATCGACCCGGCCGTCTCGCCGTTGATTGCGCCAACACTGCCCAAGCGAACCGGCGACCGCCATTTCACCGCCGGGGTCATCTCGTTCTCGCCCTCGGTGAAGTGGGAGGAGATTCTCGACTGGCTGGATGTCGAGCACGCCCCATTGAAGCAACCGATCTATGCCGGCCTTCAGGACACCGTGCGATCCCGCATGGCACGCAAGGGCACACCTGAGCCGGGCGGCAGCCTGCGAAGGCTCATCAGCGCCGAATTTCAGCGCACCGAACTCTCCTCCCCGCAGGCCCTCGAAGATGTCTACACCATGCTGCGTTTCATGCCTTACAAGGACAAGCACGCCGGCCAGAAGTTGCACCGCGTGCGCGTGCCGGTGTTGATCGTCCATGCCGCCGACGACCCCATGATTCCCGCCCAATGGACCGCGGATTTCGCCGCCATCACCGACAACCCCAACGTTGCGTCGCTGATACTGCCAAGCGGCGGGCACGTCGGTTTCGCGGCCTGGGCACGGGCGTATTACTTCAGTCTGATCGTGAACTTCTTTGACATGCACCGCGGCGCGGCGGCGGCGATGGCCCCGCGACTGCAGATTCGCGATTGCGACATCCCCATGCCGACGGCGCGAATCGTTCAGTAATCGTCTCCGGCGGAACGTTGAATTCGCGGCTCAACTGCCTTCGCTCAAATGCGAGGCGGGAATTCGCGAGCCGGTGTCCCGATGTGGAAGGGTTGGTCGCCTTGCCGGTGTGAGCGCCGCGTCGAGATCCGCGTCGAGGCCGGGCTTACCGAGCAGGAACTGATGTTTGAATTGCTCGGACGTGCGAGTTCGACTCTCGCGCAATCTGCGATCGCGTTGGGCCAGCACGCCGGACGGCAACTCCGCAATCTGCACCGGCCCGAGCCGGCCCGATTCGCGCTTGCCGGCATATTCGACATTTGAGTCACACAAAGCGGCATCAAACCGCGCGGCCAGATCGGGTGCGTGACATGTGCCCTGGCCCTCCACGTACAGGCGATAGCACGGCGTTTCCCCGAATCGCGGTGCGAGCACAAACTCAACCGACGACGGCGCCCCATCCGTCACCCGGCGCATCGCCGAAACCACCTGATCCTCGGTCAGTTTCTCGCCGGCCATGGACGAGGTGTGCGCGTCGCGGCTCAGGAATTCGATCAGCGGCGCCTGTCCGATCCTGCCGGTGACCCGCACCCGGTCGCCGATGTCGTAACGATACAGACCGCTGCCATTGGTGAGCAGCAGGAAGTACTCGCCGCCCTCCTGCACTTCGTGCATCTGAAGCGCTCTCGGCGATGGCGTCCCATACTCGTCGGCCGGAATGAACTCAAAGAAATGAGACCGCACGTTCAGGATGCCCGATGCCGTGCCATCTTCGATCGGAATGGACAATCGGCCCTCGCTGGCAAGAAGACCGATGTCGCGAGACGGGGCGTCGCCGAAATATTTCTTAAGCAGCGGCATGTACAGGCCCATCGTGCCGCCGGTCCAATGGGCCAGAAACATGAGTTCCCAGTAGTGCCGCGGATACAGGCCGCCGTGCTGCTCCGCCAGTTGATCGAGCCGGCGCGCCGCGTCCGGAAGTGCCGGCATGCGCGGCGCCAACGCAGCCCGCGTGGCAGCGCTGATCGGAAGGTCCGCCCAGAGAGTTCCGTCGTGAACATCGCGGATGATCTGCTCGCGGTGATCGTCCGCGGCCCTGGCCAGCAGCAGCAGCGTGGCCGGGCTGGCCGTGACCATGAAAGCGACGTCGCGAAAAATCGACATTCGCATGATGGTGTAGTACTTGGCGGCCGCGTCGCGAATATCGGCCACCGCGAGCGGCGCCGTGTAATACCGTCGAACCAGGCGGCGCTGCGTGGCGGCCAGCAACCCCGTGATGGCCCCGCAGGGCATGCCACCGGGGGCAAGGTGATCGTTCATGGGACTGGTGATCTGCACGATCCCCCGGAGAAAACTGCCGTGGTGATCGAGCAAGGCCCGCAGGCCCCACACGCTCCAGCCCTCGCGCCAATGTTCGAGCACGGCCTGGGTGATGGGAATGTACTTCGGCGCCGCAGTCGTGCCGCTGGTGAGCGCAAACATCAGAATCTGCGTGCCCGGCGCGAAGAGCGCGGTCACATCGCCGTTGCGGACCCGTTCAATGTACGGCGACAGATCGGCGTACCGTTGAATCGGGACGGCTGACGCATAGTCGGCGTATGTGCGGATGCGATCGAAATCGTAGGCCCGCTGGAAATCGCCCCGCGGGGCGCGCCGCACGAGTTCCTCAAAGAGCGAATCCTGTTTCTGCCTGGCGCATTCCACTGCGGAACGGAAGCGCCGCATGGCCCCGCCGGCGTGGGTGCGCGCCAACCAGAGTTTGACGTGATCGAACCAGGTTCTACGCGCCACAAGCGACATGCACACACTTTAGCCGCTCGCGCATCCGGCTGCCGGAAAAGGCGCGAGGCATTCTTAACGAATCAATGCGGAATCACCCGCTGAGCGCCGCACGCCTGCGGTGCCGACGACGTCGGATTCCCCGGACTGCTGCGCCGGCCCGGCTGCAATGATGCCGCGGGCCAATTCGGCAAACCGGCGCTCATGATACATGTTGGCGGGATCGTCGATGCCGGCCAGGTAGCGATCGAAGAACTCAACCGTTCGCCGGGTGTACTCCTCGGGCTCGACCGCCACCGACTGGTTGTGCTTGGCCTGCGGCACGATCCAGAGGTACTTGGGCTGGGGGCTTAATGCATACAAAAGTCGTGATTGTTCGACCGGGATGTAACTGTCCCGCTCGCCATGAATGAACAGGATCGGACGCGGGGCCATGCGGGTGAGCGCTTTGCGCACCGATGGAAACGTGCAGCCCAGTTTCACGCGACAGGTGACGAACAAACACCATCGCAGGAAGCGCCAGAACTCCGGAGGGTGGTTTTCGTAGATGACTCGAATGCGGGCAAAAATCTTCGCCCATCGCCTCATCAGGTGCTCGAGCGTGCAATCAGATGAGAAAGCGCCATCCACGATCAGGGCCCGGATGCTCTCGCAATCCTGCGCCGCAAGCAGTCCGGCACAGGCTCCGCGGGAAATGCCGAACACCCCCAATCGCAGCGGACGCCCATTCTGCTCCAGCCAGTTCTCCGCAAAGGAAATGGCCGCCTTCATGTCGGAAAGTTCGCGATCGCTCGGCCATTGCCGCGGGGTGTACCCCTCTTCGGACGCACTCTTGCCGTGGCCGCGAAAATCGAATGAAAAGATGTCGTAACCCGCTTCCATCAAGCCGCGGCAATAGCGGGCGAAACTCAACCGGTTACTCTTGAATTCGGGGGCAAAGACCACCAGCCCCTTCCGCTCTCCCCGCGTCGGCGACTGAATGATCGTGCCTCGAATACGCACGCCGTCATGCACGAAGAAATCGACTTCCTCGCCCCGGACTGCCTCAAAACCTGACTGAACCATGGACATGGGGGGTTCAGTGTCGCGCAGAATGTTCAGGCAGATGCGGACGTACTTGGCCAGTACGAGGGTGGGTATCACGACGAGCATCGTGATGGTGAGCGCGATGGAGACAAGCGCCCAATTGTGTGTCACCAAGGGCCAGATGTCGGCCACCGGCTGGATTGTGGACGCCAAGATTGACTGCACCGCGCACGTCTCCGGCACATGATCCCCTTCAGGGCGCGAATGGTAAGCGGAATTTCACCGTTATGCCATCAGACATGGAACCGCGGCCCAGGTGAGGCGCGGGCGACATTTTGAGGGGCCCGCGGTTGACCGATGCCGCGAGACGGCTAGACTGCCCACCTGGGATGCGGATGCCGGCGCGCGGTCCGCGGCCGATTCGGCCCGGGCGATGTCGCTTGCGATTTTCTGCCGCGATTCAGGATCCTCATGCTCAAGACCCTTCACGGCTACATCCTTCGCGAACTGGTGAAGACGTTTGCCATGACCGCCACGGCCCTGACCGTCCTGCTGGTCATGGGCGGCGGCGTGGCCAACATGTTTCAGGCCCCGGGCCTGGGCGCCCGGGAGATGGGCAAGTTGTTTGCCTTTTTCACCCCCGTGGCCCTGACGATGATCCTGCCTATCGCGGCCCTGTTCAGTACGACCATCTGTTATGGGCGCGCGGCGTTCGACAACGAAATTACCGCTGCCAAATCCGCCGGCATCAACGTCCACCGGCTGCTGCTGTCGGCCGCGCTTCTGGGCCTCTTCGTCACCGGCGCGACCTATTATGCGTGGAACTTTCTCATCCCCATCCTCTCCGGCAAGGTTGAGGAACTCACCCGGCGCGACCTCCCCAAGATCATCTCCGGGCAGTTCGAGCACAACCGGGCATTGACCTTTGGTAAATACCGGCTGTACGCCGACAACTTCGAGCCGATAGACAACGCCAACCTTCCGCCGGAAGTCCGCGATGAGAGCAAGAAGTTCATGGCGCTGCTCGGCGTGTCGTTCATTGAAATGGAAGACGATCAGATCGCCCGCTACGGCACGTCCGATCGAACCTACGTCATCTTCGATCAATCGCCGGCCCTGCCCTCTCCCACCGTGGAGGTGCGTCTGACCGGTGTTCGCGCCGTGGATCGATCCCGGCCGGTCACGCAGGCGATCGACATGCAGCGGCAGATCATCGGCCCGATCGAGATTCCCCTACCCCTGCGCCGCAAGATGAAATTCCAGGATCTGCCGACCCTTCGGGGATACCTGACGCGCACCGAGGACATCCCCGAAGTCAGCGACCTGCTGTTTCGATTCAAGCGCTCCATGATGGAGCAATTCCTGTATCAGGACGTCGTCGCGGGCGTGAGCACGGGTTACGTCCTGCGCGGCCCGGATGCAACCTACCGCATCAAGGCCGAGCGTTTTCGCCAGTCACCGGCGACGAATCAACCGGAACTGGCCGACGTCACGGTCGAGGAGAACCTCGCTTCGGGAGAGAGCCGAGTGCTCACCGCGGCACGCGCCACTGTGGACCTGAAGAACACCTTTGACCGAGAAAAACCGAATGTCGTTTTCGAACTGACCGGCGGCGTCAAGGTCCGGCAGATTCCCGGCACGCCGGATGACCGGATCGTCACGCTCGAAAAGCAGTCGCTGCTGCCGGTGTCGTTCGTGGCCCAGCCTTCGCTCAAGGCCCGGCTGGATGCGTTTGACCCCATCAAGGCCATGTCGCCGGAAGAACGGCTCGGTCCGTCCACTCCCAAACTTGACGACGCCCGGCGCAACCTCATCAAGCGCCGCGACCGTTTTGTCTCAGAGGTCCGCGGCGAGATTCACTTTCGCGCCTCCTATGCCGCCAGTTCCGTCGCGGTCATCCTGCTTGGCGCGATGCTCGGCATCATTCTGCGCGGCGGACAGGTTCTCACCGCCTTTGGCATCAGTTGTCTTCCGACCGCCGTCGTAGTCGTCGCGGGCATCGTCGGCCGCAACCTCGCGGATCAGCCGGAAAAAGGCATGTTGAGCCTCGGCATCATGTGGGGCGCGACCCTGCTGATGTATCTGGCCACCCTGGTCGTCGGACTGCGGGTCATTCACCGGTGAGCATGAAATGAAGGTCCTCGACCGGTACATTCTTCGGGCGTTCTTCACGAACTTCTTCATCGCGCTGTTCGTGATGATCGGCATGTACGTCGTCCTGGATCTGTTCGTCAATCTCGATGAATTCAGCAAACTGCCCACCGACTCGGCCGCGGACATCGCCTCCAAGATCGTGCGTTACTACGCATACAATCTCTTTCTGTATTTTTCTCAACTCGCCGGCGTGGTGATTCTCGCCTCGGCCTGTTTCACCCTGGCACGCTTCCACCGGGCCAACGAGTTCACGCCGGTGCTGGCCTCCGGCGTCAGTCTCTACCGAGTCGCGGCCCCGATCATGATTGCCGCCATCTGCCTGAACTTCCTCTGGCTGGCCAATCAGGAACTGGTGATTCCGCGCATCGCCGACAAACTTGCCCGCACCCATGACGACACCGAGGGCCGGCAGACCTACGGCGTCTGGTTCCGACCCGACCGCGAGCGCGGGCTGGTCTCGGCCGCCCAGTTCAGCCCCTCGCGAAAGACCATGCGCACCGTGCTGATCATGAAGCGCGACGAGTACGCCCGGCTGACCGACGTCATTGAGGCCGATTCGGCGATCTGGGATGAAGAGCGACAGGTGTGGAATCTCGAGCACGGCCTGCTCAGCCGCTACGGCGGCGAAAGCGCCGACAGCATGGTCCGCCAGACGGTCCTCGAATATGCCTCCGCCCTCACCCCCAAGGAACTGGCCCTGCAGCAGGCCCGGCAGTGGACGCGCCACCTGAGCCTGAGCGAATTGTCGGCTCTGCAGGATCGCTTCCCCCAGACGGCCGAATTCGTCAGGGTGAAACATGTTCGAATGACCACCATTCCGCTGAATATTCTGATGCTGGCGCTGGGCATCCCGTTCCTGCTCACCCGTGAACGGCCCAACATCCTCGTGGCCGGCGGCAAGTGTCTGCTGGCCTGCGGCGCCTGCTTTGTCTTGATGTTCGTTTGCCAGAACGTCGACGTCGCCGGATTGCCGGTCAAGCCCGAATTGCCCGCCTGGATCCCCGTGATCGCATTTGCCCCCGTGGCCGTGGTGCTGATGGACGGTATCAAGACGTAGCCGCGCCCGATCGACATTCAGTGAATCGCGACTCGTTTGTCCCGGACCCGCCCGGGCACGAGCGACGTCGCAATGCGTCAATTGCGAATTCAGCGGTCCATCGCGCCTCGCCCCCGTGAAACGGAGGAAAGGGCGATACCGCGAATTGACAATCTGCGTTGACTCGCCAAATTGGCGGCACCGCCGGCTCTCCGTACAATGACTTTTTCAATTGGAGTTTTTCACCACTGATGAGACCCGAAGCACGAATCGCCGGATTTTTTGCCGTTATCGCCGCCGTGCTGCTGGCCAGCCTCGGCGTCGCTTTTTGGTTCGGCCAGCAGACAATTCAGAAGAACAAGGAAGTCGAACGGCACCGCGTGGCCATCGCTCTGCTCAACGACACACTTTCCACGATCAAGGATGCGGAAACCGGACAACGCGGATTCCTGATCACGCGCGATGAAGATTACCGCCAACCGTATGACCAAGCCGTGACACTGATTCGCAGCAACCTGAACGCGCTGCGTACACACTTCGAGCCGCAGCAAGTCGATTCTCTTGAATCCACGATCAACGAACGAATCAAGGTGCTGGAAGCGAACCTGAGTCTGGCACAAAGCGGTCAAATCGACGCCGCCGTGACCAACGTCAGGACCGGAACCGGCAAAGCCATCATGGATTCGCTGAGAGCCGAGGTGAGACGTCTCGGCGAACAACGTGAGAGCCTATTGCACGAAGCGCAAGACGCGGCCGGACGCGCGACCAATTTGCGGACAGTGGTCTTTGTCGCAATTATTCTGTTCAATCTGGCATTTCTCGGATGGGCGTACTTTCGCATCCGCAGTGAGGTCTCCCTGAGAATGGATGCGACCCGGGAGAGTCGCCGACAAAAGGACCTGCTGGCGGTCACGCTCACCAGCATCGGCGACGCCGTCATCCTTGCCGACACAAATGCCCACATTGTATATATGAATCCCGTCGCGGAAAGGCTGACGGGCTGGACGCTGGCCGAGGCCGCGTCACAACCCTGCGCCTCCGTCTTCAGGATCATCAACGAACAGTCCCGCGCGATCGTTGAGAGTCCCGTCGAGAAAGTGCTTCGTCAGGGAACAATTGTGGGCCTTGCCAATCACACCCTGTTGATCCGCAAGGATGGCTCGGAAGTACCGATTGACGACAGCGGCGCGCCCGTTCGCGAAGAAAATGGTGCGGTGCGCGGCGTGGTGCTGATCTTCCGTGACTTCTCCGAGCACAAGAGCGCGGAACAAGACCTTCGACGCGCCAAGGAGGAACTCGAGCAGGCGGCGCGCGTAAAGGACCAGTTTCTTGCAACATTATCCCACGAACTTCGCACGCCGCTGACGCCCGTCCTCACCACCCTCAATTTGTGGGAGGCAAGCACCGACTTGCCGGAGGACTTTCGTTCCGACATCGTCATGCTCCGACGCAACATAGAACTGGAAGCGCGATTGATCGACGACCTGCTCGATCTGACGCGGATCGCCCAGGGCAAACTAAGCCTGAACCCTGAATTGTGCGACGTGCATGATATTCTGATTGCGGCGATCGAGGTGTATCGAAGCGAAATTCAGGGCAAGCGGCTGGAGGTGGTCACGCGTTTTCAGGCGAGGCGCCGGGTTGTGACCGCCGACTGTGCTCGAATTCAGCAGGTATTCTGGAACATCATCAAGAACGCAACGAAATTTACGCCGGAAGGCGGCAGGATCACCATTGAGACCCGGAACGACAACGAGGGCAGAATCGTGGTCTCCATCTCCGACACCGGCATCGGCATGTCAGCGGAGGAATTGACCAGTGTATTCAAGCCGTTCGTACAGGGAACGACCGACTCGCACCGACGCCACGGCGGCCTGGGACTCGGCCTGGCCATCGCCAGGGCATTCACGGAAGCACATGGCGGAACGATTGACGCCTCCAGCCCGGGCCCGACCAAGGGAACCACTTTCACTTTCAGGATGCTCGCGCTCGACGTGTCCACACCGGACCTCTCAGCCGTTTCCAATCCCAAGCCGATCGTTGAGTCCGCGGAAAAACTGCGAGTCCTGTTGATCGAAGATCACGCCGATTCAGCGACCGTTCTTGCCCGGTTGCTGGCTCGAATGGGTCATGCGGTGCAGGTCTGCGATTCGGTACGGGCAACGATGGAGGTGCTGGCGCGCGGCGATGGCTTCGATCTCGTGCTCAGCGACATCGGCCTTCCTGACGGCACCGGGGTCGACCTCATTCGCGAAATTCGCAAGCAACATCGCTGGCCCGCCGTTGCGCTCACCGGGTATGGAATGGAGGATGACATCATCCGATGCCGCGAGGCTGGATTTGACGGACACATCACCAAACCGGTGAGCGTTCAGAACCTTGAGGCCATTCTTCGCACCTATGGAAAGATCGATTGCTGAAGGAGGGTCGTCGCTGGTTGATGAAATTGCCGGCGGACGGATTACAATGGCGGTGCATGCCTGACCTGCGGCCGTCCCCGGCACCTTCGTGAGACCGCCCATGATTCGCAGCCTTCATGTCTGTTTGCGCAGTTGCCGATGGCGATTCACGCTCACGCTGGCCACGGCGCTCTTCACGATTGGCGCGGTTTCGTTGATGGCCGCTCCCCCCGCCCAAGCCAAAGACAAGACCAAGGCCAAGGCCAAGGCCAAGCCGAAAAAGCCGGCGCCGCCCGCGAAGGCGTCGCGTTCCAAGATCATCTATCCGCCCACATTCGATCCCGCCGGAAAATTGACGCCGACCCTGTTTGCCTTTCACGGCTATGGCGGAAACCGCGAACAGATGATCGCAATCTGGCGCGAACCCTGTGCTCAACTCGGCATCATCCTCGTCGTCGGCAATGGCTCGGGCGAACTCGGCGAGGGCACGTATTCGTGGTCCGGCCCCGAGGACGCCGGTCGGCTGGTCGATTCCGCACGCCATGAGATTCGCAAGACCGTGAAACTCGACGCCGCGGCGCCGCGCGTGCTTTCGGGATTCAGCCAGGGCGGCTTTGCCACCTGGTCACTGGCGCTTCGCTACCCGAAAACCTACCGCCGTCTGATTCCATGCTGCGGCATGTACAAATCCGGCACGGATCAGATGATCAAGCCCCTCACCGACGTCGAACGACTGCACATGAAGCGCTGGCGGGCCTACATCATGGTCGGCGTGCAGGACAAGGGCGACATGGTGCCCAACAACAACTGGATCGCCAGCCAGTTGGCCGACCTGGGCGCGGCCGTCTGCGCCCCATTTCGCGACAGCCGCGACCCTTCCCACGCACTCTATCAGGACATCGGCCACGCCTTTCCCGGCGCCGACGCGGCCTCGCGCAACAAGGAACTGGTTCGGGCGCTGCGATTCGTGCTGCGCGGCGATCAACAGGACGAGGCCAATTGGTTCAAGGCCGATGCGAAGTGGATGCATCAGATCTGGGCCGGCCAGGGCGAAGTGACCCATCCCGAGGGAAAGGCACCGCCCGCCGCCGCCAGCCGGCCCGCGGGTCACGACAGCCCGCCACGCAAGCCAGAGGCGCCGGCGAAGATCGGCGAGTTTCAGGGCGAGTACCGATTTTTGTCTAATTTCTGGCCGGCGACCTGCGAATACGAGGGCGTGCGGTTTCCCTCGTCCGAACATGCCTACCAGGCCGCCAAGACGCTCGACATCGCCGAGCGCCGGCGCATCGCGGCCCTGCCGACGCCGTCGGAGGCCAAGAGGGCCGGTCGCGCCCTGGCCCTCCGCACGGACTGGGAGACTGTCAAGTTTGACGTGATGCGGGCCTGCGTGCGCAGCAAGTTCGCGCTGAATCCCGATTTGGCCGAAAAACTGCTCGCGACCGGCGATGCCGTGCTGGAAGAGGGCAACACCTGGAGCGATACGACCTGGGGCGTCGTGGATGGCGTCGGCGAAAATCGACTCGGCCGAATTCTCATGGACGTGCGGGGAGAATTGCGAACAGCGTCATCCAGTCCAACGGATCAGAATTAGCCAAAGCGCCGATTGCACGAGCAATCGAAGTTCGATGTAATGTCGAGAGCGCTTCGAATCACGCGCATACTCACGCGCTGTCAAGCAGCCAGTGGCACGCGCGCTCAGGGTTGCACTGCGGGTTTGCTTCGTGCCGCGTTGAGATAATACGCATAGGCCGCTTGCATCTCGCCCAACGTGTCGCCCGGGAATTTCTCGCACATCGCCCGGGCCAGTTCAAACGCAACGACGTGCTCCACAACCACGGACGCCGCCGGCGCGGAACAGACATCGCTGCGCTCATAATCGCTGCGCTCGGTCGCAAGCGTGTCGAGATTCACGCTCTGCAATCCGCGCATCAGCGTGCTGATCGGCTTCATCGCGGCCCGCACGATCAGCGGCATTCCGTTGGTCATGCCGCCCTCCAAACCCCCCGCCCGATTGGTGATCCGTGAAAAGCCGAGCGATGGGCCGCTGCGATCGGTCGCGACCGCGTTGAACTCGTCGTGCACTTCGCTGCCGCGCAAAGCCGCCGACGCGAAGCCCTGTCCGATCTCCACGCCCTTGATCGCCTGCACCGAGCCCACCGCCTGCATCAGTCGCCCATCCAACTTGTCTTGCCAGCGAGCGCAACTCCCCAGCCCCGGCGGCAGGCCGGTCGCGCGGACTTCGATCAGGCCGCCGAGGGTGTCCTTGTCCTCCTTCGCCTGCCGAATTGCCGCGATCATGCGTTCGCTCGCCGCGGCGTCGGGGCAATACACCTCGCTCGCGTCGCGCGCGGCCCGCAGTGATTCAATCAGTACATTTGCATCGATGTCATACCCGATTGACCCGATCCGCGTGACAAGACCTGCGACTTCGATGCCGAATATGCGCAGTAACTGAACGGCCACCGCCCCCGCGGCCACCCGGGCCGCCGTCTCCCGTGCGCTGGCCCGCTCCAAGGTGTTGCGGCAATCCGTCGTCATCCATTTCATGGCCCCGGCAAAATCGGCATGACCGGGCCGCGGCCGGGTTATCGGCGGTGCATCGTCGAGGCGATTGTCTTTGTTTTCGATGAGCAGGGCCATCGGAGAGCCGATTGTCAGCCCCTTGCGAACGCCTGAGAGCACGCGGACCTGGTCGCGCTCAATGGCCATGCGGCCGCCCCGCCCATAACCGCCCTGTCGGCGGCGGAGGGCGGCGTTGATCGCCGATTCATCGATGGGTAAATCGGCCGGTAATCCTTCGATCAACGTCACCAATGCCGGACCGTGCGATTCTCCCGCGGTTCGATAATCCAATTGGCTCATGGCGGGCCGATTATAGGCCGAATGCGAAAACCAGCCCACCGGCAATCCCAACGCATCTTATCTTTCAGGGGTTACGCAGCCGGGCACCATCTTCCGTACGACCGGACATCAACGTTTGAGTCCCGGTATCCGATGTACGACGACGGCAGAGGTGTCGCATTCGTCATGAGAGATGCCGGCCGCGAGGCCCGTGGCCGTATCGACCGTCAGCCGAACCGGGTGGTCTGAAGTATGAGCGTGGAAGCACCGCCAAAACCCTTTAACCGCGTCGAGCCTTCCATCAGCGCGGCGAAGAAGCCCGCGTTCGTTCCGCAGGCTCCGCGCACATTCGCGGAGGCCGGCATCGACGCCGGCATCGTCGAAGCGCTCATTCTCAAGAATCTGCTCGGCGTCGGTTCCGCCACCGGCGCCGCGATCTGCGCCGAACTCTGCCTGCCGGGTCAGCCGATCATCGAACTGCTCGCGTCGCTGAAGCAGCAGCAGATCGTGGTTCACGTCGGCGCGGCGATCATGGGCGACTTCACCTACGCCCTGACCGACTCGGGCCGCGAACGCGCCCGGCGCTTTCTGCTGGAGACGATGTACGCCGGCGCCGCGCCGGTGCCGATCGACATGTACTGTGCATCGATCAAGGCGCAGAGCATCGCGCACATGCACCCGAACGAGGAGCACCTCCGCGACGCATTCAAGGATTTGCTGATCAGTCCGGAGTTGTATTCGATCCTCGGACCGGCGATCAACTCGGGTCGCGGCATGTTTCTCTACGGCTATCCCGGCAACGGCAAGACCAGTATCGCCGAGCGCATCACGCGGTGCTTCGGCGACGAGATCTGGATTCCCAAGTGCGTGGTGGTCGACGGACTCATCATCAAACTCTACGACCCGCAGAACCACGAGGCCGTGCCGTTCAAGAAGGCCTCGATCATTCGGACCGAGTCGTTCGACGAGCGCTGGATCAAGATCAAGCGGCCCACGATCGTGGTTGGCGGCGAACTGACCATGGAATCGCTGGAGGTGCAATACAACGCGACCAGCAAGGTCTGCGAAGCCCCGATGCAGATGAAGTCCAACTGCGGGACGCTCGTCATCGACGACTTCGGCCGCCAGCGGATGAAGCCGATTGAACTGCTCAACCGCTGGATCGTGCCCCTGGAGAAGCGGTTCGACTATCTCGCCCTGCCCAACGGAAAGAAAATTCAGATTCCGTTCGACCAGTTGATCATCTTTTCGACCAACCTGGAGCCGAAGGACCTGTGCGACGACGCCTTTCTGCGGCGAATTCCGTACAAGATCAACGTGCCCAACCCGACCGAGGCGGAGTTTCGCAAACTCTTCGAGATCGTCGCGCCGCTGATGGGCTTCACCCTCGGCAAGCAGGAGCACGAGGCCATCGATCACCTGATTGAGAATCACTACATTCTCAAAAAACGTCCGTTCCGCTGCTGCCAGCCCCGCGACCTGCTGCTGCAGGTGAAGAATCACTGCCTCTACACCGACGGACCGCTGCAATTGACCAAGGATCTGTTTGACTACGCGGTTTCGGTGTATTTCACGATCATGTGAAAGAGCCGTCGGCCTTGAACCGCAAGCCAAAGCTCACCGGATCTTATATTGAGTGTTAAACGGATCGCGGCGAGCGATCCCTAGAGCATGACACGCCTGTTGTAAACCCACCACTCAAACATCAAAATGACAATCGCCAGCATCACCAGATACGGCCACAGCGGCTGATTCACCTTTACCACGCTGGTCGCCGTGTCGATCTGCCGCTGCGCCAGGCGCAGGTTTTCCAGCGGCCGGATGTTCGACTCGTTGGCACTCAACGTGTTCACGGAGAAGACGTCCGTCGTCTTCGCCGGGTCGTCGAAGGTCACCCGATACACGCCGGCATCCCGCGTCCGGCCATAGGACAGGCTTGACCGCCCCGCCACCGCCAGGGTGTCCGTCGTGCCGTCCGGCCGCGTGATCTCCGCCGTCTCCGCCCCGCCCGGCACCGGCGCCGTCAGCGTGTCACCCGGGGCCGCCAGCCGCCCGCGATCCGACAGGCCGGCATCGGTCAGGCCGCGCGTGCAGTTCTGCATCAGCACCACGAACGGAATCGACAGCAGGAAGTTGGACTCCTCCACGTCGAAGGCCGCGATGACATAGCGATGGCCGGGATCGTTCATCGCCGCGATGACCGGGGAATCCTCGCCTTCGACCAGGATCGACGCGGTCTGCGGCAGGACCAGTCGCCGCCAGCGGGCGATGAACACATTGGAAAAATCGGCCGGCTTGATGAGCGGATGGTTCTCCTGCCACGACACCAGCGGCTGGCCCTCGACGTACTCGCTGGTCGTCACCGAATCGATCCGCGGCACGCCTCCCAGGAACAGGTAGTTGCCCGGCGGAAGGCGACCGGTGTCGTGATTGTCCAGCACGACGAGATCGAACCGACTGCGTCCGTCCTGAATCAGATCGCCGTCGTCGGCGCTTTCATACTCCGACGGGCTCATCCACGTCGTCTTCGGAACGCCGACGGCCTTCAGCACCCGCTCCAGCGCGCTTCGCGGACGCGCTCGCTCGCACACGCACAGCACGGACAGATCGCGCGGCGGGTCGATCGGCGCCTGCACGACATCGTCGATCGACAAAGCGTCGTCCCGATGAACCCGGACCTCGATCAGTCCGCCCGCATCGTGGTTTAGTTCGAACAGCACATTGCGAAATGACGGCTCCAGTTCCGCCGCGTCGGCGTTCACGGTTGTCGGCTGCCGTGCCGGACCGAGAACGAGTTGCTGAATAGACCCCGAGCCGGGCAGCAGTTTGCCGTCGAGTCGGATGGATACATCTGTCGTCACGGACGTGTCGGCGAAGTTCTCCACCTGCGCGAAGACCGACAGCACGCCCGGCCGCTCGGCGTCGCGCCGCACATCGAATCCGACCACGCCGACATTGTCGCCGACCGCGCCGATCCGGTGATAGGTCACCCGGCCCTCGACCATGCCGAGGTCGTTGGCATCGGCAATGTGGCCGTCGGTAAAGATGCGAATGTCGGCATTTCCGCCGGGAACCGGCGCCGTTTCCGCCGCACTCGCCTCCCCGACCTGCCCCGAGTAGGCCACCGCCAGTTGCAGCGCCTCGCCGATCCGCGTGTGGGCGTCGGTCGCCTGAATGGCCTCGATGGCACGAACCAGGCGACGCTTGTCATTCGTGAAACTGCAGGCAACCTCCGCCCGCTCGGCGAAGGCGATCACCATCGCCCGGCAGTCGTCGGGCAGGCTTTGCACCAGCGTGGAGGCGGCGTCGATCGCATGGGTCAGCCGGACCCGTCCATCGGCCTCCTGCGTCTTCATGGAGGCCGAGCGGTCGATCAGAATGAGCACGTTCTTGTCAGGCTGCTGCATCGTGCTGATCACGGGCTGGGCAATGGCCAGCAGCACCGCCGCCAGGGCCAGAAGTTGAAGGAACAGCAGCAGATTCTTGCGGAGTTTTTGAAAGGGCGAGTTGACCTGGAGGTCGTACACGGCCCGCCGCCACAGCAGCGTCGACGAGACCACGCGTTCGGTGCGGCGCAACTTGAGAAAATACAGCAGCAACAACGACGGTACGGCGATCGCGCCCACGATGGCCGCCGTTCCCGCTGACAGAAAAGTCAGCGCGGCGAGCGCGGGGCCGATGGCTGTATTTTCCCACGCACTCAACGCAGCAACCCCCGTTGCCGAAGGTGCGTGATCACCAGAGTTTCAAACGAGGTGTCCGACGACACCAGCGCGTAACTCGCCCCGCGCTGCGTGCAGTATTCGCGAATCGACTGACAGTGGGCCTCCAGATTCGCCTTGTACTTGTCGATCAGGGGCTTGCTGACCGTGATCTCCGCCCTGTCCTCGTCTTCGCAATCGACGAGGCGCAGGTCTCCGGCCAGGTCCGGATTCAATTCCTGCGGGCTGAGCACCTGAATCAGATAAATGTCGAGACTTCGACCGAACAGGTAGCGAAGGCCATCCTGAACGCCGGACTTGTCCAGAAAATCCGACAGCACCAGGACGATGCCCTTCTGGGTGTGCCGCAGGGCAAACGCCCTGGCCGCGGCCGTAAACCGACTGCCGCCTTCGATCGCGGTCGACTCCAGGAATTGAACCACCCGCGACATGTTCCGTCGGCCGCGCACACCCGCAAGTTGCCCGACGACGCCGTCCCGGTAGGCGTAGAGATTCACCCGGTTGTGATTGCACAGCGCGATGTAACTCATTGCCGCCGCCACCCGCTTGGCGAACAGCGACTTGTCCGGCTTGCCCTCGGCCATGGATTTCGACACGTCGAGCAGAATGCTGACGTTCAGGTCCTCCTCCTCGAGAAACAACTTGAGGAACAGGCGATCCAGCCGGGCGTAGATGTTCCAGTCGATGTGCCGCAGGTCGTCACCGCTGACGTAGTTGCGGTAATCCGCGAATTCGGAGGACTCACCCTTGCGCTTCGAGCGCCGGTCGCCCTTTTGCCGGCTGGCGAAGATCTTGCGGGAGACGATCTCCAACTGCTCAAGCCGGTGCATGAAGTCCGGATCGAGCAGCCCCTCGGCGGGCGCGGCGTTTGGCGGCGTCTGGGGCATGGGCCTCCTCTGGTCCGATGAGTATGATACCGGACGATGCGACCGCGGCACGGTTGAGTTTCCGCGCTGGACACTCCTATAATCGATCCGGTGGTGCGGCGCTTTCAGGCGGCGGGTCACTCGTTCGCTCAATGCGGTATGATGCAAACAGGGAGGCCGATTGAATGGCAAAGGAAGCAGCAGCAACACCGGGCACTCAGAGTCAGACGGCAACCAAGACGGCCCCCGCGCAGACCATTCCAAAGCCGCTGCCCCCCTACAAGGTGATTCTGCACAACGACGACGTGAACGAAGTCGGCCACGTCGTGCAGACAATCGTCACGCTGACCACCCTGAACAGCCAGGCCGCACAGGAGCGCACGCTTGAGGCCCACGTCCAGGGCCAGTCCCTTTTGCTGGTCACCCACAAGGAACGCGCCGAACTGTATCAGGAACAATTCCAGTCAGCCAAACTGACGGTCACCATCGAGCCGGACGAGTAGCCGGCGCCGCGTGTCGATTTCTGTCGCAATCCGCTATTCACCCGGTACGCCCACCGCCGTCTGCGAATCCGTCAGATAACTTCGCGCCAGCATGCGCACCGACCGATCGGTGTCGCTCGTGGAAAGTGCGTCCAGTGCCTTGTTGAACTTCCCGCCCTGTCGTTCGGCGAACAGTCGGACGGCCAGCAGGCGGATGGCCGTGCGGCCATCCTGAATGGCCGGCGCGGCGGCCGAGGTGATGGCGTCGTCCAGCGAGAACCAACTCGCGGCAACCAATGCATGGGCCTTGACGCTCATGTCACGGTCCGCAAGCAGTTTCGCGAGGGCGTCGCGCAGGCCGTGTGTGTCCGTACCGGCTGGCACGCCACCGAATCGGCCCGCGGCCGTGGCGAGAATGGCCCCAATCGCATCGGCTGTCGCGGCGCGAATACCGGCATCGGTATTCGCACTGCGATCGATCAGCGCGGCGATGGCGCCGGGACTCAGGTCGAGGCCCGCTCGACGCGCGATGATCGGCGAAGCCACCAGCGTGCCCGGCCCGGAAACGAGTTTCTCGTCTTGATAAATCGGGTCGAGCATGGCCGAGATGGCGATGGTCTGCTCGCGGGAAATGGTCTGAATCAGATAGTCGCGAATCGGCCCGATGTCGATGGCGGTCGTCCGCTCGATCGACTCGCCCGCCGCCAGCACCGGTCGCTCGTTGAGCATGACCTGCAGGTAATTCTCGAAGGTCGCCGGCTCGGTCCCGCTGACCGTCGCGGAGATGGCCACGAGCGGGCGGACCATGAACCCCTCGCCGAATGTGATTGCAAACGGCGCCTTGTTTCGCATGGAGAACGTGACCCGAATCGGCGCGGTCGGAGCAGGATCGGCGTCGACGAACCTCGCAGTGAATTCGAAAAAATCACCCGGCCGCTTGATGAACTCGAACATCTGCGGATCGAGCCGGGCGACCGCCTCCTTCAACAACCTGCGATCCGGCAGCGTGGCGGGCGTTTCGCCCAATTTTCGCAACGTGTCGCAAATGGCGTCATAGGCAATGCCCGAGTATTGCAGCGTCGCGGCGCGGGCCAGCAGGGTTCGGGCCCGCGATGCTTGATCTTTCTCGGTGTAGATTTTCGCCAGTTCAAGCGCGGCAAACTGGTCCACCTCGGCCAGCGGCTCCAATTGGCTGATCGCCTCGTCGGCCAGATCGTTCGCATGCAGGGCATAGCCGTTGGCCAATCGGGCGAGGCTTCCCGGGACGGGCGCCGTCATCGCAACCTTCGACATCGTGAGAGCCTTCACCTTATCCGGCCGGTGATACGCGTAGAACCAGGCGATCTCGGCGGCCTCCTCCGCCCTGCCTGCCTGGGTCACGTCGGCGATGCGCGATTCGTAGGCCCGGCTTGCCAGTTCGATTTCCTGGTCCGCAGCCTTTTCATCCCCTGTCTTTCGTTGGGCGTATGCCTTGATGATCCGTGCGGTGTTGAACTTCGCATCCTGCTGAAGGGCGCGATCGGCGGACTTGATCGACTCGGCATAATCGCCGCTGCACGCAAATGACATCGCCAGTTTGGCATGAAATGCCGGCGGCACCGGCCCCTTCGACCCGGCCTCGTGCACCTCAATTGCGCGCTGATAAAAGGCCTGCGCCTCCTTGTGCATGGACAACTGGTCGAGAAACTCCGCCAGATCCCAGATCAGGTTCGACTGGGTGGGATTCGCGGCGACCAGTTGCAACGCCAGTTCGATCCGCTGCAGCGCCGGCTCGGTTTCGCCGAAGAGCTCGTATCCGATCCGACGGGCCGCGACGTTCATCGGATTCAGCCGCAAGGCTCGCGCCACCTCAGCCCCCGCGGCGTCGTTCTCCCGATTTTCGTAGTGATACTCGGCCAGACGAGAACGCAGATCGCTCTCCACAATGCGGGAAAGCCCCTGCTCGTTCAATTGCGCCTTGAGGAAGTCGCCGTGTTCCTTCGCGGTCTGGCGGGCCGTCAGTTCCAGTTCGATCAGACGGATCCGCGCGGCGTCGTCGGATTTATTATTACGCACGTAGGTTTTCAACGCGAGAATCGCCGATTCGGCGCGGCCCAATCGACTCAAAATGTCAAAACTCCAGAACGCGGCCTGCGCGTTGTCGGGGGCGATGGTCTGCGCGCCCTCCAGCAGGGCCAGCACGCGCATGGCCGCCTTGCGGGGTTCCGTGCGGCCGAGCAGATGACCGTGATGCCGGGCCAGATCGACCATCCAGTCGCCCAGGTCGTCGGGCTTGATCGGCTGCAGTGCGGACGTGGTGCGACCGGTTGTGCCGGCCGTTGGGGCCGCAACGACGGGGCCGGCTTGGGTGATCGGCGGGCGAACCGGTTCGACGGGCTGGCGCGTCGCGGTCTTCGGCTCGAGCGGGATCAACTCGCCGTCGCTTTGCACGGCCCCGGCCGTCTGCCCCGGCAACACCGCCATCGCAATCACCAAGAACATCTGCATGTCTGCACTCCTTCGACTTCCGGGCAACAACGGCGCGCAACGCCTCCCCGAACATCCAGTTATCGATATTATCGGCACTTGGCGTCCGATGCTACACCGGCCGATGGCGGGCGGTTCGAGCCGGAATCGAGTGGCTCACCGGCCGCCCGCCGGCGACGACCCTCACCGCTTCGTTGCGCCGGTTACTCCGATCGCCACGAGCGTGATGTCGTCCATGAGCCGTGCCAATCCGGCGTAGCGCCGAACGTCCCACAGAATCTGCCTCGCCACCTGGCCGGCCGGCAGCGCGGCATGGCGGAGCAGTGATTCGCGCAATCGCGCTCGGCCGAAAGGAACATCCTCGAAATTAGACGCATCGACGACCCCGTCCGTGTACATCAGGATCAAGTCGCCCGGGCGCAGATGCTCGATTGCGCGAACGTACTTTGCATCCCGGTCGACGCCGAGCAGCATGCCGCCCACGTCCAACTCCCGAATGCGCCCATCGCGCAGCAGCATCGGCGGGTCGTGGCCGGCACTGCAATAGGTCAATCGATTGCCATCGGCGCTCAGCACGCCGTAGAACGCCGTGGCGAACTCGCTGTCCAGCGTGTCCTTGTGAAGGCGAAGGTTGACTTCCTCCATGATCTCGTTGACGTCGTAAACCCGCTTGGCGTGCGATCGCAATGCGGCCCGCGCACTGGCCATCAGCAGGGACGCCGGCACGCCCTTGCCCACGACGTCCGCGATGACGACACCGATGTCGCCCGTGGGAAATTCCAGAAAATCGTAGAAATCGCCGCAGAGTTCCCAACTCGGCTCATACACGCAACCAAAACTGTACCGGTCGCTTTCCGGCGCGGCGGCCGGGATCATCCTTCGCTGGACTTCCGCCGCTCCGCGAATCTGCCGTTCCAGCCGGTCCGCCTCGCGCAGTTCCTGCGTCAATCGCGCGTTCACGATCGCGGCCGCCACTTGTGTCGCAATGGCCTGCAACAGCGCGATCTGATTCGGCGGAAAAACATACGGTTTGTCTGTATAAACGCGCAACGCGCCGAATGCACGTCCGCCATTGGAGAGCGGCGTCACCAGGCCGCTGACAATTCCCTCGCGACGGGCGTCGTCACGGTACACGGTGCGCGGGTCGGTCTGCAGATCGGCGACATAGACGGTCGCACCGTTGAGCGCCTCCGAGTCAATCGCGCTGGAGGTTAGATTGAGCGGCCCCTTGTCGAGGTAGGCCTGGGACATGTTGAAGTACGATGCGATCCGAAGTTCGCCCGTCGCCTCGTCGATCAGGCGGATGCTCGCGGCATGGAAGTTGAGCAGTTCCACCAGCAGGCGAGTTGCCCCGTCGAGAATCGCCTGCAACTCGGTGCGGCCGGCCAGCATGGCCGCAACCGCCTGGAGGACTGACCACTCGGCGGTCGCGGGATGGGCAATCGCTGGTTCCATGGCGAACACGGGGCTTTCTGATCGATGGCGGCACCATTGCCGAGCGGACATGGTAGCCGCGCCGCCTGGAGTATGCCGAACGATTCGCAGCGCCGGCCAATCGGTGTCCGGCAGACGGATTCATTGGATGGCAAATCGACATGTCAGCCGCAACCCGCGTCGCGGCCCCATGGCAATGCCGTGCTGCCAATTCTGTGGCGTTGCGAATACCATGACAGGTTATGTCGCAGCCCGCCCGATCACCGGCCCTGATGATTCCCGTTGAGGAACTGCGCATTCGGTTCCAAACCTCGTCCGGCCCGGGGGGTCAGAATGTAAACAAGACGGCGACACGTGCGATCGTTCAGTTTGATGTGACCCGCTCACCCGTTCTGACCGAGCCGCGCCGGCGAATGGTGCTCGAAAAACTGGCCAATCGAATCAACGCTGACGGTTGGCTCACGGTGGAATGCGAAGAGACGCGAAGTCAGGCGACGAATCGAAAGCGGGCCCTCGACCGCCTGGTTACGCTGGTGCGCGCGGCGACTATTCCGCCCAAAAAGCGCCGGCCGACGAAGCCGAGCAAAGGCGCCGTACAACGCCGCCTGACTCAAAAATCGCGCCGGAGCGAAGTCAAACGCGGTCGATCCAGCCGCAATGAGGATTGAGAATCCTGTGCGATAGTGCACAGAAATCGCGCAAATGCTCTGAAATCGTAGGCGAGTTGGCAACAACCGGTATCGCGGGAATCAAAGTCCGATGACGCGATATTCTCAGCGGACCGGAATAGGCGGCAGATTGGTCGTATAATTGTCGGTCATGCGAGCGTGCGGCCGCATGGCCCCGGCGTGACGCCAACCCGGGTGGTGGCGGACATTGTAAATTTGATTGAAATCAGCGCCATCGGACGTCAAACTCCGACGGCGGCACGATTTGCGCCTGTCCGTTGCGATTCATGGGATGAAACGGCGGGCGCCGATGCCAAAAGGGTGGCCTGACGTTGCGACTCACCCGGCAGAAAATCCCCTTGCAGTAAGGACGTTCATGAGCCGTACCCGCATTTTGACGATGAGCCTGCCTGCTCTAGCCCTTTGCTTTTGCACGGGCTGCCCGGTCCCGCAGGAGCGCGGCCAGGGCAAATACCAATACATCACAGAGCCGACCAAGAAGGGTGGATACCACCTGTACCTGCCGGTGGATTACGTCAAGAACGAAGGCCGGCATCCGCTGGGCGGCGACCGGAAATGGCCGCTCGTCATGACCTTTCACGGCATGAAGCCGTACGACAACGCCCTCCCGCAGGAACGGGAATGGGAAGTGGAGGCGGACACCTACGGCTACATCGTCTGCGCCCCGAAACTTGAAACCTGCGACTCCTTCATGGAGTACCCGCTGACCAAGGAACACGACTACGTTATTCGCGATCGCGACCGCGTCATGGCGATCATGGATCATATCTTCCAAACGACCCGGGCCGATCCGCGCGCCGTCTTGTCGACAAGTTGGTCGTGCGGCGGCTACCTGGCCCATTATTTTGTGAATCGGTATCCCGACCGGTTCTCGTGCATCGCAACACGCCTGTCTAATTTCTCGCCCGAATTGCTGCAAACCGCCAACGTCTCCAAATATCGAAACATGCCCGTGGCCATTTTCATCGGTGACGGCGACTTCCCGGCCTGCAAGTCGGAGTCCGAGGCCGCGGTGGCCTGGTACACGGCGCAGGGCTTCAGCACGGTTCGCGGCAAGATGATCGACAACATCGGTCATCGTCGAATTCCCCAGACCGCCGCCGCATTCTTCGCCGAACAGTTGAACCTCCAGCCGCTTCACGCATCCGCCGCCGCAAAGACCGTCGCAACACTTCAAATGGTCGATTATCAGCCGAGCGTGGCCCTGGCTTCGGCCATGGGGGCCAAGGCGGTCATCGTCAACAACAGTAGCACCGCTCCGCCACCCAATCGGGTCGTGACCGGCAACCCCGGCAGCGCCGCGTCTGCCCTGCCCAAGCCGGCGCCTGTCGTCAACACCCCCCCGCCGCCGCAGCGCCAGCCCGAGCCGGTGAAACCGAATCCGCCGACCTACGCGAGTGCCCCGGTCAGCCGCGAGACAACGCCGCCGCGGGTCACCACGCCCACTTACACCGCGCCGTCCACACCGGTTCGGACCCCATCGAACATTGCCTCCAATACGACGCGGGTCGAGACGCCGCCGCCGGTCGATCGGCGAACCCCGCCGCGACCGCCCGCCGGCGATCCGCCTGTTCGCGATACACAAATTGCCGATGCTTCTTCTAAGCGCAGGCCGCCGCCTTCGATTCCGCCCATCTACGGTGGCAGCGGCGACCGCGACGCCGGTTCATCGCGTGAAACGCGAACAGAACCGTCGCGAGCCGGCGGCACACCCGCTCTGCCGACGCCATCGGCAGCCCCGAAGTCGCGCGTCGCCAATCGCGCCAAGCGAGCCAACATCGTGCTCAACGGCCCGATCGGCCCGGCGCCGCATTTCCTGGCCTACAGCGTCGATCTGCCGCCGCAGGCACTGGTCGACGCCGACATCCTCTGGATGGACAACGGGGTCTGGATGGGCGATGAGCCGAAGGGCACCAAGGTGCTCGATTCACCCGGCTTGCACCGCATTTCAGTACTCGTAATCACGCGCGGCAACGAGGAGTATCGTGGCGCGGCCACCGTCAGCGTGCTGGATCGCGCAGCGGGCCGGTCCGCCGCGGGCGAGTCAACCGACTGACGCTTTATTTTGTCTTAATGAAAGCCGCGCCACCCATGCCACTAGCAGTAAGGCAATGGCCTGCGCTGGCATGGCAAGCCCGACGGGCAGCCACGCAGGATGAACGGACGCCAGCCGCTCTTTCGCAAGATTCGACCAGGGCACGCCGGTATATGCCACCGGCATCAACTTGAACAGCCCGTAAGACTCCGCGAACGCACACAGACCTGCCCCGCCGAATATCAACGCCGTCGCCAGGCGCCGCGACCCCAATCCCGTCACGCCGACAACATAGAGAACGATCATCGATGGAAAGCCGATTGCCGCGTACCAGATGTTGCCGAAGGGTCCGCCCGCCATCTGTGAATGAACCATGTGGTGAGCCAGACCGGCCAATCCGCCGATGACCAGCACGAACATTGACAGAAGATGAAAACGGTCGACCCGCAGCGGCGCCGTAAGCGACTCGTGATCTGCCGCGGACGGATCAACAGGGACGGGCCCGCGCCGCACCACTCGAATCGCCCGTACTCCGAGGCCCATGACCGCCATCGCCAGAAGGACTTGATGTGCGGATTGAACGCCGCCCGGCTGTTCGAGGAAGGACCAGCCACCGATCCAAAGGCTGTCGCCCCCGATCCGCGATCGCACCTGCCGCCCCCAATCGATCGACCGAAACGCAGAAATGTAATCGCCGATGCCCCGGCCTGCCTGCCGATTGATCAGCGCCTCCTGCATCGGCACCACGACGCCGTAGGTCCGCCAATTGGCATAAAAATAGCCGCCCGTCAACACAGAACAGCCCAGCAGAAACACGCCCATGGATCCCGCCGCTCTTGCCCGGCGCACATCCCGCCGCGCCAGGCTCCATGCCGGCCCAACGACGGCCAGCGGAAGCAGGATCAATGCTGTTGTCTTCGCCAAAATGGCAAGGCCTGCCAGCAGACCGGCGCCCAGCATCGGCCGGATGCGGCCCGCTCGACCGAAGACTATCAGCATTCCCGCCGCGGACAGCCCCAGCAGCACGCACAGCGCGTCGTTCGCAATGCGCGCGGTGTTCAGCAGAAACAGGGGCTGCACCGCAATCAGCAGGGCCATGCCGATTCGATGGTGCGTCGAGGGGATGATTCGGCCGACGGTCCAAAGGAACACCCCGATTGCCGCAGTGCCGAATGCCACATTAATCGCGCGCAGTGCATAGATACACGTCAATGGACGATCGGGATTCCACAGGCGCCGAACGACCGGGGCCATCAATCTGTAGTAAAGCGGTCCGTGCTGCGCCTGATAGAGCGGCAGCGACGGCGCGTTTTGTCTTACACCGGTGGGCGGACCGTCCCAATAGGATCGGGCCTGCAGGCCGTGCTGATCCACCGCCTGATACGGCAGCGAACCGATCGCGTGAGTCTGCCCGAAGTCGAGTCTGCAATGCGGCAGCGCCGCCATCGCCGGATACAAACTTCGCGGCACCTCGCTTTCGCCGAGGGTCGGCGACTTGCCGTTCTCCACTACGTACAGGATGTGTGCCAGGTGTTGATACTCATCCCAACCTTCGAAGGGCGGCAGCACCGTGAGCAGCGCCGCGGCCCGCAGGAGAAAAATCGCAGTCACCAGAACGCAGACGAGCCACCACGATCGCTCGATCGTGGCGGCCCGCTGGTGTTTTGAGGCGTCAATTTCGATCACGGTCGCAATTTACGGAGCCGTCACCCGGTACAGGTGCAGGTTTGTCAGGACGTAAATGAACCCGTCCGGACCCAGGAACATGTCGGTGATTTCGCCGGACTCGTTCGCGGTCAGGAAGAGTTCGCTCTTCGAGACGATGATTCCGCCCAGGCCGGCCCAGCGGACCACGCGGGCTTGCGGGGCCGCCTGCGCAACGAAGACATTTCCGACGGCATCGTCGCCGTAGTTGTTGTTGCGAACCACCACGATGCCCGCCGGCGTCACGCGCGTGTAGCCGAAGTCGACGAGCGGTTGCGTGTAGATGCCGAAGCCCAGCGAGGTGAACACACTCTCGGGATCGGTCTGGTCCAGGCCCTGCACCCACGGCCAGCCGAAATTCGCGCCAAAGGTGCCCGTGTTGATTTCATCGCCGTGCAGGTTGCCGATGTCGGTCACCCAGAACTTGCCGTCGGCGCTGTCGAATGTGAACGCACGCGGATCGCGCAGGCCCAGGGCCCAGGTGATGAAGGTCGGACCAAAGGGGTTGTCGCCGGGAATGCTGCCGTCGATGTTGATGCGATTGATCTTGCCGGCCATGTCGTTGGCAAACGGATTCTGTGCAAGAATGCGCGTGTCGAGGTCGCCGCAGGCCCAGTACAACCGGCTGTCGGGGCCGATCTTGCAGGGCCCGATGCTGTGCAGATCGCTGGCGAAGTTGGGGTCGCGGCAGGGCGCCGATCGCAGGATCGTCTCAGGGCCGGTGACCGCCCCACCGGCGAACGGAAACGACGATACGCGCAGTTCCAACCCCTCGGGCTGGGTAAGGGTGTCGCCGGCCGTGGTGCTCGCACAATAGGTGACGAACATCTGCGAGCCGTCGGCGGTGAAACAGACGCCCATCAACCCGCGCTGACCGGAGGAGTTCACTGCGAGGTCGATCACTGGGGCGGGAGTGAGCACATTGCCGGCCGGATTGAAGCGTCGGACGCGGCCGGTGACCCGCTCGGTGTAGTAGATGAAGCCGTCCGCACAGGCCGTGCCGGTCCCCGGAGCGAAGGGAAGTTCGAGGACCGCCGTCGCGATGACCGAGCGGCCGAGCGGAACATCAAAGACGATTCCGTTGCGCACTTCCGGCGACAGCGAGGCAACATATTCCGTATCCAGCGGGTTGATGATGGTGATGTTGGAAACGACGGCGAGAATGGCGCCCGGCCAGCCGCCGATGGCCCCGCCGCCGCCGAGCAGGCCGCCCAAACCGCCGCCGCCGCCCAGCAAACCGCCCAAGCCTCCCAGCCCCTGGCATCCACTGCCGGCGAACATCAGCCCCATCATGACAGTTGTCGTGAAAATTCCTTTTCTCACCCGTCGAGAAAACCCAAGTCTGCGCGTCATGTTTGTCCTTCTTCCTGCGGCGAGTGGTCTCAACCTCGCCCGTGTGACCGGCCTTGCGAGGACCGGCCATGTTCACCGGGCAACCCGGGTTTTGCAAGACCCCGGTGGGCTGTTTGCGATCGGATATGATGAATAACTGGGGACGTTGCCCGCTCATTTTGCGCGTGTGGGCCGGTCTCGCTTGCGAGAAATTGGACCGGTCCGACATGCGTCACTTGACGCCCTCGTTGGCGCCCCCAATTCCAGACGCGGAAGCAAGGCCACGATCGGCATGAGGGGCGAGACGTTCTGAAAATGGCATCGCGCCCTGCGGAGGACGCGTAGATGGGCTGCGTGCATGGACCATCGAGAGGACCCTTGTGAATCCGCGCCGCCCGCAATTTGACGAACTCCCGCTGGACGACGAACGTCGCATTTATCTCGACGGCATTCGGCATTTCAACGCCGGCGAGTTCTTCGAGGCGCACGAGACCTGGGAGGATGTCTGGACCAGGGTCCTCGACAGGCGTCGCGAACAGTTCTACCGAGCCATCATCCGCGGCGCCGTTGCCCTTGAATTGCTTGCCCGTGGGCGCGCCGTCGGCGCCCGGCAGGTCCTTCTCGATTGCATCGCGACATTTGAGGGCCTGCCCGGCCGATTCATGGGGTTGAACATCCCGGTATTTCTTGATTCCCTCCGCCGCGCCCTCGATCCGGCCCTGTCGGACCTGGACGCCCGCACCGCCACCATCCGCCCCGACCTGCTGTTCGCCATCACGCTGGAAGACGGCTGGCAGATCGACTGACCGCCAGACTCGCACTCGCCGAACGCCGCCCTGGCCGATAGAATGAAGGATTGACGGGGCGTAGCTCAGTCTGGTTAGAGCGCGTGGTTTGGGACCACGAGGTCGCAAGTTCGAATCTTGTCGCCCCGATTTCACGGCGGAAGTTTCACGGAAGGCATAACTCGGCGCGCCGCTGGCGGTGCCCAAAGCAACTCCACGAGTGCCTTTGTGGCTCAGTCGTGCTGGCTACTCGCGCCGCCTTCATTCGCTGCTTCAAGTCTCCGCTCCTCTCGGGCGATCCATATCCACATCGCCGGCACACCCAGGGCGACCGGCAGGAGCGCGGGCCCGAGTTGCGCCGCGCCTTCGAGCCGGACGTGCAGTAGTTCCTTCACGATGAAGAAGAACGCGGCTGCGTGGAAGCCGATGCCCGCGCCGATCATGCACTCCATGTGCCGGTAGCGCCAGGCCCACCGTGTCGCGGGCGGGCGGAGGACGTAGCGGAGGTCGCCGACAACCCCATACACTCCGATGATCCCGAGCACGACGCTGACCCAGTAGCGGTCCGCGGCGGAGGGCGCGAGAAGATGCGTGCCGGCGCGCGATTCAACCAGGCTGTACGCCCCGTATCCGATCAGGCCCAGGCTCCAAAGCCCGAGCGTCCCCAGCATCGCCAGTAGCGGCGGACTCCGCAGGCGCGCATGGTCGCCGCGCGTCCGCGCGAGGCGAACGCCGAACCACGTTCCCGCGAGCACCATCAGGGCCACGAACCCCGTGATCGAATACAGGAATCTCGCGTTTTCGATTTGGTACGGCAGGTCCGCGTCACGGATGCGCTGGAGCGCCGGATCCCCGAAGAAGCTCAGCGGATGAACGATCGCCCAGCACGAGAGAAGCAGGCCCGTAGCGCCGCCGTAGTACGCGCACCACGCAAAAAGACGGCCGCCGTACACGTGCAGCCGCCCGCCCTTGGCCGCAAAGACGGGGATCCAGAAGATGCCAATCCCGAGCACGCCAACGACCACATGCGAGAGCCGGAACAGGCGGAGGAAGTCATGGTCAGTCACGGCGTGCCTCCCTTCGGCGCCCGTCGCGCGACAGCCGCGCTTGAACGAGTGAGATGACCTCGTCGCACGCCGCAATCTTCCCTTGAAGGGACCGGACCCCGATGCGCACGCACAGCAACTCGTGGAACGCATCGTCGTCGAGGCGATCGGTTCGCTCCGGCGTCTGGCCCGGTGCCGCCTCGGCGAATCCGACCGTGCGGGCCAGAGCCTCAAAGTGATTCCGGAGCCTGGTCAAGAACCGCAGCGTGCTCCGGAGATTGCGCAGCTCTCCCATGAAGACGATCTGGCCGATGTAGGCCAGCCGCTCTGGTCCGATGTCGGGTTGGTCACGGAGCCACGCGTGCAATTCGCGCGTTCCTGCGGCAGTCCGGCGGTACACCCGCCGTGCGGGTCCGCGGGCCGAGGGCTCGCGTCGGCTGACGAGCCATCCGGATTTCTCCATCTTCTGCAAAGTGGGGTAGATCTGACTGAGTTGCGCCACCCAGAACAGCCGCGGCCCATCCTCGAACGCCCGACGTACGTCGTAGCCGCTCGCCGGATGCCGCAGCATCCCCAGCATGATGTGCTCCAAGCTCATGCTGTACTATATCGGTACTGATATAGCCGGTCCAGATGGCGACCTAGAGCCGCCCCTGAAATTTTCAAGGGTTGCCGCGATGCAGGTGAGGAGGCTGACGCCCATGTTTTCGATGCAGGCCGAGATGCACGATGCCGCGGCCGTACCGCTCGTGCTCGACTTCGGGGCGTACCCAACGGTCGGTGGCCTCTCGATACGGCGAGTAAACTCCGACAAGGCCGCCGGCACACCGCATTGACGGGTTGGCGGGTTGGGGTTGACTGGGTGAGTTCATGAAGGAGCGAACGCTCACGCTCGAAGACGGCGACCTCACCTATCTGCACGGCGGTGAGGGGCCGCTGATTGTTCTGACGCACGCGCTCGGGCCTGTGGCGTGGGGACCGCTCGATCAGCTCATGGGTTCGTGCAGCGTGGCAGTACCCGTGTGGGAGAAGTGCTCGATTGACATCAAGACGCGCATCGAATTAGAATGGTTCGAGCCGCTCGTCCGCGACCTGGGCTTTGAGCACGCGGCATTGTGCGCCTGGTCGATGGCCGGACCGGCGGCGATCGAATACGCGGCCGACGGCCCCGCGCCCCTGAGCCGGCTCATTCTGGTCGATGTGGCCGGACTGAGAGATGAGCTGCCACCGCTTCGGCTTCGAGATCTGCCGCACCTGTTTCTGACGCGACTTCTGGGGCGGCCGACGCGCGGCTTCGTCCGGTGCATGTGGCGAGGCTGGGTTCGCCGCAGGGACCTGGACACCGCGCCGCTCATCGAAGCCACCTACCGCTTCTTTCGCGACGAGCCCGGTGCGTTGCTGGGTCCGCCGGACGAGGACGATGATCATGGAGAATCCCTCACCGACCTCTTGGGCTCGATCGACGTACCGACGCTGGTCCTGGCCGGGCGGCACTCGAACGTCCTCGGCCCTGAGCACGGACAGATCGCAGCGCGGAAACTGCCGCGTGGCAAACTGATCGTGTTCGAGCACAGCAGCCACACGCTGCAACTCGAAGAGCCGATCACGTTCCAGGAGGCAGTCGCGGCCTTCGTAAATGACAGGCATTGAGCTCGCCGTGCTCGCCCGCTTTCACGGTTTCACGGCCAGCAGAACCCGCGTTTCCGGCCCCCAGGAGCGGATTCCTTTAACGAAAAATTCTATTGGTGTACTGTCACCCCGATTGCGGCGAAGCCGCAATAGAGCAGGTGAAGAATTGAACACATGAGCAGGAGAGGAAACGCTGCGTCACCGACAGTGAATCACCCCCAAGAACACCTCTCCACCTGCGTTCACCTGTTCAACTGTTCACCTGCTCACTGCGAGGCCGACATCGCCATGCGGAAGGTCGCCACGTTCGCGAATCCTTTGGACGGAATTCAGCGCGTCATGCGCTACGAGGCAGACGCTGGCACATATCTCTTTCTTTACACCATCACCGAAGACGGACCATGCGAGTTTGCCGATTGGTACGAAACGACAGCCGAGGCAGAAGCTGCCGCGGCGGAGTCGTTCGGAGTCAAGCCCGATGACTGAATTGATATCGATGAACCGATTCCCGGTGCGCAGCATGACTGGATCAAGCCGGTGCGGCTGAAGTGCGACAGTGAGGGCAATACGCTCTGGGGCGAATTCGAGGCGATTAAGCAGGCTCGATAGTCCAAAGCTGGTCATAGCAGTCCCGGCATGTTCGCCGGGGGCCGGAATTCTGATGCACGAAGGCAATCGTCAACTCACGGATCACGAGCGGCACCTGGTGCGATGGATGCTGGAACATGGCAGTCCGGAGGCCGCAGCACTCCTGCCGCAGCTTGATAACGCTGTGGTCACCCCGTGGAAGTGCAAGTGTGGTTGCGCGAGTATCAACTTCCAGATTCGCGGCCATCCCGAAGCCCCGCCTGGCGTTCATGTGATCGCCGACTTCTTGTTTGGCGAGGGCGACACGCTTAGCGGAGTTTTCGTGTTTGCGATGGGCGGACTTCTGAGCGGCCTTGAGGTGTACGGTCTGGCAGGTGATGCGCCGAAGTCATTGCCGCAGCCAGGCGAGCTCCGACCCTTCGACAACTCGGCCGTCTGATGTACACTTTCCCGGGGAGGCCGCCATGCAAAACCCCGACCTGCCGAACGACCCGCACAATCCCCGCAACCCGCTGGAACTCGACGACATCGACCGGCGCATCCGGATCAACGAACTCGAACACGAATTACAAGACCAGGGCATGCACCTTTCAGGCACCAGCGACGACTGTCCGCCCGAGATCCACGAACAGTTCCTGAGCAACATTCTCGCGTACGAGTCCGCCCCAATCTCCTGCCCCTTCGACGTACTCGTGAAGAGCGGCATCGACTTGCCCGACCCCGATGACCTGGACGACGCGGCGCTGCACGACAGGCTCTGGGTGGTCATCCGCGCTCTTGCAGCGCGAAATATCTACCTGTACCGCACCGACCACCTCAGCGATCGCGAGTTGTACGCGGACCTCGGGAACGACCTGCTCCGCGAACCCGGCCCGGACCTGCCGCCGGGCTCGGGTTGGATCAACCATCTCGACATTCTGGGCGGCTGCTCGGAGGAGGACATGCAGATCGGCCTGCGCTACTACGAGAGTGAGGAGGAGCGCCAGCGCTGGGCGAAGGAGTGGCCCAACGACGTGATCCCGCCGCACGAGGACCTGCCCTACGACCGTGACCGCCTGCTGCCGAAGGCGCCGGAGCCGCGCGCGATGGAGTTCGACGGCGAGGAGTTCGATTCGGAAGAAGAGCCCTGAGGACCGCGAAGGCTTGATTCCCTACGGGTCGTCGCGCACATGCTGCACGAGGATCGCCACCCCAGCGATAGCCGCTGTTTGCGTGGCTGGCCCAGTGCCGGCCTTGACTTTGCTCCAGCCGGTCGCCAACGGGTATAATTACAGCATGAACAAAGCCGAGATTCTTGCCGAACTGCCCAATCTCAATGCCGAGGAACTGGCCGAGGTTCAGGCCAAGCTGGGTGAGTTTGCCGGAGAGGTCTGGCTCGATGCCGGCGAACTCTCCGATGCAGACAAGGCCGCTTTGGACATGGCACTGGCTGACTATCGCGCCAATCCCGATGCCGGCAGCCCGTGGCCGGAAGTACTGGCCCGTATCCAGGCAAAGCTGCGCCCGTGACGCATCGGCTCATCATTCATACCCGCCTGAGCTGAGTCGTTTGGCGGAGAGGATGATTTTGTGGCAGAACAAGTGCCAGCATTGGAAGTCGTTAAGAAGTTGGGGAATTACTTTCACCGCAACGGCTACGTTCGGCGCGCAAACGCGGTCCGACGGGCTCAAGAGGGCCAGCTCTACAAGAAGGGCGCCGAGGTGCGGCTGGTGGCACATTCGAGGGCCGAGTTGACAGAGATCCGGCAACTGCTGAAGCAAGCGGGGTTCAAGGTGGCCCGCCCGTTCTCCAAGGCGAATCAACTGCGGCAACCAGTGTATGGAATAGCAGAGGTTTCCCGGTTCCTATCTCTCGTGGGAGATCGAAAGCGCGCCTAATCAAACGCTGCGGCCGCGCATCTGTTCAACGACGCCGTAGTTGAAGAACATCAAATGAATGCAGCCAAGTCTAAACAAACCAAGTCAGCGATTCGGTTCAGCGCCAAGTTGCTTCGGCCAAAGTCAATTGAAAAGCCCGACTCCTGGACCTTTCTGAACCTCCCCAAGGAAGCCAGTGCGAAACTCCCCTCGCGCGGACAGGTAACGGTGGAAGGCGCGTTCAACGGCGTCTCGTTCCAAGCCACGCTCGAACCTGACGGCCAGGGCGGACACTGGCTCAAAATAGACGAGAAGCTGCGCAAGGGTGTTGGCGCGAATGTCGGCGACGTCGTCACCTTGGAAATCGCCCCGATGGCCGAGGAGCCGGAGCCGCAGGTGCCTGCCGATTTGAAGAAGGCGCTTACAGCGGCGCCGATGAAGGCCCGCGAAGCATGGATGGATATCACCCCCGCCGCGCGGCGCGACTTCATTTATTGGATCACCTCGGGCAAGAAGGCGGAGACCCGCGTGAAACGGATCGCAACCGCCTGCGACATGCTCGCCAAGGGCAAGCGCCGGCCCTGCTGCTTCGACCGGTCGGGGATGTATGGGAAGAGCCTCCGTTGTCCTGTGGCCGAACTGTGAACCTGCTGATTATCCCGACACTCGAATAAAGGAACGATGTCGGGGCCATAGATGAATTCAAACGGCCTCATTTCTGAGCCATAGCAAGGTAGAAACTCAACTTCTTCGAGGTTTACGCATGACCGACGCCTCAGCCCAGTATCGCCGGGGAGCGCGGCTCATTCATGAAGTGCTGATTCGTGAATGGGATCCCATTGGAGTCGGCAAGATGCCCCAGACACAGGACGAGTACGACTCGTACATTCCCGTGATCTACCGTCTGCTCGCTGAAGGCGCGGACGACAATTCGATTGCACGACATCTGGAGAGCATCGAAACCGACGCAATGGGATTAAGATCGCAAGGCGAGAAGAATATGCTCATTGCCAAACGTCTACGCATTGTGTTTAATGCGGCCCGGTAATGATGAACGGGATCGTTCGGTCCCCGAGAGCGCTGTAACCATGCGGCGGATGCTTCCTGTCCTTCTCTTCCTGAACGGTTTGTTGCTGACGTGCGTGCTGGCTGCGTTCCTGCTGGACCCTGTTAACCCGATGCGGCAGGCATTTATCATCGAGTTTACGGTCGAGAATCGATCGGAGTCAAACGTCTACGTTACTCCGATCGGAACGGTGGGTCCCGAGGGCCACCGGCGCCCACTCCCAATGGAGCTCGGAAAGGCCGCGTGGGCGCCAGCCTCCCAGCGAGGGCGGTTCCCGGTTCGGCGCGGCGAAACCATCACGCTCTACTACGATTGGGACGACATCAACTTTTCCGAGTTGGTGGTGGAGACGGAGAACGGGGAACTACGGCAACTTGTCGTCAACCCTGAGCCGACCTTGAATCAGTACATCGTCCCGAAGGTCACTGACTTTGTGATCGACGACTTGAGCCGATTGGAAGCAGTTGACCACGACGTGCGGGAGGCTCACGCCGCAGCGCAGCAGCCCGCGAGCCGGTGGCCGATTGGCGTATGGACTGGCGTACCGGCCCTCACGTTTCTGGCGTTGTGGTGGTGGTACAGGCGGCTGACGGCCGCTGAGACAGTTCGGAAGGCTGCGATTCCGGCTTGACTTGCGTTGCGTGCAAAGGCTGGTTCGGGATATAATTCGCCATTGAGGCGAAATTATGGCCGATGTCATCGCAGACCGTATCGAAGTGGATGCCAATCGCTGCCATGGCAAGCCTGTCATCGCAGGCACCCGCGTTCTGGTTCGAACCGTTCTGGGTAGCCTTGCTGCCGGGGACAGTCCGCAGCGTGTTGCTGATGAATATGGAATAACCGAACAGGACATCCGCGCGGCGATCGCATTTGCCAATCAATTGGTTGGCGACTGGGACCACGTTCCAGTTCGAGGATGAGCCGTGCGATTCCTGATCGATGCATGCTTGCCCCGCAGTTTCACTCTACTCCTTTCTTCCTTTGGACATTCCTCGATAGATGCTCGGGATGTGGGGATCGGCCGCGCAGACGATTCTGATATTGCAGCCCATGCGCGCGACAATCAACTCTGCCTGCTCACGGAGGACTGGGGCTTCGGGGATATCCGCGTCTATCCTCCGGATCAATACAATGGTATTGTCGTTGTAGAAGCGGCCGAAAACAGCATCGACGAGAAAATGGCTGCGCTTCGCAACTTGTTGGAGCGCCCCCATGTCGTACAAGCATTGCCGGGCCGACTTGCCATTGTTACAGGTACGAGAATTCGACTACGGCCACCCTTGTAGTTGCGTCAACATCACTCGGTCTACTTCAACCGCTCCAACCTCCCCTTTCGCTTCACGATGTTCTTGTAATCCCACTGGATGTCGATGGACTTTTTCAGCCAGCGTTTGAGATCCTTTGCCACGATTTCATTAGCAGAGTTGTACCGCGCCCCGGCGGTCTGGAACCCGCCCTCGGGCGCGAGGCCCGGCTCGTCGAAGGATCGGCCGCTCCAGAACAGCAGCCGGACGCAGTCCTTGAGTTTGTGGTAGCCGACGATCGGGTTGCCGTCGAGAAACCACACCGGATGCCGATGCCAGATCTTGTTCTCCGCGCTGGGCAGGTCTTGATGGATCGACTTGGCCAGCACTTCGCAGATGCGCTTGTCGCCGGCCGTCTGAGCGGCGTTGTAGGCGAGAATGTCCTTGTGAATCGGCGTGCTGGAACGACTCGGCTTCGGGCCGGCGGCGCGAGCGGGTGACGCGGCTTTCTTCGCCCGCGCAACTCGAACGGTTGCGGCCTTCTTCGTGGTTCGCGCCATCGAGTCTCCATCAATACGGCCTATCAGCGACCGAAGTTCATACAAGACCCATCACCCAAGTGATGGGCGCGCTCGCGATCGACTGCACTCATGAGAATCGCGTTTCGTCCGAAAGCAGCCGGCCTCACTTCCCCTGCCGCTTTAGCAATTCCGGGATCGCCGTCGCCGCATAGGGTATCACGCAACCCTTTGACACCGGCCAATCCTTGTACAGGCCGATCTTCTCGCCGATGGCGATGGCGCGCTTGCGAAGTTTGGCATCCTTGATGCCGATGGCCATGAGTGTGTTGTTCATCGTCCACTTCGTTTCGGGCGGGGCCTTCGGCATCTCTTTCTCAATGCGGTCCAGCAGCGCCTCCCGGTCGAGATCGCCGGTGCCTTTATTGACGCAACTGGCGGTGAGGTGCCAGCCCGCGCGGGCGGCCCAGCGATCCTTGTCCTTCATCCATTTCTCCCGCAGCGCGTCCTTCTCGGGATGCTGCGCGACAACGTAACTGTTCATCCATTCCGCGACCTGCGCACAGGAAGTGGAGCGCGTGAGGCGATCGAGTTCCCTAGCGGAGAGAGCCGCGGGCTTGATGATGAGTGTGGCGAGGTGTTGCGCTTCGACGTTGCCGGTGTCCCACAGTTTGAGCGCCAGTTCGTGATCGGACTTGATCTTCTTGGCAAGGGCGCGGATGTCGCCCATCGGAACGCCGAACTGGTTCTCGGGAGGCACCGTCCCGTCAGGCCCGACGTTGGCATTGTGCTTGCGGCGGGCGTCGTTGCCGAGGGACTTCAGTTGTGCGAGGACTTCTTTGGCTGTCATTGGGGGCAAATTGTACAAATGTGATTGCCTGAACGGTAGTGCGGAGTGACCGGCTGCTTACCATGCCTCACACCGGCAAGAAAATCCGCGATCTCCTGTTTGGATGTCCGCGCGGTAGGCCGAGCGTGCCCGCCGCGTTCAGCGGCGATTGCTCGCCGCTGGTCAAGGCAAGAATCGTGATGCCCTGTCGATCCGACTGGTCGATGGATGGAGCACCTTTTAGCAGACGGCGGGCTTCACGGACTCGGCGGGAAATGCCCTCGGCGGACCCAGCCAGTGGGGATGTTGGCTTTTGGAGCGAAGAATTGGCCGACTTTTGCTAAAATGGGCGGAGCAGGCGACGCGAAACCGCCGGGCGAAACCAAAGGCTCGCGCGAGGAACCGGTCTCCCATGGTCGACTCCGAAGACGAATTGGTGAAACGAGCGGTTGGCGGGGATATGTCCGCTCTGACGTCGCTGTTGGAGCAGAACTGCGGCGCTGTGCGCGCCATGCTGAATATCGATCGGAAATGGGCCAGCGTGCTCGATCCGGATGACGTGCTCCAGGTGACATTCCTGGAGGCGTTTCTCCAGATCGGCAAATTTGAGGCGGAAGGCTCCGGGGCTTTTCTGGGTTGGTTGAATCGAATTGCACAGAACAACCTCCGCGATGCGGTTCGCGAATTGTCCGCTGTCAAGCGGTCCCCGCCCGGGCAGCGTATCGGGGTTGGCGGTCATCAGGACTCGGAGTCATTCCTCCTGGCCAATCTCGGGATGACGACCACAACGCCCAGCCGCAGCGCCGCGAGCGCGGAAGTCCGCGCTGCCATCTTCAACGCGATTGCATTGATGCCGCCGGATTACGGCACCGTGGTGCGGCTGTATGACCTTGAGGGCAAGACGATTGGGGATGTCGCCGCCGCCATGGGGCGGTCTACCGGTGCTGTACACATGCTTCGCACCAGGGCTCACGATCATCTTCGAGAGATTCTCGGTTCCGACACTGCTTTTTTCTCACAATGCGCGTAAATGCCGGGTGTTCATTTTCGCTTAATTCCGAGTGCTCGATCCGCAACCGGTCCGTGAATTGGCATGAACAACAAACGCCCAGTGCCCGGCCACTCAGACTATCGCGACATCATCGCCGGCGCCCGGCGTCAGGCGGAAGCGGCCCGCGACCTGCCCGATCGGAGCGATCGAATCGCTGCGGTGCGTGCCACGCTCGCGGATGCAGACTCCCGAAGCAGCGGGCAATTCGATTTCGACGCCCTGCCGAAAGAACTGCTCGAACAATTCCGGGTCACCGGCCAGGTCTATCGCGGCGGCCAGGGCTTCGTTTGCGTGGCGGAGCAAAAATCAACGGGACGCCGGGTCGCAATCAAGATCATGCGCGACGGTCCCTTTTCGGACCGCGAGGATTGCCTGCGCTTCGAGCGCGAGGCACGGATCCTTGCCCAACTCGATCACCCCAACATCGTGGGCATCATCGACAGCGGACTGTCGCGCGGACTGTTCTATTTCGTCATGGATTACGTGGAGGGCGAGCCTCTCAGTTCGTGGATGAGCACTCGGGTCGAGTCACTTTCACTTTCGGAGCGGTCGTCCACTCGTCGCTCGTTCCGCCTCGGTCGAGGAAGAAGCCGGCGCGGGCATGAGTTTAGCGACATCCTGGCGCTATTCCTCAAAGTCGCCAACGCCATTCATGCGGCGCACCTGCGAGGCGTTATTCACCGCGATTTGAAGCCCGGCAACATTCAGGTCGATTCCTCCGGCGAACCTCATATTCTCGATTTCGGAATGGCCAAGGTCGATGACGTCGGCTTGAGTGACGTCAGCGGCGCCGCCATGACCCAGAGCGGCCGTTTCTTTGGGTCGCTGCCCTGGGCTTCACCCGAGCAGGCCGCGGGGCGATTCACCGAGGTGGATGTCCGCAGCGATGTTTACGCCCTCGGCGTCATTCTCTACCAGATGCTCACCGGCTCGTTCCCCTATCCAATTGATGGAGGACCGGCCCAAGTGCTCAACGTGATTCAGAACGTGGAGCCGACGCGCGCGCGGACGCGCAATGGCCTGATCGACGATGAACTGGAGACGATTGTTCACAAGTGTCTTCAGAAGGATCCGGCGCGCCGTTATCAATCCGCCGGCGAACTTGCCGAGGATTTGCGCCGGCATCAGGCCGGCGACCCCATTGCCGCGAAACGCGACGCTCTCCCCTACCTGATCAAGAAGGCCGCCCGCCGCTATGCCATGCCGGTGGGAATCGCCGCGACATTCATGCTGCTCGTTGTCGTGGCGCTGATCGTGTCTGTCTGGCTCTGGCGTGCCGCGGCCGATGCTGAAAAGACCGCATGGGAAGAGCGAGACAAGACGCTGGCCTCTGAACGCAAGCAGGCACACGAGCGGGCCCGCGCCGAGACCGAATCGGCTCACGCGCGCTCGGTCAATTCGCTACTGCAGCAAATACTGACCGGCTCAAGCCCCTACCACAATTCGAATCGCGAAGTGACGGCCCGTGAATTGCTTGAAGACGCGGCCCGGCAACTCGAAGTCGGCGCCGCCGACAGGCCCGATGTCGAAGCGCGGGTTCGAATCACGCTGGGCGCGGCGTTCTTTGGAATTGGCCACCCGAAGGAAGCCGACCGGCAACTAACGACCGCCCTGAAGATGTGGACCGACCTGCGCGGCGAAGAATCTCCGGAGATTGCCGAGACATTGGGACTTCTCTCACTGGTGCGATTGGTGGATGGCGATCATAACGAGTGTGAATCGCTGGCCCGCCGCTGCCTGGACATGTCGCGCCGCTTGTACCCCGAAGATCACGTACAGAAGGGAGTTGCCCTGGAATGCGAGGCAAAAGCCCTGTTCAATCTGGGTCGATCGGCCGAGGGAGAGCCGTTGTTGCGCGAGGCCGTCGCCATGTATCGAAGGCTCGAAGGCGAGGACAGTCTTCGCGTCTCACGAGCCTTGGTCAATCTGGCGCGGGCGCTCCTGCACGATCGCTCCAGGAGGGCTGAGGCGCGTCAAATCCTTGAGGAGGCCATCTCCATCAATCGCCGGCACTTCAGCGGAAAACACGCCGATATGGTGCAGAACCTCAGCGTGCTTGCAGACGCCCTGGCATTTAGTCATAACGATGCAGAGGCCGAGGCGCGATATCTTGAAACCATCGCCCTGGGGCAGGAGGTTTTTGGCTCTGATCATCCGGACGTGGTCTCGCCCCAGGCCAACCTCGCAACCTTGTACATTCGCAATAACAGGCTTGCGGAAGCAGAGGCCTTGGTAGTCCAGGTCCATGAAACCGAATTACGCGTCTTCGGGCCGGACAGCCCGCGCGTTATTTCTCGTGAACAGTCGCATGGCGAACTTCGAGAATTGATGCGCGATTTGCCCGGCGCGGAGACCCACTATCGCCTGGCCCTGGCGCATGCCAATCGCATCAACGCACAACGCCAGACCCCCACATGCATTGCCCGATCCGGCCTCGCCATTCTGCTGGTGGATGACGGTCGCTACGACGAAGCAGAGGCACTGTTGAAAGAGCAATTACAGTATGCGGACGCGGACTCGGTCCTCACCAAATGGTGCGTCTTCCACGCCAGGTCCCTGCTCGGCGAAATCAGAATGATGCAAGGTCAACTTGCGGAAGCCGAGCCCTTGTTGGAAGAGGGCGCTAACGGATTGCGCAATACTCCTCTCGCAGGAACCCGCCGCAGACGCCGCGCGTTTGAGCAGCTCGCCCGCTGCTACGACCGATTGAACATCGAATCGCCCGGCGCTGGTTACGACACCAAGGCCGCCCTCTGGCGGGAACTGCTCAAACCCTGAGCATCACATGCACCAACCTACTTCGCATTAAGTCCGTGACGTGTAGTGCTGCATGACCCACCGTCGATTGGGTTGCGGACACAACACCGCGCCTCACCCCAGTACAAAATCCGCGATCTCCCGCGCCACGTACCGCTCGGTCTCCTCGCACATGCGAACGCCCGTGCAGCGAAAGCCGCATTTCTTAAGGATGCGATGCGACTGGACGTTGGTGCGGGCCGCGGTCGCGTACAGCGGACGCCGGGGTTCCTCGGCGAGAAACAACGTCAGCGCGCGCGATGCGTAACCCTTGCCCCAATGCGCCCGCGCGATCCAGTAGCCGACGCAGTCTTGACCGTCGGCTTGGAAGCAGGCGATATTGCCGACGATTTCGGGCCCGTCCGCGCCGTCAATCTCGATCACCCGGGCGTTGATCTCCGGGTCGATGAGATGACGCTGCCACACATCGAAGAACACGTCGCGCGGCCGCGGCTTGGTCCCGGCCATGGCGTTGGATTCGGGATCGGACTGGAATTCAAAGAGCACAGGCAGATCGTCCGGCCCAACGGTTCGGAGGCGGAGGGCAGCGGCATGAGGGTCGATGCGGGTCATCGGGTACAGCATAATCGAGACCACCGAGGTTGAATCGGCGGACAGCGGGATGCCCATGCCGAGGCCGGTGTTGCCGCATGTGCGCAGATAGGCCGGCGGTGCGGTGGCCATGTCGCCTGCTGCGGCGGTGAGGGTCGCTTTGGGCTCGGTGGCAGCAGCCGACTGGAGCGCCGCAGGGAGAATTGGCTAGCCATCCCGGACTGGCTTGAATAGAATCTTAGACAGATTCGGAGACGCACATACATGATTCACGGTGTCATCCAGGATGGAACAATCCTCCCCTTGGACCCGATTCCGCAGGAATGGGGCGAGGGGCTCAAGGTCGTGATTGAGGCCGAGGCAGGCGCCGCGACCGATGAGCGCGCCCGAATCGAACAGTGGTTCGCAGCGCTGGAGGCGCTGGGCCCGGCTCAATACGAGCCGGGAGAGCGCGAGGCGATCGAGCGATTCATGGCCGACGCGGATCGCGACGCGAAGGAATCGACGAGAAGGAGCTGGGCCCGCTTCGATGACACTGTACCTCCTGGACACCAACCATCTGAGCGCGGCGATCAATCGTGATGCCGATTTGCGCACGAAGCTCCGCGATGCCCGGCTTCGGGGCGACCGAGTAGGCACCTGCGTGCCGGTCCTGTGCGAGCTGCAGGCCGGTATTGCGCTGACAGCGCGACGCGACCACAACCAGCTTCTCCTGCAGGAACTCTTGCGCGAAGTCCGAACTTGGCCAATCGACCATAAGACAGCCCTCTTATATGGCGAGCTATATCATGATTTGCGCAAGAGAGGGAGAGCGTTTTCTCAAGTCGACATGATTCTGGCCGCGCTCGCGCGGCAGATGAAGGCCATACTTGTCTCGACCGATCGCGATTTCGAAGCCGTTCCTGGTGCTCGCCTCGAGTGTTGGCTTCCACGATGAGCGCATTCTGTCAGCCCCGCCGCACCGGCATCTGCGCATACAGTTCAAAATACGCCATCCCATGCGCAAACGGCCGCCCGATGAAGGCCTCGAATCCCGGCTGATCGTCCGGCACGTAGCGGCTGCGCGGCAGCCATGAGCCGTAGAACCACTGCAGCGCACGGAGTTCGAGGTCGATCCCGCCGCGAATCTCGATCTGGGCGACGGTCATCGGCGGAAAGCGGTAGCAGCCGACCTCGCCGCGCGGCGTGAAACGTTCGGCCTCGACGGCGATGTAATAGCCGCAGTCCTTCAGCGCGGTGATCTCCGGGTTTTCCCATTGGTATCCGAGCCACTGTCCATCGGCGAGTCCGTTGCGGTCCGCCCACGCCATGAGCCGCTGCGCCGCCCGCACCACGCCGTCTCCCTCGTAGGGCCGCGCGACGCGGATGTACGCGACCGTGCGAGCGGGCAGTTCGCGCATTCGAACTTTGAACGCGTCGGGATTGTCGCGCGATGGGAGCGCCGTGATTTGATTCGACGCCAGGAACCCTGATTCGAGTTCGTCTGCATGCGCCCTTCGCCATGCGTTGATGTCGAAGGCGCTCGGCGGGATGCCGAACCGCTGCTTGAACGACCGTGAGAAATCAGCCGAGGATGCAAACCCGCAGGCCATGGCGATCCGCGTCAATGAGGGCCGCGGGTGAGGGGGCGGTTTTGCAAGGGCCATCAATCCCAGGGCCTTCTCCAGCCGGAGCCGTTTGACGAAATCCGCGGGTGTCTCCCCGACCAGGGCCTGGAACACGCGATGGAAATGGTGCGGCGAGAGCATGGCCGCGCGGGCGAGGTCGCGCAACCGGATCGGCTGGTCAAGCCGTCCATTGATCCGGTCAATGGCGAGATTGACCCGCTCGAGGTAGGTGGCGGAAGTGTCGTGGCGTCTTTTTGCAGAAATGCGCAAGATTTGGAAAGCCCTCCGCAAATCGAGCCAGTACCATTTGCATGATCGCCCTGACTGGCAGGGTAACACGCGTCTGATTTCGGAGCCACCCCATGTCTCGGTTCACGTTCGCAAGCGTGTTGGTCGTTGCGCTCAGCGGGTACACGGCGCTGTCTCAGACCACAACCCAGCCCGCTCCGGCAGCAAAGAAAGGAAGACACATGCAACTCGGCAATTTCTCCATCAGTCTCGCCGTCAAGGACATCGCCAAGTCCCGCGCGTTCTACGAGAAACTCGGCTTCAAAGTCTTCGGCGGCGACCAAGCCCAGAACTGGTTGATCCTCCAGAACGAAACCGCCACCATCGGCCTCTTTCAGGGGATGTTCGACAAGAACATCCTGACGTTCAACCCCGGCTGGGACCGAAGTGCCAAGACGCTCGCGGATTTTGACGATGTGCGTGCCCTCCAGAAGATGCTCAAGGAAAAGGGCCTCACGCTGACGACGACGGCCGATGAGTCGTCAACGGGACCCGCAAGCCTTACGCTGGTTGATCCCGACGGGAATCCGATCCTGATCGATCAGCATGTGCCTCGCCCATCAAAATGAAGTAGTTTGCGGATTCCGGAATTTCGAATCGAATTCCATTGCCCAACCCGGCTGACCGGACTATTGTCCCCCTGAGATTCACCAACAGAGGCCCTCGACGCGCACGTCAGAGGGCTTCTCTGTTTTGCGAAGAAGCGGTTCACGGATTGAGCCTCTTATAATCGAGTCTGTCTACTTTCCTGGCGGGCGGCGCGTCGCGCGGGTCGTCACATGGAGGAGCGCACGCAATGAAGATTCCCGAATGGCTCCCGGATGCCCACCGCCCCACCGGACCGGAGCAGGTGCCACCCAGATCCCTGGTCGCCCCTCTGCTCTCGCCGCTCATCCGATTCCTGCATGTCGAAGCGGCCGGCGGAATGCTGCTCCTGGTCTGCACGGCCGTCGCGCTCATCATGGCGAACTCGCCGTGGTCCGGCCCCTTTGCCGAGTTCTGGCAGACACGTGTCGGCTTTACGATCGGGGCGTTCGAACTCTACAAGCCGCTGTTGCTCTGGATCAACGACGGACTGATGACCGTGTTCTTCTTCGTCGTCGGTCTTGAAATCAAGCGGGAGATTGCCCACGGCGAATTGCGCGACCCGCGGAAGGCCGCGCTGCCCGCCGCGGCGGCGCTCGGCGGCATGGTCGCCCCCGCCGCGCTCTACCTGCTGATCCAGGGAAGCGGCCCGGCCAGCAGGGGCTGGGGCATTCCAATGGCCACGGACATCGCGTTTGTCGTGGGGTTTCTGGCGCTGCTCGGTTCGCGCGTTCCCCTGGGCCTGAAGATCCTGCTGCTCACGCTGGCCATTGTGGATGACATCGGCGCGATCCTGGTGATCGCCGTGGCATACACCGCCAAGACGTCGTTGATATTCCTGGCCATCGGCATGGCCAGTTTCGGCATCATCTACTTGCTCCGGCGCGTCGGTGTGCGACCCGTGCCGGTGTACGTCGTGCTGGGCGCGGGCATCTGGCTGGCCTTCCTGAAGTCGGGGGTCCATCCGACGGTGGCCGGCGTCGTCCTTGGTCTGCTGACGCCGGCCGGTCCGTGGTTCGCTCGACGAAGCCTGGCGAAAGTGGCGGAAGGCGTCGCGCTTCGATTGGGACAGGAGCGTGATGCCGGCGACACGTCTCGCCACGAAGAAGCCGTGCAACTCCTGACGTATACGGCACGCGAAACGATTTCGCCGCTGGACCGGCTGGAAACGGCGCTTCACCCCTGGGTGGCCTTCGGAGTCATGCCGCTCTTTGCGCTGGCCAATGCAGGGGTCAAGGTGCAACTCGCCGATGTGAAGGATCCGGTCGCGCTGGCCGTCGCCGTCGGCCTCGTGATCGGCAAGCCGCTCGGCATCGTGGCGTTCAGTTGGGCGGCCGTGAAGGTGGGACTGGCCCGACTGCCAAGCGGTGTGAATTGGAAGTCCTTGTTCGGTGCCGCCTGTCTGGCAGGCATCGGGTTCACGATGTCGCTCTTCATCGCCGGGCTGGCGCTGGAAGGAGACCTGCTTGCTGCCGGAAAAATCGGCACGTTGATCGGCTCGGCCATCAGCGCCGTGCTGGGCATCGGCCTGCTCTGGTGCTTTCTCCGCCCAATCAACGACGGACCCGCCCTCGGACATGCGGCGAAGTCTTAGGTGGACAAGGGTCGCATCGACCGTTGCGAATTCCCTGTTCATGAACCGTGTTTGCAGCCTGTCCGGGCCAGTCTCGTGCGACACCCCACAGCACTCTCGCGGTCGGACCGACGCCGAAGACCGGTCAGATGTTCTTTTTTCCGCGCAGCCATATACTCCCTACGAAGACGACTCAGCACTTCGACCCGACTCGGAGGTTTCGTCATGCCCCTTGAGCATTTCTCACTTCATGCGAACCTGCGACCTTAGCGATCCCACCGTTCAGACGGCCGCCTCGACTTGCCCCAAGTTTGCCCGCGACAATGCATTTCAGGTGGAGTTGCGGCGGCGCGTCGACGACTACTTCGAGCGTTCCGGCCGGCCACGGCGCGACGTACCGCAAATGTACCTGAAGACGGCCATCCTGCTTACGTTGTTTGCCACCTCCTACCTGTTGCTTCTGTTCGCGGCGACCACATGGTGGACGGCAGTGCCGCTGGCGGCGTTGCTCGGACTGACCGTCGCCGGTATCGGGCTGAATGTCCAGCATGACGGCGGACACCAGGCCTATTCCAGCCGGCCATGGGTCAACAAGATCATGGCCATGACCCTGGACCTCATCGGTGGAAGTTCCTACATCTGGCACATCAAGCATGTGTTCTATCATCATACATATGTCAATATAACCGGTGTGGACACCGACATCGATCTTGGCGGACTGGCCCGCGTGACACCGGAGCAGCAACGACACACGCTCCATCGCTGGCAACACTTCTACATCTGGCCTCTTTACGGCTTCATGGCGATGAAGTGGCAGATCTACGATGACTTCAAGGACATGATTCGCGGCGAGATGGGCGGCCACAAGTTCCCCCGTGCAAAGGGCTGGGACCTGGCCACGTTCCTGATCGGAAAGGCCGTCTTCTTCTCACTGGCCTTCGGGATTCCGATGCTGTTTCACCCGTGGTGGGTCGTGCTGCTTTACTACGCATTTGCCGCCGGCATCGTGGGCGTGGTGCTAAGCGTGGTGTTCCAACTTGCACACTGCGTCGAAGGCGCCGAGTTCCCCATGCCGCAGGAAGGCACGGCCAGGATGGAGCACGCCTGGGCGATTCATCAAGTTGAGACGACGGTTGATTTCGCGCGGCGCAGCCGCGTCGTGACCTGGCTGCTGGGCGGCCTCAACTATCAGATTGAGCACCACCTTCTGCCGCGGATCTGCCACGTCAACTTCCCTGCGCTGTCCGAAATTGTTGAAGATCTCTGTCGAAAATACGGCGTTACGTTCAACGAACACCCGACCGTCCGGGCCGGCATCGCCTCGCACTTCCGCTGGCTGCGGCAGATGGGCATGCCCAGCCCGGCGTGAACTGACACTCACCTGACCATGTGCCATGCAATGGGAATGCCGGACGGCGTCACGGCATTGCCAGCGCCTGCGTTCTGGCCTCGGCGGAGGAGATGATCGGCACGATTTCGAAATCGACCAGATCGTCCCAATGCCGCGTCCAATCGGCAAACTTTGCGTAGTCATCCGTCTCCATCAACTGGAAACAGGTCGACAGATCCGCGACGATCCAACTGTCGAGATAGGTCAGCCCCTCCGGCATCATCCGCCCTTTTTCCGCGAATCGCCGATAGACTTCGCCGACGGCGCCCGGCCGGAATCGCTCGATGACCATGTAGCGCATGATGGAATCCCTTGTCTTGACTGGGGTTATGAATACCAAACAAAATCCGAACAATCTGGCTTGACAGGCATGTGCCCGTCCGGCATCCTCTTGTCGATACAAACGCCACACCGGTCGGGTCCTGACGGCACGGACGCCATGCCGCTGGTCAACGTATTCTCCGATCCGACCGTATGAAACGTCCCACTGGCGGACGTCATCCAATATTACACGTTCAAGCCGGTACCGCCTGTGTTGGGCGGCGGCAGAACATGAAACACCCCCAGGAGATTCTGACGATGTTCCAGACTCGCAAACCGTTGACGCTTGCCATTGCCCTGATCGGCGCCGCCGCCCTGCTGGCCGCGACCTTCGCCAATGCCGACGACAAGAAGGCCACGCTCACCAAGGGTCAGCCGGAAATGAAGGCCCCGCCCGGCATGAATCCGGCCGACATGATGGCCTGCATGGAGGCCGGCAAGGTCGGCCCGATGCACGCATTCCTGCAGAAGATGGTCGGCACATGGAATGGCAAAACCCAGATGTGGATGGGCCCCGACATGCCGGAGCCGATGAACAGCGAGTGTACCCAGACCATTGCCGGCATCATGGACGGTCGATTCGTCCAGTGCGACATGGTCGGCCAGATGCCCGGCATGGGCGAGTTCAAGGGTCGCGGCACGACCGGCTACGACAATGTGTCAGGAAAGTTCGTCAGCACCTGGATCGACAGTTTCGGAACCGGGATCATGACCGGCACCGGCGAGCGATCGGCCGATGGCAAGACCATGAAATGGGAGTACACCTACAACTGCCCGATCACCAAGAAGGAAGCGGTCATGAAGATCACCGAGAACTACACCAGCGCTGACGCGATGAGCATGAGCATGTACATGAAGGAGCCCCGCAGCGGCAAGGAATACAAGCACATGCACATCGAACTCACGCGCGCGAAGTAATCTGCCCTATCGCCGTGTTCAGGTGACGCCAAGTCGCCAGGCCAAAGTGAATCAAGGGCCGGAGGAGTGGTAACACCCGCTCCTCCGGTCCTAATTTTCATATTCGCCCGCCCTACTCCAGGTGCCTCCGCAACTCGGTGCCGGCCTGCCGCATGGCCGCCTGCACGGCCGGAACGCCGGCGAGCGCATTTAATAGACCATAGTCGTGAATCATGCCGTTGTACTGCGTACACGTCACCGCCACGCCGGCTTCATCCAGTTTGCGACCGTAGGCGTTGCCCTCGTCCCGCAGGACATCAAACTCGGCCGTCTGGATCAGCGTCGGCGGCAGGCCGGCAAGTTGCGCGGCCGTCGCATTGAGCGGCGATGCGTGAATTTCTCTCCGATGGGCCGCGTCCGACGTGTAGTGATCCCAGAACCACCGCATCATGTTTCGGGTCAGAAAGTAATTCTCGGCGAATTGCAGGTACGATGCCGTGTCGAGTGAGGCATGCGTGACCGGCCAGAACAGGATCTGGCAGGCCAGCCGCGGCCCGCCCCGCTCCTGCGCCATCAGCGCGACAGCCGTCGCCATGTTTCCGCCAACGCTGTTGCCCGCCACGGCCAGCCGTGAACCATCGATGTTGATTTCTCCGCCACGCTCGGCGGCCCACTTTGTCGCGGCGTAGGCCTGGTTGATCGCGACGGGATACTTCGCTTCCGGCGAACGCGTGTAATCGACGTACACCGCCGCCGCTCCGGACGCCACGACCACGTCGCGGATGAGCCGCTCGTGCGTGGGAAAATCACCGAGCACCCAGCCGCCGCCGTGAAAGAACATGAATGCCGGCAGCACACTCGACGCGCCGACTGGCCGAACAATGGTCAAGTTCAGCGGTTGACCGTCGACGGTGATGGTCTTGTGCGCAACGTCCGCCGGCGGCAGGCTGACCTTCGCCCCTTCCTGGGCGCCGGTCAGCACCGCGCGCGCCTCGGCCGGCGTCATCTGTTCCATCGGCTTGCCGCCGCCCGCGGCAAGTGCCAGCAGAAATTTCCGCGTAGTGCGCTCAACGCCGATGCTGATGTTCGCGGATTGGTTCTCGGCCATGTTCGTGCCCTCCTTCGTTAGCCTCAAAACTGCGCCCGGGTTGATATACTTCGCCCGATGTTGCCAGCAACCCAGTTTCTCGCGGCCGGCGGACAGGCGGTCGAGTCCGTCCTGCTCATCGTATTGATACAACTGTGCGTCATCATCATCGCGGCGCGGGTCTTCGCCATGCTGTTCAGCAAACTCGGCCAGCCGGCCGTGGTCGGCGAGATTCTAGCGGGGTTGATCCTCGGGCCCTCGGTCTTCGGTCATTTTTTCCCAGATGCCTTCGCCCGCATTTTTGACAGCAGCGTCAACCCCGTGTTCAGCATCCTCAGTCAACTCGGCCTGATCTTTCTGCTCTTTCTGATCGGTCTCGAATTCGACTTCAGCCATCTCAAGACCAGCGGCCAATCGTCGCTGGCGATCTCCATTGTCGGCATTGTGCTGCCATTCGGTCTCGGCTTCGGGCTTGCCCACCTGATGCACCCGCACATCGGACACGGCACCGATCCGGTCGGCGCCGTGAAGCCCATCGATCCCACCGGCTTTGCCCTGTTCATGGGCACGGCCATGTCCATCACGGCCATTCCCATCCTGGGCCGCATCATGATGGAACTCAACATCACGCGCTCGCGGCTCGGCGCGATCACCATCACCGCCGCCGCGGTCGACGACGCCGCCGGATGGATCATCCTGGCGGCGGTCAGCGCGCTGGTGCGGAGCGACTTTCGCATCGGCAACACCCTGCTCATGCTCGGCGAGGCGGTCGGCTTCGCGCTCGGAATGGTGTTCATTATCAAGCCTCTGCTGAAGCGCTGGACACAGTACGCCATGCGCCACGGCAATCAGGAACTCGGCCTCAATTCCCTTGCGATCCTGTTTGTGCTGATGTTCCTGTGCTCGATCGCCACGAATCTGATCGGCATCTTCGCCATCTTCGGTGCGTTTATCCTCGGCGCGGCGCTTTCCAGCGAAGACGGTTTCCGTGCCATCGTGACCCGCTACTTCCGCAATTTTGTTACCGTATTTTTCCTGCCGATCTTCTTCACGTACACCGGGCTGCGCACCGACATCGGGTCCATTCAGGGCGGCACGCTGTGGATGTTCGCCGTCGCCGTCTCGGTCGTGGCCATTGTCGGCAAGTTCGGCGGCTGCACTTTGGCGGCCCGGCTGACCGGCATCTCCACGCGCGAGTCGGCCTGCATCGGCGTGATGATGAACACCCGCGCGCTGATGGAGTTGATCGTGATCAATGTTGGCTACGAACTGGGCGTCATTCCGCGCAGCGTATTTTGCATGCTGGTCATCATGGCCGTGCTGACGACGGTGATGACGACGCCCATTCTGTTGCGAATGGCCCGAAAGACCGAGTTGGAGCCGCTGATCGCCCAATCCGGGTTCGCATTCGGCAAAAGCGACACCCTCAACACCCATGCTCGAACGACACGTTGATGTCAGTCGCGAACGAGGCGGATTCTGATTCGACCAACGTTCATCCGTCGATCGGATAGGCCGTGGCCCAGGCGGGGACCCCTGGGTGCGGTGCGGTGAAGGGCGGCAACTCCGGCAGCGCCGTCGCGTCACACGCCTGTTTCATGCCCAGCCTGCAGGCCTGCTCAAGGAATGCGCGGGACCTTGCATCGTCGCGCGGGACGCCGCGATTGGACTTATAAATATACGCAAGTATCCAGCAACTCTCCGCGTCTCCCGCCGAGGCCGCCGCTTCCAGCGGTCTGACATAATGCTCAAAGGTGCCCCGCTCCACCTGGCCGGACAGTCGGATGCGACAGATGCCCTTGGCCGCCTCGGCGTTTCCGCTTCTGCAGGTGCCGTAGTGCTTCATCGCCCGAATCGGATCCTGGGGCCGGCCGCGACCGGTCTCGTATGCCAGCCCAATCAGACAACAGTATCGATCATCGCCCAGCGGGGCGCACGCCGCCTCCAGCCTGTCGAACGCAAGCCCCACGTCCCTGTCGGTCCGCCGCTCATTCAAAAATAAATACAGTTGCGCGACATTCATGCAACCGCTTGCATCGCCCAGTTGACACGCCTTGGCAAAGTAAAGCGCCGCCTGCGGACGATTCTCGGGGATGACCCGGCCGTCCATGCAGATCACGCCCAGTTCATTGTAGGCCGGCCCGACATTGCCGACCTTCGCCATGCCCCCGGTCAGAATCACGAGGCTGTGACCGGCGTGCGGTTTTCCCTCGGCCAGCGCCTTTTTCCAGAATGTCACGGAATTGCCGGGGTGTTTGTCTGATTCGATGAATCCGGTCGCCGCCATCGCGAAGAAAAAAGCCGCCCACAGCGCCATGTGCACGAGATTTAACCGCTTTGGCGACAGCGCTTCGGTCCAGCGGGCATTGGCCCGCCCGATGAACCCGCTGCGGCAGGCCCGGTCGATCAACGGGACCATCAGATTCAGGAACGGCACGGGCAGCAGTTTGTCCCAGAAGAGTGGTACGTCAATGAGCGCCAGCGCTTGAAACAGAACGGCGTAGCCCAATCCATACAACGCGCCAAACACAACCCGGCCGAGGTTCGATTTCGGCGACGTCGCCGGGTCGGTCACCAGCAGATGGACGCCAAGGAAAATCGGCGCGGCGATGTTGGTGCTGATGAAAACATAGGTGCCCGTGACCTGCGTATAAACGAGGTTGATCAGAAAAAGCGCGGCCACGGCGGACACGGTCATCAGGGTGACGTGGAACATGTACTGCACCACCAGGCCCAACGCGAAGATCACGATGAGCATGTGCGGCGCTTCAAAGGTGGTGGCGATTTCGCGGCCCCAGGTCATGTGGTTGGTCATGCCGGCGAAGATCAGCCCATAGGCGATGACCGACTGGCCGAAGGCCGACGGATTGAAGATGTGCGTGCGCTTTCCGTCGCGCTCCCAGGTGATGAACTGCTTGCCGAGCGCGCCGATGGTGATCATGGCGAACTGCAAAAAATACCAATCGTCCTTGAACCAAAGCAGCAGATTCGTGCTGAAGATGATCGGCATCGGGCCGAAGCCGAGCCGCCAGGTCTTTCCGCGCGACCACGTCAGCAACGCCTCCAGCGAATATAGGAAGAGCAACTGTGCAAATACCAGCGGCAGTTCTTTAAAGACGGTGGGCGCGTACCAGCCCCAGTAGAGCATGATGCAGAACTGCACGCTGGCCTGAACATAGTGCGACTTGACCGCCGCGAATTCCATCGTCAGCGATCGGTTCTGAGCGCGCGTCCGTGCCCAGAGGATCAATTCCCAGACAAGCAGCGCCCCGCCCGCGCCGGCAAGACTCCATGCCAGCCGGGGGTTGTCATGCACCCGCGGCAGGCCAATGAACGCCAGCAGCAGGCCCGTAAACGCAAACGGAATCAGCGGAAATGATTGCGTGCGGTTGGTTAGGACGGTGGATGAAGGCGTCAGCGATGTCACGTTGCTGCGATTGTATTCGCCAACCCGTACGCGACTCAACCCGCCCCCATCTCTTCCGTTTCCTGCGCTATAATTACCGATAATGAACGTACAGTTGGCGGGCATGCGTTGAACCCGTGCCGGTCGGCTGGTGATTTCAAAGGTTCCCTGGGAGTACGATCATGAGAAAATCAGTCCTGGCATCCGTTGCGATCGTCGCGGGACTCTGCACTGTCTTCTCCTCTGCCGGCTGCGGCGATGATGACAACGAGGTTCGCGATCGGCCCCGCGACGATTATTACGATCAGAATCAGAACTACCCCGACAATCGATATGACAACGATCGGACACTCCATTACGGAGAATATGGGGGCGTGACGGTCGATGTCCGTCGCCAGGGCGACCGGAATGACGACTGGGACGATGATCGCGACGAGTGGCGCGATCAAGAGAAGGATCGCCGCAAAGAGGAAGAGAAGCGTGAAAAGGAGTGGCGCGAACGGGAGAAGGACCGCCGCAAAGAAGAAGCGAAGCGGGAAAAGGAATGGCGCGAGCGGCAGGAGGATCGTTACGATGACGACGACGACGATTGGGATGATGACTAGCGGTATCAGCCGTCGCTCGGACATGACCACCCGGCCGAACAAGCGGTCCATTTAGTCTCATTTCACTCGCCCTGTTCGGGCTCCGATTGCGCGTGCAATCGCCCGATGCCGAAAGCCCCGGCGCACGGCGACGTTTACACTCTCCGGCGCGCGGCGATTCCCACTCCGCGCCGGACATCGCATGACCTACTGCCAGTCTCGAATCGCCCTGCTGTTGGCCCTGCCGCCGCTGATCTGCGCCGCGTTCGGACTGGGCGGCGTGTGGAATGACGTGGTGCGGCGGTCCACGGGCTGGGCCTTCCAAGACACCATGCAGGCCGCCGCCATCGCGGCCACCCTTTTTTTCTGCATCGCATGGTGGGCCGTCTGGCGGCCCATGCTGCATGGCAACGCCCGCCAGTGGGCCGCGACCCTCGCCATCGCGGCCGTCATCATCGGGCAGGTGCTCTTCTGGCAGCCCATGTGGCATTCCTCCGGCTGCGCCGACGACGACATCCTGCGCTGCGCCCAATCGCTGACCGACCTCGGGCTGGGCTGTCTGGGTTTCGCCCTCACCTGGTGGGGCGGGCGGCGCTGGCGGCAGATTCGTCAGTTGTCAATTCCATCGGGCATCGCCCATCAGAAAGGCAGGCACGACATGTCGCCGAATACGGTCCGGCTCGCCGTCGGTTTCGCCCTGATGCCTTTGTTGCCGGGCGTCTTTTTCATCGTCGGCCAGGCCGCGGATAATCACTTCTCGCTCACCTCCGAGGAGGCATTTGTCATCGCCTATGCGGCCGCGGCCCTGATTGTGGTGTCCGTCTGGTGGCTGGTCTGGCGACGGGCAGTCGTCTGGACCCCGGTCCGTCGGATTCGCACCGGCCTGCTGGCCGCGCTCGTGGCCATCGCCCCCTTCGCGCCGATCGTGCCACGAACGGACATCGAGTGGATCGATGCAATTGTCGTCATGACACCGCTGATGATCCTCGGCATCTGGTTCGCCGGCACCGCCCGCGTCTGGCGGCTCGCCCCCGGTGAAATGCCCGCCGGTCAGCGCGGCACGCTGGCGATGCTCAGCGCCGACGGCATCGGCCCCGACGCCCCCATCACCGTCCCCTGTGGCAAGTGCGACTACGACCTGCGCGGCCTGCGCGAGGCCCGCTGCCCCGAATGTGGCTGGACCACCACGCTCGACGACCTCGTCCGCCGCGGCGTCGCCGGTTGTCTTGCCAGCGGCGACTAGCGGCGTCTGGTTCCCTCTCTCTCGAGGCTGAGGGCGCACGAGTAGGAAGCCCGAAGGGTGAGGGTGATACGGCGGCCGGGTGTCGAGGCGTCGAGGTGGCAAGGTGTCGAGGTGTCGAGGTGTCGAGGTGTCAAGGTGTCAAGGTGGCGAGGGAAAAAGTCCGGGGCGTTATGCCCACGACCGCACCTTGGTCGCCGCGGCGGCTGTCGGCCGGGTGCCATGCCGACGGCCTTTACGTCGGCATGTGATTCGCCCGGCGCTCGCACCTCGGGCAAACGCGAATGGCGATCTGCCCATTCACTCGATAAACTCGTAACAATTCGTGATGGGCACGGTGCGAAACAAAGCGAATTCCTGGAGCACGGCCGCTAATGCGAAAGTCCCTTCTCGCACCCGATACTCGCAGGTCGGAGTGTCGCCACGGAGACAATCCCATCCTGCAAGAATGGAGCATGCGATGAAATCAACTCACTTGCGATGTGTTTTCTGTCTGTTTGTCGCCGCAACCACGCTCGGCGCCGGCTGTCCCGGCGGCGTGCCCAATCCCGGCGGCGGCGGGCCTGCTTCCATGAGCGCCGCCGAACAGCAACTCGCGACGGACGCCCTGGCCGCGATCAACGCCCATCGCGCCGGGCACGGCCTCGCCCCGCTCACCGTGCACGCCGCCGGCGCGCAGATCGCCTTCGAGCACAGTTCGGCCATGCAGACCGGCAACTTCTTCGACCACGTCAACCCCACGACCAACACCGATCCGGCGTCGCGGGCCTTCAACGCGGGCATCAGCCACGATCCGGGGAATGCCATCGACCCCAACAGCGGCCGCCCCTTCGTCGGCGAGAACCTCTTCATGGCCACCAACAACAACATCACCGCGCAGAACGCGGTGGACAGTTGGATCGGCTCGCCCGGACATCACACCCAGATCGACGCCCCGCTGCCGGTGGCCGGCGCGCAGACCATGCCCGCCTGGACCCACTGCGGCATCGGCGTCCGCCAGGTCGGCAACCAAAGCTGGTGGACGGCGGTGTTTTTGAGGAATCCGAATTGAGGATCAGAGCTGGACTGTCCTCAGTCCGGTGTCGTTGGCGACAACGTAGCCATGAGCCATTAGCCATTGACCCTTAGCCGGGAGCCGGGAGGGGAACTCGCTGGTGCGAGATTCCCATCTCGCACCCAGTGCCGTGGGAATCCGTTCCCACGTCTTTCAGGCCGCGAGGGGACTCAATACACGGGAAGGGATTCCCGCGAAGGTGGGTGCGAGACGGGATTCTCGCACCAGCCGAGTCATGGGCACCCCGTGCTGAGTACACAAACTACGAACGAATCGATGTCGGAATAATTAACGAGGGCGTCGGCGTTCGTGTCGGCGTTCCCCAGCAAGCACATTGGATATTCGACCGCGTAGCCGACTGGGTCCAGGACCGCTAATACAAATGGATCGATATCCAAACCGTTTGTCGTTCCATCACAGTTGGCGTCGCCGCGCGTTAAAGAAAGCGGAGCGACATCAAGCCCGACTGCCCAGCGGCCGCCGAAGCCTCGCAAGCAGCAGGGCCTGCTGCCTGGTGAGGGCGACAAACAGTCCGGTGCCGGCAGATGGGGTTCGTATGCAGAATTGTACGTATTCACCGGAGATTCTGAGTGTACGCAAAATTCCTGTTCGCCTAGCGGCTCGCCGATTCGATAAAAGTCCTGGTTTGCGACACGGAATTGACATGGATGCGGTCGTCCCCAGTTGGCACACTGGGCGGGTGTCATCTCGAATGTGATCGGCGGATTAGGTTCAGGGCTGGGGATCAAGTTCAAGTTTGTCCTTGCGAGAGCCAATATGCCGTAATTCTGGTCCTGGCCGGAACCCTCGATCGCAAACCAATATCGCACGCCCGCCTGCAGCCGCAACGGACCAGGAGGGTCGGTGTCCGTCGCCTCCGCCAGATCGAATCGCGCGAGGTAAGCTGGCAAGATCAAGTCACCCGTTCCGCCCAAATATTTGATGGTGCCGAGTAGGGCGGTGATTTGAACCGAGTCGGTATACGGGTAGTCGAAGCGATAACGCTTCATGTATTCGGTGTTTGCGGCCAAATCGCTAACATAGTTTCCAAAAAGGGGGGTGTGGTCGTCATATATATAGATCGTGTACCCGGGATACAGGGGCAGTTGGATGGGCGGCCCGCTTATCGGCACCATGCAAACAATGGCGGAGAAGAAAAGCGCCTCGTACTGCGGGTAGTCGGCGGGCGGCGTCCACGGCGTGAACGGCCGCATGTATGAATTAGCCGGAAGCGCCGTCGCGTAGGCCGCGTACTGGTTGTACACAGTCGTGGGATCGTTGTTGTACCAATTGAACCCCGAGGGTCCGCTGATTTGTGCGCTTACCGAGTTCGCGCCCCACACCATTAACGTGAACAATGTGACTCCCATGGCCATTCGATCGATATTTCGCATGCTCTACTCCAGTGTTGTGGCCGAATCGCAGATGGGTCCAGTCCCAATGTTGCTGCAAATCCGTCGATGAGTCTCGTAGGTCGGGTCATCGATTTGCGAATTCGCTGTTCTTCAATCGATCACGCTTGCCCAGCGACTTGTCCACGAAGTTCAACGATCGATCGGCGACATCTCGCGCTCGAGCTGCGGCATGTCACGGTCGATCGACGGGCACCGGCGACTGATCGTCAATCGTCGACGACCGAGCTTCAACGTTCGCCGCTCGAACTTTTACGATTTTACTTGTCCCGATAATTCGGTGCAAGAGTTGCCGGATCGGATTTCCGGTTGGTGGCGACCGCTTTTGGCGGGTGGCATGGCCGGGGCCTTTGGCGGCCATGGTCTTTCGGGATGCCCGGAGTTGTCGGACCTGCGTGGCGATGGGAGACTCGGCCGCGGCGCATTCGCGCTGACGTGTGGCGCTTCGGCGCTGACCAGAAAGGGTTCCGCGCTGACGTGCGGCGCTTCCGCGCTGACCATTTTGGGGTCCGCGCTGACGTGTAGGGCTTCCGCGCTGACCATTTTTACTTCCGCGCTGACGTGTGGGACTTCCGCGCTGACCATTTTTACTTCCGCGCTGACCAGAAAATGTTTGCTGCAAGTCGAATATACGGGCCCTGGTAATTTCCCAGCCGCGCCACGCCGGGCATTCCCGGTCGCGCGGTCTGTGTCCGGATAACGCGTCACGGGCCTGGGCCTTTCCACCCTCCGTGGCTTGTTCGGGCTCCCGCCTTGGTCGCCCTCACCTCCGTGGCTTCGTCCCTTTTTCGCCCCCTAGGTCCGATCTTTCATTTTGACATAAAGTCGCGCGAAATGGAAATCTAGAAATCTAAGGGACAGGAAATCTAAGGGACAAGGAAATCTAAGGGACATGCTACTTTTTCGGAAATCTAAGGGACATGCTACTTTTTCGAGCATGACACATGGATCTCCGTGGCGAGACCGAGGTCACTGGTGCCCGTCGCACTGTCGCGGCAGCGGCGTGCGCCGCACTCGCCGATTGGTGGCCACGACGAGATGTCCCGGCACCGCTTGTTCCATGGCGGGCCAATGGGATTTGAACAGGTTCGTGCGATCGATCTCCGCCGCGGCGCGAAATCGCAAGAGGATCACACCGACCGTCGGAATTCTCTGCCGGTAGATCAACTCGCCAAAGTCCTTATCCGCAGTCAGTACGACCCGATTCTCTTGCGTCGCCAGCCCCAGAATGGCGGCATCGGTCATGCCGGGCGACACCTGCTCGGCATGAACGCAGTCGTGCTGAAGCGAAGCGAGGAATTCGCAAATGGACCGGCTGATGTGCGCGTCGGCCAGCAGCTTCATGTCGAATAGACCAGCTCATCCTGCCGCAGCACGGCCGCCGCAAAGGCCGTGGCGGCCCGAATGTGGTCCGGAGTCAGGCCGACGTAGTTGTTCACCAGATCGTCGACCGCAGCGCCTTCGCCGAGCCGCTCAAGGATGAACTCCACAGTGAGACGCGTGCCCTTGAATACTGGTTTGCCCAGCGCGATTCCCGGATTGGCCTCGATGTAATCCTGCCAGTTCATGGTGCGCTTTCAAATAACAACAAACCTTGCAGCTTGGGCGACTTGGCCCATCACTCTATTATACCGCCCTGGCTGGCAAAAAAGACGCCAAATCACAACCGCGGCTGACGGCTTACGACTGCCGTTTCAGCACTGCGAAAACCCGCACCCGTGGCACTTAATGCAGCCCTCGCCGGTGTCCAGGTCGCCTTCGCATTCCGGGCACTTCAGGCGGTATTGGCTGGCCCGGGCGGTCTCGCGGGCCGTGCGGACGGCGGTGGCCTGGGCGCGGGACTCGGCCGTGCTTGGGGCGTGGCCGCCGATGGCGCCATTGCCCGCCCCGTACTCACGTACGGGCTTCTGATGGGCACCGCCGTGGCCGTTGTCCGCCCGTGGCGGACTGCCAGTAGAGCGTGCTACGGCCGCAGCGCGTTCCTTGACGAGGTCGCCGTGGCACAACGCACCGGGTGCGCCGGCCCCGGACTCGCGTCCGGGGTTCTGATTGGCCCCGTTCTCGCGTACGGGGTTCTGATCGGCGCGATCGATGGTGCCTTCGGCGGTGAGATACTCCGGCACGTAGGTCTCATCCTCGATGCGGGCCAGATCCAACTGGCCCAGCAGCAGCGGGCGCAGGCCGAAGCGCTCCTTGGCCCGGTTGTAGCGCTGCAGGGCGCGGGCCAGTCCGTCGCCGAGGGACATGATGCGTCCGTGCTTGGTGGGGATCTGCAGCGACGAGCCGATGCCGGCGAGCTGCTTGATGACGTGGTGCAGATCGCCGCCGGCGCGGAGCCAGAGGCTGGTCAGGCGGCAGATGGCCTCGAGGTCGCTGTTGGCGATGTCGCCGCCCTTGCCGAGTTGGGCGAAGACCTCGCACTCCCGCTCGTCGCGCGGATCGACCGTGATCTGAATGTGCATGTTGCCGAACGGGGTCGACTGGCGGATGCGGATGCCGCTGGCAATGTCGGGCAGCATGCGCGGCTCCAGCGTCGGCCGCGGCGGCGGCAGTTTGGTGATCCGCTCGCCGAACAAATTGGTTTCGGTCTCAATCTTCGGCAGCGGCGGGCTGTCGACGCCGACGATGAGGCCGTCGGCACCCTCACCCCGGCCCTCTCCCTCGGAGGGAGAGGGAGCATTGCTGCCTCTTCCAGTCTGGCCACTCACCACTGGCCACTCGCCACTCTTGCCAGACTGGCCACCGGCTACTGACGAATGGCCGCCGGCGGACGAGACGTCCGCACTCCCCACCATCTCCTGGTGCTTCTTCTCGCTGCCGGCCAGGGCCATCGGCTGGCTGGCGCGACAGCCGTCGCGATAGACCGTCACGCCCTTGCACTTCAGCGTATACGCCATGCGGTAAATGGCGTCGACGTCTTCGCTGTTGGCGTCGTGCGAGAAGTTGATCGTCTTTGAGATGGACGAGTCGCAGTGCTTCTGGAAGGCGGCCTGCATCCGGACGTGCCACACGGGTTCGATGTCGTGGGCGCACACAAACGTATGCTTGACGTCGTCCGGGATGCCATGAATGTGAGCGAGGGTGCCTTCCGTGGCGATTTGTTCCATCAACCCCTCGCTCATGAACCGGCGATCGCGGGCGACGCCCGCGAAAATACGATTGACTTCAACCATCGGCGCCTTGCCCTCATCCTGTCCCTTGAGGACATTGCGGAAGAAGGCGAGGCTGAACATCGGCTCGATGCCGCCGGAGCAGTCGGCGATGATGCTGATCGTGCCGGTCGGTGCGACGGTGGTGCTGCAACTGTTGCGCATCGGGCGGTGGTACTTCGTGTCCCAGTGGCTGCCGGTCCAGTTGGGGAAGTTGCCGCGCTGGCGGGCGAGATACTCCGAATAGTTGTGGGCCTCGTCGTTGACGAACTGCATGAACCGCTCACCCCAGGCCACGCCCTCCTCGGAGTTGTAGCGGACATTCAATTGATACAACGCGTCGGCGAAGCCCATGATGCCGAGGCCGATCTTGCGATTGGCCTTGCAGATGTCATCGATCTGCTGCAAGGGGTAGTTGTTGGCGTCGATCACGTTGTCGAGGAATCGGGTGGACTCGTGAATCGCCTCGCGCAGGCCGTCCCAGTCGACCTCGGCCTGCGGCGTGCACGGATTCTCGATAAAGACGCCGAGATTGATACTGCCCAGGTTGCAGGCTTCGTAGGGTAGAAGCGGCTGTTCGCCGCAGGGGTTCGTGGCTTCCATGCGGCCGACGTGCGGCGTGGGATTGTGCTCGTTGATGCGATCGATGAAGACCACGCCCGGCTCGCCGGTCTGCCAGGCGTTCTTGATGATGATGTCCCAGATATCGCGCATGGTATAAACCGGCGCGACGCCGTCATACGACTCCAGCGGCGTGAGCGTGCGGATGTCGTATTCCTTGATGGACAGGTCGCGTGGCAGGACGTACTCGCGACCGGTGCGCGGGTTGCGCACGATCTGCGGCGCGTCGGCATCGCGCAGGAAGGCATCCATCCAGGCGTCGGTCACCTTGACCGAGATGTTGTAATTGGTGAACTGGGTCAGATCCTGCTTGGCGTAAAGGAACTTGAGGATGTCGGGATGGTGAATGTACATCATGCCCATGTTGGCGCCGCGGCGGAAGGCGCCCTGCTGAATGGCGTTGGTCGCCTCGCTGAAGGCCTTCCAGAAACTGATGGGGCCGCTGGTGGTTCCGCCGGAGGAACTGATGTAATCGCCGGTGGGCCGCAATTCGTCAAAGGCGAACCCGGTGCCGCCGCCGGCCTTCTGAATCAGCGCGGTGTGCTTGATCGAGTCGAAGATGCCATCAATGCTGTCGGGCACGGGCAGCACGAAGCAGGCGCTGAGCATGCCCATCGAGCGACCGGCGTTCATGAGGGTCGGGCTGTTGGGCATGAAGCGGCAGGAGGTCATGAGCCGCTTGAAGCGACCCTGCCACTCTTCGCGCGTGGCGGCGTCAGCGCCGTAAAGGGTCTGCTCGACGCGGGCGACGGTTGCCGCAACGCGCTCGAACAAATCGTCAGGCGTCTCGGTGCAGACGCCGGCCTCGTTCTTTTCAAGATATCGGGCACGAAGCACGCGGATCGCGTTCTCCGTCAGCGCCACATCGGGGTGGCTGGACTTGCGAGCGGCATCCTTGCCATGCGACGTCAGTCGATCCTTCGATCCTGCAACCATGTCCTCACCTATCTCCGTTTTGCCCGACAGATTTCTAAAATCCACACCGGCGACCTACCGAACGCATGCCGCATCCAGAATGCCAGACACAGCGTTGACCCGAATGGGCGACAGCCGCCCCTTGAACCACCGAGCGATGAAAAAACTCGACGGCCCACACAACTGCGACGGCTGAAATTTCTTCGGGTCGCCTCAGGCCAATCCTTGAGGCCAAACGGCTAGATACCCCAACCAGTAGTGGTACGTCAAAGGAAAACTCACAAAATAGTGTAGTTTCCTTAACACTTGCGCTGACACAATCTTAGGGCGCTTGGCCGATAAAACCTAGGAATTCCGAGCCCCATGTGCGTATCATCCGGGCTTGGCTGGACTTGCAATCCCCGGGAAACCGGCATTTAGCGATACAGCGTGTCCAAATAAAGGTGACAACCGCACATGATCCCGAATTCGAATCTGGTTCCTGGTGCGGAAATCCCGTGTCCCCTGTGTGAAACCCCGCCGTCGGGGCCACGGGCGTCGATCGCGGCATTCGGGCGCACCCTGTTCGCGTGCCGGACCTGTGAATTGATTTTCGTGCCGCCGGCCGACCACGTTCCCCCGGAGCAGGAGCGGACGCGGTACGCACTGCACAAGAATACAATCGACAATGTAGGATATGTCGCCCGCTTCGAACGCCTGATGGCCTTGATCCCGGGTCTGAATGACACGCCGCGCCGCATCCTGGATTACGGTTGCGGGCCGGGGCCGGTGCTGGTCGAACTGCTGCGTCGACGCGGCCACGATGCCGTCGGATACGATCCCTACTTCGCCTCGAACGCAGATCTCTCCCGCCCTTTCGATGTGGTGTTCTGCACCGAAACGGCCGAGCACTTTCGACGCCCGCGGGAGTCCTTCGAACACCTGGCGTCGCTGATCGCGCCCGCCGGCATGCTGGCCGTCATGACCGCATGGCACCCCGGACCGGACGGCGTCGGCCAGTGGTGGTATGTTCGCGATGAGACGCATGTCTCCTTTTACGCACTGCGGACCTTTGAGTGGATCGCCCGGCGGTGGGGTTTCACCTTTGAGGCAACGGTCCACCGCGAAATCGTCATCCTGCGAAGCGCTCGACCTTCGGAAACACAATCCCCGCCGGCCGGCTGTCGTTGACGCACCGCCCATGACCCGCGAAAATGGCCGACTGAATGAACACGCCCGGCGACAACATCAACGGCATCCGCGACTACCTGCGTTCCTGCGCGACCGCGCTGACCGCCCTGGGCGAACGGGCCGAGGCCGTCGCCGCGATTATTGACAAACTGGTCGCCCTGTCGAATGCCGGCGGCAAGATCATGACCTGCGGAAACGGCGGGTCGGCGGCCGAGGCCATGCACCTGTCCGAGGAGTTGATGGGCCGCTACCGGCGCACCCGCCCCCCAATCGCTGCTATTTGCCTTAATTCTGATCCAACCGCCCTTACCTGCATCGCAAACGACTGGGAGTTTGCCGAGGTCTTCGCCCGCCAGGTCGCGGGCATCGGTCGCCTAGGCGACGCCCTGGTCGTTCTGTCCACCAGCGGAAAGAGCCCCTCGATTCTCCGCGCACTGGAGCGCGCGAGGTCCGACGGTCTCACGACAATCGGCCTGCTCGGCCCCGCCGGCTCCCCCGCCGAATCGCTCTGCGACCTCGCCCTGACGCTGCCCGCGACGGTGGCGGCCTCGCATGTCCAGGAAATGCACCTGGTGTTCATACATTTGTTGCTGGAGCGGTTTGACGCGCTGCACGGCTAGCCCGCCACACCCGGCCCGACACGACAGACTCGCCGAAAAACGGGCCGCTCCCCGCTCGTGTTGCCTTGTGACCGAATTGCTCCAACAATATTCATCTCGCGCAAGTACCACTGAGGACAATTGATGAAGCCCACCAAGATCAAGGGCGTCGTACTGGCCGGCGGAACCGGCTCGCGACTGCTCCCGCTCACCAAGGTCACCAACAAGCACCTGCTGCCCGTCGGCCGCAAGCCGATGATCTACCACCCGGTCGAGCGCCTGGCCGGCGCGAAGATCGACGAGATCCTGATCGTGACGGGTCTCGAGCACATGGGCGACGTGGTCAACCTGCTGGGCAGCGGCAAGGACTTCGGCGTGCGCTTCACCTACAAGGTGCAGGACGAGGCCGGCGGCATCGCGCAGGCGCTGGGCCTGGCCGAGAACTTCGCCGGCGGCGATCGCGTGGCCGTGATTCTCGGCGACAACATCTTTCAGGACAGCCTGATCGACGAAGTGGCCCAATTCCGCGAACAGGCCGGCGGGGCACGGGTGCTGCTGAAGGAGGTGCCCGATCCGCACCGCTTCGGCGTGGCCGAAGTGCGCGATGGCAAGGTGATCGGTATCGAAGAGAAGCCGAAATCGCCGAAGAGCAAGATGGCGGTGACGGGCATCTATTTCTACGACGAGAGGGTATTCGACATCATTCGCATGCAGAAGCCCAGCGGCCGCGGAGAGATGGAAATTACGGATGTCAACAACACCTACCTCGCGCGGGGCGAACTAACGTATGGCACGCTCAAGGGCTGGTGGAGCGACGCCGGCACGTTCGAATCGCTCGCCCGGGTGCAGGGATTGATAACCGAGCATCCGCCCAGGTAGCAATCGGGCGGAACCATAACGCGTCCTCCGCCGAGAAAGGGACGTCGGTTTCACCAGGGTCGCTACGGCACGAGCGCGGCCACATAGCCCTGCACATCGCGGCCGTCATTGAGTCCATCCTCGTTCATGTCGGCGCGGCGGAGTGTGCACCCATCGGTTACGGTTTCGAGCAGCGCCCCAATCAGGGCTTCCGTATCGTCAACGCCAATGTCGCCGTCGCCGTCGATATCGCCGGGGTTGTAAATGCTCCCGGTGATGAGCGCCTCAAGGGCGGGCGTGCCGGTTTCGATGGGGGTCACGTCGCCGATCATGGCGATTTCGCCGCAATCGTTCATGCGAATGTCATTGATAAACCCGAAACTGGTCCCCCAGCGATAGTCGGCGTCCAGTTCCTCGCCGGTCCGTCCGACGATCTGACCGTTGAGAAGCAGGGCATCCTGGCCAACGCCCGTTCCGGCGAGATCGACGCGAGCGATCCAGTCGCCGTTGACGTTTACGTCGGCAGTCTGAATCGAGCCGACCAGCAGGCCGTTGCCGAGGTCATCGCCGCCTTTGACGAGGACGGTGGTTCCATCCAGCAGCATCATCTCCGTACCGCCAGTTGCATCGAGGGTCAGTTGGCACCACCAATGATTGCCGGTGCTGGTGATGTCAATCTGATTGAACCAATAGACCGTGCCGTGGCCGGGAATGATGTCCGTCGATTCGAGGACGTTCACCCCATTGAGGATGACATGCACGTCCTGCCCCTGGGCGTCGCCGTCGTCGACCACGATGATGTAATCGCCGTTTTCGTTGACGCGGAAGTTGGCGCCCGACGTGGACTCCGAAATCACGAGGCTGGCCACGGGAACACCGTCGATCGTGCCGCCCTCCCGGAATAGCAGTGTCGTGCCGTGAAACATGGCGATGTCCGTCGTGGCCGAGGTGGTCCTGATCCGCGGCGCGCCGGGATACACTCGCAGTGACAATGGACCGGAGTTCATTGCGCTGGCCATGCGGTCGTATCTGGAGGCGGCGAAGATCGGCACGCTGTATGTCGCGCCGGGCTCTCCGTGGGAGAATGGCTACGTGGAGAGCTTTCACGGGAAGTTGAGAGATGAACTATTGAACGCGGAATGGTTCGCCGACCTGCGCGAGGCCAGGGCCTTGAGCGCGGCGTGGCGGAATGACTACAATCATCGAAGACCGCACTCGGCGATTGGCTATCTGACCCCGGCGGCCTTCGCGGCGACCTGTGCGGGGAGAGCACCGACGACCGCATTGGGGGTTTCACCCCCAAACCCCCACCAGGGGCTCTGCCCCTGGACCCCGGCTTCTTCCCCTCCCCGGTGCGCAGCCGAAGCTGCGCAGGAGGGTGAAGATTTGACACTGACTCTCATAGCATCTGGTACATGATTTGGGGGCAGGTCAGGCAAATCGTCACCAGGATTTTCGCCTTCTTCCTCCGTGCCGCATGGCCACGATTCCTAACAACACGGCCGGTGCCACCGCCACTGTCGCCACACCGCAACTACCCGGCAACGGTAACCCAGGCGTAGCCGGACCCGCGCCGAGCGCTGCAAGAATGCGGTCCTGATTATCCAGAATCTTCTTCTGATTCGCTTCCATGGTCGTCAGAATGAGATTTTGCGTTGACAGCGTGATTGCGAACCGGGTCTTGTTGTTCAGGAAATCGCTCACGCCTTTCAGTGCATCGCTCACCCCGCCCAGTGCTTCGCCGATCTTCTTCTTGCGGTTGTTCTGAATTGACCCGCCGACGTAGCCGTGAATCTGGGCTTCGCCGGTGAAATGCGTCTCCCCTGCGGCCATGAAACCCTTGCCGATGATCTTGAGCGCGATGCTCAGTCCCGACAGGCGCGATGCCACCTTTTGCAGTCGCGTCACGCGTTCCAGCGTCCACGCGTTCTTGATCATCTGCGATTCCAGCAAACCGCGCGCGTCCAGCACCACGTCATCGGCGCCGCCGTTCTGCAGGTCCTCGGCGAAGAACTCGGCCGCAAGCGTCAGGTCGTTTGCCGTCTCCCTCAGGCATTCGAGCAGATCGGAGTTGAACAGGTGAAGTTCGACTTCGAGCAGGCGATAGAGCGGAAAAAGCAGTCGGCAAGGCAGTTCCTGGATCAGGTTGACCTCGCGGGAGAAATCCACCTGCAGGCCCTGGGTGCATGCAGATGTCCCCAGGATCGAGTTCGAAATATTCTCCAGGTCGGTCAGCATCAGCACGATTCGTCCTCGGAATTGAGCGCATGCCGCGGCATTGCCCACGAAATCCGAGCGGCCCTGCAATTCCGCGTCGATGTCCCGCTTCAGGTCATCGACCGATTCGGTCACGAAGTTCTGGACCGTGGTGGTAAACGTTGCTACTGCTGTCTCGATCCGGCCGCGCACCGCGGTGACCCCGTCCCGCGCCTCGGTCGCCCGATCCCGTGCCTGCGTGGCCCGGTCGCGCGCCTGCGTCGCCCGGTCCCGGGCCTGCTGCACGACGCTCCAGATGTCGTCAAGGATGTCAGCCCGGGCCTGTGTACCAACGAAAAAGACGGATAGACAGATCAGGCACGAGGTGAGCGATTGGGTCGAACGCAGCATGGGGTTTCTCCTTTACTCTGAATCCAGGAAGTGAAACCAGATCGGGCATGACCCGACCCAAACACGCCTTGAATGTGACGCCGCTCACCAAGTCAAAATTGCCATGGAACGACGCTCTGCTTTCTCAGTCTTCTCCCCCACATCCTGCGATGGGCGGTCGTCGCCCCGTGATAACTGCGCGACTCGCAACCGGAAACCCCGGCTGCGGGCGCGTCGCGTTTCACCTGATTTGTCGAACGCGTCCGTCGCCGTCAGAACGGCATTCCCACCGCGCTCGGGGCCGTCGGCTGCAGGAAACTCTGGGCGTTGCTGCCGCGGAACGGCGTCCCGAAGTTGAGCGGCGAGCCGATGATGGGCGTCCGCGGCGTTGTGCTGGTGATGACGACGATCGAGCCGCCGCCGCCGCCCGCGGTAATGCGGACGATCGGCGCACCATTGGGTGCGAACGACGGGACACCGCCCGTGCCGAACTGACCGACACCGCCGGGCAGATTCAGCCCGGACGGCACGCCGCCGGGGATGAACTGCCCCGCCGAAGGGGTTGCCGGCACGCCGGGCAGGTTCGTAGGCGCCCCGGGCAAATTGGTCGGCACGCCGGGCAGGTTCGTGGGGATGCCGGGATTAAACAGGCCGCCCAGCGATGATCCGCCCATCTCCCCGATGCTCGATCCCGGATTGAGCAGCAGCCGATTGGCCACGGACGCGACGGTCGCCCAATCGCATCCAGACAGGCACATCAAGAACCCCAACGCCACGGTCAGTTTTGACAGATGTCTGGTGAACATCGGTGCCCTCCACAGGTTGTTCTCGACCCCGGCCGTCCATCATAACGCGAGGGTCGGCAAAATCCGAACAATAAGAACGACTTTCTGCTCAATTTGGGAGTGATTGAAGGCGTGAATGACGCCTGGCGCGCTTGCGAATCACGGGCATTCCCGCAAAAAGACGGAATTCACGCCGACGGGTCGAACACCGCCTTGATGATCGGATGCCGCGAACGGGTCAGCAATTGCTGAAACGCCGAGCGGTAATCGGACAGACCGAAGCGCGTGACCCGGATCGGCCCCGGGTTCAGCCGACCGCTGGCCAGCCAGTCGAGCACCATGCGGTAAGTGTGCGCCCGGTGCCCCTCGAATGACTCGACTTGCCGGCCGTTGGCGCCGACGACGTTGATCTCGTCGAACCACAGCGGCGTGGTGTCGATCCAGGCCAGACCGCTGGTGCCGACGGCGACCATCGTGCCGCGCGGCCGCGTCCACTTGATCGCGTCGCCCAGTCCGCGACCGGTACCGGTGCAGTCGTACACGACGTCCGCTCCGCCGAGCATGGCCCGATTGCCGAATCGCGCCTGGAGCCGCGTTCCGCCCATGCACCGCGCCACGTCGTCGTAACGCTCGGCAATCGCCATGCTTCTGGGATGGATCAAGACATCCGTCGCACCCAAGGCCTTCGCCATGTCCGCCTGAAAGCGGTGCCGTACAACGCATACGACGCGACCGGTGCAGCCGATGGCACGAATCCCGGCCAGCACGCCCATCGCAATGATGCCCGAACCGCTGATGAGCGTCTGCTCGCCCGAGGTCGGCGGCCGCCGCAACACGGCGTGCAACGCCGATGCGAACGGATCGACCAGGATCGCCACGTCATCGTGCAAGCCGTCGGGCACGGCGTGCAACTGCGATTCGTGCGCGACGAAGTGCGTCGCCCAACTTCCGCCGGTCAGCCGATTGAGACCGATGAGTGCGCGGGGCGGCAGCAAATCGTCGCCGGGGTGGGCGCATTGCGAGGCCCGTCCGTCGGCACACGCCGCACACGCGGCCGCCTCGCGCGCCGCGCAGCCGAGCGCGGGTTCGACGCAGACGCGCTGGCCGGGCCGCCAGTCGCGAACGCCCTCTCCGACAGCCTCGACGACCGCGAGGTTCTCGTGGCCGAGGATGGCAGGAAACCGTGCAAAACACTCCAGGATCGTGGCGGGATGGTTGCGAAGGGTGACCAGCGACAGATCAGTGCCGCACACGCCGCCCAGCGTGGTCTTCAGGCGAACCCAGCGCGGACCTGGCAGTCCGGGCACGGGGCGCTCAACGAGCCTAAGGCCAGACAGGCGACCGTACTTGGCACGATGCGTGATCCAGCCGCCGACCTTGCAGGCAACCCAGCGCGGCGGCGTGATGTTGAATTCGAGGGCCTTCATTCAGGCTGGGGAGAATAACCGAAGGACCGTCCACGCGGCGGTCTTGCCGGGCAAACGAAAACGCCGTGCGAACGGGCCGCACGGCGCTGGTAAAGTCAATCTTAAATGAAAGCCATGCTCACGCGTCGGTTCGAACCAGCGCGGTCGTGACCGGCCGGACGTGGTCGATCGAGATTTGATACTCCCGTCGTAGTTGCTCGACGAGAACGCGAAGGGCGGACTGTTGTGCATCCGTGACGCGGTTGGCGCCGCCGGGCTTCGTCAGTACGACATGGATGGTGGACTCGGCCTTGGGATCGCGGCGACCCTGCTTCCAGGCGCTGCTCTGGAACCACTGTCCGTCGGCGGCAATGCGGAAGTGAAAGAAGCCGTGCTCCTCCGAGGCGGCCACGGTACGAACGGCGACGTCGGTCCAACCCTTGTTCGCCACCATGCTGCGCAGCGTTCTCGGACGATGGGTCGGGGTGTTCTGGTCAACCCAGAAAAGCAGGAATGCGCCGGCCGTCATGGAGACGACGAGCAGGATCAGGGTCTGGAAGTGCCTGTGCTTGTGTTTGCAGGGTGCGGCGGCCATGGAATCTCGGACTCTCTTGGTTGGATCGCCGATCGACATCGGGCGAACGTTCAATAATGTTTCGTCGACCTACTATGTAAAATACCTATCGGACATTTGCAAATTCATTCGCCTCCGATTTGAGACTTTTCTGCGACACGCTTACCTTCGGTCATCCGCCCCATGCGAATTGACCCGGCGCGGTTATCGGGTTTTCGCATCAACAACGCCCCGAAGGTATACCGCGTATCGCCGCGAATTGCACGCCCGCCTGCCACCGACCCCGTGCAGGCGGCATGCAGCCGCGCCATCCATCGAACAAATCGCCCGAAGCCGAACGTACACGGGGTTTCCAGGTCGCGCTCTCCCGCATCGTGAAACACCGAATTGCCCCGAACCTCAAGTCCGGACGCCTCGACAAACTGCCGAGTGACATCCGCCGGCGTGTCGATCCGGCCAAACGCCTGCGGATTGGCATAATCAAAGGTGAAACCGGTCGTCCCCCCCGGCCTCAGAATGCGGTCAACCTCGCCGTTGCAAGCCACCCGGCCGCTGACCGGCAGATGCTCGAACACGCACACCGAAAAGACATGATCGAAATAATCCGGGGGGAACTGCAGTCGCGTCATGTCCATGACCTTCGGATGCAGGTTCCACTTCATTGCATCCGCCTGAGCCCGGGCCAATTTGCAGAGATCCGGGTTCAAGTCGATGGCGTGCACCTCGTGTCCGAGGCTGGCCAGGTAACACGAAAAGAGCGACCCGGCACCGCCCATGTCCAGGATCCGGGATCGCGGCTGAATGGGTGTGTTGGCAGTCAACCAGGCGATTTCCCACAAGAGAAACCACGGAATCCGTAGTTCGTCCGGATTACCCGGGAAGGGCCGATACCCCTCGCCGCGATTGATGTGTTCCCAAACGCTGGGCCAGGCATCGGTCTGGCCGTACCACGATGAATAGGGCACGCCGCGCTTCTGCAGGGTCCGCATGAGTTCAAACAGTTGATCCACCACGCGCCGGCAGGCCGGTTGGTCGAGGTCAGACCGTTGCATGGATTTGTTGACGATCGTCGTGATGGACGGGGGATTCGAGGCGCGACGCGGCTGAAGCGCCAACGGTCGTCTCCGGATTACAGCGGTGCCACCCTCACGGTCGGGGCCGCCGCGCCGCACGCTTCGGGGCTTTCGATCAGTGATAACATTATTCTTGGACATGACTTACATCTCGACTGGCCGCGTTCCGAAATCGCTGAATTCTCTCGCAACTTGTCGCCTCACCCCCACACCGCTATCGTTCGCGCCCTACATGCGCCTTTTCCCGTTGGGCTGTATGCCTGACGGGAAAGCCATTGGGTGACTTGCGACTTGGAACTTCAGATCCATCAACAACGCCCCCGCGAATTGCGGTGGTATCACGCCGCTGGAATGCTCTTCGGCGATTGGGGCACCAGCCGTTTGTACGTGCTGGGTCTGGCGTTCTTTTATTCCGGTTTTTCGGCCCCGCTGCATGTTCTCGGCGTCTGCACGTTGATGATCGTGGTGGGTTGGGCCTATACGATCGTCTGTCGCTGCTATCAGGACGGTGGCGGCGTCTATTCGTCCGCAAAGGCCACGCATCAACATGTGGCCCTGCTCGGCGCGTACCTCTTATTCGCGGACTACGTCGTCACGGCCGCCCTGTCCACCGTGGAAGCGATGCGCTACTTTGGCGCCTCGCCGCGCCTCGCCGCGGAACTGGCCGTGCCCGCCATCCTGCTGATAGGCGTGATCAACTTCATCGGTCCGAGGCATGCCGGCCGCATTGCGACCTACATTGCGCTCCTGACGTTTCTGTTGGCCCTCACCATTGCCGCGTTCTGCATTCCGCACCTCTCGCTCGACAACGTTCAGGCCGACCATCGACCCTGGGGGCAGCGCTGGCCCAGTTTCGTTCACATCATCCTCGCGCTTTCCGGCGTCGAGGCGATTGCCAACATGACCGGCGTCATGGTGAAACCGGTCGAGCGAACCTCGCGCCGGGCCATATGGGTGGTGCTGACGGAAATCGTCGTGTTGAACATTGTGTTCGCACTGGCCATGACCCATTTGCCCAACCTGCCGGGAGACATACTCGCCAATCGCCCGCCCGGTGAATTGACCGAACACGATCATGCCCTCAAGGACACGATGATCCGTGTCGTGGCGAGTCACTTTGTACACCCGGTGTTTGGAACGATTTCGTCGATCGTCTTCGGATTGCTCCTGCTGTCAGCGACGAATACGGCGATGGGCGGCTTGATCAGCGTTCAATACGTCATGGGCCGCGACCGCGAGTTGCCGACAATGTTCACGCGGCTCAACGCGTTCGGCGTGCCGTGGCTGGGCATCGCGACGGCAACGGCGATCTGCTCGCTGGTCGTGATCATTCAGGGCGACGTTGAAAAACTGGCGCACCTGTATGCCATCGGCGTCGTCGGGGCCATCGTCATCAACCTGGGTTCGACGTGCTTGAATCGAGGCATTCCGGTCAAGACCTGGGAGCGGATTTTCCTGGGAATTGCGGTGGTGTTCCTTTCGGCGGTGGAAGTGACCATTGCCTACGAGAAGCCCGAGGCCGCCGTGTTTGCCGGCAGCGTGATCGCGGGCGGCTACGCCCTGCGAGCCATGGTCCGCCGGGCGCCGGCGCTCAAGCCGTACATTCCCAAGGTCACCGGCGCGATGGCCAAGTGGTTTGAAGCGCCCCAACTCGCCGAGGACATGGAGATCCTCTCCTCGGTCGGCATCCTGCCGTTCGATCCGGGCAAAAAGAAGATCCTCGTGGCCACGCGCGGAAACCCGGAGTTGCTGAAGTTCGCGGCCGAGGAGGCCGAGTCGAGGGACGCCAATCTGGTGGTGTTGTTTGTCCGGGAAATGCGACTTGCGTTTGGCGCTCCCACCGAGGCGACGTTTCGCGTGGAGGATGACACCGAGGCGGTTCCGATCTTCGTGCAGGCCAATCAACTGGCGCGACAGATGAAGATCCCGCTGATGCCGATCTATTGCGTTGCACCATCGGCCGCTGACATGATTCTCGATTTCGCCGGAACCTATGGCGTCGATTTTGTCATCATGGGCGTCACGCGGCGCGGCACCGTTTTCCGGGCGATCCGCGGCGACCTGATCACCGCCGTCGCATCGGGCCTCCCCCCGGACACCAAACTTCTCATCCACGCCTGATGGGTTTCCGTCGGCCTGCCTGGCCGGTCCGCCGCACTATTCGCGACAATTTGAGATATTGGAAAAATGCCCGGGACAGGGATCGAACCTGCACTTCGTGTAACCGAAACCAGGCCCTCAACCTGGCGCGTCTGCCAATTCCGCCACCCGGGCAAGGGGGATCGAAATGGGGTCCGATACCGTAGCGCGCGGCCGCATCGGCGTCAATACCGTCCGATTTCCCCACGGCGATGCCCGCGTCCGCGGATCAGAAGTTCCGCCCCTTTGAAGACCCCCTCCGGCATTCCCGGTCGCATCAAACAATCGGCCATCGCTTGACTTGTATTGCACAATGAACTTGGGAAACACAGGGCCCGGCAGTCACAGAAGTCGGCTCATCATTCCCCCACATCTCCAAGTTTGGCACCCAAGTCATGTACTCCGCGAGGCACCGACTCATTCTGGGCGCGGGAATTCTGTTCGCAGCCAGTCTTCCCCTTGCATGCAACACCGATTCGTCCGGCACCCCCGACGGTGGTCTGACGAGTCTGCTAACTGGCGGAAACCAATCGGGAGGCAGCGGTGCGGATCCCGCCACCGGCGATCCCACGGCCGATCCAACGTCTCCACCGACCAATGAGCCCACAGACCCCGGTACGTCCGACCCAGACAAGCCGGGCGGCGACTCCGGCGGCACGACGGGCACACCTCCCAATAACAACACGATCATCGCCGATCCGCGGCCGGTGACCTTGGTTACGTCGCTCGAGGACTACGAGAGCGGGGAACCGGAGATCGTCGGATCGCTGCGATGGGCGGTTCAGTACGCACCGACGCCGGGCATTATTCGATTTCAGGTGGGCGGACCGATCAATCTGAAGCGCTGGCTCTCCGTCAAGCGACCGGAACTGGAAATAGACGGGAGCACGGCGCCAAACGGCGGCATCACCATTCAGCGTCAGCAGTTCGACGTTCGCGATACGCATGATGTGGTGGTAAAGCACCTTCGCTTTCGATCTGGAGACGGGTTCAAGAGTGACGCGGAGCGCGTGGCGGTGCACGGTGAATACTATGACGTCAATTCCCCGAACTATGCAGGCGGCTTCCGGTCGCTGGGCATTGCTGGGGCGACGCCATGCCGTAATGTTCGAATTGAGAATTGCTCGATTCAAAACGCTACCGATGACAATGCCTCTGTCTGGGGAGACTGCGGCGATGTTGTCTTCTACCGCTGCCTGTTCTCAGGTGGCTACACGCATGTCACCAAGGCAATGGCCTGTGGTGATGCTCCGGGCAAACCACAGCCCAATCACCCGCGATGGCTCACATTGCAGCAATGTCTCTTTGTGGATCAATGGGGCCGTATGCCCGATCTTGGAGGTGAAACAGCCCATCTTGTCAATAATGTCATTATTCGCCCCATGCAGGGCGGCCGTTTCTACTCGGCTCGCGTAAATGTCGTTGGCAACTGCCTCTATTCCATGCCCAATCATCCGTGGTATGGCAATGCAGACCGCGTGCTCGTCGCCATGGACGGCACGACACCCGACGGTGGCCTCTTTGTCAGCGGGAATCTGCTGGATGGCGTCTTTGACCACTTCACGAAGATCGTGGGCATCGCCAACCAGGGCCAGACGCCACTGCCGGATCGTGTATTTCGACCGGAGGCGCACCCCGGTCTGCCGACCGGGATCGTGCCCGCGCATCAGGCGCTAATCGACGTGCTTACCAACGCAGGCTGCAAAGGCCCCGGTCGCGACGAGATTGACCTGACTGTCATCGACCGCGCGGCCGGTTTCGTCGGCGTCGATGCGGCCACTGTTCGATAAGCCCCGGCCGCCATACGGCCAACTCGAGAAGAGCCCCAATCAAACCGCGCAGTCCGGCTGACGAATCGGCATGAGGCTGCCGGCTCACTCCGACATTTAGATATTCGAGGACTTATGCAGCCGCCAAATCGCATTCCAGCGCTTCCGGGCCAATTCCGAGATTTTCGCCCTGCCTTCAACTGAGAGTTTACCGCGACGCCTTGTCGACTTGGCAGTGGCTTTCGACCCCGCCTTCACCGGCACGACAGTCTTTTTACCTGAACCACCCCGCTTCGCCTGCGCCGAATTGCGCTTGATAATCACTGATTCTCCCGCGTTTCCAGCGGTTGTCGTGGTCGTTGTCACCTCATGTCGCACGTTGGTAGTAGCACCCCGTGATCGGGCCTGCGAATTGATTTGAATGGTCTTGCCGCGCTTTGTTGGGGACGGTGGCAGGATGTCAATTCCAAAAACCTCTGACAATTCACCGGTCTTCAGCGTCTTCGTTGCTTTCTTCCCCGGGCGAGACAGAACAACGCCCGATGTCGCAACCGCGACCAACTCGTTGTGATCCACGCCGCGAAGCAGGAAGAGCAATTCCGGCCTGTCATCCAGCCTCGCCCCAACACCGTACATGACTGCAGCGACGTGCTTGCACATGTTGGCCCAGTCGGGACACGAGCAGTCCATGCTGATCTCGCTCGGCCGTGGGAACAGACCTTTGTCGCGATCGGTGACCGTGCGCATCACTTGATCGGAGAACCGGCCCTGCAACAGTTCCAGTAGCGATGAAACCTGCCCAACACACGACAATTTCAATTTTTCCCAGGCGCCTCCTGGAATCGCCTTGATGTCGAGCCTGACTTCATAGATGCTGGACCCGCTGACTTTGGCGAGGACTTTCCCCCTGCCGATTTCGAGATGGCAGACCGAGCCATTGCGAACATAGGTCCGGCCACGCGGAAGTCGATTTGAGAAGTCGCTGAACTTCTCCAGATGTTCGCACCAGGACTTGCCCCAGAATGTGCGGGCGATTTGGCGGCCGTCAATTTTTACCGGCTCGATCGTCGCGCCTTTCTTTCGCAGGCGCTCCATTTCTCGCAGGGCTTCTGCGCGTCGCGCGGCCACCGGGACGTAGGGAGCCCAGGACGATCCAAAGTACCCCATGATTCAGTCCTCCATGACCCGTGTCAGATCCAACCGAACCAGATCGAGCAGTTCTGTGTTGCTCATCTCGGTGATGAGCCTGGGGGCTCCCTCGGCGAGAATCTCACCGGCCAGTTCGGTCTTGTCACGGATCAGCGCATCGATCCGCTCCTCTATCGTACCCTGACAGACGAATTTGTGAACCACCACGTTTCGCCGCTGCCCAATGCGAAAAGCCCTGTCGGTGGCCTGGTTCTCAACTGCCGGATTCCACCATCGATCAAAATGGATGACATGCGACGCGGCCGTCAGGTTCAGACCGGTCCCGCCGGCTTTTAATGACAAGACCATAAACGGCGACCCGGTCTCCTCCTGAAAGGCATCCACCAACTGTTTGCGCTTTCCGATTGCCGTCCCGCCATGCAGCACGAGGCCGCCGCGACCAAAGATCGTGCACAGAAATGCCGCCAACGGGTCCGCCAGTTCGCGAAACTGCGTAAAGACAAGCACCTTCTCCTGCCGGCTTGCAATCTCATCACACAACTCCCGCAGACGGTGGAACTTGCCGCTGTCGTTCGGCGCATACCCGCCGGACCCGAGCCACTGATCGGGGTGATTGCAGATTTGCTTGAACCGAAGAATGAAGGCCAGAATGATCCCGCGACGTGCAATGCCCTCGTCTTGTTCTTTTAGTGCTTTGTCAAGTTGCCGCACCGACTCTTCGTACAATATCGCCTGCTTCCTGCTCAAGCCGCAGTATGCCGTCTGCTCCACCTTGTCCGGCAGGTCGGAGATGATCGATCGATCCGTCTTCATGCGCCGCAGGATGTAGGGTGAGACGAGTTTGCGAAGCGGACCGTACGGATCCGACGCACGGGATTCCATCTGACGGACAAAGCCGCCAAACGCCTTGACGGACCCCAATAGACCCGGGCAAATAAAATCGAAGATCGACCACAAATCGGTCAGGCGGTTCTCCACCGGTGTGCCGGTCAGCACGATTCGAGCGCGGGCCTTCAATTGCTTGACCGCGCGCGTCTGGCGGGCCGCCGGGTTCTTGATGGCCTGGGCCTCATCGAGCACCAGGAGCGACCACTCGGCCTCGGCCAGCCAAGCCAGTTTCGACGCCATCGCATATGTCGTCAGGACTGCGTCGACGCCGGCCAGACCGCGCTGGGGGTCTTTGGCGATACGGGAGAGCGTTTCCGGGGTAGATTGCGACGGGTGTACGAATACACAATTCAGGGAAGGCGCAAACTTGTTGATTTCGGCCCCCCAGTTTCCCAGAAGCGAGGCCGGAAGCACCAGCAACGCAGGTCGGGGCGAGCCGGTCGATCGGCTCCGCTTTTGCATCAGGATCAGCGTCAATATTTGAATGGTCTTGCCCAGCCCCATGTCGTCAGCCAGACAGGCGCCCAGCCCCATTTGCGACAACAACCAGAGCCATTGGACGCCTGTCTGCTGATAGGGTCGCAAAGTGCCGCGTAACTCCGGCGGCACAACCACGTCTGCGCCTTCCGGCTGACGAATCTGCCGTAGCAGTTGCTCCAACCACGGACCCGCATGCACCTGCGACCAGGCGGCGTCCTGTCCGCCGAGCATCGCGGCGGACTCGGCGTCGATGGGCGCTCCCGCGAGCAGCCGCATGCCCTGTAGAAAGGAGATGCCATCGGCGCCGACATGCTTTTGGACGCGCTTCCAATGTTGCAGTGTTTCTTTTAGTTTGTCGCGATCAACCTCAACCCATTTCCCCTTCAACAGCACCAGGCTGTCCGCTCTGTCCAGGACTTGCTGCCATTCTCGTTCGCTCAATGGCTCTCCATCGAGCATGGTCTGAATACGGAAATCCAGCATGGCGCGGGCATCAAACGACGCGACGCGCTTGTTGCCGATCGACACACCGACCTGAACGCGCGACGCACGCCGGGTCCACCAATCGGGCACGCGCACCAGCAAGCCGCACTCTTCCAACACGGGTACATCGCGAAGCAGCCGGTGGGCTTCGGCCGGCGTCCAACGCAATGGATGAAAGACCTGTCCTGTGTCCACCAATTCCCGCACCCAATCACACCGTTCGGCGGCACGCTGCACCGGCGTCAAGAGGTGTTGCAGCAACCTGCGGTTTTTTGCGCCCGCATACTCTTCCAGCGCGCCGCCCAGCGGCTGATATTGCACCCGGCCGCCGTCGAGCATCTTGGGCGCATAAGTCGCCAGAAACGCGAAGGGGCAATCCGCATCCCGTTTGTTCTCCGCCAGGTGAAAACACACCCGACCGATGCGATGCCAACTCGGTGCGGTGCGACTGAGCCATCCGTTCAGTCCGTCCGCCCCCGAAGCAATGTCGCGACGTACATCTCCGTCCAGACGCCGCCATATCTCGACGAGGGTATCTGTCCTAAGATACTCGCCGCCGCGCATCGGCGGTGCGGCGGCAACCAGGTTCGCGAGTTCCTCAATCGGAGGATCGAGCGGCTTCTCCAGACGCTCCGTCCCCTCCGGCATATGACAGAGTTCGGTCAGAAAGCGTTCAACCAGTCTGCGCCAGAATGCGAAGACCGGCGAAGATCGGATCGCGTGTCCGGGTCCGAGACGCGTCGCCAGACACAGCAGGAGCGCAGAGGTTCCACTTGCGTCCGCCGCTCGCAACAGCGCCTCGTCCGCGGATGTCAGGCGGGACACGCCGGCATCCAGTGGCTCGCCTGCGACAGACGCATCTGCGTCCACGAGGTGGAGTCGCCCACTCGCCATCAAGACCGGCTCGACCACGGATTAATTGCCCCAAGTAAGACGTGCCACTGACGTATTCACCGAACGTGACCGATTGACACTGAATGTTGCAGGCGCGATCCGTGCGACGATCGCCTTCATTCCGGGGCCGCCACGCGATCGATGTAGGCCGCGCCGACTGCGTCGCCCCAGACGTTGATTGCCGTGCGAAAGCGGTCCAGCAGCCAATCGACCGCCAGAATCAACCCCACTCCCTCCAGCGGGAGTTTCACGGCGGTCAGCACGATGACCATGGTAAACAGTCCGGCCTCGGGAATTCCGGCGGCGCCGATCGAGGCGAGCGTCGCCGTCACGAATATGAGGAACATATCCGTTGCCGAAAGATGGATGCCGTACGCCTGAGCGATAAAGACAGCCGCCACCGATTCATACAGGGCCGTGCCATCCATGTTGACTGTTGCCCCGATCGGCAGCACGAAACCGCCGGCGCGCTTGCTGATACCCGCCCGCTCGGAGGCGCATTCCAGGGTGAGCGGAAGCGTGGCCGAGGAAGATGCGGTCGAGAAGGCCGTCAAGATCGCCGGAAACATCGAACCCGCGAGCCGAAACGGGCCCCGCCGCGCCAGGATTGCGCAGATCAGCGGCAGCGCGATCATCCCATGTATCGCCAGCCCCGACAGCACGGCCGCGACGTACCAGCCGAGGCTGGCCAGCATCTTCCGCCACTCCTCCGGCCCGCCGGCGGAGGCAAACCGCGCGGCCACCAGGCCGAAGATGCCGATCGGTGCGAACCACATGATCATTCGCACCATCTTCATCATGGCCTCGTTCAGGCCGTCAAAAAAAGCCAGTACGGGCCGTCCCTTTTCGCCCAGCGTGGTGAGAACGCCGCCGAAGACCAATGCGAACACGATAATGGGGAGCATCTCCATCTCAGCCAGCGACTTGAAGATGTTCTCGCTGACAAACGACAGAATGATGCTTTCCCAGCCCACCGCGGTCTTGGCCTGGACATGTTCCGGCACGGTCGAAGCCGCGGTCGCCACGCCGGCGCCGGGGCGGATCACACTGACCACCACCATGCCGATGAGCACGGCAATCGCCGTGGTCGCGGCGTAGTAGGCCAGGGTGCGAATGCCGATGCGTCCCAGGCGGCGCACGTCGCCGAGTCCGGCAATGCCGATGATGACTGATGCCAGCACCAGCGGCACGACCAGCATGCGCAGCGCGTTGAGAAAGAGTTTGCCAAGGACGTCGACGGCCACCATGCGTTGGCCGAAGATGACCAGGGATATGGCCGCGGCGAACAGCGCGAAGACGATGCCGACGAGGATCAGGTTGGATTCGCGTCGAGTCACGATGCCGACTTCCTGCCCGTGGCGGATTACGTTTCTCGCTGCGCCCACTCGGCGATGCGACCGACGCCTTCGATCACCCGATCGCAGCACTGACCCAGAAACTCGGGCGGCAGGGCGGAATCCAGCGGCGTGCGCTCACTGAACGTCAAAGCGCGGGCGCCGTCGAAGTCGACGTACGATAACCTTGCGGACAACTCGTTGCGCGAGCGGCCGAAGGCGACGCCGGGAAGCACGGCCACACCGGCCTCGCTCAGGAGGCGGTCGCACAGTTTAGCCCCGTCGGTCACGCCGCGCGCGGCGAGGCGCGAGGCGAGCGACGTGAAATCGAGAAACAGATAGAAGCCGCCCTGCGGATCCATGACGCGAATGCCCGCTCCGCGCAAAATATCGACGCAGGTCGATCCAAGCGCGGCGAGAATTCTCCGGACATGGGCGAGATAATGTTCGAGTGCGGCCCCGCCTCGAAAAGCCTGAATGGCGGCATGTTGAATCGGCGCGCTGACGGACGTGTAGGTCTCACTGGCCACCGCCGACATCGCCTCGACCAGCCAGTCGAGATCGGCGGGAAACGAGAATGTCCCCAACCGCCAGCCACCCGCACCGCACCATTTGGAGATGCCGGAACTGACGATCGTGCCCTCGGGATAAAACCGCGCGATCGACACGTGCGCGCCGTCGAATTGCAATTCGCCATAGATCTCGTCGGACAGCACCATGACCTGGTACTTGCGCACGACCTCGGCGATTTCCTTCAGTTCGTCGGCGCTGTAAGTGACGCCGCAGGGGTTGCTGGGATAGTTGAGCACCAGCAGTCGCGGACGCAGATCATCACCGGCGACCTCCAGCGCCTGCGACAATTGTGCGGCGGTCAACTTCCATTTCGTTTCGGCCGTTGTATGAATGAGGCTGTTGCGGCGTCCCAGTACGCGGGCCTGCGGCAGGTACGAGACCCAGCACGGCGTCGCAAGCAGGATCTCGCCGTAATAACAGAGTTGCACCAGGAACATCAGTTCCTTGGAACCTGGGCCGATCAGAATTCGATCCGGATGCGCATCGATCTGGTTCTTCCGGCGGTGAAAATTCGCGACGGCTTCGCGCAACTCCGGCAGGCCCTTGACCGGAAGGTAGTCCTTTTCGGGGGCCGCCAATCGCAGCGCGTCCACCATCGGCGCAGGCACCGGAAATGGAGATTGGCCGAGACCGAAATCGAAGACGGCCTGACCCTGCCGCCGCAACTCGCGGCAGCGATCCTTGATCGCCAGTGTGGCGGACAGGCCCATGCCTCGGACATTGAGATTCAGGCTGACATGCTTTGGCTTGCGCATGGCGGTCGATGCAAAATAGTCAAATTGGGGTGTTCCCGGGGAACAACAACCGGCGCGAGTATAACCCGCATCGCGGGCGCGGGCGACGCGCGCTCGGCGGGTGTGCGCGTGGGCGCCAGTGCCAAAATGGGAGCGTCAATCCGGCCCGATGGTGACGTCTTCCAGGACCGGTGCCGCGAACACCGGGGCATCATCCGGATCGGCCGGCTCCAACTGGTCCAGCCAGTAGGCATCGTCGTTGCGCTTGTAGGTCATCAACCGGCCGCGCAAGGCCGCCTCCTTGGCCCGAAGGTAGCGCAGATGAATGTGCTTATCGCTGACGCCCATGATCTCGACCTTTCCAGTCTCATGGGACATCACGTACTTCGCGCGTCGTGCAAGACCTGAGCCGTAACGCAGCGCCTCGCGAAAGATCTCCCAGCCGCGAACCATGGGCACTTCGTAGGGCTCGTTGCCGGCGGTGGGCCGGCCTTGAAACAGGTAGTACGGCGGACAGCCCATCCAGGAAAGTTGGCGGTACATATCCGACAGCACCATCGGATCGTCATTGATCCCCTTGATCAAGGGGCATTGATTCACGCAGATGACACCGCACCGAATAAAACAGTCGATTCCCTCCACCGCCGGATCGGTCAACTCGCGCGGATGGTCAAAATGGGCCATCAGGTAGATCCGCTTGCGCGGCGTCGAGTACGTCGATAAGACGGACTGAAGTTCCGAATCCCTCAAGATTCGCCACGGATCGAATGCCGGCATTTTTGAACCGATCCGGATGATCCGAACGTGATCAATCTCGCGCAATGCCCGGATGATCTGGGTCAGCCGTCGCGTGCTCATCAGCAACGGGTCCCCGCCGGTCAGAAGGACATTCGTAACCTCGGGATGCTCGGCGATGTACTGGAGTCCGGCCGAAACGTCGTTGGTGGTCTCGTCATTTTCGTCCATGAAGAGCCGCTTGCGGAAGCAGTAGCGGCAGTAGGCCCCGCAGACCTCATTGCACAAGAGCAGGACCGTGTCGGGATATTTGTGCTGAACGCCGCGCGAAACGGTGTTGGCTTTTTCGTTGCTCGCATCGAGTTGCCCCCAGTCGTTCAGTTCCTCGATGCGGGGAATGATCAGTTGCTTGATGGGGTCGTTGGGGTCATTCCAGTCAATCAGGCGCAGGTAATAGTCGTTTGCCCGAAAGACGTATCGTTCGGCCACCCTTTTCAGTTTTTCGCGCTCGACTTCCGGTATTTCAGTCAATTTATCGATGTCTCGAATGTAGGTGAGTCGCGCCGGACTCGCGTTACCGGAAAGTGTCTGGGGAAGTTGAATGGTGGCCATCGGGGTTCTCCTCGGTTGGTCATCTCCTCGATTCGATGAACTTGCCGCTGGTCTTTGACGCGGTCGGAGTCGTGAATGGCGGCCGCCAGGTAAACAATGGCCACCCGACTCCTCGCGTTTGCCGTGGGATTTCTCGCCTAACTCAACGTCACTTGGATAAAGAGTTCGACCCTGCGATCTTAGAAGTTCAGCATCGCCCGGGCAACCCAAAATCGGGTAATTTTTAAAAAAAATATTTCACGGGCCGGAATGAGATTTTCGATCGCGCCCCCTCGCCCTTTGAAATTCACAGAAAAACGACAGTCCTCGCTTTGATACAGGTGCAAAATTGCACTTCATCTATGCGAAAGTCGGGTTGTCATCCGAATCCGGCGGGGCTCGCCGCAGCAGGCCCGACGGCCTGGCGCTTCGGCACGGCCAATCAAAGACATTTGACGTGATTTTGCAAAAAAGGGCCTGAACGAAATGTCCGAATGGGCGCCAGGAAATCAAAACTGGCCGCGATTCACACCCGTAGGTGCCGTCGCCCGCGATCGAATCGTGGCCCACCTGCGGCCCGCGGCTGGACGCAGCGATGCGCCCATGATTGCGGACACGGGCGGATGTGAATTGCTTGAATTCGGGGCAGGCAGCCGCGAGGGGCCAACCGCTCGACTACGCCTGGCTGAGTGCCGCATGGATGCCCGCGGCGGCGACTTTGCCGTCCTGCACCGCGTCCACCACTTCGGCCCCCTTGCTCACGCAATCGCCGCCCGCGAAGAGCTTGGCGACGCTGGTGGCGCCGGTCGCCTTGTCCACCAGGACGCGCCCGCCCTGAATCTTCAGACCCGGCACGGCTGACAGAAACTCAGTCAATGCGATCTGGCCCAGGGCCTTCACCACCATGTCACACTCGATGCGAAACGCGCTGCCGGCAATCGTCTCCAGCCGCGCATCGCGTCCCTCCCCTACAAGCCGGCTGCGTACGAATTCGACCGCACACGCCCGCCCATCCGGCCCGGCAATCACGCGCTGGGGCACCGCATGAAACTCCCAGCGAATGCCGTCATGTTTCGTCAATTCGTACTCATAGGCAAATGCGGGCATGTCGTTCTCGCCGCGGCGGTAGGCGATCGTCACCGCGCCCGCCTCGAGCCGCATCGCCGCCGTGGCCACGTCGACTGCCGTGTTGCCGCCGCCGATCACCACCACCTGCCGCCCCACCTCGCATTGATCCAGCGCCTTCGTGTGGGTCTGAAACACGAAATCCAGCGCCTCCCAGACGCCCGGGAGTTCCTCACCGGGAATGCCCAGGCTCGCCGTCTTTCCGAGCCCGATGCCCAGAAACACGGCGTCATGGTCGCGCAGCAGTTCGCTGATTTTGGCACCATCCACCGGCGTCTTCAGTCGGAGGTCAATGCCGCCGATGGACAACACGCGCGTGACCTCGGACAGGGCAAACTCCGTGCGGTACTTGTATGCCGCGATGCCGTAGGTGTTGATGCCGCCCGGCATTTCCCGGGCCTCGAAGACCGTCACCGCGTGCCCGCGCTTGCGCAGTTCATGAGCACAACTCAGGCCCGCCGGACCCGAGCCAATCACCGCCACCCGCTTGCCGGTGTCCGGGGCCGCTTCATGAAACTGGGCATGGGCGCGATCCGCCGCATCGGTCGCAAAGCGCTGCAAGCGGCCGATTTGAACCGGGCTTTTCAGCAGTGTGTTGTCGACGCAGGCCCCTTCACACAGCACCTCGGTCGGGCAGGCGCGGGCACAGGAGCCGCCGAAGATGTTGGCATCCAGGATGGTCTCGGCCGCGCCGAGCGGGTTGTGATGCAGAATCTGGCGGATGAAACGCGGTACGTCGATGTGCGTGGGGCAGGCCCGTGTGCAGGGCGCGTCGAAACAGAACAGACACCGCGCCGATTCGGCGACGGCCTCGTCCCGCGTCAGGGCCGGGACCAGATCCGAGAAATTTGCCGCCAGTCGCGCGGCCCGATCGGGGTCGGCTGGGTTTAACATGGAGTGGGATTATAACGAATCCCGCCGGCGCGCGCGTCGACAAGCCATCTCGAATCGATCCGCGATCGACGCCGTCCCAGTCTCGGCGACAGGCGGAATCCGACGACGGGTCGCCACGACAGGTCTGTGCGGCGGGAAGATGAGGCAATGAACATGACGATGGACCCTGATCACAGCGACATACTCGTCCTTGGGTGCGGCATCGCCGGCGCGGCCGCCGCGCTCTTTGCCGCACAACAGGGAAGGCGTGTCTGTGTCCTGGAGCAGCAGGCCACGAGCGATATCGCGTCGCATCCGGAGTGGATTCATGCCGACGGCATCCAGGTTCTGGAGGCTGCGGGCATTTCACCCGCGGATGCGAAACTGGGGCAGATCGAGCGCATTCGTTTTCTGGATGCATCATCGAGCCGGGCGGCCGAGGGTGAACTGGAAAGGCCCGTCGCGGTTGTAGACAGTGCAAAACTTAGGTCGGCCCTGACCAGCGCGGCGAAGGCCGCGGGCGCAACCGTGCTGACCGGCGTAACCGTCCGACGTTTGAATGCCCGGGAGGACGCCATGGAGGCGATTGACGCGGGCGGCACCGTGCATTCGGGCCGATTGATGCTGCTCTGTGACGGGGTCAACACATTGGGTCGGAGCCTGCCGTCGATTGCCCGGAGTGGCGAGACGCCGCGGCTGACGACGCAATGCGAATGGGTCGGAGCGGCGGGCGCCAGCAGCGAAGTGAAGCGGCGCAACAGTGAGATGCTGATTCGAATCGGGGCGCATGAGCCGGAGAACTACGCCTATCGGCTCGCCACGGGAAATCTGCAAGCCGTCGGCTGGATCGGCATCTCCTCCGGCGACAAAGCGCGGCGGTCACTCGCCGAGAGCGGAAAGAAACTGGCGTCGCCGGGCGATGCGATTCCGGACGCCGAACTGGGCAAACTGGCCCATCTTCGGGCGGTGCCGCGCGGGGTCGCCCTCGAGATGGAGACGCACGTCGCCAAACGGGCGCTGCTCGTCGGCGACGCCGGCGGCTTCGTTTCCGCATTTGGGCACGACAGTCTATATCCAGCGCTCTGGTCGGCGCGCATCGCAGCGGACGTCGCGCACCGTGCCCTCGACGCGGCCCATCCCCAGGACGTGCTCGCCGAGTTCGATTCGATTTGGCGGCGCGACATGGTCGAACATCTCCGCATTCCCAACACCGATCTGCGATTCCTCATTCCGCTGGTGTTCTCCAATGCGGTCATGGCCCGCAAGTTGGCGGACGCATTCGTGAACGGAACGAACATCTGAATATTCCGCCGGTGTGACGCGCAGTAATTGCCAATTCGGGTTTGCAGCCCATGCCGGCCCAGAATTCACAGGCCCAACACGTTCCCTACCATCGGTAGTGGGTCGGGTTATCGGACATGGCGGACGGGCCGGACCGGACACCACCCCTTGTGGCCACCTGCAAACACTGCCGATCAGCCCTTTTCGGCCGGATGCTGATAACCCGTGCTGGGATAACGTCTTATAAGCGGTACACTCGTTCCAACTCTCGCCCATATTTAGTGGGTCATTCCGCAAATCGCCAAACTTTTCCCGGCATCAAACCGATAAACCAAGCGGAGGACATGGGAGTTTGGAAGCCGACCCGGCCGTTTGACCGTCTAACGCAGGAACTGCACTGAAAAGCAACCTGACCGGGTCGCGAAGAAAAATCGACGGATTGCGATCGGCCCCCGAACTATGAATCTCACACGTTCGTAGTACTGCCGGAAGGCGGGAAGCGGCCGAGACAAGGATGGTTAAACATGGCCAACGTCAATGCACTATCGAATCTCCCTTCCAGCGCCACGCTGCGTGAGTTTGTTGAGCGGCGCACGGAAAAACTGGCGGACCCCGGGGTTCGACCCACCGTCGATCGCCTTGAGATCTCCGAATTGGGTCAGTTCCTGAGCCGGCTGTCCGAACTTCCGGACGTCCGCGTTGAAAAGGTGGCAAAGGTCCGGGCGTCGATCCTGCGCGGTGACTACGAGACGCCCGAAAAACTGGACCAGGCGATCGAGAAGTTTGTATCGACGCTGTGATCCGCTGAAATCGTGACAAATGTCCTGCCTGCCGGACGCTTCACGCCGGCCGCGACAGGGGTTCTCAAATCAATCAGGCGCGAGGATTCCTCCTTATCACTCGCGTACTCGTCCGCCGAAACGGGCCTGGCGCTTTAGCGCTGGCCCGTTTCGGCTTTTTTCATCCGGACGATGACGATTGACGGGTCGGAACACCCGGCGCGCAATGCGCCCACCCCGCTTCATTGATTCCGAGTTGCGGGCAACCGGCTCCCGCGGCTTGCGACGATCGCCGCGCTGGTTCACCATGCCGGCACCATGCGGACCCCCACCTGCCCTCAATGTGGAAACACCATCGCCGCCAACGACGTGAACGTGGCGAACGATCTGGCATTCTGCCGCGCCTGCAACCTTTCGAGCAGTCTCTCCGACCTCACCCACGGCGCCGCTCCCGATCGAGACGTGGACCTGTCGATGCCGCCGCCGGGCGCGTGGTATCGCGACAATGGCACCGAGAAGGTGATCGGCGCGACCGGTCGATCAATCCCCGCTGCGCTCGGCCTGCTGGCCATGGCGGCCTTCTGGAACGGCGTCACGTCGCTTTTCGTGCTTGTTGTGCTCTCGTCCACCCTGTTGCACCTCGGGGTGCGCCTGCCCGCCTACTTTCCGTCGCCGATGACCCAGGCCGGCCAGCAGATGTCCGTCGGAATGACCATCTTCATGTGGCTGTTTCTCACGCCGTTCATTCTCATCGGACTGGCGATGCTGGCGGGCGTTCTGTCGTACTTGATCGGAAACGTGGAGGTGAAACTGAACGACACCCGCGGCGCCGTGTACAACGGATACGGAAAGGTGGGCTTCAAAAAGGAATTTCAAATCGCGGACGTGACGGCCGTGCGACTCGATTTCCAGAGGCACCGCAGCCAACGCCACGGTCACGACACTCATTCCAGGCGGATCGTGATCGAATTGGAAGGCGGCAGGAGCATCAAGTTCGGTTCCTTCCTGAATGAACCGCGAATGAACTTCGTCTTCTCCGCGCTCAACACCGCGCTTGGACGTGAACCACGGCGCGATCGCGGCAAACAACGCCGGTAGGTCGCACGCCGGCAGTTTGCGAACCACCTGATGCTTGCACTGCATGGACGCCCCGATTGATAATCGCCCGCCATGTCCGCACAGTCCTGCCCGCGCTGCAGAATGGCAATTCCCGACAGCGACGCAAATGACGTGACCGCCATCGCATTCTGTCGCAATTGCAATCTCTCATACGCCCTCCGGGATCTCAAGCCCGCTGCCGATGCAGTGCCGTCAGCCAACCTGGATTCGCCGCCGCCCGGCGCCTGGTACCACGACGACGGGCACCAGAAACGCATCGGTGCGACGTGCCGTGCGCCGTCCAGGGCGTTCTCGGCCGGACTCGTGGCCCTGCCCTGGTGCGCCGCCGTGCTGCTGCTGATCGGCGTGGCGCTTGTTTCGACGCTTGTATCCTTCGGCGTGCGCACGCCGGCGTGGATTCCGGTGCAGATGCACGAAATCGGGGCCAAGTCCGGCGGCTGCATGGTGGTGATCATGTGGCTCTTCGCGCTGGTGTTCGCGTTGCTCGGACTCGGCAAACTGTGGAACTTCTTCCTGTTGTGCGGCGGCAGCGTCGAGATTGTGATGGCGGATGCCGTCGGAGGCGTGACCACCAGCGTATGCGGTGTCGGTCGCCGCAAGCCATTCAATCCGTCGCGCGTGAAATCCGTCTCGATCGAACAGGTGGCCTTCAGTCGCAAAGGCAAGCGGTACCACCGACCGATCATCGTGCTCAAACCGGAGGACGGCCCGGCGATACGATTCGGGCTGCCACTTCGCGAGGATCGGCTGGAGTTTGTCGTCGCAGCGCTGAATCAGGCACTGCGGCGCGACGTGGCAAAGCCTGGCCGTCGGCGCTGATGCAAGTGATTGCGCGCATCACGGAACGGGCTTATCGTCTTTCGCGGACGACTCAAATTCCAGCGACCGTCGATCGTGCCCGGCCGTTGGGTCGGCGGCGTGCCATTTCCGATACATCTCTGCCGTTCGCTTGCGCGCGTCAACCGTGGACGGGTGCTCCGCACTGACCCCGGCCTCCAGGTGCTTGCAGGCCCGCAGCATCAACGGCTCGGCTTCGGCATACATCCTGAGATCCCGGAGGGTGGTGGCCAGGACGTATTCGGTGAATGCCCGCAGAATGTCTGTATCCGGCCGTGCGCTCATAGTCTGGAAGGCGCGCGTCGCGACCTCGTGGGATTCGTCAAGCCGCCCCGCCAGTCGCAGTGAATCCGCCAGCACGGTGCGCGTCAGCGCGGTATTTTCGCCCTCCTGTCCCTCGAGGGCGATCCGTTCGACCAGCGAGGCCTGGCCGAGCGTCACGGCCTCCGCATAAAGCCTGTTGCCATTGAGCACGTGCATCAGATGGTATGCCGCGTCCAGGGCTTGCGCGCTTCGCACGCCAAATGCCCCGGCGGCCAGTTCATGCCGTCGCCGGGCTGTCGCGAGCGCCTCCGGCCATGATTGCAGCGCGACCTGAATCCGGGCGAGCGTTCCCATGAAGGCAAGCGTCGCAGGTTCGCGCTCGCCGTATACCCGGATGAGGTGTTTCAAAGTGTCATGCGCCAGCGGCTCTGCCTCGCCAAACTTGCAGCGCAGTTCGAGCAAATGCACCAGCGACGATTTGAAGGCCAGCGTCTGCTGGTGATCCGGACCAAATGCCCGAGACCCACGCTCGACCAGGTCGCGAAACGTCGGCTCCACCGCCTCCAATTCAGCCGGGGTTACGGCCAGCATGGCGACATGACTGGCAATCACGAGCGTCAACGGATGATCCGGCCCGCGGGCCCGCAACGCTGCGGCGTGGGCATCCCGATGAATCACTTTTGATTCATCCATGCGGCCCTGCATCTTGAGAAGCGTGCCGAGATTTCGCATGGTGTCAATTGTGTCATCGTGATCCGCGCCGAGCGCCGTGGTCCGCCCCTCCAGCGTCTCACGCAACAACTGCTCGGCTGTCTTGAGATCCCCCTGCTCGGCCGTCAGGACGGCTAGAAATTGCCTGCTCGTCAGCGCATCAGGATCATTCGAGCCGAACTTGCGAACCTGTGCGGCGAGCGCAGCGCGAAGTTCCGCCACCGACCGCTCGACCGCGCCCGTATGCGCGAGCGACTCGGCAAGCCCGTAGCGAAGTTGCAGCGTTTGACGATTGTCGTCCCCCAATTCGCGGCTGGCCAGCGCGTGGCCGGCTTCAAACTGCGGTCGCGCATCCGAGTAGAGTGTGAGACTTCGATAGGCATTCCCCAGCGCAAGCCTCAGCGCAATGGCCACGCGCGGCTGGCCTGCGAACGCGCCATCCATCTCGCGTGCCGCCTCCTTCAGCACGGCCGCGACACGCACATCCGGCCCCTGCAGGGCAGGTGAAACCGATGCAAACATCCGGGTCAGGAACCGGCTGATCTCTGCATTGGTCGCCAACTCGGCCACCGCCAGTTGTTCGGCAGTCCGCGCCCGGTGGGCCTGCCAGGCCGTGGTCGCCAGACCCGCGGCGAGCGCAATAAACACACCGATGATCCCGCCCACGAGAATCCGGTTTCGCCGGGCGAATTTACGAATCTGGTAGATCGTCGTCGGAGGACGGGCCACAATGGCCTGATCTGACAAATGTCGCTCAATGTCGTCCGCCAGCGACGATACGCTCTGGTATCGGTTTTCCGGGCGCTTCTCCAGCGCCTTGGAGACGATTGTATCGAGATCGCCCCGGAGCGCCGCCGCATGCGCATCACCGGCAACAGCGCTCGCCCTTCGCGGCGGCGAATCGCAGATGGACTTCACCGCCATCGGCACGGAGGTGCGCGACACGTCATAGGGTAGTTGACCGGTAAGCAGTTCGAAGAGGATCACGCCGAGTGAATAGACATCGCTGCGCAGATCGATCTCTTCGGCCACGCCGCGGGTCTGTTCGGGGCTCATGTACGCAAGCGTGCCGACCAGCCGACCGGCATCCATGGCAAGCGACACGCCGGTCACGTCGACATCGGTGATCCGCGCCAAACCGAAATCCAGCACCTTGGGCTCGCCCCCTGCCTCAACAAGTATGTTCCCTGGCTTGAGGTCGCGGTGGATCACGCCGTGCTGATGGGCATAACTGATGGCGCTGCAGATCTTGATGAAGATCGCCAGACGCTCGCGAAGTTCAAGGGTGTCTTGCCGGAAATACTCCGAGAGCGAGACGCCCTGCACGAATTCCATCGCGTAGTAGGGTCCGACCTCGGAGGCGCCGGCCTCAAATATCGACGTGATGCCAGGATGTCGCAGCCGCGCCAGCACCCGCACTTCGCGCTCGAAGAGCCGCCGGCGTTCCTCGCTCGCCGTAAAATCGCCGCGCAGGATCTTGAGGGCCACCGTCCGCTCAGGCTGGCGCTGAACCGCCTCGTAGACCACGCCCATGCCGCCGCGGCCGATTTCGCGAACGATTGTGAACGGGCCAATCCGCGTCGGACACGCGACCATCGGTTTGAGCGTTGAGGCCAGACCGCTCGCCGAGCCTTCCAACTCGGCGAAGAGCGCGTGGTTCTCCGTCAATTCGGTCAGTCGCGCCTGACAATCGCGGCATTCGGTTACGTGTTTTCGCGTCGATGCGGATGTGCGGCCCGGATGGACCACGAGTTCGTCAAGCGCCTCCAGTTCCGGACAGGCTTGACTCACCTTACTGCTCCTCCTCGATGATCGACCGCAACTCGCGAAGCCGCGTGCCGACCCGGTGTTTCGCAATGAACACCGCATTGCGGGTCATGCCCAGTTGCTCGGCCACCCGCGCGGGTTCCTGATTTTCAAATACAACCAGTCGAAACGCTTCAAACGTCTGCGGAGAAACCTCGCGCGCCGTCCGCTCCAGACACTGCGCCAGGACCGCCTGTCGCCACTCGCGCTCCCACACGTCCTGCGCCGCGTCCGCACCCGGCAATTCCGACCAGAACGAGGTGCCGTCGCCCGATGCAGAGACTTGCACTTCCCTCGTCGCGATCTTTCTCCTGGCAGCGAGAATTTTGTTGTGGGCGATCCCGAACAGGTAGTGGCTGAGCCGGCCGCGACCGCGCTCGTAGGAATTCTGGCGGTAGGCCTCCAGAAATGCGATCATCGTTTCCTGGGTGACGTCGTCGGCGTCGGCGCCCCGCAGGCCCATTTTCTTGCTGAATGCGGCAATCGGCGCGCGGAACCGCTCCATGAAACTGCTCCACGCCGAATGGTCATTCGCGTCGCGCAGGCGATCCAGCACGGTGGTCGTCGTCATCCACTCCAAGGCAGGCTCCAGTCACCGATTTTACGCCACCGACCCCCAGATAACGAACTCCGCCGGACAGACCCGGCGGCGAATGCGATGGGACGAATGTCCCCTTACCGGGCGCATCGCGAGTGGCAAAGCGCGCTCATTTGCTCTCCACCACTTGCGTGATGGGTTCTGATGTACTTGTGACTCTGCGGCGACGGCCGGTTACTTCAACTCCACCGACCAGTAGGCGTTGTCCAGGAATGCCTTCCAACTTGCGTAGCGGCCGTCGTTCATCTTGATGCTCAGCACCGGGTTGCGGCGCGGCTTGACCGGCGGCGTGATCAGCTTCAAGTGCGCCTGCTCGGGCGTGCGACCGCCCTTCCGGATGTTGCACTGCAGGCAGGCGCAGACGATGTTCTCCCAGGTCGACTGGCCACCCTGGCTGCGCGGAACGACGTGGTCCAGCGACAGTTCGGTCGTGGAGAAGCGCTTGCCGCAGTACTGGCAGCGGTTGCCATCCCGGGCGTAGATGTTGCGGCGGTTGAACTTCACGTCCTGCTTGGGCAGACGGTCGTAGATCGCCAGGCGGATGATCCGCGGCACGGCGATGTCAATGCGCACCGTCTTGATCCAGTCGTGAGCCTCGGGCTCGAAACGACGGGCCAGTTCCGACAGTTCGCACCACTCCGAGAAGTCGTAGGAGGTATATCGACCCTGGTCGACGTGAATCACCTCGGCCAGTTCGCGGCAAAGCAGGCTGAATGCCCGCTTCACGTCAATGACGCGAATCGCGAGGTAGTTGCGGTTCAATACCAGGACACTGGAACCCAGTGCCGAGGGAGCAGACGCCATGTCCCGTCACCCAGTTCACGGGCGGTGCCGCACAGACAGGGCCGTTTCCAGCATGACGGGCCGTGCCGAAAAACCGGCTGACCGCATTCCCTGCGCTGACCGCCTCACGCTTAATCATAGGGATTGGTGTGTAAAAACGCAAGCATCCGATAATCTGTTTGGTGGCTGATGCCCGACTGGCCGGAGCGGCCGAAGTGGCTTGCATTCAATTAATACGGGACGGAAACTGGAGCCGAAGGGGGTCGAACCCTCTACCTCTTCCATGCCATGGAAGCGCTCTCCCAAATGAGCTACGGCCCCGGATTGTCAGTGCTGAATTAGAGCGTGAAGCACGATGACCGTCAAGTCAAACCGATGCCCTGCCCAGCGGCTACCATTCGCGGTCATGATTCGCTCATGCGCCCCGCTTCCCACCGACGCCGGGTGCCACCGGCAGATTTGCCGGGATGCCAATGCGTGTCCGTTGGCTTCGAGCCTATGCCCGCCTGGTACCTCGGGCCACCTGCAGCCTGTGCGAACGTGAGTTGCTTTGCCCATGAGCGTCATTCGTCCTTTGCAGCCCGATGATGCGGACGCCTATGTCGTCCTGCGCAGGACGATGTTGACTGAGGCGCCGTGGGCCTTTGCGTCCAGCCCCGAGTTCGATCGCGGTTGCAACGCTGATCAGGTGCGCGAATCCGTCTCGCGCCCGGGCAGCGCGATCCTGGGCGCTTTCGATGGCGTCGATCTGATCGGCTCGGCCGGACTGGTCCGCGACGAGAAACCCAAGCGTCGACACATCGCGCTGATCTGGGGCGTCTATGTCGCGCCGGCCGCGCGCGGCTGCGGGCTGGGTCGCAGCGTCATGCAGGCCGCGCTGGACCATGCGCGCACCTGGCCCGGATTGGAATGTATACAACTCGCGGTCAGCGAACGCGCCCAGGCGGCACGGCGACTTTACGAGTCCCTCGGATTTACAACCTGGGGCATCGAGCCGGACGCCCTGCGGGTCGACGGCCACGGCCATGCCGAATCGCATATGCGCCTTGTCCTCTGAGGGCAGGAGACTTCCGCGGTCGCGATGTGCGCGGGCCTTGCAAAATAGCAGTCAGACAAAATTCTGGCACGCGGATTGTCTCAAACAAAAAAACCTCCCGCCACGCGTGCTGCGTGTGCGAGAGGCGCTTGGGTCGTCGTTCAGTGCGATCTGGCGGACTCGCACATGAAGTCTAAATGATCAAGTTCCGCGCGAGTCGATGGAATCAGACCGGCATCGCGTGGGTCAAGTCGATTAACTCGCAAAACGTCGTGCCCCAATTGACAATAAAGGAAAACTGCTCGATCGCAGCCGGTCCAAACAGGAACCCGATGAACTGGCTCATCAGGACGTTCCAGGTATTGGCGCCGGCCGTGCAAAGCGCGCCCACACTGAGATAGGTCGGATTGATGAAAGCGCTGACGGACATCGCAGACTCCTTACATGCCCCCAGATTCGCCCGGGCCAGACGCGCCTCCGCAGGCGTCGCCGATCTAACCGAGGCGCGTGAATTGTATATCTGGCTATCCATTTGTCAAACACGCGATTTTAGACGCGAATCCAACCTGCCTGTCCGTGAACGAGACCTGATGTCCGGCCCGGAACGAGTTCACAAACCCTTGCATGGCAAGGACTTGAAATCCAATGGCCGAATCCTGATTCGAGGGCGAGGCGAGCCCTGTCGCCGTACCACTGAGACCGGCGTCGCTTCCCGATCATGACGCGTTATTCCCCAATGATCTTCACCAGCACCCGCTTCGGTCGACGGCCGTCGAATTCGCCGTAGAAGATCTGCTCCCACGGTCCGAAATCGAGTTTGCCGCCGGTGATGGCCACGACCACTTCGCGGCCCATGATCTGCCGCTTGTGATGGGCGTCGGCATTGTCTTCGCCGGTGCGGTTGTGATGGTAGCGCTCGGGCGAGGCGTCGAACGGCGCCAGTTCCTCGAGCCACTTCTTGTAATCGCGGTGCAGCCCCGGCTCGTCGTCATTGATGAAGACGCTCGCCGTGATGTGCATCGCGTTGACCAGGCACAGCCCCTCGCGAATGCCGCTGGCCGCGACCTCGGCCTCGACCTGCGGCGTGATGTTCACGAAGTCCATGCGGGCCGGTACGTTGTACGTCAAATATTGGGTGTGGCTCTTCATGCAGTGAATTTACCGCGCATCGCATTGCGTGCCGACGGAATTCCAAACGCCGCCCGACCGCCCACCAAAGGTACGGGGCGCGGCACATGCGATGCATGCGCCGCGCCCCGGTTACGTGCAATGGTCTATTTGCCGCCTGGCGTTACGGCTGCAGCAGCAACAGCACGAATGGCTCCACATCGGCCAGCGTCACCGCGCTGTCGCCGGTCACATCGGCGCAGTCGCACGATCCGGCGTTGATCAGACAATCGACAAACGGATCGATGTCCAATCCGTTCAGCACGCCGTTGCCATCAGCATCGCCTGCGACCGGGCAATCGCACGGATTGTCCAGCCCGTAATTGATGATCAGGCCCCAGCGGTTCAGCGTACCGGTCGAGCCGGGCTGATGGTCGCTGATGGTCAGTGTCCATGTACCGTTAATTGCTGATCCGTTGAACACCGCATTGATGTTCGGAATCGTGCCGTTGCAGAGTGCGGGCGTGTAGTGACCGGATGGAACCACCAAGCCGGTAAAGTCGAAGTACTTTCCGGCCCGATGCATGTCCGGTCCAAACGGGTTGTAGGACTGATCGTCAATGATATAAGTTCCACCGAGGTCGGTCAGTCGGCCCTGCGGCAATGCGACGGTGGGACAAATATTGTCGTCGTCGTCGTCCAGGCGGCGAATCAACTCAATCGAGGTTCCCTCCGGACCCTGAAGCGTGATGATCAAATCGCCAAGCCGTGCGTGGTTTATCTGGACCAGTACCTTTAAATCTTGTACGGTCGCCGTGCCGGCATCGGTCACTTCGATCGTGCGAATCAGGACACCCGGCGTAGTCGTCGATGCGGCTTCTGGAATCGCAGTTCCAGGCGACTCTTCGTAGCTGGGAGTCTCGCCGCAGTAGGTAAACGGCCCGGCAAACGCTCCAGCGCAGGTTGCCTGCGTGGCGATGGAGCAGGTATCGCCGATGCAGCAACCGCCCTTGGCATCGGCAAGTTCGAAGTCAAGCACATACGCGCCGAAAGGCTGGCTGTTGGCGATCTTGCCGATCAGCAGCCAGTAGTCAGTGCTCGGCTGGAGATTGAAGTAAGCGGTGTTGTCGGTTGTCAGGGCGCCGTTGTTACCCATCTTGCAATCGATCTCCGCCAGCGAGTTGCAGTCGGGGCCGGTGAACAGTCCGTACACGAGCACGTCTGACCCGTTCTGATGCACACGCAACTGCTGTGCGGTGGGGAGATTCAGGTGGTACCACACGCCGTAACCGGTGGTCGTCTGCACCGGGATGTTGTAATTGCACGACAGGTCCACATCGGCCGTGGCGGAGGGGCCGACGACCACGTCCTGGAACGATGTGGTTACTTCGGTCGCGCCGCAGGGCAGGTCGTTGGCCGGAGCGGGGTGCAGGGTGAACGTCAGGTCATAATCCACCGTTGCCGTCGCGGTGGTCGACTGCATGCCGACCAGAATGTAGTAAGTGGTTTCGGGCAACAATGCAATGTGAATGTCGTCCGCGGTGAATGCGCCGTAGCACTGATCAGACACCAGACCGGCACAGTTGCCGATGAAGACGTTGTAGAACACGTCAGCGGTCGAAAAATCGGCGACGCGCAATGTGCCGTTGGCGGTGGGTCCCGTGGTGTACTGGTACCACACGCCGTTGGGGCGCGTTCCCAGCGTCGCGTTGCAGGTATTAAATCCGGTACCGCCAGTCGAGGTCGGCACCCCGGAATCACCGGCGGCGGAACTCGCCATCACGGTCTCGGCATGGGGCAGACCGGTGACGTTCAGGTCCACCGCGTTTTCGCACAGGTCGTTGGGCGGCGCGGGGATGAAATCGATCGTGAAGTCATACGCCTGACTGGATGCGGCCGTCGCCGAATCGAAGGACACGAGCAGCAGATACGGTGTGCCGCCGATGAGATTGGTGATTCGCACGCCGGAAAGGGATTCATCCACGCACTGACCGGTTACGGGCGACGAACAATCGCCGGTGTGCACGGTGAAGTTGGTGCCGTTGACCGACCTTTCGAATATCAACAGAACGCCGTTGACCGGCGCGGTGAACGAATACCACGCGCCGTGTCGGGCGACCGGATTCGCGGCGGCATCGCACGAGGGGTTGATGGCCGGACTGGTCTCATCCTGGAGCGCCGGTGCGTACGGGGTATCCGCGTATGGGAACGAGAGAATCGGGGTCGCGGCGCAGGGCGTGTCGTTCGCCGGGGGCGCAACGTAGGTAAACGTCAAATCAAGCGCCACTTGCGGCAGATTTGAGTTGTTCGTCTCCCGGCCGATCTGGATGAAGTAGGTGTTGCCGTTGACAACGGAGAAGCCGACATCCTCGCGATTGAGGCAATTGACCGAAAGGCCGCCGCACGACGTGTAGATGGCGCTGACGACATCTTCCGTGCTGTTCTCGCTGATGCGCACCGCACCGGTGGCGGTGGCGGTGAACGAATACCATACGCTGAACTTGATTTCGGCGTCGCCGTTGCAGGTGCCGGCGTCGATGCCGTCGCCGGTGGCATTCAGCGTGTTGACGAGCGTCGAATGGGGGCCGTTGTTGAAGATGTCGATGCCGCCGCTGGTCAGGTCGATTGCGGTGGCACACGTGTCATTGGTCGCCGGAAGCGGAAAGACGCGGACCCGGGCCGAGGCATCCAACGTGGTCGCGCCCGCCGTGCCGGTCATCGGTATCACATAGGCCCCGACGGCCTGGGCCGCGGGCACGGTGAATTGGAATCCAAACACGCCGTCGCCGATGCCGCCGTCGCCGTTCAGGCCGTCATCAAAGAGCGGCTGCGACGCGGAAAGCCCGAATGCAGACAGATTGGCCGTGGCCGCCGTCAGCGGCCCGACAAGTGGATTGCAGGGCGACGTCCCGCTTGCCGCCGTGATCGTCACCAGGCCGCCCGTGCCGGTCTCAAGCACGTTGGGCAAAGCCGTGGTCGTGACAAAGACATTCGTATCAGAATTGCGCGGATCGGGCGTTTGATTGCTGGTCAGGTCTGCTTGATTGTTATCAGTATCATCGCAGCCGCCATTGTTGCGGAACACACCACCACCCCCACCCGAGGTGCAAGGCGGCGCGGCCGCGACTTCGAAGCACAGGCCGTTGGGATGGGCATAGCGGAAAAAATCTACGAGGTTTGGCCCAGACGGACACTGGCCCGCCGCGATTTGCGTAGTATTGGACATCAACGCGACGGCGTTAACCGCGCTGATTAGAATGGCATTGTTATAGACCGGCCCCATCACATCGGGGGCTGGCAAGGGCGACGTCGTAACGTTAGCGCTGCTCGATCCTCGCTGAAATGTAGGCGCGATCAGGAAGTACTGACCGGGGCGTATTGAACCGGACAACGGAATGACATCCCACGAAGGCGTGGCTACCGTAGTCGCTGTGCCGGTATCACCCCAGATCTGGAGGGACCAACCGGTTAGATCTACGGTTGTGGAGCCCCTGTTGAACAATTCGACAAAATCGCGATCGAACGGGTCCGCGCCAGTGACGGTCAAGCCACCGTTGCCGTTGACCTGGCTGATGACCACTTGCCCGCTCGCGGCGGTGCACAACATCAAGACGATTGCCGATACTCGAAGAAACGACGACATGAACTGCTCCTCCTGGTGACCACTGGGGTAACGTTAACAAACTAATGGAAAACCCAAACCGCGGGTGACGCTCTCCTCCTGATTCGGTCGCACTGATAATTCAGGTCGGACTGGCGAGCATACCGGAAAACCGGGCTGAACTCAACCCGAATGACCCGCCATTCGTTCGGCGCTGCCGCCACTTTCAGCCACAAGACACGCCGGTCGGTTGGGTTGTCCTACCGCGTACAAGTGCCCCTTCTGATTGGATTTGCGACTGCCGGCCGCGAAACTTTGCGAGCTTCATCAGCCAGACACCGCCGACGAAATTGGGGCCTTGTTCCCCATCGCGTGTAATGACAATCCGTGGCCAAAGTGGAAAGCCGGGGTAAACGATGAGCGCGGGCCTACTTCTCCAATTCAGGCAACGGAATGACAAATTGCATTTGCGAACCCACGATCGGGTATTCGATCCGCACGCGAAATGCACGGAACTTCGTCATGTCCCACCCCATGTAGTTGCACTGGGATTCCAATATTTGTCGATATTTTGGCACCTCGGGCGTTTGCATCTGATAGACATTTCCCACCCCATACGCCTGAAGTTCAGTGTCGATGCAATAGGAATCGTGCGTGCTGGGCGGATCGTTGGGGTCGGCGTAACCGCGGAGACCGGTGGCCAGCACCTGAAACATCGGTATGCAGGTCGGAAAGACATCCTGATAAAACAAGACATCAATGATGGCCATGCGCGCCGGGACGATGGATTCGGCCGCCACTGAGCCGAATGCCCGGGCCGGCGCGGCTCGGTGCCGGGTGACGGCGTTGCGATAAATCTCGCGCACCACGACGTCGTGTGCATGGCCCCGCCCAAGCCCGCCATTCCATTCGAGTCGGAAAGTGGCCCGATCCGACGTTCCTCCCACCCGAAAAGTCGGTGCAGGTTTGGAACAAAACTCGTGCAAGAGTGTTCGGGAGGCCTCGGCACCGGCCGCCGATCCGGCCAAGCCCGAATGTCCGATCATACACATTTCGCCTCGAGCGCGCACGCGCTGGAATTCCATCATTCCGTCAATATTGAGCATGTCCAGGCGTTCGTCGGAACCGGGGCACGGGTGGAACATGAATGCCGTAAACTGAGTCTCTGCGCAGACACCCTTGAGTTGCTTCATTCCCCGGAAGATCATCTGTCGCGCCGCGGTGTCGATTTGCTCGCGCGCGTCATCGACCCATTCGCTCATCATCGCATCAAATGTGAGCCGGTCGCCGGCCAGGGAACGCACCATGTTTCCAAACCGAATCGCCGCGTCCTGGGCCGCCTGGCAAACCGGCGTGGCAACACCCTGGGCCCGCGCCGCCCGAACGATTTCAGCAAGCGGTCCCGGCCCGGGAATGGTGATCAGCAATTCTGAGGGAGACTTGCCGGACAGCGCGGTCACCAAACGGTGGGCGACCGACTTGTCGGCATTGACCGAGCGTGCCACATCCATGGGCCTTTCGGGCTTGTTGGGCAAGGCATCCAGCAATTCACGAAATGCGGCCTCCAATTCGCGCGCCACGTCGAGAACTTCGGGGGCCGGACCAGTCATCGACGTTGCGTTTGGCAATTCCTGGGTCATGGATCACGCAATTTAACTTGAAAGCACATTTTATTCAGTACAAACGCTTGTATTCTCCACGAGAATCATATATGATCTTCATAAGAATGCAAGTCCATATGAACAATTCCGGAAACCAGGCTTGCGGCTCAATCGCCCGGCAAGGGAGGTTTGGGCTCGAAAACACCGTTTCGCTGCATCCCTGCGTAACCGACCGTGTTGCGAGTTCTTATCAACGTTCATTCAGAGGATCGAAAAGGAGCAATTCATGAACCAAATCATTCTGAAGCGAGCACTTGGCCGACGAGTTCTAGCCGCCGGCTTCGCCTTGGTGGCGACTTCCGCAGCCCAGGCCGGCATTCTTTCCCTTAATCACGTAATCGCAGCACGCGGAAACCAAATTCCGGGCCAGGCACCAGGGATTACTTGGGGCGCCCTGAATAACCCGTCAGTCGCACTTGATGGCCGGGTCGCGTTCAGTGGAGGTCTCATCGGCGTGCCCGCAGCCAACAACCTCGGCATCTTCAGTGGCACAAACGCCGCGAATACGAATCTATACATCCAGTCGGGGACACAGGCCCCCGGGGGACCGGCTGGCGCGACGATGGACTTGAACGGGGCATCGTCGGGCCTGCAGGTGGCCAGCGCGAAAATTAATGCGAATGGCGTAATTAGTTTCGTGTCCCTCATGACCGGTGGAGGGACGGTCGCCAATGTTGACAATTGGGGCGTCTTCACTGGTACGACCGGCGGCGGTTTCGGAATGTTCGCCCGCCGTGGAGCAGTGGTGGATGGCACCGGCGGCGCGACGCACAGCACTGCCTTCTCCACCAGTGTTGCCTCGCTGCCGATCAACGCGGCTTCGCTTGGCTACTTCGGAGCGGGCATGACCGGCGGCGACGTCGTGGGCACCACCAACAACGACGCGCTTATTGGCGGAACTTCGGGGAGCCTGAGCATCATCGCACGGCGTGGGAATGCGGCGCCTGGCGTTCCGGGAGGAACGTTCGGCTCGCTTGGCAATCCTGTCCCCAATATGGCCAATGCCAGCGGACAGGTCGTTTTCGGTAATACGCTCAATGCGAGCGGAGGCGTGACGAGCGCGAACGACGCGGTGCTTTATCGACACACACCGGGCGTGGGAACAGAGTTGGTGGCACGCGAAGGCAACCCGGCGCCCGGGACCGCCGGCGCGAACTACGGCTCATCGTTCTCAATGTTCACGGCCAATTTCAACAATGCGGGTCAGTCGGCGTTTCAGACTACGTTGGCAGGTGGAGACGTCTCTGGCACCACAAACAATTCTGCGATCTACATCGCGACGCCGGCCGGAGCATCGCTCGCCTGGCGTAACGGAAGCCCCGCGCCGGACACGGACGCCAACTTCTTGTCTGCAAACGGATTCAACCTGGCGCTCGACAACGGCGGGCGAATCGCAGGTGTCTTCACGCTCACGGGCGGCACAGCCACCGCCGCAAATGACTCAGGGTTGTGGTATGGCGCCCCGGGCGCTTTGGAATTGATCGCGCGGGAAGGCGATGCCGTACCGACGCTCAATGCATCCTTTAACTCGATAAGCAACATTCGCGCCAATCTGCTGGGACAACTTGTGTTCACTTCCAGTCTTATCAGCGGAGATTCGGCACTCAATGCGAATACCGCGCTCATGGCATACGATCCTGTTGCAGGACTCTTTCCACTGATTTATACGGGCGAACAAATCGAAGTCTCCCCAGGACTCTTTAAGACCGTGTCGGGTTACTCGCTCTTGGGTAATAGCAACAGTGACGGGTCGAGCCTTGCGCTGAGCGATACCGGTTGGCTGACGCTCAAGTTGACCACAACTGACTCCACCGACGTGATCGTGTCGTACGCTGTACCCGAGCCCGGATCGATGACATTGCTCGGCATCGCCGGCACTATCATCGCTCTACGAAGACGCCGGTAATCGCCTCGGCATGACAAATGCCTGACCGCATGCCCTGTATTCGCGGGCCAGCCCGCAACTGTCAGTCACCGTGCGAATGTAGGAGTTTGACAAGTATGTCATTACTAAAATTCAATCAGATGGTGATCGTCTCGGTGACGCTACTTTCGTGTGTACGCGTGACACAGGGGCAGCTCAGGATCAGCCATGTCGGCAAGAACTCGAGCGTCAATGTCAATGCCTACAATGGCCAGTTTGTCGAGATTTACAATGCGGGATCCGCCGCGGTGACGCTGGCCGGCAAATCGATTCAATGGGCCAGTTCGGCCGGTGGCATCGGATGGAGCAAGTTTGATCTGGACGGGACAATTGCGCCCAATGGTTATTGGCTTGTGCGGCTGTCGGCGACCACGGCAGGCAACAATCTGGCATTCGCCTACGGAAAACCCTTTGCCTCGGATCAGACTCGCGTCGGTTTCAATGGCAATTTCTTTTCGGCGGGCCCGATGGGGGACGCCGGGGGCAAGGTGGTGCTTGCGGACACGACCACCCTGTTCACAACGAATGGATGCAACGCGCCCGATGCGGCGCATGTTCTTGATCTGGTCTCTTGGGATGACATCCCTTCGACGAGTGTATGCCATGAGGGGTCGGCCTGTGCCTTCATCCCCCTCCCGGCCTGGTATCCATTTGGAGTGGGAGCGACGGCGGTGCTGCGCCTGTGCGGCGGACTTATCGACAGCGATGATAATGCGGCCGACTTCATTACCACAGCCAGACCTCCGCGCAACAGCGCGTTTGCCGGCCTTGATGACGGGCCGGCGGTCGATGGCATGACCCGGGTCACGGGTCAATCGGGACGGGGTATTACCACGGCGTATGCCGGCCAGACCGTACTGTTCACCACAAGGCCAACAACGTGTTCCGGCTCGGTCACTTCGGTGACCATAAATCTGGCGCCCGTCGGAGGACCGGAAGCCCAAACCATGGTGGACGACGGCACTTCGGGTGATGAAGCATCCGAGGATGGCGTCTATTCCTTTCTTTACACAGTTCCGTTATCCCCCTCGGCTCCGCACGGCAACCACCTGCTCGTGATCACTGCCACCGATTCGTCGGCTCGCACCGGTACAGGCGACGCTTTGCTCACCGTTGCTCCACCGCCGCCCTTGAACGACCTGTGCGGCAATGCGGAGGTCATTCCCGCCGGCACCGTGCCGATGTTCGTCAGCGCCACCGGCAACCTGGTCTCGGCCAGTCCGATCACAAAGGTCATGACAAGTTGCACGACGAACAGCGGCAATGCCGGAACCAGTCGCGATGCGTGGTTCTCCTTCACTCCAATTGAGACGGCGGCATATACCGTGACGACCTGCAACGCCGTCACGGCCCCCGGCCTCTTCAATAGCCAGGACACAGTGATTTCGATCCACGCGACGTGCCCCCCTGACGACACCGTGGACATTCAAGGGCAGTCCCTCGCATGTAACGACCAGGGATGCACCAACTTCATCGGCGGCGGCCCCTCGACCATCTTCAATCACCTCATGGACGAGGGTATCACCTATCTGATTCGAGTCTCCAGGTTCGGAAGCGGTGACTCGATCGTCGGCGGGCCATTCAGACTCGACATCCTTTCCGAGTCGTTTGGGGTTTGCTGCTTTCCCAATGGCACCTGCCGCACGCTTCTGCAATCCGAGTGCGATGTTCAGTCCGGCTCATTTTCAGCAAACGGCACCACCTGTTCGACGGCCAGTTGCCCGCCGCCCCTGCCGCCGGCAAATGACGATTGCGGAAACGCCACGGTGCTGGCACTCGGCGTACCTGAACCGGGCACGACGTATGGCGCCTCGGGATCGGACATCACTACCTGCGACCAGACCAGTTGGGACACGTGGTACGCCTTCACGCCGCCAATAACCGGGTCATTCCGCGTTGACGTCACGCTGATCGACGGATCACAGACGCCGGCTATCGCGATTTTCGATGCATGCCCACCGGTCACGGATGCGAATCTCGCGTGCATCACGGCGCCGCTTTCGGGCAACTCGAATGCACTGATATTTGCCGCGACCGCCGAGACGCCCTACTGGATTCGAGTCGCGACAAACTTCAGCCAGCGGAGCGACTTCTCAGTTGTCATCAACCCGGATTGCAGTGCCTCCGGCGGAACGGGCGACGGAAATGCGAGCGGCACGACCGACGGCCTCGATATTCAGATATTTGTCACCATACTCGCGAACGGCGGACCATTCGGTACCGCCTACTGCGCTTATGATATGAACCACGACGACGAAGTGGCGCTGGATGACGTGCCGCTCTTTATAGCGGCTTTATTGAGTCCGTAGTCTCTACCGGGTCAAATCAAGTCGCGGCGACATTCCGCCCCGGCGTCGCCACGCTGTCGACGTTTCCGCCGGCGGTTTGGGTCACGAGCGCGTCGCCCGGAGTGACCGACTTCGGGGTGGTGACGATTGCGCCTGTCCGTATATTTTTCAGAATGGAGAATCCCCTTGCCAGTACGCTTTCGTGGCTTGCGGCGGCGAGTCGGGCCAGCGTGGCGCTGACGTGATCGTTCGTTTTTTCGATCCGCGTCTTGATTCCCCGGTTCAGCCGCCCGTCCAACTGTTGCAGGAGAATGCCGCCGGCGTTCACCCTTCGCATCGGCGTGGCCGCCGAGAACCGTGCGACCAGGTCGCCCAACCGTCGTTCCTTCAGCAGATTGAAATGCCCCTGCGCCCAGCGGAGTCGGTGCTCGATGCGGGCCAACCGCTCGCGCCGCGCGGCCAGCACCGCCTCAGGCCGCACGCGGGTCAGCCGCACCTCCATCTCATGCAGCCTCGCAGCGCATCGACCGAGTCGCTCGCGAATGGAGCCGCCAAGCCGCGAGGTCAAGTCGTCCAGCCGCTCGCCGCGCCGCTGCACCAGGCCCAGCGGTTCTCGAAAGACCGGCGAGCGTTCCTGTGCCATCAAACGCGACCGGGCGAGATCGAGGGCCGACCGAACGCTGCGGCCCAGGCGAATGCCCCAACTTTCGAACCCGGCGATCACTTCGTCGCGCATCGGCGCGATCAATTCGGCCGCGGCCGTCGGCGTGGCGGCACGTAGGTCCGCCACGAAGTCGGCGATGGTGAAATCCACTTCGTGTCCGACCGCGCTGATGACTGGAATTGTGCTGGCGTGAATGGCGCGGGCGACGACCTCCTCGTTGAAGGCCCACAGATCCTCGATGGAGCCGCCGCCGCGACCCACGATCATCGCATCGATGCCGCCCAGTCCCTCGTTGTTCAAGTTCACGCGCCGAATCGCATCGGCAACTTCAGCGGCCGCGCCTTCGCCCTGCACGCGGACGCCGACCACGATCACCTGCGCAATCGGCCATCGACGGCTCAGCGTCTGCACGATGTCGCGCAGGGCCGCGCCGGTCGGGCTCGTCACGACCGCGATGGCGCGCGGGAAACGCGGCAATCGTCGTTTTCTCGCCGGATCGAACAGCCCCTCGCGCCCCAGCCGCTCCTTGAGTTGGCGAAAGGCCAGTTCCAGCGCCCCCACCCCGCGCGGCTCCAATCGACGAACATATAATTGATACTGCCCCCGCGGCTCGAAAACGTCCACCCCGCCGGTCGCAACGACCTCGAGCCCATCGTTGGGCCGGAACTTCAGGTGCGCCGCGGCCGACCGCCACATGACACATCGCACCTCCGATGCGCCGTCCTTCAGCGTGAAGTACAGATGCCCCCCTGCGGGCGTCGACAGGTTGGACACCTGCCCGGCCACATGCAGTTCGCTGGGTAGCCGTGCGGTGATCGCGCCGCGGACCATCTGGGTGAGTTGCAGGACGGTCAGGATGCCGAGCGTCTCGGGCGGCGGTGCCGTCGCAGGCGGCGCCGCCGGCGGCGTAGGCGGAGGCGTTGGCTTCTCGGCAGCCGATTTGGGCTGCGCGGGTTCATCGGGCGGAAACAGCAGGCCGGTCTCGTACATCGGGGGCGATGATAGCCGATCGAATCACAGGGTAAATCCGGCCCTGCGTGTCGCCATGCGGCATTTCCTTACTCTCGGCTGTACATGGGGTTGCGAGAATCCCGTTTTCGTTTTGACCCACCCCCGCCCTGCCGCTATCATTTCGCTCTGCCCGCGGCCATGAGGTCGGTGCATGGACGCAGTCGCCCGCGCGGGGTTTATCCCTTTTTGGAATACAAATTCGCGTCTATCGCAGTGCGGATGCCAGTGTCGGGCTGATTGCAATTCGCCCGCTGAATACGGGCTTGCCCATCAACCTGCCGGCTGCGAAGTCTAAACGAGACCCACCCTTTTGCCTCGGGCGTTGAGGCATTCAATCACGAGTCATTTGATCATGCAAAAAGACCGCTCGGTTCCCTTTACAGCCATCCCATTCTTCGGAATTCACCTGGCCTGTCTGCTCGTCTTCCTGCCGTACATTCGCGAAACCACCACATCCAAGACGATCATTCTGGCCATTGCCTGCTTCCTGATCCGGAAGTTCGGCATCACCGGCGGCTACCACCGCTACTTCTCCCACCGGACCTTCAAGACCAGCCGATTCTTCCAATTCGTGCTGGCCTTCCTCGGCGGCGCCGCGGCGCAAAAGGGCGCCCTCTGGTGGGCCGCCCACCATCGCCATCACCACAAGCACTCCGACCAGGATGAAGATGTGCATTCACCGGCCCGCGACGGCATCTGGTGGTCGCATGTCGGCTGGGTGCTCAGTCCGCAATACAACGAAACGCGGACCGACCTGATCAAGGACATGATGAAGTTCCCCGAACTTCGTTTCCTGAATCAGTGGCACCTGGTTCCCGTGTTTGTGATGGGCGCGGTGTGCATGGCCATCGACGGCTGGGCCGGCGTGGTCTGGGGCACCTTTGTCAGCACGGTCTTCCTCTACCACACCACGTTCGCCATCAACTCCTTCTGCCACATGCTGGGGCGCCGCCGCTTCCCCACCACCGACGACAGCAAGAACAGCCTCATCCTTGCGTTGCTGACACTCGGCGAGGGCTGGCACAACAACCACCATTACTATCAGAACTCGGTGAACCAGGGCTTCTACTGGTGGCAGATCGACATCACCTACTATGTCTTGCGACTGTTGTCGGTATTCGGCATCGTTTGGGAATTGCGCATGCCGCCTGAGCGCGTCCTGGCCCTGGGTCGAAACCCCGGTCGCGTCAGCGAGATGATGGAACAACTGAAGTCCTCGGCATCCAACGCCACCGATCGAACGCGCGAAGCAGCCTTCGCCGCCGCGCACGCCGCCAGCGAGACCGCGACCGCCGCCGCGCAGGTGGCCACCGACACGGCCGCCAAGGTGGCCTCGGCGGTCATGCCGACGCCCGGACCGACGGCCTAATTGTTCGGCTTCACGCGTGAATGTTGCGTGGTCGTCGTGGTTTGGACGCCAAATTCAAGGTGCGACTGGATGCGCGCGATCGTCGCCGGGCCGATTCCCCGCACGGCCGCCAGATCCGCCGGGCATTGATAGACGGGCGTCTCTCTGGCACGACCCTGCGTTTCACGAAACGCGACGATTGCCCGACCGGCGGACTCGCCCAAGCCGGGCAGTTGCGCCAGTTCGTACCACGTTGCGGTATTCGGGTTCAGGCGTGTCCGAAGGCCTGCATCACGGGTCTGATTTGGCCCTGGCGCCGTCCATCGGGCCAAGGCCCAGCCCACCGCCGGAATCAACAACCCGCACAGCAGGACGGTTGCGATCGTCCGCCGCCGCTGAATTTCGATGGGAAACGACCGGAAAGTCGGCGATTCTCCCTGTTCGGACCGCGTTGACTCATTCATCATCCGGTCCGCCGGTGAGGCCGAATCCGCCCTGCCTGGTAGCCAGCACCGCCATGGGCGCGTTAACGACCCCGATTATCGTAACACTTGTCGCGGATCGATATAGAATTGAGGGCGACGCGGGCGATCTCCAACCCGGGCCGCGTCGGGTGTGTCTAACCTAGAGCCGGGATTCGACAAACGCGGCAGACCGTGTTCACCCAGAAGGTGACCTGTGCAGGATGCAGCATGCCAACCCTTTATTTCGGAATCTGACGCCGCCCGCTCCCCGATCGCCAAACCCAGGACACCGATTGCAGTCACGCCACATCCAGAATCGTCGGTGCGCGAGTCGTTGTTCGGCGCGGCCCTGCTGGTGATCGCCGCTGGTCTCATCCTGCCCATCTTGCTGCGCGGAGCGGCCTGGTTTGGCGACGTTCCGCACGACCGCTCACATGTCGCTCAGGGCCTCTGGCTCACGACGGTGGCATACGGCCTGGTCATGTACGCGGCATTCGCGTGGCGCGTGATGCTCTGGCGGCGCTATCGGCCGATGCCGGCGGTTTCAGACGACCGTCTCCCCTTCGCGTCGATACTCATCCCCGCGTTCAATGAAGGTCCGCTCGTTCGCAGGGCGATTCTCTCCGCGGCGGCCAGCCGCTACCCGACCGATCGGTTCGAGATCATTGCCATCGACGATGGCAGCGACGACGACACCTGGGCGCACATCCAAAGCGCCGTCCACGCAGCCCCCGCGAACATCCGCATCACCACGCTGCGGCAACCTCGCAACATGGGCAAGCGCCAGGCGCTGTATCGCGGATTTCGCATGGCGAGGGGAACGGTCTTCGTGACCATGGACTCCGACAGCGTGCTTGATGAAGACGCCCTGCGAAATGGCGTGTCGCCGCTGGTGCATGAACCGGCGGTGGGCTGCGTCGCCGGCTGCGTGCAGGTCCTGAACCCGGGACAGAGCCTCTTCACGCGGTTTCTCAAGACGACCTTCAGCCTGTCATTCAAATTCGTTCGGGCCTATCAGAACGAGTTTCGCGGCGTGTTCTGCACCCCCGGCGCGTTGTCGATATACCGCGCCGACGTGGTTCGGCGGCTCGCGTCGGAATGGGCGGGACAGACCTTCCTCGGTCGCCCCTGCACCACGGGTGAAGACCGGGCCATGACCAACCTTTTTCTGCGCGAAGGCTGGCTGACCGCGTATCAACAGAATGCGGTGGTCCATGCCAAGATGCCGCACACCTATCGCGGCCTGACCGGCATGTTCCTTCGCTGGGCGCGCAGCAACCTGCGAGAAACGCTGGTCCTATGGCGCTTTCTCTTCACGCCCTTTCGGCGACATGAAATCGGCGCGTTCAGATTGAACATCGTGCTGGCGACGCTCGCATTGATCATGCCGCCGTTCATGATCGCCGGCGGGCTGCGGCTGATGCTGGAAAGCGACGGATTCCTATGGCGTCACCTGGCGCTGATGCTGCTCTGGTCCTCGATCAGCGCCTGGATCTACCATCGCAACGAGCGCGATCGCGACTGGATCTACCTGTTCGCCTACCAGTTCTTCTGGGTCACGTGCCTGTCGTGGATCATCCCCTATGCCGCGGCAACCATCGGCTGCAACGGGTGGCTGACCCGCTGCGCCAAGAACCGCGGCAGTCGCTCCGTCCCCGCCAATCATGCGGAGCCGGTCTATGCGACGGCTGATTTTCCGGAACGCGGCTCGCTCAGTCCGCAGCACGACCCAGCGGTCGCGCTTGCAGCCAGTTGACGCGTCGCCCGCTTTTTCGGGCCGGTTTTCGGTCCCGCGCCGCGCGGGCAGCAATTCACTCAGGTCTCCGCTCGCTGACAATAGGCGGCGGCCCCGTGCGTTAGGCTTCCATGGGCGAATGCCGGAGGTGGGTCGCTCGTGGATTCGGACAGTTCGGAGGACGGCTCATGGGTTCGCTTCTGACATTTCGCCATCGGTGGATCGCCCTCGCGGTGCCCGCTTTGTTTGCGACCACGGCCGCGATGGCAGACCCCCTTCAATCGGTCACGGAATGGACGCCGGACCACGCCGCCCACCTGCTGCGCCGCGCCGGTTTCGGCGGCACTCCGAAGCAGATTGAATACCTCGCCGCCCTCGGGCGCGACAAGGCCATCGCCCACCTGGTGGACTACGAGTCGATCGGGTTTGAGGCGATTCCCGTCAAAATAGACCCGGTGCCCGAGCCGATCCGAAGACTCTATGCGGGCCGCGACCGGGAGGAAGTGCAGAAGATCCTCGCCGAACGGCGACGGGCCGATCAACTTCAACTGCAGCGCGTCGCCCAGTGGTGGATCGAGACGATGGTCGCGACGCCGCGGCCGCTGGAGGAGAAAATGGTGCTCTTCTGGCACGGCCATTTCACCAGCGGCCACCGCGAAGTGAAATCCAGCCGGGCTTTATACATACAGAACGAGTTGTTTCGAAAGCACGCCACCGGCAACTTCCGCACCCTGGTCAACGCCGTCACGCTGGATCCGGCGATGATCCTGTACCTGAACACGCAACAGAACGTCAAGGGCAAGCCCAACGAAAACTACGCCCGCGAACTGATGGAATTGTTCACCCTCGGCGAGGGCAACTACACCGAGCAGGACATCAAGGAGGCCGCCCGCGCCCTGACCGGCATCAAGGTGCAGCCTGAGGCAGGCACGGCCTTTGTCGCGCGGCGCCAGCACGACAACGGCGCCAAGGTCATCTTCAAGACGCGGGGCAATTTCGACGCCGACGACGTGGTCGACCTCATCCTCAAACAGCCCGCGGCGGCGCGGCACATCGTGACCCGGCTCTGGACATTCTTCGCCCATGAGGATCCCGATCCGGAGATTGTCGACGCCCTGGCGAAGGTGTTCCGCAAGGGCGGATACGAAATCAAGCCGGTCCTGCGGGCCATGTTTGCCTGCGACGCCTTTTACTCCGCCCGCGCCCGGTTCACGCACATCAAAAGTCCGGTCGAACTGATGGTCGGCACGGCCCGCATGCTGGAGGTCCCGGCGTCAGACCTGACGGCACTCGAACGCGGTCTGCGCGGAATGGGTCAACAGTTGTTTCAGCCGCCGAACGTGAAGGGTTGGGACGGGGGCGCCGCCTGGATCACGACGAGCACACTGTACAACCGCTACAACGCGCCCGCTCTGCTGGTGTTCGGCACGAACGACCGCGAGTTCCAGCAGCGCCGCCGCCGCATGAACCGCATGATCGAGGAGTCGGTCGGCCGCGAGGCCATGATGGCCAACGAGGGACTGCTCACTTCGCAGCCGCCGTATGACCCGACGCCGGTGATTCTGGCCAACGAGTTGACCAGTGTCGAGCGCGTGGTGGATCACTACCTGAATCGCCTGCTTCAACGGCCCATTTCGGCCGAGCGCCGCCAGGTTCTGATCGACACCCTTGGCGCGGAATTGAAAATGACGAGCGTCGGCGATGCCAAAGCCGCGCCGGCCATTCGCGGCCTGATTCACCTGATCGTGAGCATGCCCGAGTTTCAGTTGTCATAAGCCCGATGTGCGCCCCCGGCGCGACCCAGACAGGACGGTGTTTCATGCATGAGCCGATCATTCATACGCGACGCGACTTTCTTCACCGCGGACTCGCCATCGTGTCGGGCGCCGCGACCGTGCCGCTGTTTCTCGATCGCACGGCCTCCGCCATGTCGGCCCCGGACGCCCCCGCATCGGCGAAACCGGGCCGGGATCAACCGATCCTCGTGGTCATTCAATTAGCCGGCGGCAACGACGGCCTGAACACGCTGATCCCCATTCGCAACGATCGCTACTTCCGCGTCCGCCCGCGCCTGGCGCTCAAGAAAAGCGAGGCGCTCCGCCTGACGGATGACATCAGTCTGAATCCTGCCGCGGACGGCCTGAAGCGCCTCTTTGACGACGGACACCTTTCGATCATTCAGGGTGTCGGATACCCCAATCCCAATCGATCGCACTTTGTCGCGACGGACATCTGGGCCACCGGCGACCCGGAGCAGCGCAAGCACGACGGCTGGCTCGGCCGTTACCTCGACTGCACCTGCGCCGGGGCCGACCCCGATCCGCGCGGCGGCATTGCCATCACCCAGGAGGTCCCGCTGGCCATGATCGGGGACCGCTTCAGCCCGGTCAGTTTTTCGACGCCCGGCGAATTGACCTGGCGAAGCGCCGGCGGAAGCACGAACCGCCAGACGGCCTTTGAATCACTCAACGAGCACGACGCTTCCGTGGACGGCGGGCATCCCGGCGAGAATGCCGCAGCGGGCAAGCCGACGGATTCCGCCTCGGCCCTCGCCTACCTGGAACGCGTCGCCATGGACGCCCGGGCCAGTGCGAGCGAAATCCAACGCGCCGCCGGCGCCGCGAGCAATTCGACCGGCGCGAGATTGCGCGCCGCGGCGGCCGGTCGCCGGGGCGGTGGACAACTGTCGCAGCAACTCGGCATGGTGCGCCGCATGATCGCCGCCGGCCTTCCGACACGCGTCTACTACGTTTCCCTCGGTGGTTTCGACACCCACGCCAACCAGACCGGACGACACGGGCAGTTGCTCAAACAACTGGGCGACGCCATGTCCGATTTTGTAAAGGACCTCAAGTCGGACGGTCTGCTCGACCGGGTCCTCGTGATGACCTTTTCCGAATTCGGCCGGCGCGTGGCCGAGAACGCATCGGGCGGCACCGATCACGGCGCAGCCGCGCCCATGTTCATCGCCGGCAGCCGGGTCAAGCCCGGCCTTCTCACTCCGCACCCCAGTCTCGAGCCGGACCAACTGGATCGCGGCGATCTCAAATGGAAGTCCGACTTCCGCAGCGTTTATGCCGATGTCCTCGGCAAATGGATGAAGGTCGACGCCGAACAGATCCTCGGCGGCCGATTTGGCGGACTGTCAATCGTCTTATGAGCCGTGGACGGGCGCTGGTTACCACTGCCTGCTCGCCAGCGAGTGCGAACACACGTACCCGCATGCGCGATCGCCCAGCCCCCACCACGTCCGCACCTTTGCCTCACGGCGGAATCTCCGATACCCACTGATGCGAAGAACGCCCGCCCCGCATAAACTGCCCCGCATTCGCAAGTGGCGCAGACGCGGAGCGTCCGTCCATGCGGCAAGGCGATTCGGCACGATATGCAGACAGCCCTGAAGGTCATTTTGGCGGCATGCTCGCTCCTCGTGGCATGGCACGTTGGCAAACCGGGTGAGGCGCCGCGCACCGCGCCGCTGCCGGCCTCCCAACCCGCGCGAGCGCCGCATACGGGCCGCTTTCACGGCATGGCCGTTCAACTTCACGGCAGCAAGGGCATTTACGAGGCCTATCACCGGCTCGTTCCCGAGGTCGCGGGACTTGGCGCTGACACCATCCTGTTCGTCGTCCACGGCTGGCAGGAGCATGCCGGATCGCTCGACCTGCATCTCGACGCCAAGCGCACGGCCGACGCAAAGGAACTCGGCAGCATGTGCGACCTGGCCGCGGCCCACGGCCTGCGCGTCATCCTCATGCCGATCGTGCTGCTCACCAATCCGCGCAACAATGAGTGGCGCGGCAAGATCGTGCCCGAGAACAAGGACTGGAAGGCCTGGTTCGAACGCTACCGCGAGTTCATCACCCACTTCGCGCGAATCGCCGAGAAGCACCGCGTGGATGTGCTCATGATCGGCTCGGAACTGGTCAAGACCGAGGGCCGCAAGGACGAGTGGCGCGCCACCATCGCCGAGGTGCGCAAGGTCTTTCACGGACGGCTGGGCTACTCCGCGAACTGGGATCACTACCAGACCGAGAAGATCGGATTCTGGGGCGATCTGGACTACGTCGGCATGACCACTTACTACAAACTGGCCGAAGCCGCCAATCCGACCGCCGAAGAACTGAACAAGAACTGGGCGCGAATCAAGAAGGACATTCTGAAATTCCAGGCGGAGGTCGATCGCCCCATCCTCTTCACCGAGGCCGGTTGGTGCAGCCAGGAGGGCGCGGCCTTCGAGGCGTGGAATTACTACCACAGTCAAAAATCAACCGAAAACGGACGCAAGGAGCAGGCCCTGTGCTACGAGGCCTTCATTCGTGCCTGGTCCGACGAGCCGGCGGTCGGCGGCATCGTCTGGTGGGAGTGGGACCTCTCCGCCGGGGGCAACGAAGACTACAACTACACGCCCAAGGGCAAACCGGCCGAGGCCATTCTGCGCAAGTGGTTCGGCGATGCGCGCGCGAACGCGAAGGTGACCGAAAACGAAAGAGGCGCCGAATCAACGCGGGTGGGCGTGCTGCAATCCATACCCCCCGCCTCGAAACGGGACAGCATCGACTGAGCATGCGGGGCGCACGTCACCAATCGCAGCATGGTTCCGATCGCGCCTGTCATCGCTCACGGACAGCCGCCGGCCAGCACGCATGCGATGAACTGCGCCACATCGTCGGCGTTCGCCATTGCGTCGGCATTCACGTCGGCGGCGCAATAGGCGGTCGTACCGGGCTGGCCGCCGCCGGTGATATTCACTATAAATGACTGAATATCGGCACCGTTGACCCGGCCGTCGAGATTCACATCCCCCTTGCGGCATGCCCCCACCGCCGGACAGGCCACGTCAAACACCATCACCGCGTCCACCGCGGCTTCAGTGCGTGAATTGTTCGGCTCGTCGGCCACGCCAAACCGAATGCGCATGACGTTGGTCGGCGGCAGGATCGCGGCCAGGTCCACGTAGCGCACGACCCAGCCCGGGCCGTCCGAAACGCTCTCGATCGGCGACCAGTTGATGCCGAAGTTGTTGGACAACTCGACGGTCAATCGATCGGCGTCCTGATTGTCGTTGGTGAACCACCGGGCATAGGACGCAAACGGCCGCGACGCGGTCGACAGATTCCACGACGGCGACAACAGACGCGTTGGCCCGCCATCGACGTCGGAATCCCCCGGCGAATTCCCGGTGAGATAGCACTGACCCGATCCATCGTAATCCGTCACCGGATCGCCGCGCGTGCCGTCGCCGGCCGGGATGCCCCGCTCCCACGGCCCGCCGGTCACATTTGTGTTCTGCACCGTCCAGCCGGCCACGGTCTCGAAGTCGTAGGCGGCAATGGTCGTCACCGCGGACGCAGAAAATGCATAATAGACGTCCGTCGGTGCTGACGACGGGTGAATCTGCTCGTGACCCTCGGTCGTCGCCACGGTCACGTAATATCGCACGGTTGCCGTGCAGGGCAGCACCGGAAAGACGCCCTGAAACTGCCCGCCTCCGAGCGGGATCAACTGAGTCGATTCAAACGGCCCGCCGGCGCTGAAATGCAGCCGGGCGCCCGATGGACTTGCGACGTATCCGTTGCGCCCCTGCACCGCGACGACCAATTCCGTCCCGCCCAGCGCCTGCACCACCGGTGGGCGGCCTGCGGGAAACGTGATGTCAAAGTATTTCGGGATGCAGACGCCCTGCGGGTTGGCCAGGGCGTTCAGCAGGTCCGGATGGCGGGCGCTGCAGCCCGAATTGTAGCCGAATGTCGGACATCCCCCGTTGGTGTGAATCGCGATGGCGATGCCGCTGTCCAGCATCGGCGAACCCGAGTCACCGCCGGAACTGTCGATTGCGTAGGTGAGTTGGGTTCCCGTCACCGCGGTGATCGGGCCGTCGAGCGTCTTCTGCGCCTGGTTCCATGTGCCCGAGATCGGCGAACTCGTCGTTCCGTAGCCGGTCTTTCGCAGCGTCTGACCGGTCGCGACGGGTGTCGTCGTGGTCAGAATGAACGCATCGCCCTGGGATTCGTACGGCGTGGCGTTCGTGGTGGAATTCTGGAACCCGCCGAAATAGGCCCAGTCGTTTCCGATGACGATCGGCGGGATCGACTTCTGCACCGAGGCCGGATCGACGGCGTACTGATGCTCGGGCGGCGGGTGATTCAGACTGCCGTTGGCATTGGACAGCGGTACGTTGAACTGGATGACCTGCATGCCCGTCGTGGCGCAATGGCCCGCGGAGAGCAGGCAGAAATTGGCATCCCGAATCAGCCAACCGGTGCAGCCGACCGGCAGCAGCCGCGCGACGCGCGGATCGTTGGAGGGAACGCGATCATCCGTCGGGCCGCAGGTGTTGTGCGGGATCGCCGGATCGGCGTCGCGCAGGGCGTCGCGAATCACCACGCGGCACGGGCCGGCGCCCGGCGGGCTGATCAACTCGACCAGCACGGCATCGCCATTAAAATAGGCGGACGTATTGTTCCATTGCCGCAGGGACGTTCGATCCAGGAGTTGAACCGCGCCATCCCGCAGCGACGTCAGCCGCAGTTGCGCCGCTCCCCGGCCCTCGGCCGCCACGGGCAGTGTGCAATTGTCGAACGCGATGCGCAGCCAGTTCGCGCCGGCTACCTGGACGGGCATCGAGAACAGCGTCGCCGACCGGCCCGCGTCGTTCTGAAGCCACCCGCTGTCTGCGTTGACGGCGACCGGCTCGTGCGGTGCAAGCCACTCCGCGGGCTGGCCCCAAACCGGACAAGCCGCCCCGGCGACCACCCACAGCGCGCTTTGCAGACATGCGACTCGACGATTCACCGACCCACTCCCCTTCACCGATGCCGCCGAAACCGCAACCTGATGCGGCAAGTTTCAGAACCCCGCACGGAAGTGCGCGGGCGGACGCCGCCCAACGCATTCCCATCGTGGCGTCTGAGACAACTTCCTACGGGCAGGTTCCATTCACGAGGCAATTGACGAACGCGGCCACGTCGTCTGTCGGCTCCAGCGTACCGTCGCTGTCCATGTCTGCGGAACAATAGGGCTGCGACCCGACCACCGGATTCAGCACGGCCGCGACGAATGCGGCCACGTCGCGACCATCTTTGACGCCGTTGTTGTCCACGTCGCCCTTCGTGCATGAGGCCGCCGCACAGACATAGTCTATGAGCGAAAACGCGTCCACCGCCGCCTCGGTCCGCGAGTTGTTGCCGACGTCCTGCACGCTGAAGCGGAATCGCATCTGCGACGTCACCGGCAGCAAATCGCTCACCTTGAAGCGCGAGACCTGCCAGCCCGCCGTGTCGGCGATGTTCTCAAACGTGGTGTAACTCAAACCGCCGTTGTTCGATATCTGCACGCTCAACCGATCCACATCGACGGGGACATTCGTAAACCACCGCGCGTAGGAGACAAACACATTCGACGTCCCCGCAAGGTTGTAGACCGGCGAGCGCAAGCGGGTCGGGCCGCCGTCGACATCCGAATCGCCCGCGGTGTTACCGGTCAGCCAGCATTGGCCCGATCCGTCGTAATCCGCCGTCGGAGCGCCGAGCGTTCCGGAGGCCAGCGGCACGCCCAACTCCCAGGCGCCGCCGGTCAGCGAGACATTCTCGACCGTCCAGCCCACGGCGTCCTGGAAATTCAGATTGGCCACCACGTTGACCGACGTCGCGACCGCCGAGCGATAGGTGTTGATTGGATTGTCGAGTTGGTCGGGCACGCGCACGCCGGTTGTGGTCGCGGCGCTGAAGTAGTAATCCACGAAGGTCCCGCAGGGGAAACCGGGGAAGATCGCATCATAGACATTCGGCGAGACTTCGGTCATGGCCTGCGTCACCCAGCCCGCGCCCGCGTTGTAATGCAACTGGCCCGAGCCGGACATCGGCTCCGCGCCATTGGCGCCGGTCACGTTCACGCGAATGGCCGTGCCGCCGGCGGGATTGAGCAGCGCCGGGATGCCGTTGGGCTGGGTGTACACCAGGGCGACGCAGACACCCAGCGGGTGATTGATCGCGGTGCGCAACTTCGGATTGGTCACGGCCGTGCCGGCATTGGACCCGCCAAAGGCCGTGCAACCGTCATCGGTGGCGATGGCGATCACCCTTCCGTTCGACTCGTCGAGAATGGCCGCGCCGGAATCGCCGCTGGTCATGTCGGCACGGAAGTTCACCCGGGTCCCGGTGACGCCGGCCAGCGTGCCCACCTCGGTCTTCTGCACGAAACTCCACGTCCTGAAAATCGGCGGCTGTGTGAATCCGTTTCCGAAGGCCCGAATCGGACTGTTGACCAGCGTGGGAATGACCGTGGCACGTTCGAAAAAGACGCCCTCAGTCTGGTACGGCGTCAGCAGCGAGGTCGAATTCGGAAACGCGCCGAAGTAGGCCCAGTTGTCGCCGGAGCCCGCGGCGCCGCTCACCCGCTGAATCGAGGTCAGATCGACCGCATACTGAAGTTCCGGCGGCGGATGGAAGAGCGTCGTTCCGTTTGCATAGGTCAGCGGCGCATGAAACTGAATGACCGCGGTCGCGTTGATGCTCCCCGCGATGCCGCCGCTGCCCAGGAAGCAGTGGTTCGCATCGTCAATCATGAAGACCGTGCCGACCGTGCCCGAACTGAGAATGATGCGGGCGACTCGGCCGTCGTCGGACAGGACGCGATCGTCCTGGGTGTCGCAGTAGGTGTGCGGTGTCGGCAGGTCCTCGGCCGGCGCGGCGATCTCGTGAATAAGACTGACGACTTTCACATGCGACGCCGCGCCCGACGCCGCGCCGATGAGTTCGACCCGGACGGCGTCGCCGTTGAAGTACGCGGAATGGAAACCCGCCTGAATCAGGTGCGACGCGTGCAGGGTCTGAACGGCGCCGTCGGTCAACGACGTGAGTCGAAGAAAGTCGCCGCGACCGGCGGCCTCGTCGCCGGCCAGCACCGTGCCGGTCAGGTTCAGCCGAATCCACGCGGCATCGGGCACCCGCACGTCGTGCGACCAGGTCACGCCCGGGGCCGCCGAGGTGAGCGGGCCGGAATCCACGACGACCGGCTGGGATCTGAAACCGGAAGGCGCCGGCACGGGTGCGGTGTCCTCGGCCTGGCTTGCCGACGTGAAAGCGGCGATCAGGGCAACGGCGAGAACGGATCGGAGGTGCGAACCGAAATGCGATGGCATGTTGAGACCTTTCAAGGATCGATAGTCACCGCGACCCATTCGGCCCCGGCGATTCTTCATAGGTGGCTCGCAGACGTTAGACAACCCGCCCGGCCGAAATATCGACCGGGCGGGTTGTGGTGATGTCGGAAAATCAGGCGACCCGATTACGGATCGACGACCACCGCCGCGGCAAACGCGCCCGCGTCGGCGGCATCAATATCGCCGTCGCCGTCCATGTCGGCACACTTGCACGGATGGACCAGCGGACCACCAGCGAGCATGCAATCCACGAAGGCCTGAACATCCAGACCATTCCGCCCGCCGACGCCGTTGGCATCGCCGAGGATGGTCTGGCAGCCGTTCACATCGACCATGAGGAAGGCCGTGCTCAGGCTGGTGCCTTCGCCATTCCGAATGATCGCGAGGAAGTGGACCTTCTTGTCGTCAGACATGTAGATGTTGGCCGTGCTGAACGACGTAATGTAGATGTCGTCGTCAAACAGGCCGTTTCCATTCAGGTCAACCGGATCGCTCTCCCGAACAATGACCTCGCCATTGATGGTGATGACGACATCCATCGTGGTATCCGGCTCGCTGGTGTTGCCGACGACCATGTAATCGCCGTTGTCGTTGACCTTGGCATTGCTGATCAGGTTGCCCCAGGTCTCGGCTCCGCCGGAAACTGACAGGCCGGTGCCTGCCACGAGGACGCCGTTGCGAACGACCCAGTCATCGCCGCCCGCCTTGTCGCCCCGCACGATCCATGTGCCGTTATTGGCAAGATGAATGTCGGAAATCGCATTGATCGTGCCAAAGGCGTCCGGCAGGGAATCGCCGGTGCGGAGAATTCGTGCACCGTCGTAAACGGCCATGCTGCCGCCGGCGATCGTTGCACGGTACAGCGTGTGCTGGCCGTCTGGGGTGGTGTAGAAAATGCGACCACTACTCGGGAGTCCAGTGATGAGATCGCCTCCGATGGAGGTGAAATTGCGCTCCACGAACACGTTGATAGAACCGTTGTTCCAATAGGCAAGGGCCGATCGTGAACCGGGGGAGATGTTGGAAAGATTGAAGCCGACACGGCCGTCATCAAGCAAGTGCTGACTGACGGTTGAGTTGCCGATGGTCCCGGCGGCCTGCAATCCATTCACCGTGCTTCCGGTCTGTGCGACGTTGGCATTAACTCCACCGATGTTCGTGTAAGTGATGTCACTGTTCGCCGTCACGCTGGTGAGAGCGCCCCAGGCGAAGTCGTTGTTGCTGTTGAACCCGACATCGTCGTCAAAGAATGTATAGAGCGTACCGGCAGGCACTCCGAACGCCTGCTTGCCCTCCTGGGCAAACACACTGCCGGTGAGGCCCGAGCCGAGCATCATCACGCCGTCAATCGTGGTCGCGAGGTCGCTACCGCCCTCCATGGTCCAGCGCGTACCGTCCTGACTGGCGTTGATGTTCAGCATCTGATCGAACTCGCCAAAGACGGGCTGGTCGCTGCCGTCCAGCAGGCCTGGCACGGTTGCGGTCGGATGACCGGCGATTTGCGTGTAGATGGCGCGAACTTGTCGGAAGTCGCCGACACGGGTAATGACCTGGGCGGTATTGTTCAGGTCATCAGTGTCCAATTCACTCGCAGTGACCGAACCGCTCACCGTGAACGTTCCCGCTACGGGCGCATTCACCGTAATGATGATCACCTGTGACGACTGCGACGCCAGCGTGGCGAAGGACGCCTCGACATTGCCCGAACCGCCCGGGTTCTCGACCGCGCCGTTAGTCGCCGATACGAAGTTTAGGCCGGCCGGCAACGACACCGCGACTTGGACATTCGTCGCCGTGGCTGGGCCGCCATTGGCGATGGTCAGCGTGTAGGAATAGTTGACGCCGATCAATTGCAATCCAGGGTTGGGAATCGCGATCGACATGTCGGACGCGTCCCCAACAACGGTCTCTACAATTGCAGTGTTGTTATTGCTATCCAGATCCGTCTCAGTCCCGCTGACCGCGACCTGGTTGGTCACGATCGATTGAAGGCTGCCCGTCACGGTGATGGTCACAACCTCCGACGCACCGTTGGCGATGCTGGCAAAGGTGCGCGTGACCACGCCGGGGGACGACTCAATCGCGCCGTTGGTGGCGGAGACGAACGTCGTCGTCGGATCCAGGGTATCGGTCATCAACACGTTGGTCGCCGTCGCCGGGCCGTTGTTGGTGATCGTGATGGTGTAGGTGAACGGTTGGCCCACCGGAGCGCCGCCGTTGTCGACCTTAGAAACAGACAGGTCGCTCTGATTCTCCACCGTCACGAGGGCCGTCGCCGAGTTATTGCCGTTGTTGGGATCAGTTTCGTTGGCGGCTGCGGACGCCGTATTAACGGTGTCGACCCCCTCGGCCACGGCCACTGCGGTGATCTCGACAACTTCGCAATAAAACGCAGGGATGCTCGGGATTGTCGCAACCACGATGCCCGAACCAGGACCAGTCTCCATGCCGCCGTGAGTCGCCGAGACAAAGTCGAATTGAGCCGCCAACGTGTTCGTCAGGACCACGTTGGTCGCTGGATTCGGTCCGTAGTTGCAAATCTGGACGCTGTAGGTGGTCTGGGCGCCGACGGTCGGAAGAAACGCGTCGGACACCGACTGGCTCACGAACAGGTCCGCGCCGGGCGGCAACGGAGAGACCGCCACCTGAAGGCGGACCAATGCACGGCCGGTCATTGCGCCCGAGTCGGCAGTGCCGCTATTGTCCGTAGTTTGGACGATGCACAAGAATTCACCATCGTCCGACAATGTGGCGGAGTCCGAATCGAAGGTCCGAACGAATCGATTATCGTCAAACTGCCCATTGCCGTCGAGATCGACCGGGTCGCCCTCGCGAAGAATTTCGGTTGTTCCGTTGAGAACGGCCACCGTGTTCCTGCGGCGATCCAGATTGTCAGTGCGCCCGCCGATCACGTAGTCGCCCTGGTTATTACCTGCGACGAAATGGAATCCCGCGCCAAAACCATCGCCTGACTGACCGGTGGCATCGTCCCAGTTGTCGGGAGCACCGGGATAGATCGGATCGCCACCCTTGGCAATAAGCGCGAATGTGGCGCCATGACCCTTGACAACCCAGTCCTGGGTGGCGTCGTCGCATTGTCCCATGACGAACCAATCGCCGTTGCTGTTCATCGAGCTGGAAGTGAAAACACTGACCGGGCTGGTCAGACCTGTCAGCACATCATCCTCCTGGATGACGACCTCCCCGTTCACGATCCAAACGCCGTCGGTTGTGGTTGGTCCGTTCAGGAAAGCCTCCGCAGCCCAATTCACCCCCACACCATCCATGCCGAAGCGCTGGTCGATGAATTCTCTGACCGTTTCGGTCGTTCCAGCGGGAACGTTTACGCCAGATTGAATCAGCGACGTGGCCCCGCTATCGGAAATCAAAATTCCTGCCTGGCCGGTGGGCGCATTGACGACGAAATCAAGACGGGATGAGAATTTTCCATTTCCAGTGAGACCGGCCGAATCCCAGGCAACGCTGGAACCACCGTACAGAAGGTTCTGAGCAGCGAATGCGGGAATCACGTCGCCGTTCTTGGCAAGCAGGGTCATGTCCGCGGCACCGTTGTAAAGAAGAATCGAGCGATTGGTGGGACCTACGCCCAACCCAGACATAAAGGCGAAGTGACCGGAGTTATTGACCGAGGGCTGCGGCGCAAGAATCAGTTCGCCGACTTTGTCAAGCGGCGAGCCGGCAATGTTGGTAATCCCGCGCTGAACGGGTACTGAAAGCGTTCCGTTGTCCAGCAACGCGATTGCCTGTTCGGTTGTCGTGATCGGGTTGTTTGTGCGAACCACGACGGCGACGTATCGACCATCCGGGCTGCGCTTGGGCGGATAGATGTTCGTACTTCCAGTGGTATCCAACGGATCAACGTTGAATCCGGTACCGGGCAGCGACGAAGAAGTGTTCGATCCGGGTGCCGCGACGAGTTCGGTGAACAGGACGGTTTCCAGATCAGGAAACACTCGGATGTTATGGCTGATCGCATCGCTGTTGTTGACGGCATACGCGTCGGTATTGCCTCCGGGATTGACAACTGCCGTGAGTGTTAGAGTGCCCGCAGCGGTAGTGGTAACGTCGAATGTGATTGTCTCTGTCGCGCCGTTTCCGAACGACGCCACTAAGCCCGTGATGGTTCCGGTGGGCCCTTCGACCGCGCTGCTGGACGAAGAAATGTTGCCGATGGTTCCCGATGCCGTACCGGACTGCACGATCGAATAGGTTACATTGGTCGCGGCAGATGGGCCAAAATTTGCCAGATTCACGGTGTAACTGACAGTCTGACCGACTTCGACGTCCACCGATGGACCCGTCGTGGATGAAATAATTGCGCCCAAGTTCGAACCGGCCGGAACAACCAGGGCATTGGGGCCCCAGCCGCCGGCCGAGTTGACCTGTGTCACCGCCCACGGAACTGTTGGAATGCTTGGTTCGACAGATGCAGTGGCAATGTCGTAGACGCCGATGCTGGTTCCCGTGGTTCCGCTAATGAAATAAACTTTGTTGTTCCCAACGGCAATGCCGTCAATATTGGTGAAACCCAGCGATGCGTAAGAAATCACGTTTGTGATCGTGGTGGAAGGACCATTGATGTTGATTGAAACCAATCCCGTGAAAGAACCGGCGGTGGCTTCGTCTGTGGCGTAAAAGAGACCATTCGCCGGATTGTAGTCGAAGCCTCGGAGATCGTAATTAGTGCTTTCAGTGGCTGTCATCGCGTAGATCAGCGTGGACGCACCCGTGTTGATGTCGATCTGATGAAACCCCTCCTCCCCCAAACCAGACGTACTTTGAATTGCATCCGAACCGATCAAGCGCTGATTACCACTGTCCCAGGCCAAGCCGTTGAGAATCTGCAGGCCGCCGCTTGGCGTTCGCACATCGCCAATCTTGTGAATTCGACGCCGCCCGTTAAAATCAAAGCGGTAATCGTCATAATCCACCCGGTACAAAGCGGATCTTGTCGTGCCCGAACCCTCAGTGTAATAAATTCTCCTGTTGGCATCGTCAACGGCCAGTCCATCGGCCCCGCCCAGCAGTCCATCTTCATTAGGACGGAACAATCCAGTGGCAATTGCGCTGCCGCCGCTGATGTCTAAAAAGTAAACCAATTCTGCTTCGCCGCCCGTCGCGGCACCGCCATCCTGACCCACGATCAGTTGCGCTTGGGCGGACTGCGTCAGTGCCGTTGCCGCGATCAATCCAATCAACGCCACATACCTATTGGAACGAAACATCCGTGACCTCCGTTGTTCTTTTTTCCCGACCGCAGCCGTGTGGCTGGGCAACGACACTTGTGTATCAAACCGCTCTCAGGCACGCATGACGGACACTGGTCCGCGCCGATGGTGCTCGCACAGGCTTCGGCTGCGTCACACAACCCAACGTTAGGACATAACACGACAAATCGTGCATGCCGGTCGGCGGCACCTCTGATTTGTCTCTAATCCGCTTCCGACTGACGACCGCCATGTTCGATTGCGGCGCCGAAAGCGAATCCCTGATGACCCCTGTTGAGGCATCCGGGAATACGGCTACAATTCCAATAGTTATCGTAAACAGAGGACCCCCGGGGCGTCAAGCGTGGAGGGGCCTGAAACGGCCTGTTTCGGAAATTTATCTCTCCGAAGGTAAAACCCGGGGCCGGCGGGCCTTATTCCCGCTCCTCCATGCGGATTACAGCCTCGACCCTCCGCTGGACTTTCACGGGTTGGCGATTCCGACCCGCATTCGGGGCTTAATGGACTCGGTTGCCGAATTTGAGGGCGGGCCGCATTCGACAAGTGTATCTGATCATTGGACACCGGCACTCGCGATCGTGAATTGCGCTTGAGCCTTCGACCGCGATTCAACTAGAATGCAGATGTCCGACCAGCCATAGGAAATCGAACTGATGAAAATGAAGACGCAACGACTAGTTCAGATGTCCCGCGCCATGACCTTTTTCATCGCGGCGTTCCCCGCCGGCTTCCTGGTGGAGACGCCGGCAATCGCGCAGTCAACCCTGCCGGCCGTGTTCGTCTGCCACAACATCGCCACCAATCCGCAATTCAACAACTACGCCGCCGTCACCTCGTTCACCGTGAACCCGAACGGCACGGTCAACCACGTCGGCAACTTCCCCACCAATGACAACCCGCAGGCCATTTCGGTGACGCCCAACGGCAGATTCCTCGCCGTCTCGCACGGCACGGCCAGTTCAACGACGGAAGACTTGATTGTCTTCAAGATCAACCCGGACGCCTCGCTCACCATGTGGGCCGTCATCCTCACGCCCGACAGTCCGCTCGATGTCGAATGGGTGACCGATGATGTGCTTGTTGCCTGTGAGACCAGGTCGAGCGGTCAGAACTTCGTTCACGCCTACCGCCTGGTCGAGAACAATCCCATTCATTCACGATTGACCCTGATCGACACCGAACCGACCGGCGCGTTCACCGCCTATCTGCAGCGCCATCCGAGCGGGCAATATCTGTACGCAAGCGACTCGCCGTTGACCAGCGGGGCCAACAAAATCCGCTCGTTCGCGGTCAATCCCGATGGAACGCTGACATTCATCGAAGATGAATTCGTGGGGTCCTACCCGCTCGATCTGGCCATATCCCACGATGGAACCAAACTCTATTCAGCCGGCGGCATCGGTTCGCTCAGCGGAGGAAGCAGCCAGCTCATTCACGGCTTCATTACCGAGGGAAATGCCGGCATCTTTCCCATGAACGGCACGCCGTTTGTCTCACAGGGGGATTCAGTGGCGCACGTGACGGTGACCGGCGACGACCGCTTCCTGCTTGCCGGCCACGGCGGAGACGGCGACGTTCGTTCCTTCCTGATCAGCCCCGAGGACGGATTCCTCACCGACACCGGCAACGTCATCAGCATCGGCGGCCAGGGCGACATCGGCGCCATGAAGGCGGTGGACCGCTTCCTCTTCGTCACGCGGCGTTACAGTTCGACCAACAATCCGCAGGGCCTGCTCGTCTATCACATCAATCAGAACGGAAGTTTCGTCAACGTCGGCGGACTCATCGACACCCAGGGCACCGCATCGGACGCGGTCGCGGCCTGGAAGCCGCCGGCCAATTCGCAGGGCGACGTCAACAACGACGGCCAGGTCAACCTGCTCGACATTCCGGCGTTGATCGCGGTCATGATGGGCGCGCCCATCGACCCCTCGCACGTCGGCCGCGCTGACCTGAACCACGACGGCCTCGCCGACGGCCGCGACATTCACTATTTTGTCAACTATCTGCTTCATCCGGTCCAGGACGGCGCCTGCTGTTCCTTCGTCGACGCCTGCTTCGTCGGATCACAGATCGACTGCCAGTTTGAAAGCAACGCCTTGTGGATCGGCGGCGGAACCACCTGCGCCCAGTGCGGCCAGCCCCCGCCGGTGATCTTCGACGTCTTCCCGGACAGCCCGTCCTACTGCAATACGCCGGGCAGCCAGGCCAACTTCACCATCAGCGGGGCCAACTTCGCACCCGCCGCCACGGCCGTCCTGGCCAGCGCGGGCCAACCCTCGCGAACCCCGGCATTCCTCAGCGTCCTGTCTTCGGACACGATCCTGGCGGGCTTTGACGTCTCGGGCGCGGCCCCCGGCCAATGGCACATCGAGGTGACCAACCCCGACCTGCAAGTGGCCGTTAGCGCTGTGCAGCATCCGATTGAGGTTTGCCCATAAACTTGGGGTATGCCCATAAACAACGGGGCGGGGCTGCCTTCCGAAGATCGTGTGCAAGTGTGTGCCCATCGGTGTTGTGCGAAAACACCCGTGGCGACCGTCCATCGGTCGACAATCCGCGCGAAGATCCTGCAAATGGCTCGATTTCCGCTTGATTCGCGGGGGCTGACCTGAAATACTTGTATTGGAAGAGTTGCAGATTCCCCGCGCGGACTCCCTGTCCATAATCGGACGCGGCAGCCCCCGCCGATGCCGATCCGCCGGAATTCGACCGCCGGCCGCCGCTCTTCCGAGAGCCTGCCCGTTTTTTCGCACTGGGAGTGGGAAGCCGGATGAAATTCGTTCACAGTCGTACCCGCGGTGGAATGCCGTACGGCCTGTTCATCGCCGCGGTTGCATGCGTGCTGGCGTCTGGCAAGGTCCGCGCCGATCTGAATCCCGGCGATATCGCCCTCATCGCCTACCAATCCGACGACCCCGATCAAATCGCGTTTGTGGCGCTGGCCCCGATCAACGCCGGCGAGGTGATTCGCTTTACCGATGACGGCTGGCTTAACACAAACGCCTTCCGGGTGGGCGAAGGCGGCATTCAGTACACCGCTCCGGTGAATCTTCCGGCTGGAACAGTCGTCAGCCGCGGCAACCCATTTACCGGCCCCGGCGACTGGGCAGTCAACAACGCCGATTTAGGCAGTGGTGGTTTTCTCCTCGCAGCCTCGGCAGGCGATCAGATTTTCATATTCCAAGGCGCGGCAGCCACTCCGTCCTTGATTTTCGGATTGAACTACAATGGTTCCGGCTGGGTCGCATCGGCCACGTCGTCAAACACGACCGCGCTGCCGCCAACCCTGGTCGACGGCGACACGGCATTAAACCTGTCCGGCGCGACTGAGCGTGACAACGGCTACTACAACGGAACCACCACCGGCTCGCCCGAACAACTCCGTGCGGCCATTGCGAATCCCGCGAACTGGGTTACCAGTTTCACCTTTCAAACCTGGCCGGATTGGTCCTTCGACGTCACCTCTTCGCTTCCATCGGTGACCACGGCCTCCATTGCCCCCGGCCCCTTCAACGTCGGCGACGGCACGACCGTCACCGTCGAGTTGTCCGCCCCGCCGGAGATCGGCCTGCCGGCCACCGTGGCCGTATCATCGGCAGCGTTCAGCGTCAGCCCCGTGAATGTCGTCATCTCCAATCCCGACACGCAGGGCGTCGCCAACGTCACCTTCGCCACGTCCGGCAACCACACGGCAACCGCGACAGCCGTCAATCATTGCATCGGCAATGCCGTTTCAGGCCCGTTCACGGTGAACGCGCCGCCGACGGCCCCGGTCGTCGATGCAGGCCCCGACCGCACGCTGACAATCAACGGCGGCTCGCTGCCCATCCTGCTCACCGACTCCACGGCCACCGACGCAAACGGCCTGGCCGGCCTGACCTACGCGTGGACCCCGGTCTCGGGCTCCGGCATCATCGCGTGGAGCAACCGCACCGGCATGGTGATCGACCCGACCTCGCCGGCCGAGGCCCAGGTGACGGTCAACGCGACCGGCGTATACACATTCACGCTCACCGCCACCGACCCGACCCTTCTTACCGGCGTCGACACCGTCAGCATCACGGTCATCAACGCGCCGCCGGTCGGACAATATGACCCGCCGGCGACCTATTACGACCCCGCCCGCCCCGGCGGAATCTGGCTCACCAATGGTCCGCTCAAGACGGCGCTCAACGGGATCATCACCACCGGCCACGTCGTGCGTTCCTACGATTCGGCCCGGCAGTCGCTGCAATTGCTGGATCTTGATCCGGCGGATGCCAACAACGTCGTTCTGGTATATACGGGCGTCTCGGTCCCCAAGGCGTGGGATGGCGGCAACACCTGGAACCGCGAGCACCTCTGGCCGCAGAGCCGCTTCCCGGGCTCGTCGTCCATGGTCAGCGACCTCTTCAACCTGAGAACCTGCAACCCGGTCATCAACAGCACCCGCGGCAACGACCCCTACGGCATCGGCGCCAACTTCTGGGACCCCGACCACGGCGCGCCCGACCGGGGCGACTGTGCCCGCTCCATGTTTTATGACGCAACGCGGTACATGGCCGAGGTCAGCCTCGTCAACGGGCAGCCCGGCGCGAACGAAATGGGCGACCTGGTCAAACTGCTGGAGTGGCATTTCTCCGACCCGGTCAACGAAACCGAACGCCGTCGGAACCATCTGATCTATAGTTCCGTCGACAATCCCTCGTACCACCAGTCAAACAGAAACCCCTTCATTGACCACCCGGAACTGGCCTGGACGATCTTCGGCGGTTCCGGCAACAATTCGCGGCTCTACCTCGGCGGCGTCAATCCGCCCACCGGCGCATCGGCGCTCACCATCAACCTCGGACGCGTCATCAAGAACGCGCCCGTGCCGCCGGCTCAATCCGTCACACTGAACAAGGTCGGCGGAAACCCCACCACTTACGCCATCGCCCAGTCGGGCAGCGCGGTTACATCGACCGTCGGCCCGCGACAGACCTTTGTCGGCGGCCCGAACTCACGCTCGATCGATTGCGGCCTGTCCACAACAACGGTCACCGCCGGCCTCAAGACCGGTGCGATCACCATCGACAACACCGACGTCTCCTCCGCCGGCACCGGATTCGGCTCGGCCGATGGCAACGACATCGCGACGGTGAATCTGTCGGTCGTGGAACACGCCAACGCCTCATTCACCACGCCGGCCGATCAAAACGCATTGACGCTGGACTTCGGCACCGTGGCGGTCGGCAGCGGGCCGCATGTCCTGAACTTCAGCATTTACAATCTGGACGCCGTGCCGGGCTTCACGGCGAACCTCGACCTGGACTCCATCTTCGGGACCGGCGATACGTCCATTCTCACGACCACGCTCTCGCCCTCGGCAAACCTCCCCGGCGGGGCATCGCTGGGATACGCCGCGACGGTCAACACGACGACGCCCGGCACCTTCGGCGCAGTATATACCATTGTCAATTCTGACGAGAACATCGCCGGCGCCGCCAACGGCGTCAGCCTCGTCCTGACGCTGCTGGCCGTGGTCGAGCCGCCGACCTGCAACGCCACCGACGTCGATTGCAGCGGCATCGTCGACGTGGGCGATATCACCGCATTCATCGACGTCCTTCTCAATGGCACGGCGCCGTGCAGCGCCTGCGCGGCCGACGCCAACGGCGACACCCAGCGTGACGGCCTCGACATCGCTGGCTTTGTCCAGGCGATGACGGCGCCCTGACGCGCTCCGTCGATATCGCTCATTACGCCCGCGCGCTTCCGTGGTATTCTGCACGGCATGAAGCAGTTGCTCGCATTGTCGCTTCTCGTCGGCGTCGTCACGGCGATGGCCCACTGGCCCGCGCTCGACGCCCGTGCCCTGACTTTCGATGATCACGAGTACCTCGTGAGCAATCCGCTCGTCACCGCCCCCGGATGGGAATCCGCTCGCCGCTTCTGGGCGGAAATTGCCCGGCCCTCCACCGTGCCCGGCTATTACCAGCCGCTGAGCATGACCTCGCTCATGCTCGATTCCGCGCTCGGCGGATCGCCGGACAACCTGCGGCCCTACCATCGCACCAGCCTGGCGCTTCACGTCATCAATTCGATTCTCGTCTTCATCGTCCTGAATCAACTGCTGGGCATGGCGATTCCCGCGGCCATTGCCGCCATGTTGTTCGGAATTCATCCGTTCGCGGTCGAATCGATCTGCTGGGTCGGCGAGCGCAAGACCCTCCTGGCGACCGGCCTGGCGCTGGCCAGCCTGGCGGTCTATATTCGCCACACGCGCATCGGGCGCGGCTGGATGCGGCTGGCGGCGTCGATCCTGTTGTTCGCGCTCGCCATGCTTGCGAAGCCCTCCGTAATCGCACTGCCGCTCGTCATGCTCATCGTCGACGCCTGGCCGCTGCGCCGCCTCGGACTACAGGCATTCGTCGAGAAAGCGCCCTTCGCGTTGATCGCGGTGACCGGCGCCGTGGTTGCCTATGTCTCGCAGTCGAACACCTATGGCGTCACCCTGCCCGCGGATGCCGGGGCGGCAAATCCGTTCGTGCTTGTCTGCCACAATCTGGCCTTTTACCTGAAAAAGGCGGTCTGGCCGACGTGCATGTCGGCCTATTACCCGTTCCCCGATCCGCTGGACTTCTCCAATCGCACCGTGCTGCTCGGTGCAATCGGCGTGCCGTTTGCCGCGCTCGTCGCCGGGCTGACCCGCCGCCGCATTCCCGCGATCTCCGTCGGGCTGGCCGTGTTTGCGGTGGCAATCGTGCCGGCCCTGGGATTGATCGGTTTTCACCCGGTCATCGCCGCGGATCGACACTTGTATCTACCTGTGCTCGGCCTGCTCATTCCGCTGACCGTCTTGTTCGACCGCGTGCTGCGCCGACGGGCCTGGGTGCTGGCCCTGATCGCCTTCCCCGCGTTCATCCTCGCCACGCGCCAGACCCGTCAGACCGTCACGCACTGGCGGGACACCGTTTCGCTTTTTACCTATTTCACGGAAGTCGCCCCGGACGCGCCGGCACCCCAGGCACGACTCGGCGCTGCTTGGCTCGCTGCCGGTCGCGCCGACGCGGCCATTGGCCCGTTGACCCGATCGCTTGAACTCCGACCGGCCCAACCCCACACCCTGCGTCGTCTCGCGCAGGCTCAACTCGCCGAAGGTCGACCGGATGAGGCTGTCACGTTGATGGAGGAGGCTGTGAAACTGCGGCCCAATTCGCTGGCGATTCGCCGGGTGTTCGCGTGGGCCCTGGTGGCTGCGGGCGATCTGAACGGTGCAATTGAGCAATTCAAAATTGCGCTAAAGATGGCGCCGCGGGACTCCGCACTTCGACGCGAATTGCAAGCGTTGCGCGAACACCTCGCCAGCCAGCCTGCTTCTCAGCCCGCCGCCACCGAGACCCAACCCGCCACCGCGCCGTCGCAAGATTGACAGTCGTCTATGTGAACTCGACCCAGATGGAACGGGAATAGTTGGGATCGCCGGCAAAATCCAGCGGCAGGCCTGGCCGGCTCGCAACGGAAAAGGACCGCGTGCCCGCGGCCTCGCGCAGAGCAGTCTCAATGTCGCGGTGCATCAATTGCCGATGATTGGTCGCAAACATCAATGTGCCGCCCTTGCTCAGCAGACCGATGGCGCCGCTGAACAGATCGACCAGCCGCGCCTCCAGTTCGAACACGCGCGTCGGCCGCCGCGTACGCGAAAACGTCGGCGGATCCATCACGATCAGGTCGTAGCGCCGCCCCTGCCGGGCGGCGCGTTTGAAGAACTCAAACGTATCGCTTGCGAAGAACAGGTGCCGGGTGTCATCAAGCCCGTTCTCGCGAAAGTTGGCCCGCCCCCATTCGAGCATCTTCTTCGCCAGGTCGACGCTGGTCACTTCGCGGCAGCCGCACAGCCCCGCCGCGACTGAAAAACCGCAGGTGTAGGCAAACAAATTCAGGACCGCCCGATCCCGCGCGCATTCGCGAACGCGCTTGCGGTTGTCACGATGCTCCAGGAACAGCCCGACCGAAAACCCGTCATACGGGCGGATGCGAAACCGCATGCCGTTTTCGATGATGACGATCTCCGGCTCGACCGGTTCGCCGATCCACGGCGCGGCATCGTGATGCACCGCGTCAAATTGCGTGGCCGGGCTGTTCCGATCCCGCACGAAGTGCTTCGCGTACACGGCGCGGGTGCCGAGTTGCTGATGCAATCGCTCCACGCCGGAGCGCGCCGTCTGCGGCGTGTGGTGCCCCCGACCCTCATGAAACTGCGCGATCAGGACCGACCCGAGTCGATCGATCACCAGACCGGGGACGCCATCGGCCGCGCCGTTCAGCACACGGTACGCGTCCGTCACCCCCGGTTGCACGAGGGGCTCGCGACGCTTCATCGCTTCATCGAGTTGTTGATCCAGTTCTGTTGCGGACATGGTCTTGAGATATCATGCCCCACATGCAACCGCGCGACAACGACGCGAATGACGGCGAGGACAAGTCGCCGACGAACGGGTCCCACTCCGAAAACCTCGGTCAATTCACCCTCACCTGCGGTCGATGCGGATCGCGCATGCCGCTTGCGGAGAAGGAGGAGCCGAAGACCTGCGGGCGATGCGGCGCGTCCATCGGTTCCGAAAGCGATGTGTTGGTGTCGTTTCAGCCCGGCCCTACGCCGGCGATCCGGTGGCTCGGACGCGGCATTCTGGCTGCGATCGCCGTCATGCTGCTCCTGACCGCATGGGCGTTGATCTTCAGACGCGCCCGGTGACAATCGATCGAGCACGCTCGCGATCGGCCCCCCGATTGGGCTGGGGGTTCCGATTCGATCAGTTTCCGCCCAGCACGGCGACGATGTTGCTTCGACTCGCGTACCGCGCGGGCAGCAGCGCCGCCATCACGCACATGCCCGTCGCGACGAGCCCCCCCGCCATCACCTTCCACCACGGCACGGCAAAGACAGGCGTATATCCAGTCAGTATGGCGGTCATGTCGTTGCTGGTGCGCCCCAGGTAGGCCCCGAGCGCCAAACCCGCGAAACTGCCGAGCAACCCCAGGACGACGGCCTCGCCGATGACGATTCGGGCCACCTGTCCCTGCGTGGCGCCGATCGACCGCAACACCGCAATCTGTCGCGATCGTGCCGCGACGTTGGCCATCATCAGGTTTGCCACGCCCAGACCCGCCACGATGAGGGCGACAAGCGGGATCATCGACAGCAGCAGCGTGACATGATCGATGTTGCGATTGATCTGCGTCTTGAGTTGCCGGGCGGTCACGAATGCCTTGATCGGCCAGCCGAGTTTCTCCAGCATGCGATTGACGATCTGCTCCTCCGGCCCGTCCCCCGCCACCGGTCCGCCGCCGAGCGAGATGGGCCCGGAGGGTGCGCTTTTCGCCTGCGCGGACGTGGCCAGTTGCGTCGCGGAGGTCGGCGCCGCCCCATCGACCGCCGTGTCCGGCAGGTCGAAATTGAAGAACATGAGTTTGCCCGTCGATCGGCCAAATAGACTTTTGGCGTCGCTGAGCGTCCCGATGATCGAGCCGACCGAGTAGACCTGGTAATAGCCGGTCGCGTTGAAGAAACTGATGGCGATGTCGAGACCGGGCGAGGCGATGACGCCGGCAATCGTGAATGTGCCGTCGGCATAGGCGCCGTCGGGCTTCTGCGCCCAGATGGTCAGCCTGTCGCCGAGTTTCATGTTCCGCGCCTGTGCGAACTCCCGCGTGATGAGCAAATGGCCGCCGGCGCGCAGTTTCGCCTCCGCGTCCCGCTGGTTGCCCTCGAGGAAGGTCAGTTTGATCGGCTCGAAGGCCGTCGCCGGGTCGATGGCGATGAAACGCGAGAACTTGTCGAGCACGGACATCAGTGCCGACAGGCCGGTCGGCTTCTTGAGCCAGAATGGAAAATCATCGGCGGCGGAAAACTGCTTGAGTCCCTCCATCCCCTGCAGCGCTTCGGCCCTTTCCAATGGGACGCCGTTGTAGGCGTACAGGATCGCCTCGGGAAATTCCTTGGGAAACTGCCAGCCCGTCTTGACCGATTCGCCCCACACCACGAGACCGACGATCAGCGACAAGCCGACCATCAGCCCGGAGCAAATGGCGGCCGATCGATAGGGCGCTTTGTCGATTTCATCGCCGAGCAGTTGCGGCCGCAATCCCAGGACGGCGCTGGCGGCCAGCACCGCCACCCGGCCCAGCACGACCACGAGGGCCGGCGTCATGAGCGCGAAGCCGGCATAAAGCAGCAGCAAGGATGCTATCGCCGTGGCGTCAAAACCGGCCTGACCATCGTCCTTGAGGCGCGATTTGACCACCTCGTGAGCCCCGATCAACCCGGCTCCGATCATCGCCGCGATCGCCGCCAGCCACCGCCGCTGCGGACGTGCGCTCGGCCGGGTGGCCTCGACCGGTGAAACAGACAGCGTGCGAAATGTCGGCGGGATCGCGCCCAGCAGGGTCGTTCCCGCCCCGCCGACGACGGCCAGCATCACGCCCCATTTGCTGATCGCCATCTCTCCGATGTAGTCGCGGGCGGCGGCAATGGTGATCCACTGCAACCCGAAACCGAGGGCCAGGCCCAGGGCCGTGCCGGCCAGTCCGATCGGCGCGGTCTCGATGAACACCTGCATGCAGAGTTGCCGCCGCGTGACGCCGACGCATCGGAGCAGACCCATGTCGGTGATGCGCTCCGTCAGACCCATGTTGACGGTCGCCAGGATGATAAAAAAGCCCGTGAGCAGCACCACGCACGACAGCAGCATCATGATGAACCGCAACAGTCGCTGGGCCGAGTCCAATCGCTGATGCTGGGCCTCGGTGGACGTGATCTTGAGCGCTTCGGTGGATTCACCCGCTTCGCCCTGTCTCTGGTTGCGTGCATCGATGATGCGGCGAATGTTCTCCGCGGCGCTGCGAATCGACGCGACATCCGGATCCTTGAGAATGACGTCGACGCTCTTGACCAGCCCCGGCAGTTTCCGCAGGGCCTGCACATCCGCAAGCGGCAGCCAGATCATGGCCGGTTGATTCGCGCTGGCCCGGCGACGGTCGACGATTCCGATGACCTTGAAGGACCGCGCCAACTCGAAATGCTCGATGTCGCGGACGAAGAACTCGTCGCCGACCGAAACGCCCCAGGCCTCGGCCAGGAGTTTCTCCACGACGACCGCATCACGATCGTCCTGGTTGAGAAAGCGGCCCGAGGCCATGTGATAGGTTCTGAAACGATGCTCGCGATCGGGGCGAATGCCCGTCGCCTCAATGCGCTCGAACTTGCTCAGCACCTTCTCGCCGCCGGGAAGCGTCATGCGCACGCAGGACTCGACAAACTCGCGGGTTTGCGTCGTGGTCTCCGCGACCATCGGCAGCGCGGCGATTTCCCCCTCGATGTCAGACTTGAAGACCGCCCACCGCCCCTCGACCGGCTCGACCATGATGTGGCTGCGGCCGATCCACTCGAGCACGACTTCCGTCATTTTGATGGAGACGGATTCGTAACTGCAGGTCACCCACACCACGACCGCGACGCCCAGGGCCACGGCCCCGACCGACAGCGCCGTGCGCGCGGGCTTAGCCTGCCAGTTGCGCGTAGCCAGCAGCCACTCTTGCCGCATCGCCGCCGCCCTCGTTTTCAATGGTGCCCGTCAATCGGCCGTCTTTCAGAACATGAATGCAGTCCGCGTCGGCCGCGGCGCTGGCTTCGTGCGTCACCATCACGACGGTCGTCTGTAATTGCCGCGTCAGTTCCCGCAGCAATCGGCGCACCTCCAGCGACGATTGCGGATCGAGATTGCCGGTCGGTTCATCGGCCAGCACCAGTTCCGGCCGGTTGATGAGCGCCCGCGCGATGGCCACGCGTTGCTGCTCGCCGCCGGACATGGCCGACGGCCGGTGGTTGATGCGGTGGGTCAGGCGGACCCTCTCGATCAGTTCATCCGCGCGCGGCCGGATTTCGGCGGCGGATCGGCCGTCGATCAGCAGCGGAAGCATGATGTTCTCGAGCGCTGAAAGCGACGGGAGTAAATTATACGCCTGAAAGACGACCCCCATCCGTCGCCGGCGAAACAGCGTCCGATCTCGATCGGACATGGCGCTGACGTCATGGCCGGCCACAAGGACGGTTCCGCTGTCCGGCAGATCCAGCCCGCCGATCAGGTGCAGCAGTGTGGTCTTGCCCGAGCCGCTGGCCCCCATGATCGCCTCAAACCGGCCCGCGGCCACGCGGACGCTGACCCCGCCCAGGGCGCGGATGGTCTCGTCACCGAGTCGGTACGTCTTGGTCAGGTTGTCGGCGGCGACGACGTCGCTCATGGCGATCCGTTGTGACGGGACGATTGCGCTACTATTATCCCAAACGACCCGAACGCGTTCAATGAGGCCTGCCGGCAGCGCGGCACCCCGCCTTGCGGCCCACGCGAGGCATAACCGACCATGCGGATCATCGCAACCTCGGACCTGCACCACGACATCGCCCGCAGCAAGGGCCCGGCCGAGCAACTGGCCGCTGACATTTGCGCTGCCGGCGGTGATGTGCTCATTCTCGTCGGCGATTCGGCTTGCGGCGAACCGGCCTCCATGGACCGCGTGCTCGGCCTGTTCAACCAGTTCCGCGGGGACAAACTCGCCGTCGCCGGAAACCATGAACTGTGGACCTACGGCGGCGCCTGCAGCCTCGTCCGCTATGAAAACGAGTTGGCCGAGGCCTGCTCACGCAACGGATTTCATTACCTCGATGCGGCCCCTTATGTGCGGGACGGCGTCGCCGTCGTCGGAAGTGTCGGCTGGTACGACTATTCCTTTCTTCCGAAGTCGATGGGCATTCCCCGGCGCTTTTACGAACACAAGATCGCACCCGGCGCGGCTGCCCGGTACGATGAATTGAGACATTTGTTTGAACCCGCCGACGACATCGCAATGTCGGCCCACGACGTGACCACCCGCTGGATGGACGGCGTGCGCGTGCGCCTCAGTCAGACCGATGCCGCCTTCACCCAGCGCCTGGCCAACCGCCTTGCCCGGGACATCGAGGCCGTGCAGGAGAAGGCGACACACGTGGTCGCGGCCATTCACACGCTGCCGTTCTTCGAACTCGTGCCGCACAGCATCCTGCCCAATCTCGAATTCGCCACCGCTTTCCTCGGCAGTGACCTGCTCGGCAGCGTCCTGACGGACCACCCCCGCGTGACACACGCCTTCTGCGGACACTCACACCGTCACCGCGTCCATACGGTTGACGGACTGACCTGCACCGCAATCGGCTCGACATACAAGGAGAAGCGATATGAAGTGCTGGACCTACTGTAATAATGAAGAATGTAGAATGAAGAATGCAGAAACAATGCCTGTTATGGTGGACACGCGCGGCTCGGATCGAACAGGGGCCGAGCAGTCGTGTCGCAGGCCCCCGTCGCATCAAGCTTCATTTCTACATTCTACATTCTACATTCTTCATTCGCGGCCGCGTGCGTCCTGTCTGCTCGCAGCGGGAATTCTCGCGATGATCGCAACGTCTGCACGCGCAGACGACTCCCTGGCCGCGCGCATGACCCCCGTCACCCGCGTCTTCCAGCAGGCCAGTCCGGCGGTCGTCAACATCTCGTCCACGACCATCGTCACTTATCGGCGTACCCTCGGCTTCGGCGGAGGCTTCGACGACATTTTTGATTTCCCCTTCGACAACTCCCCCCGACGCTACAAGACCAGCAGCGTCGGCTCGGGATTTGTCATTCACCGCGACGGCTACGTCGTGACCAACGCCCACGTCGTCAATCGCACGGTTGAGCGCAAGATCAGTTTTGCCGACGGCACTGAATTGAACGCCGAGATTGTCGCCCTCGACGCCGAGCACGACCTGGCCGTATTGAAAGTGGCTTCGCCCAAGCCGCTGCCCTTTCTGCACCTCGGCCACAGCCACGACCTGATGCCCGGGGAGACGGTGATCGCCATCGGCAATCCGCTCGGCTACAAGCACACCGTCACCACCGGCATCATCAGCGCGATCGACCGCGAACTGCGGTTCGATCAGCATCGCAGTTACAAGGGGCTTATTCAGACGGATGCCTCCATTAATCCCGGCAACTCCGGCGGGCCGCTGCTCAATGTGCTGGGCGACCTGATCGGAATCAACACGGCGATTCGCGGCGACGCACAGAACATCGGCTTCGCCATCCCCGTCGATCGGCTGCACGAATTGCTGCCCAACATGCTGGACATCGAGCGATTGCGGCGTGTGTCGCTGGGCGCGAAATTTGGAACGACGGTCGAAAACGGAAAATTCCACGGGGCCCGAATCGAGAGCGTCGCCGCGCAATCACCGGCGGACAAGGCGGGTTTGAAGGTCGGCGACGTGGTGACCGGCGTAGGCGATTCGCCCACGGCCAGTTTCATTGACGTCTTCAGCGCCCTGGAGGCGACCCCCACCGGCAAACCGGTCGATCTCACCATCATGCGCGACGGCGCCAAACGCCAGAATGTCAGCGTGACACTGGCCGACGTGCCGCTTCCGGACGGCGGCGAACTCCTGTGGAAACAGTTCGGCATCCGCGCCCGGCCGCTGACCGCGAACGATCTCAAGAACCTCGGCCTGCGCAGCGCCGTGGCCCTGATCGTAACCGACGTTCGTCGCAATTCGCAGGCCCAGCGGGAGGGTCTTGAACCCGGCGACCTCATCACCAAGATCAACGGCGTGCCGACAGGCTCGCTCGACCAGGCCGGTGCGATTCTCGAGCGCGTCCTCCCCGGCCGAATGGTCGGACTCGCCGTCATGCGCATCGGCAGTGACGCGATGATTCAAGCGGAGTTGAATTTAAAGGCAATGTAGTGCGAATTCTGATCGCCCCTGACAAGTTCAAAGGCACCCTCACCGCGCACGACGCTGCCGAGGCCATTGCGGACGGCCTGATGGCGTCCGCACGGTCGCGCAAGCCGCCGGTTCACCTTGATCTGCGTCTGCATCCCATGGCCGACGGCGGCGACGGGACGCTTGAGTGCCTGCTTGCCGCATGGGGTGGTCGGCGTCAGCAGACCACCGCGACGGGCCCATTGGGCGAGGAGGTACAGGTGCCCATCGGCCTCGTACACGATGCCACCACAGCCATCGTCGAAGCCGCAACCGTCATCGGCCACACATTGGTTCCCGCGAACAAGCGCAATCCCCTCATCGCCTCCTCCTACGGACTCGGCCAGGTTCTGCGCACCGTCATGGAGACCGGCGTCGAAAATATTCTGCTCGCCCTCGGCGGCAGCGCCACCGTCGACGGCGGCGCGGGCATGATGCAGGCCCTCGGTCTGCGCCTGCTGGACAAGGCCGGCCGCGACTTGCCAACGCCCATCGGCGGCGGCAGCCTTCGCGACATTGATCGCATCGTCTGGCATGATCCGCCAGCCAATCTCGACGCCGTTCAATTCACGATCGCGGTCGACGTGCTCAACCCGCTCTGCGGACAAGACGGTGCGGCTCGCATCTTCGGCCCGCAGAAGGGCGCGGACGCGTCCGGCGTGGACATGCTCGACGCCGGTCTCGCGCTTTGGGCCGACGTTCTTACCCGGGCAACCGGCCACGATGCCCGTAATGAACCAGGTGCCGGCGCCGCCGGCGGCATCGCCCTGCCCCTGCTCTGCCTCACCCGCGCCGCCATCATCCCCGGCGTCGATCTCGTCATCGAGGCCCACCGCCTCGCCGACGCTATCGGTGCGGCCGATCTCGTCGTCACCGGTGAGGGCCGCCTCGATGGCCAATCGCTCATGGGCAAGGTCGTCGGCGCGATCGCCCGCATGTGCAACACCGTCGGCATTCCCTGCGTCGCGCTGGTCGGCGCGGTCGGCCCGGGTGTCGAACAGTTGGCACCGCTGAATCTGCGACACGTCGTCATTGGCGGCGCGATGGATGAGACCGCCGACCGGTTATCCGACGCCGCCGGAAAACTCCTCTAAAGAGCCGCGGATTCCGCCGCCCCCCCGGTTTGCCTCGATGGGCGGCCTCTGAACGCGGCGCAGCGTCCCAAACGCGGTATCAAGCCCTGAATGCGTGCTGCGGGGTGCGCCAACCGAGTCGATTCCACCGGGAAATCCGGGGCATTCCCGTTCGATTCAACGCGGGGGTTCCCATTGGAGACGGCCGATAATCTGCATATAGTCCTCGCGGTCGGTCTGCGCGCCGAGCCGGCGTCACTGGGCAGAATTTGCGCATCGGGAGACACTGCGTGACGGAGACTTCAATCGGACTGCTTCCCCGCATGGGCGGCTCAATCCGCAGCAGCATTGACGGCTTTGGCGCGTTTTGGCGCTTCGCCGGCCGATCAGTCGGCTGGATCACGCGTGGGTTTTTCACCACCTCGCAGTGGCGCCTGCTCATGCCGCAACTTTACGAGGTCGGCGTTCGCTCACTCCCCGTCATCCTCGTGACCGGCGCATTCGTCGGCATGGTCCTCGCGGTTCAGGCCATCGATCAATTCCGCGCCGTCGGTCTCGAGGATCGCATGGGCGCTGTCGTCAATATCGCCGTGGTGAGGGAGTTGGGACCCGTGCTGGCAGGCGTCATGCTTGCCGGTCGGATCGGCGGCGCACTGACCGCCGAACTCGGCACCATGAACGTGACCGAGCAGATCGACGCATTGCGCAGCATGGGCGTCGATCCGCAACGCTACCTGGTCGCCCCGCGCGTCCTGGCATGCATCCTGCTGACGCCCGTGCTCACGTTGTATGCCGACCTGACCGGATCGATCGGCGGCTGGTTCATCTCGGTCGTGCAGCGCGGGGTCGACGCCGGGCCGTACTGGGACTACACGCGCGGCGTGGTGGACAACTTCGACCTCTTCTCCGGCGTTTTGAAAAGCGTCTTTTTCGGAGCGGCGCTCGGGCTGGTCAGTTGTTACAAGGGATTCAACTGCAAACCCGGCGCAGAGGGCGTGGGCCGCGCCTGCACCGAGGCCTTCGTCGCGTCATTCATCGCGATCCTCTTCCTGGACTACCTCCTTGCCGAAATCCTCCAGGCCGTGGCGTTTGAACTGTACGGTTTCAAGACTTTCATCTAGAAGGAACACGTGGCGGCACAGGTGCGACAGGACGAGGCCCTTATCGAGCTGCGCGGCGTCAGCAAGCGCTTCGGCGCGCTCCGCGTGCTCGACTGCATCGACCTGCGTCTCGCCGGCGGACAGACCACCGTCATCATCGGCGAATCCGGCACCGGTAAGAGCGTCCTGCTCAAGCACATCGTCGCCCTGATGAAGCCCGACGCCGGCGAAGTCCGCTTCCACGGCCGGCGGATCGACAATCTCTCCGAACGCGAATTGGCGGACATTCGCTGCCGTTTCGGATTCCTGTTTCAGATGGGCGCGCTGTTCGACTCCATGACCGTCGCCGAAAACGTCGCCTTCCCGATCAAGGAGCACGGCGGCAAACTGAACGGCCGGCTGGCCGAAATCGTCGCCGAAAAACTCCGCCTTGTGGGTCTGGACGGACTGCAGAACCGAACACCGGGGCAGATCTCCGGCGGCCAGAAGAAGCGCGTCGCCCTGGCCCGGGCCATCGCCCTCGGGCCCGAGGTCATCCTGTACGACGAACCGACCACCGGTCTGGACCCGGTCCGCTCCGACGTAATCAACGAACTGATCCTCAAACTCAAGCGCGAGATCCACGTCACCAGCGTCGTGGTGACGCACGACATGACCAGCGCCATGAAAGTGGCCGATCGCATCGTCATGCTCCATCAAGGCAGCATCATCGCCGACGGCCCGCCGGATTATTTTCGCACCACCACCGATGCCCGCGTGCGCCGCTTCGTCGATGGTCAGGCCGACCCGTCGGACCTGGAGGCGCTGAACATCAGCACCCTGACCAAGGGGAACAAGGGTTGAAATTGCGGGGAGATCGATAACGCCCTGTCGGAGATATGTCATCATGAATGAAGGTCGTCGAAATACCATCGTCGGAATGTTCGCCCTGTGCGCCGTTGGCGCCATGACCGTCCTGGTCTTCATGTTCGGCGGCGGGCAATCCTGGTTTGCCGATCAGTACGAGATTCGCGTCTATTTCCCCAACGGCGTGACCGGCATCACCGAGGGCCAGGGCGTCACGCTCAGCGGCAAGCGCATCGGAGAGACCACCGGCGTTGAGTTCCACGATCCCACCCGCGTTTCCGCAGGTGTGGACGTCGTGGTCAGCGTCGACGGCAAATACGACATTCCGTCCGATGCGGTTGTGCGCGTCGCCGCCAGCATCATGGGCTTTGGCCGTCCGGCGATTCAGGTCTACCTCTCCGATAAGCCCGGCGTCCCCAACCTTCCGCGCAAGGACGGGATGATCCGCGGGGAGATGATCGCGATGCTCGACCAACTGCTGCCCCCCGAAATGAAGGAGACGCTCAACAAATCCGCGGAGACACTGACCAACTCCGCCGGACAAATGGGCAGACTCGCCGAGTCCCTGGCCCCTGTCTCCGTGGAACTGACCCGCCTGCTGGAGCATCGCCGGATCGAGGACGTCAACACAAACGCCAAGCCTGCCAACATCGACACCGTGGTCCAGCGCATGGACGGCGGGTTGAAGAACCTCAACGATGTCCTCGGCGATCCGGAAAACCAGGAGAATCTCAAACTGTTGCTCGCCAACGGCCGCCAGATGACCGAGCGCGGCACCCTGCTGATGGACGACTTGCGCCAGACCGCCGCCGATGGGCGTGCCTTGTTCACTCAGGGACAACGGTTGATGCAAAGCCTGGCCGGAGCGAGCGATCAACTGTCCGCGGTGCTGGTGCGTCTGGACAAAGCGGCGGCGGACCTGAACGAGGGCCGCGGCACCGCGGGCATGCTGCTTAGAGACAACCGCCTGTACGAAGAACTGGTCCTCTCGGCGCGCAGGCTGACCAAAGCGCTGGACGACATCCGCGACGTCATGGAAATGGCCAAGCGCGGCGAGTTGAAGATTAAGGCGTTTTGAGGCGACACGCGCAAAAAGCACGCAACCGCAACATGATGACCGTTTTGGCAACCGCGCTGCCGATTGTGGGGCGCCTTCGGTCTGCCACGAACGGATCAGCCAGTGCGAGCGCACGCAGTCCGACGACGCCAGATCCAGCGTGACGCGCATTCCACTGAGTGATTCGGGATTACTTCTTACCCGGCGCTGCCGCGGCCGCCTTGGCCCGCTGCTCCAGCGTGGCCAGGTTGTCCAGCCGTTGCTTGAGTTCTTCGAAGAAGGCATCAATCGGGGCCGACAGTTCCTTCTTGCGATCCGCCTTGGTCTTGGCGTCGGCGATCCGCTCGGCGGCGGCAAAGTCGTCCGCCCGTCCGGTGCGATAGGCCGCGGCGCGATTCCGAAGGTCCTTCAAAATGGACTGGGCCTTGATGACCTGGGCCTCGGTGAAGGCGAATTTCTTGCACGTCGTGTCGACGTATTTGTCCCAATCGTCGATCGGCGGCGCGGCCTGAAGGCGAACGGGCTCCACCGCCGCCGGCATCGGGCGCGACGGCCCGGGCCGGACCTCCGCGAGGTTCTTGTCGCCGCGCAGATCCACCGGCGGCTGGGTGTTCGGACTGGCCGGCGCGGCGCGACCTTCGCGGCCGGCCTTCGCCGCCGCGGCCTTCGCGGTTCGCCCGTTCGGCCTTGCCCCCTTCACGTCGGCAACAGTCTTGGTTGGATCGGCCAGCAGCGCATCGGCCGCGGCCTTGACCTCATTCAAATCGGCGCGTTCGGCCTCTTGCGCCGCTGCGGTCGTCTTAGCAGCCGCGCCGACGTCGTTCAACATGGGCACCGCCGCCGCATTCGGCTTGATCGGCAAGGACGCAGCGGACTCGCCGCCGACCACGCCGATGGACTCAGGCGCGACCTTCACCAACTTCTCACCGCGGGGAAGCGGATTGCCCGCCGGCGAAAGCGGGGCCTCCGCGGCAATGCGGGCCTCGGCAACGTTGGCGTTATGGGTGGACTGTAATTCGAAGTCATCGTCCCGTGCAAGAACTTCCTGATCGCGTCTTGCAATTAAATCAACCAAGCGTGCTCGTCCCTCTGCGGCTGCCAACGGCTCCAAGGTCGCTTCCAGTTCCTTTGCCACAACCAGATCGTTTAGGGGGCCTTGTTCCGCAATAAGTGCAAAGTTCCTGAGTATTACTCGCGATTCTTCGTTGTCTTGGCTGAGATCCACCCCATTAGCAATTGCAGCGTCGAATCGTTGCTGAACGGACTGAAACCCGCTAATCTCAAACTGTCGTTGTTCGACGATGCGCGAAACCAACAACTCCCTCAACGACGCCAGCGCCTCGGGTGACAGCGAATATGCCACCCCAAATCGTTCGACCTGAGCATCCACTTCGGCAGAGTACATGTTAAGCCAGTTCGCTGGAATTTCGCCAAAGTCACTGGATGTGGAGGTATTATTTTGACCAACCACTAAATTGGTCTCAGGACCGAACATGGAAAACGCGAAGAAACTCGTCAATACGATTCGATATTTAGACATCTCTTTACCTGCTTGCTTCTTGACCATTCCGTTGGACCCAATCAATGCGAAGTTGGTTGAGTCACATCGGGGACGTCTGATTGTATGCCAGCAAGACTATTGGTTTCAACTCAAGATCACCAGGCAAGAACAAACAATGGCAGCCAGTCCCGAAAGACTGGCTGCCATCTTGTCTTTTCCGTAATCATGATCCGTCTATCAAATGACGGACTCGATTCGAATGGAAATCAACGTCCAATGCGTCGGCGGACGAGCGCAAGCACTCCCAAGCCCAAGAAACTCAACGAAGTGGGCTCCGGAACGTTCTGGATCACAATGGACGGCAGATTGCCAAATTCGCCCGGAAGAGCCATTACAGGAGCATTGGCAGCATAACCCACGTCTTCAAGATTGCCATCAAAGGTCGCCCAGACATACGTCGTATTGGACGTAGGGCCAGCCATAATACTGGCCGATGACAGGTCACCCGTTACAAACGAACGAGTCAAAGTAAAGGTCATTAATGCCAAGGTTTGTGGCGTAGCGCCTCCCGTGTTAAAAGCACCTGATCCTGAAAGCAACGCCGCGCCGGTTCCAGGTGTTCCTGGATTGAGTTGGGGCGTGCCAGCAGTAAAGGGGCCAGCGGAGATCGCCGGGTTGGACGCTGAAACGCCGTTGCCGGGCGCAGTTGCAAGATCAGTGCCCCAGCCAAACAAACCAGGTGCGCCGATCGCAGCTCGCGCTGTAATTGTCCAACTGCATGAGCCAGCTGGACCCGAAGTGTCACAGGTCAAGTTCAAGGCCGTACCTTGCGCACCACCTGCACCTCCTGCACCATTTCCGTTTGTGTTACCAGTTTCGTACCAAGTGAAACTTGCGGCATTGGCAGCCGTCGCCGACGCGAGGATTGCCAGAGCCATAACTAAGTTGCGAACCATTCTCATGAAAAAACTCCTTCCCTTTTATTGTTACTGACTTTCCCACCCGATTGGGAACTTCTTTCCCAAGCCACGCTCGGTGACCGATCGCTCGTATCGCGCCCACCGACCGGATAGGACAGAAAAATACTCAAATCAAAACCAATCAATTGCAACCTGCGGCCGCCCAATTATTGAATCCACCAACGCCGCCAATGTCCAGCGCGTTGACGTTTAGAATATTGTCGCGGTCAAACAAATAGCGCTGGCGCTGATTAATGCCAGCACCTGCGGCCGCAGCCGCGTTAAACCCATTTGCGCCACCAATGTCCAAAGCGTTTACGATGCCGTCACCGTTGCCGTCGTGCTTCATTCGAACTTGAATGATCGCATCGCGAACACCAGAGCCGCCGACCGTATTTCCACTGACGTCCGCCTCAATGGCTCCACCTGTGTAACCAAACGAGACTCTTTCCTCGGGCGTGGCGTTGCCGCCAGTGCTGAAGGTTCGAGTGATAAGCAGGTTATTGACGCTGAGATTGACGGTGTAGGTTGAGTTGGTCGAATGCGTGCTTAGCGGAAGCGTGCTTGCGCAACTTACGAAGTTGCGGCTCGCGGCGCCAATGCTCAAACTACCAAGACGGTACGGACCACCAACCGTTAAGCCGCCAGCCGACGCGTACATCGACCCGCCATCAACCGGAACTTTGACGTACTTGGCACCGACCACGCCGGTGCGGCTGCTGATGCCGTTGGCGGTACCGAAGTTCACAGGTACCGACGGATCCGCCAGGGTCCACTGCCAGTTCACCGTCTCGATCTCAAATCGTGGCGACGCGGCGGTGGTGCTGATTGCCATGTCCAGACCGATAGACGAGATCACGTCATTCGTTCCAGCAGGCGTATCCTGATTAGCGAGCACATCACAATACAACCAAAGTCGGCCCGTGGATGAATTGGCGTCAGCATCATAGTTCGGATAGGCACCCTGTAAATGATCGTTAGTCGGCGTCCTTGGGGCAATCCGAAGGACTTGGCCATTGCCTCGTCCACCGCCCGCACCACCATCATTCGGAAAATCACCCTGACCGACGGTGAATGGCGCCGATGGGGCAGTAATGATTTGACCCGCACCAGTATTGTCTCGAATATCGAACCAATACGTCGACTCGGGCGCGGCCTTCGCAGCCACCGTGAGTCCGGTCACGGCCACTGCAGACAAGATAAACGAGTACTTTCGCATGATAAGCTCCTGACTCCACCTCAACAGGCGGAGCATCCCATCATTCAACTTCCGAAGCCGCTTCTTTGCCTCGGTGTGGGTCTGGAAGCCTTACCGGGGTCTTCAGTCCACTTTTCCACGCGTTTTACTTCGATCCGCCAGGGACACCCCGGCGCCTCGAAGTCGGATCGCTCATTCGGTCATACCCGAATCTCACAACCCGAAGCGACTCACATGTCCACCGTCACGGGCGAGCGGTACCGGAAATTACCTTCGCCAGCACGGCGACGCGTGTCGCCTTTACGCCAATCGAATCGACGATCCTATTCCTCGCAGCAGCCGCGGGTCAACTCCCATGTTCATCCGCCACGCGCTCTTGCAACGCCCGGCCGGATTTTCATGACATAACGGACGTGATTCTCTTGCTCGTTTCACGCCCGCTAAGCAAGTGACCCGACGCTTCCACAGTCTCAGGACTGTCGCGTCGATCAACGCACCCTTGCAACGCCGCGTTTCCGCCACGCTGCAACGATTCTGGACGGAGCCGTCTCGCAGACTCTCCATCCGCTCCGCTCATTCTAAACCGGCAGGCCTGCGGAATACAAGCCTGCAGCGCGGAAAAACGCAATCTTTTTACGTGTCGCAAACCCTTGCCAATACAAGACTTCCGGTTATTGAACGTCCGATAAGAACCTCAGTCTTTTACCCATCGGACGCAATTGCGTGACCGTGCTCACAGTATGACGGACGAACCCCGGTGGGCGGCCGTCGAAAAAAAATCAGAGTCCAGCGGGCGTCGGGGCTGCCAGGAGGCCCAACTTTCGGCCCAACATGAACTTGTGGCTGCCTTCGATCGCGAAATAAGACAAAATCACAACACCGGGCCAATCATCACTGCGCGTTTTGGCACTCGGTGCCATTCATGTGCACGTCTATTTGCGGAAAGACCCATCGCCCCCTTCGCCGGCCGACATCACCGGCCGCCGCCCCATTGCGTCAAAATTCGATTTAGCCCCGCCGGAATTGCTTCGCGGTCCACTGCAATCTCCGTCAATTCACGACGCCCGCGACAATCCACCCGTATCGCGTCAAACGCCGCCGCGGGCAACCCGTCCCGCAACTTCTGTCGAAATGCAAGATCGATGGCCGCGACGTCGCAGGCCTGACTGACCGCGGCCTCTAAACTCGACAACGCGTGCTCCTCGGCGATCGCGCCGCCGATCACCGGACCCAGACGCGCCGCGGTCACCTTTGGCAACTCCACGCCATCGGGCAATCGGCCGTCGAGGCTCAGGCACATGGCCGCGGCGATCTGCACGGCCGCCCGTCGATGCGCCGCCGCGCTGTAACCGGCGATGTGCGGCGTCATCAGCGTGGCAATCTGCAACAACTCCGGCGGCGCGACGGGCTCACCCTCCCACACGTCGAGGATCGCACCGCCGAGATGACCGTTCGCACGCGATTCAACCAGGTCCGACTCATCGACCACGCCGCCGCGCGCCGTGTGAATGAGCCAGGCGTCCGGCTTCATCATCGCAAGGCGACGGGCATTGATCATGCCGCGCGTCGAATCGCGTCCGTCGAGCGTGAGCGGAACATGCAGCGTGACGATATCGGCCTCGGGCAGCATGAGTTCGAGGGCGTGCAGGCCTGGGACGCCGGCCTGCTGCATCGGCGGGTCAACACCCATGACCCGCATGCCCAGCGCCGCCCCCCATTCCGCGACGCCGCGACCGATTCGCCCCACCCCGATCACACCAAGCACCGCATCGGCCAGCGGTCTGCCTGTTCGTTTGTGCCATTCAAATAGACAGGAAAGTACATATTCCACGACGGGCCGGGAATTGCAGCCGGCGGCCGTGGCGAAGGCGATCCCGCGTTGGGCGAGGTAGTCCGTGTCGACGTGATCCACGCCGGAGGTGGCGGTGCCGACGAACCGCACGGGTGAATCGGCAAGCAGGGCCTCGTTGACCCGCGTGATGCTGCGAACGACCAGTGCATCCGCCCCCTCCAGGTCGGCGGCCCGAATCTCGCGGCCCGGGCACAGGACCACCTCGCCGATGTTCGCGAACAACGTCCCGCCGCCCCAGATGTCGGAATCCACCACGATGCGCATGGCACGCGATCATAGCGGCGGTCGCGTCGAATGTGGATTCACCGTTGTCATGGCGCCGCGTCAGGACGATACAATTCCGCGTGCCGATCGAGTGATTGGGGATCGCCAGACATGCCCGCGTTTGAACGACATCTATTTGTATGCACCAACGAGCGCAAGCCGGGCCACCCGCGCGGCTGCTGCGCGGGTGCCGCATCGGAAGCGGTTCGCGATCGACTCAAATCACTGGCCGCCGACAAGGGGCTGAAGGGCCGCATCCGCATCAATTCCGCAGGTTGTCTCGATCAGTGTGAACACGGCCCGACGATCGTGGTTTATCCCGAGGGAATCTGGTACGGATTCGTCACCCTGGCGGACGTAGACGAAATCGTGCAATCGCACCTGATCGCTGGAAAGCCGGTCGAGCGGCTGAGACTGCCCGATGCCTGCCTGAATTCCCCGTCATGTGCGCATCGGCCGGGCGATGGGAGATGACCCCCGCGGCACATTTCCAACTGTGGTGCCACATTTTCGACGCTTTTCGGCATATCGGGCGACGCGGATAGCGCAGCGCATGCCCACGCACAGTCCATGGACCGGCCGTCGGTCGGACATCTCGTGGCGACATGACAGGCTATTTCGGGACGCGGCTCCTTTTTCTGGCGCGCTGGGCCGCGTATAATCACCGGCTCGCCACCACGGGCGGGGTGTTGCAACGGCGCCTCCGCCCAGTTTCAGTCCATAGCATGGCGAGCGGAAAGAAGAACATCGGCCGCAGCGGCGGTGGAGTGTGGAAGATGCGAAAGACCCGTCCAATGTGGCGAATCCCGGCATTTCATGGATGCCTGCTCGTGCTGTTCACCGCGGCCATTCCCGGCTGCGGGCTGGTCGGCCCCTGTTCCCCGAACCTCATCGACAACACGCCAGGCGATAACACCAACGACAACAACGCGAACGATAACTCAACCGGTAACGACAACACAGGTAACGACAACATCGGAAATGACAACACGGGCAACGACAACGGCAGCCCCCTGCCAACCGGCTGTGACGCCGGCAAGTGCTCGAACTGCAACGCCGACGCCTGCCTGAACATCACGCGATCCGAACGCTTCACCAACGGCGCGTTGAACATCACCGGCGTCAGCACCTGTTCCGAAGACCTCGCTGTTGACTGGTATCGAACCGACAAGACTTACATCGAGACATTCTTCATCTTCGGGGATGGACGATCGTCCACCGTTGGACAGTTCGACGCTGCCGCGGCTTCAACGCTCGGCGGGTACCGGGTGCGACGAAACAGTCAACCCGAGTGCCAATGCAATGATTGCCCGTTGAGTGCCGTTCCCTGAAGACCGGTGCCGTCATTCACCCTTCGGCCGAACCACCGCGTTGAAGGCCGGCCTCAATCCGTTCCAATCGTCGCGAGATTTCCATGATCTCGGTCTGCGCCTTCACATTGACCTGGTAGTCCAGATCGGTCCGCAGCCGGTCTTTCTCCGACTGCCGATTCTGGCTCACCATCACGAAAATCGACAGGAAAATCGCCTCCAGGCTGCAAATGACGGTCAGCAGCCCGTAGGGAAATGGATCAAAGTGAAGCCTGCCCGGCAGCAGTGTGTTCCAGGAAACCCAAACCACAAACAGCACGATATGGAACACGGTGAAAGACTGGCTGGCTGCGACGGTCGCAATGATGTCGCAGGCGCGCTGCCAGGAGCCGGTGTGCGTCCGCGCGAAGATGACGTTGGCGTTCTTCATCTCCTTGACGGTGGCCGAAGTCTCGCGATGTCGCCGGCCCATCTCGGTGAGCATCTGGATGGCCACGGCAGGATGGTCCGTCAGAAACTGAAGAAATGCGCAGCGGTCCAGCCGCATCAGGGCCACCTGCGTCGCGGCGCGAACCGTTGCAGTTCGCGGGCCGCCATCGAGCAATCCGACCTCGCCGAAAAAATCGCCGGGGCCGAGTTGATTGATCATGATCTGCTCGCCGTTTTCGTTCGGCACGCTGACGGTTACTTCGCCTTCCTGGATGATGAAAAATCCATCCGCAATGTCTCCGTACCAGCAAATGGTTTGATGGGCCTCGATCGTCTCGCGCCGCATGGCGCTGACCATGGCCTGCTGGGCTTCAAATGTCAGGCTGCAGAACAACGGAATCCGCGCGAGCGGGCCGCTCTGCATGATCCGGGTCGGGGTTTCGGCGAGGGTGTTGCTCATGGGTGTGCTTCCGTCATCGGCAATCATACTTGACAATGAAGGCACTTGCCAATTCTCATGCAACCCCGAGCGCCGTTCGCCGGCGCGGAATTCGCTCACGTCAACCAGGAAGGGAGTGCGCGATCATTGACGAATCTTCATGCACGCGCTCGCGATAGCGGTCGAGTTGGCCGGTGTATGCACGGCCGATTCCGCCTGCTGGCGTTGAGCATTCCGCTTGGACTGATGTGCTCCGCCGCGACCCGCGCCGATCAGTTGGATGACATTCGACGCCGCGGCACGCTGGTCTGGGGCGCCGATCAGGAGGGCGGCGGGCCATTTGTGTTCCCCGATCCGGCCGACCCGGATCGCGTCGCCGGGTTCGAGGTGGATCTCGCGGCGATGCTGGCGGAACAACTGGGGGTGCGAGCCGAATTCAAGCAGGCCGACTGGAACACGCTGCCGGAGTTCCTGCGCAACGGCGTGGTCGATGTCATCCTCAATGGATATGAGTGGACCCCGGATCGGGCCGCGTTCATGCGGGCCACATCGCCGTACTACATCTACGAACTGCAACTGCTCGCACGGGAAGATGACCCGCGCATTCGCTCGTGGGATGACCTCGCTCATTCGAAGGAGGGCGGCCGCCCGCAGGTGAGCGTCTTGAGCAGTTCGTCTTCCGAGGCCTACCTGAAGGCCAACCTCGGCGACCGCGTGGAAATTGTCGGCTATCAGGGCAACACCGATGCCATGGCGCAGGTTCGCCAGGGCGTGCATGCCGCGACGCTCGAAGATTGGCCGATTGCGGTGTTCTATAAGAACCAACCGCAGGGCCGCGGACTCCGGTTCATCGGCGAACCCGTCGGGCGCGGCTACTACGTCATGTATGTGGCCCGCGACGAGGCCCGCCTTGCTGACGCCCTGTCGGCCGCCGTGGACGCGCTATTTCGCGACGGGCGTCTGAAAACGCTCTACGAGAAATGGGGCATCTGGAACGCCACACAGGCCCAACTCCCTGCTGCCACCGCCGAACTCAAGTCGCTGCAACTTGCGGCATCCTCCTCCGGCCAGTCCGCCGCGCCGGGAGGCCTTGAGGTCGTTCGCCGCTACTGGCGCACGCTCGTGTCCGCCTCCTGGATGACCGTGAAGTTGTCGGTCTTCTCCATGCCATTGGCGATTGTGCTGGGCCTCTTGATCGCCCTCGGCCGCCTCTATGGCCCAGCCGTGCTCCGGCCGTTTCTGACGCTGTACGTCGAAGTGCTGCGCGGCACGCCGGTCATGCTGCAACTCTATTTCATATATTTTCTCCTGCCGATGGTCCTGCCGGCGGCCGTGCGTCCGTACTTCGGCCCGGTCCTGGCTGCCGTGATGGGCCTGGCGATCAATTACTCGGCCTACGAAGCGGAAATCTATCGCGCCGGCCTGCAGGCGATTCCAAAGGGACAGATGGAAGCGGCACTGGCCCTGGGGATGACCCGCCGTGCCGCCCTTCGCCATGTGATTGTCCCGCAGGCCGTCCGACTGGTCGTGCCACCGGTGACAAATGACTTCATCGCACTGTTCAAGGACACCTCGATCTGCTCGGTCATCGCGGTGACCGAGTTGTCCAAACAGTACAACGTCCTGGCCAACAGCACCGGGGCCATTGTCGAACTCGCGGCCATGACCGCTCTGCTTTATCTTGCCATGAGTTACCCACTGTCGCTCACGGCGCGGTGGATGGAGCGGCGCATGGAGACGGGTGCGTAATGGCAGATGAATCAACGACCGCACCGTCCACAAGTGCGGACCCCGGCCGATTGCACTTCCCGGAGGAGCGGTTCGGCGCATCGCAATCCGCCGCCCTGTGTCTGGTCACGATTTTGACGTTCGTCTTGTCATTTGCGGGCCTCGGCTTCGGGCCCGACCTGTCCGACCACGAGGCCATCATCGGACAAGGGGCTCGGGAGACGCTGCAATCGGGCGATTGGCTCATCCCGCGCGTCAACGGTGAGATATTCGTGCGCAAGCCGCCGCTGCCCATCTGGCTGGCGACGTGGGTGTCGCACTTCGCCGACGACGGCACGGCGGAGCATGGCGTCAGCCTGCTGGCGGCGCGCCTTCCGTCCGCCGCTGCGGGCTGGCTCACCGCGTTGGTCGTCTATTTCCTGGGCAGATCACTGTACGGCCCGGGCATCGCGATGGTATCGGCCCTGGTCATGGCGTCGTGCGCCGGCGGACTGATGTTCTCGCATCGCGCCGAAGTCGAAATGACGCTCACGCTTTTTTCGGCCTGTACCTTCGGGGCCTTTTGGGCGGCCACCGAAACAAGAAACCGCATTCGCCGCGGGTGGCTCATCGGCTTCTACCTGTTTCTGGCGATGGCGATGTTTGCCAAGGCGCCGTTGCCGCTTGCCGCGGTGATGCTGCCGCTGGCCGTCTGGTGGTTTGTCACCATTCCCCTGCTCCAGCGCGCCACCGACCAAGTCACCGTGGCCAAGGGCGTGACCGCGCAACTGCGGCGATTCCTGACCTTGCTCTCCATACCCGGCATTCTGGTCTTTCTGGCCATCGTGCTGCCCTGGCCGTTCTACATTTACAAGCATGTCGATCACGCCCTGGACTTGTGGCGGCTGGAATTCGTGGCCCGCTACACCGGCGACATGAGCGAGAAGGCCGAGCCGTTCTGGTACTACCTTCCGATGGTATTTCTCCTCGCGCTGCCCTATTGCCTTTCGCTTCCGGAGGCGGCGGCTTCGCCGTTCTTGCAGTCGTATCGACCCATCCGGCGGCCGCTGGCGTTTGCATGGACCTGGCTGATTGTTCATTTTGTCTTCGTCAGCACCGGCGCCTACAAACGCTCGCACTACCTTGCCACCTGTCTCCCGGCCGTCGCGCTGCTGCTCGGACCGACCCTTCATCGCCTGTTCTTCGCCGCCCGCGCCCTGCCGCGCCGGGCGGTGGCCGCGATGACCCTCGGCTTCGCACTCATCGCCGTTATCGGCGCCGCCGTTGCCGGGATGCTCATTTACAAAATGGTCCCCGACCTCACCCGCCCGGGCATCGGGGTCGCGGTCATCGCCGGACTGGGCATCGCCACGGCTTGTCATTTCTTTTATCACGGGCGACGCGCGGTCAGTTTCATGACACTGGTCGTCATGTCGGGCGCGCTGTTCGCATGGGGATGGGTCGGAATCGGCGCGACCGGCTGGCTCGACTACAAGCCGCGCGAAATGGCTCGTGCGATTGTGCAGGCGGGGATCCCAACCGCCGATCGCATCACCTGGGCCGTCGGCCGACCCGATCCACGACTGGCATGGCACCTCGGGCGGCCCGTGCCCCCGCTGTTTTCCGCCATGGAAATGGCATCCATGCGGACCGATCGCAAGAAGGCCTCCGACGAACTTCAATTCAAGATCGCCAATCGAATCGCCGCCCGGCTGACCAGCCAGACACCCGAGTACCTCGTGATCGACGTGAAGTACTGGAAACTATTTTCTAGTTTCTTCAAGACGCCGGCCCACGTGGTGCATCGACTGCATGACCCGTTTGATGACGATGACGGCGATGACTGGATGCTGGTGACCAACGCATGGAACATGGGTGAAGCGACCAGTCGACCCGCAAGCCAATCTGCCGAAGCGCCCGGTGCACCAGCGCACTGAACACGACTCGATTGCCGAAATCACGCCTCCCGAAATAAGACCGGCCCGTGAACCGCTGAGGCGATTCACGGGCCGGTTTGTGTTTCGATTGCCTGAAGCAAAGGGGCGAACGATCACTCGTCCATGTTGTTCGTGCTGCTGCTGATCGAGCGGGAGTTCATCGGCGTCAGATCGTTGCCGCTCGACGTGGTTCGGGCGTTGGTTGCTCCGCGCGGCGTCACACCGGCCATGCCGCCGGCGCCGCCACTGCGAGCGCCGACCAGGAAGATCTCAACGCGGCGATTCTGCTCGCTGCCGCCGCGCGACGGATTCGCCACGCGCGGATGGTGCTCGCCGTAGCCCATCGCGCCCATGCGGGTAAAGTCAAGGCCGAAGCGATGCAGCGCCTGCACCACCGCGACCGCGCGATTGGTCGATAGGTTCCAGTTGGTCGGATGCTTGCGGCCGGTGATCGGGCCGATCGGCAGGTTGTCGGTATGGCCGACCACGATGACTTCAAACTGGCTGGCGGCCGGCGAGGCCACGATCCGCGCGAACTCCTGGAGCGACTGCTGCGCACCCGAGCGAACCTCGTCGCTGCCCTTTTCAAAGGTCAGATCGCTTTTCCACCGCACCGCGCCGCGATCGGGGTCGTATTCGACGGCATCCGGATGGTTCGCGGCGAGTTCTTTTAGCGCCCGGTCAAGTTCCGCCGGCAGGCGAACTTGAACCACTTCCACGGGATTCATGCCACGGGCAAGGACGTCGTCCATCTGCCGCTGCAACTTCCTCGACATTGAATCAAGACGGGAGTTTTCATCCTTGAGCGTCGATGCAAGGGCCGCGTTGGTGCCCAACTCACGCTGCAGGCCCTCGCGCTCCTGCTCCAGGGCCAGCGCCTTGGCCCGCTCATCGGCGAGGTCGCGCTCCAGCACCTCGCAGCGCTCCACGGCCTTGCGCCGGGCAAAATCCGTTCGCAGGTATTCGTCACGTGATACACAACCGATTGTGCCCGCCAGCAACGGCAACACCGCGACCACCGGCACCCATGCCCTCGACTTGCTCATCCTAAGCCTCCGTGTCCTTTGTGCTTTGAAACTTCCGGCCGCGGCCCCGCACGCGAGGACGGCATCATTTACCGGACCCTATGCGGCGGCATTATGCAAAATCCGCCGATGGAAGGCAACACTTCTCTTTCAAATTGGGTTGAATTTCGAGCGGCACTCCGTTGCTCGTCGCTGGTGCATACACGTCGCCGGACCATTGAAGGTTCGCCTGAACTTGTGAATTACGGAAGAAACCGATCGCGATGGTGCGCGGCAACCAGAGGACAGGCCGTCTCTGTGACGCCCCACAGGCGCTTCCGGCTGGCCGCCACCCCGCGGTAGACCACGTCGAGCACAATGGTCGGACACCACGACCCCACCCGCCCCAGGACGGCCCAGAATCCGCCCAAGCCGCGCGCCAGGTGAATGACTGCTCGCGAGCGACTCAGAAGCCTGCCATCGGGTGTCAGCACGTGAACACTGTCCGGCACACCTGCGGACGTCCGGGGCCTGACCCGGCGGCCGAATGTCTCGCCAAAGAGCGGAGCAAAGAGGGGCCGCGCGGACGTGGGCCGCTCGTGGCGCAGGATGAACCGCACTGCCGCGTGGCACAAGCCGCACGTGCCGTCGAAAAAAACAATGTCCACCGCACTGCCGGGCGGATCCGGCGATATCGCGTCCGAAGTGGAATCTGGTTGGGACACAATTCGACTCCGGTCAGGGCACGCCGCCACGCAACTGCATCGTTCGATCCTTCAGATAGTGCCGCAGTTCCGGCTTCATTCGGTTGGGCGCCGACACCAGCGTTCGGCGCTCATCGAGATCCAGCGCCGTCTCGTAGGCTGCGGCCGCTTGCAACCCCGCCACCGGGTCGGACTGCGCCTTTAATTCATACAGTTGCCCCAACGCAACGCGCCGCTGCGGCGCGGCCGGACTGTCGGCAACCGCCGCCTCCATGTGCTCAATCGCGGCGTCCAAGTCGGCCATCCGGCCGCCCAGTTGAAAGCGGCGGGTCATCACCAGACTCGCGCGCTGATCGACCGCGCCGTTGTGCGGATCGCGCCGCCGCCATTCCGCCAGCAATGTCATCACCCTGTCGCAATGCTCGACGGTCTCAATTCGCCCGGTCAGTTCCAGCGAGAGTTCGTCGATCGCCGTTGCGTCAAGCGGGGTCGCCTCTATTGCGAGAGAATAGGACGCATGCGCCTGTGAGGTCGTGTAGTCCTGCCAACGCTCGCTACGCGGCGCGGTACGGGCGTCGTCCAGGCGTGCACCCAAACGCAAGGCCGGCCGTCCAAACTGCATCAAGATGACCAGCGCCGCCGAAACTCCCAAGCCGAGGATTCCATAGCGTTTTCGCCGATCGGACGCATCCTCGTTCGAGTAAATCGCGGCCGCCGCCGTTTCGGCTGCCAAGGTGAGGGGCTCCTTTGCGGATGTCGCCTGCGCAACGGCCGCCATCGCCATGAACACCGTCGCCGGCCCCGCCCAGAACAACTCCAGGTCAATCGCGGCGTGAATGAGGAATGCGACCATTCCAGCAATCAACGCCCATGCGTCCGCCGAACCGGGAATGGAGGAAAATTGACGCTCATCCCTGCTCTCAATGGAGACCAATAGAAAAAACGCCAGCCAGCACGCCGCGCCGATCAAGACGGTCTGCTCCCACATTCCGGGTGCAGCGCCCCATGCGATCACGGTCCACACGACTCCCGTCGCCATCGTCAAGATCAACGCCCATGCACCGATGCCGCGGTATCGAATGGGGTCGCCGTCGAGCGTTTGCGACTTCAGGGACGTCTGCGACGCAGTCGCACCATTACATGACCCATCCGTCGCCCAGCGTCGCGCGGTCGACACTGTCCAACCCAGCCACGCAACCAGCACGGCGACAAGCCCCAACGCGCCCCATTCGGTCAGTGCTCGCACGATCCAACTGTGCGGATCCTGCACGTCTTCAGGGCAGATCACCGGCTTGTAGCGAGTGAAGAACCGCCCGAAGTTATTCGCACCGACACCCCACGCTCCTTCGCCGCGCAGCATGTCAATCGCGCCCTGCCAGTACAACCAGCGAAAGAGGATCGAGCGGCCGAGCGCCTCGGGGTTGCGCCACAACAGGGCCACGACGCCGACGCTCAGCGATGCCATGCCAATCCAGATGGCCGTCGCCACGCGCATCGGCGTGAAGCGCAGCGACCATGCCGGCTGCGAGCGCACGACCCGTCCGATGCCCCAAAGCAGGATGGCCCCCACCGCCGCCGCCGCTCCGCCCTTGCTCTGCGTGAAAATCAACGCCACGAACGCGGAGATTGCAATGACTGCCGGTGCGATCGCGGCCACGCTCCATCCTCGCTCGCTGATGGTCGGAGCGCGTCTCAGCCGCACGGCGGTCACCCCGACGCCCGCCATGACCGTCAGAATCAGGTACCCGGCCAGGACGTTGGCATGCGAAAAGTACGCAGTGACCGCCCCGCTCTTGAGACGTTGCTCGAAGTCGTACAGCCGGCCGGGGTCCTCCTGTCCGTAGACCATCGCGGCGCGATACTGCTCCTCGAACAATCGCACGGTTGCCGGCAATTCAACCCATTTCTGAATGCCGCACTTCACCACCACCGCCGCACCCGACGCCAGGATGACCGAGAGCGCCAGCCGCTGCTGCCACGGACGGCCCAGGACCTGTCTGAGCGTGGCGGCATACAGCAGCAGCGCGAGAAAATCGAGCGAGCCAATGATCGCGAGGTGTCTCTGCCCGGCCCGAAGCGTCGAGATGATTGCCGCAATCGCCAGCAGCGCGCCGCCTGCGAGCAGACCGGCTGATTGCCAGCCGACGCCCCGAATGCGTTGTGCGATGGCGACAAGCGTCGCGCAGAGGATCATGGCGGCGATGAAGAAAAAAGTGTGTCCGGGCATCGCCGTGGTCTGCGGCGCGATATTGCGAAACCACGCGGCGGTGGCGAAGTCGTACGACTCCGAGACAAATGTACGAATCGGGATCAGTGCGAGCAGACCGGCAAGGGCGGCGAAATCCAGCGCATCGGCCGGCGCGTGGGGCTTCAGGCCCCGTCGTTCGGCATCCGCCTCGCGCTTACCGGCTGTCGTTCGTGCCATGTCCACCCGACCATTCGAGAAGCGCCACGAGGCACACCACCAGCGCGGTCTGCATCACGATTCCGGCGGCGAGCAGCCAGTCGGCCCTGGACAGCGCCACCGCCGGCAGAGCGCAGACAAGCGTCGCCAGCCAGATCACCAGCACCGCCTGCGGGACCGTCATGCCGCGACGCACCAGCCGGTGCGAAAAGTGCCGCCGATCGCCCTTCCAGATCGGCTGCCGGCTG
>Ga0268299_1000293_pt1 | contig 175916 bp, 151 predicted proteins | sample NOBtaG_FD_193484 | JGI IMG/M metagenome (GOLD analysis project Ga0268299, IMG submission 193484) | Activated sludge microbial communities from bioreactor in Nijmegen, Gelderland, Netherland - NOB reactor | ecosystem: Engineered > Bioreactor > Aerobic > Activated sludge | place: Netherlands... | reverse complement strand
AGGCGGTGGAAATGATCGAGCCGCCGCCGTTCTCGCGCATCTGCGCCACGACGTGCTTGATGCCGAGGAAGACACCGCGCACGAGGACCGCGAAGGTCCGGTCCCAATCCTCGACCAGCGTGTCGTGGATACGCCCGATCGCGCCACCCACCCCGGCGTTGTTGAAGAGGACGTCGACCCGCCCGTATTCGCCACGCGCTGCGGCGATCATCGCTTGCACATCCTCCTCCTTGGTCACGTCTGCGCGAACGAAGGTGGCTCGTCCACCGTCGCGGCACTGCCGCACCACCTCCTTCCCTCCGACCTCGTTGAGGTCGGCGACGACGACGGTCGCCCCCTCGGCCGCGAAGAGACGCGCGGTCGCAGCGCCGATACCGCTTCCCGCCCCGGTGATGACCGCGACCTTTCCTTCCAACCTGTTCATCTCGCCTCCAAACGCCTTGTGTCGGATCCTCGAACCCCTCCGTCGAGCCCCATCCGCAGACCGCAAGAACGTCAACACACGGTCCGCGTCTACCGGTCAGGCCGCGAACACCACGACGGATCGGGCACCCTCGCCTCGCCCCATGGCGTCGAGCGCCTGGTTCACGTCGTCCAGGCGGATCCGGCTCGTGATCATCGAATCGAGATCGAGCTCCCCCTTGCGGTACAGGTCGACGAAGCGGGGGATGTCCCGGCGCGGGACGGCCGAGCCGTAAGTAGAGCCCATGATCGCCTTCTGCTGAAGAAAGCCGCCGACGCGAAGCTTGACCTCATCGCTCACCTTCGGAACACCGACGACGACGGCGAGGCCCGTGGCGCGCGTCATCGCCCAAGCTTGCTCGATGGTCTGCGTCCGCCCGAGGGCCTCGAAGGCGTAGTGCACCCCGCCGCTACAGATCTCGCGCACCGCCTTGACGGGATCGCCTTCAGTCGGATCGAGCGCATGGGTCGCGCCCACCGAGAGCGCCAGCTTCCGCTTCTCCCCGATCGGATCGATGGCGATGATCGTCTTTGCCCCCGCGATCCGGGCACCCTGAATGATCGACAGCCCGACGCCGCCGCACCCGATCACGGCGACGGTCGTTCCCGTCGCAACACGCGCGGTGTTCAGCGCCGCGCCCATCCCCGTGGTCACGCCGCAGCCGATGAGGCACACCTTCTCGAGCGGTACGTCGCCGTCGACCTTGACCAGGGAGCCCTCGGGGATCACGGCGTACTCCGCGAACGATGCGATTGCGCAGAGCTGGTGCGTCGGCTTCCCGGCGGCACGCAGCCGAGTCGTCCCATCGAGCATCGTCGAGAAGCCCATCGTCGCAACGGTCTGGTGACAGAGGAAGGGTTTTTCCTCCCGGCACATGGGGCACGCCCCACACGCCGGTGTCAGCGATGCGATGACGTGGTCTCCCGGCTCGAAGTCGTGTACGCTCGGCCCGATCTCCTCCACGATCCCCGCCGCCTCGTGCCCGAGAACGACCGGAAGCGGCGAGCGGAGAACGCCGTGCGCGACGGAGTAGTCGCTGTGGCAGATCCCGCTGGCGACGACCCGAACGAGGACCTCGCGCTCCTTCGGCGAATCGATCTCGACCTCCTCGATCGAGAGCGGCTTGCCGACTTCGTGCAGGACTGCGGCGCGCATGGTTCTCATGACAGCTCCAGACTCACGTTCTTGACCTGTGTGTATTCCTCGAGCGCATCTCGTCCTGCTTCGCGTCCAACCCCGCTCTGCTTGTAGCCGCCGAACGGCGCGGTGTGGGGCATCGTGCCATAGCCGTTCAGCCACACCTGCCCGGCACGGAGCGCTCGCGCCATTCGGTGCGCCCGCGACACGTCACGGGTCCACACCGCGGCGGCGAGTCCGTACTCCGTATCGTTCGCGCGCTCGATGACTTCCTCCTCGTCATGGAAGCGAAATACCGACAGCACCGGTGCAAAGAGCTCGTCGCGCGCGACCGGCATGTCGGGCCCAACGTCCGCCAGCACGGTCGGCTCGAAGAAGAAGCCGCCGCGCGGCACGTCTCGCGGGCGGCTTCCCCCCGATACGAGCCGAGCCCCCTGCCCCACGGCACCAGCGACGTAGAACTCGGCACGCTCGACTGCGGCCGGCGAGATCAACGGGCCGAGCATCGTCGTCGACTCCATGGGATCGCCCACGCGTAGCTGGCGCGATGTCTCGGCGACGCGCTCGAGAAGCTGATCGTGAATGCTCTCCTGAACGAACAGACGGCTTCCTGCAATGCAGGCTTGGCCACTCATCGCGAAGCAGCCCAACGTCGCTCCCATCGCAGCCCGGCCAACGTCGGCATCCGCAAAGACGATGTTCGGCGACTTGCCGCCGAGCTCAAGGTGAAGCTTCTTCAACGTGCGCGCAGCACCCTCCATGATCCGCCGGCCAGTGGCGGTCCCGCCGGTGAAGCTAAGCTTGTCCACGGCGGCGTGCTCGACGAGGCGCTTGCCGACCTCCGGGCCACCCGTGACGACATTCACCACCCCCTCTGGAACACCAGCCTCCACGCACAGCTCGGCGAAGCGGAGCGCAACGAGGGATCCCTGCTCGGAGGGCTTTAAGACCAGCGTGTTGCCGGTGGCGAGCGCGGGGCCAGTCTTCGCGCCGAGGAAGAGACAGGGGGCGTTCCAGGCGAAGATCGCAGCGACCACGCCGAGCGGCTCGCGCAGCGTGTAGTCGAACGTGGTCCCGGACGGGACCGGGACGACCTCGCCGTAGATCTTGTCGACCCACGAGGCGTAGTACTCGAGGTTGCGCACCATCGCCCGCGCATCGAAGCGCTTCTCGGCTGCGTGCACCCCTCCCATCTCGAGCGTGGCCGCGGTCGCAAGCTCCTCAGCATGCTTCGCCGCAAGCTCTGCGAGCGTGACCAGGACCTTCCGCCGCTTCGCGATGTTGACCGCCCAGTCGGTTCGGTCGAACGCGTGTCGGGCGGCGGCGATCGCAGCGTCGACGTCCTCGAGCGCGGCGGCGGGAATTGCGGCCAACGCCAGGCCCGTGGTCGGGTCGATCGACTCGAGGGTTGCACCGCCGCGTGGCGCGCACAGCTCGCCACCGATCAGGAGCCGATTCCATCTGTCGATGCCGAGCTCGCGTGCGATCAGTGAGTGGTCCATAGTTCCATCCTCATTCGACCGGGGTCTACCGTCCGCTCAAGCGGTCGGCCGTGCCGGACGCAGCCGAAACCGGATCGGCATGTGCTTGATGCCACCGACGATGCTGGAGCGCAGCCGCTCGATCGGGCCGGCCAGCTCCACGTGCTCGAAGCGCTCGATCATGTGCCGGAAGATCACCTGCAGCTCGAGCCGTGCGACGTGCGCGCCGAGGCACACGTGCTCCCCGAACCCGAACGCGATGTGACGATTTGGCTTGCGGTTCGCTAGGAAGCGATCGGGCTCGTCGAAGACGGTCGCGTCCCGGTTCGCCGAAGGATAGAAGAGACAGAGCGACTGCCCCGCGCGAATCCGCTGCCCGTGCAGCTCGACGTCCGCGACCGGGGTACGACAGAAGTGAATGACCGGCGACGTCCAGCGGAGGATCTCTTCGACGAGGGAGTCCAGCAGCGAGGGATCGTTCCGCACCAGCTCCAGTTGGTCCGGATTCTCGATCAGAGCGAGCAGCCCGCCGCTCGTTGCGTTCCGTGTGGTCTCGTTCCCTGCCACGACCAGCAAGAAGTAGTATGACATCAGCTCGAACACGGGCAGCGGCTTGCCGTCGATGCCTGCGTGCGTGAGCACGCTCACGAGGTCGTCCCGCGGATGCTTACGCCGGTCCTCGGTCATCGCGCTGAAGTAGTGGAAGAGCGCGACACGCGCCTCGTGCATGGTTTCGAGCGGAGTCTTGCCCTCCTCGCGGTACTCTGGATCGCCCGCGCCGATCGTGCGGTTGGTCCAGCGAAAGAGCAGCTCCCAGTCGCTGCGCGGGACGCCGAGCATCTCGGCGATGACCCAGATGGGAAGCCGCGCAGAGATCTCTTGGACGAAATCGATCTCCGACTCCTCACCATCGGACGCAGAATCGTCGAGGATCGCATTCGCGATCGCGTCGACGTTCTCCCGGATCCGCTGCATCGCCCTCGGTGTGAACCGGCGGTTGGTGAGCACGCGATACTCGTGATGGTCGGGCGGGTCCATGTTGAGCAGTGTCCGCACCGGGAACTGCTCGTCGGTGACACCCTCGGGGCTGACGACCAGTCGCGGCGCGTTCAGGAACAGCTCGGGCTGACGCGAAATCGAGACGATGTCCTCGTACCGCGTGACGGCCCAGAACGGCTTGCCGCGTAGGCGGTCGAACCAATGGATGGGAGCATCCCGCCGGAGTCGCTTCCACGCCTCGAACGGGTAGCCGTGCCGGGCGTAATAGACCGGTGAAATGAGCTCGATCTCGTCGAGAGGAACTTCATCTACCACGCACGAACCTCCGTCCTCGAAACCGGGCACAGCATAGCGCGTTGTTTTCCGATCGTAAATCGTTATTGAGGATCGGAATGGTCAGAATTGAGATTCTCGCCCGCCACGCGGGCAAGGAGGCCTGATGCTCAACCTCGAAGGGCGGACTGCCGTGGTCACCGGCGGCGGCAGCGGCATCGGACGCGGCATCGTTCTCGCCGCGGCAGGCGCGCGGATGACGGTCGTTGTGGCCGACGTCGAGACGGCGCGTGCGGAGGAGGTCGCGCACGAAGCACGCGGCCTCGGGGCGACCGCCATCGGCATGCACGTGGACGTGACCGACCGCGCGTCGATGTGCGAGCTCGCCGAGCGCGTGGCCGCGGAAGCAGGCGCCGTTCATCTGCTGTGCAACAATGCCGGCGTGTTCACCATGGGCGCGCTGGATGCCGTACGAGACGAAGCCTGGGACTGGCTGCTGTCCGTGAATCTGAAAGGCGTCGTGAACGGCTTGCAGGCGTTCGTTCCACGGATGCGCTTGCAGAGCGGCGAGAAACACATCGTCAACACCGCATCGCTGGCGGGCCACATCGCGGTTCCGGGGTTGGGCATCTACAACACCAGCAAGTTCGCCGTGGTAGGCCTCTCCGAGACGCTCCGCGCCGATCTCGCGCCGCACGGATTCGGCGTCTCGGTGCTGTGTCCGGGCCTCGTCGCGACCAACATCGTCGACTCCACGAGGAACCGGCCCGCCAGCCTCGGCGGACACGAGGCCCCCGCGGCCGAGTTCGCGACACGGCTCACCCGGGAAGGGATGGACCCGCTGCGGGTCGGCAAGCTGGTCCTGCGCGGCGTGCGCGAGGACGAGCTCTACATCTTCACGCACCCCGAAGCTCGAGCGTTCGTGGAGGGTCGCATGACGGCGATCCTCGAGGCATTCGATCGCTGGTCGAATCGCGTCGCGGAAGCGGCCCCGAACCGAGACTGACCGCCGCCACGCTGTCGTTCCCTCCGAGCGGGTCACAGCAGCGGGCGCACCTCACTCGCGAACCGCTCGAGCTGCGCACCGCGCTCTTCCGACGGCCCGACGAGGTCCAGGATCACGTGCCGGACGCCGGCGTCACGGAATGCTGCGATCCGGGCGGCGACGTCGGCGGGTGCGCCGAGCGCTGCATAGCGCCGCGCCGGGTCCCGGAAGTCCATCGCGTAGCGGCGGGACAGGTGGGCCGTGGCAACGTCGAGGGACGTCTCGAAGCTGCCGTCGATCCTGATGAACAGAAGGTGTCCCGTCCCGAAGCGGTCGATCCTGCGCCCACTCCGCGCACCTTCGCGAGCGATCGTCTCGAGACCATCGCGGTAGCGTTCGGGCGTGACCACGTAGGAGACCCATCCGTCCGCCATCCTACCCATTCTCTTCAGCGCCGCCGGAGAACGTCCGCCGCACCAGATTGCGGGTCCACCGGGCTGAAGCGCTGCAGGCAGCAGCTGCGTCTCGGGAAACCGGAAGAGCGGTCCGTCCGCCGCGGTCGGCTCGCCACGGACGAGACTGCGCACCAGGGGGATGGCCTCCGAGAGGCGCCGGCCCCGCTCACGGACCGGCACCTCGCACGCGACGTACTCTCCAGGAAACTCGCCGCCCACGCCCACGCCGAAGATCAGCCGGCCGCCGCAGAGACGATCGAGGGTCGCCACTTGCTTCGCGACGAGCACCGGGTGCCGAAGCGGCAGGAGATATACTGCCGTTCCCAGCGTGAGCCGCTCCGAGAAGGCGGCCAGCTGCGCAAGCTGGAGAAGCGGGTCGAGGATCGGCACCGGGAACGCGACATGATCGCCAACCCAGAGCGAGTCGAGCTCGAGTCGCTCCGCCTCCTCGACGATCGCCCGCGCCATGGCCACACTGTCGGCCTGGGTGATGACACCGAAGCAGAGATGAGACTGGAGCGGCAGCTCGTCTGGTGTCACCTCCGTTCCCCCATCATCTCCATCGCAGCCTCCTGGCCCAGAGCAACATTCCGATCAAGCCGGCGGACGCGCGAGTGGTGCCTGTCGAGCTTGCATGCCGCCACTTCTTTCCGATAGACTTTGCACGTTTCGTATTCGAAACCAACAACGAGTCACTCAGAAACGAATTCCATGACCATCGACGCGCGCACCCTCAAGAAGGACTGGGCCGGCTTCGTCTTCGATGTCGCGAAGTTCGAGGTGCGCGAGGATGTCGTGCTAAGCTTCGCGCAGGCCTGCGGAGAAACGGATCCCCGCTTCACCGACCCTTCGCACGGGGACTTCCAGGCTCCCACGACGTTCCCTTCGTCGTTCGTCGGCGCTCGCATGCTCCCGCGAGACTTTCCGCGCTTTGGCAAGGCCGTGTTCGATGCGGGAAAATGCGTGCTGGCGCACCGCCCGATCCGCGTCGGAGACACCCTGGTCGGCACGAGCACGCTGCACGACATCTACGAAAAAACGGGCCGCTCGGGCACGATGATCTTTCTCGTGCATCGGATGGAGTTCAAGAACCAAGGCGACGTGGTGGTCTCTGTCGTCGACTGGCGCATGGTCGTGCGGATCTGACGGGAGCGTGGATGCGACGCTTCGAGGACATCGAGCTCGGGGAGGAGATCGAGCCCCACCATCCAGATGTCGGGATGGAGAACGTTCGGCGCTTCACCCGCGCCGCCGGCATGGACTTCGGGCGGTTCACCGATCACGAGGCGGCTCGCAAAGAGGGACTCCCCGGCGCGATCGTCCCCGGCATCATGAGCCAGGGAATCCTCGCGGCGACGGTTCATCGCTGGGCGCCGGGGAGCCACATCGAGAGGATCGACACGATCTTTCGCGGTCTCGCTCTCGTCGACGCCAAGGCCACGTGCCGGGCAACGGTCACAGACATCGACGAGGCCCAGCGGCGTGTGGAGATCGATCTCACGATCACCAGTGACGATGACGAAACACTCGTCCTCGGCACCGCGACCGTACGGTTCGACTAGGGGTCGTCGACCCGATCCGGCTCCAGCACCGGTCGCGAACTCGGCAACCCCGGGGAGTCGATTCGGCGAACCGGATGAATGAAAGGCAGCGCCATGACGATCACGATCAGCGATTCGCGCCAGTCGGCGCCCGCAGACCTGGGGTTCGACCCGGACGCGCTGCGTGCGAAGTACCGTGAAGAGCGCGACAAGCGTATCCGCTCCGATGGCAACGACCAGTACGTCCAAGTCAACGGCGATTTCGCACGTTTCGTCGAGGACCCCTACGTCGAGCCCGGGTTCACGCGAGAGCCACTGAACGACGAGGTCGAGGTGGTCGTGATCGGGGGCGGCTTCGGCGGCCTCCTCGCCGGCGCGCGCCTGCGCGAGGCAGGAGTCCAGGACATCCGGATGATCGAGAAGGGCGGCGACTTCGGCGGCACCTGGTACTGGAACCGCTACCCCGGCGCGATGTGCGACGTCGAATCCTACATCTATCTGCCGCTCGTCGAAGAGCTCGAGTACGTACCCACGGAAAAGTACGCACGCGCGCCGGAAATCCTGGCCCACAGCCAGGCGATCGCGAGGAAGTACGGCCTCTACGCGAACGCCTGCTTGCAGACCGAAGTGACGGAGATGCGGTGGGACGAGGACGCTGCCCGGTGGCTCATCTCGACGAACCGCGGCGACCAGATGAAGGCACGCTTCGTGTGCATGCCGAACGGACCTCTGCACCGACCAAAGCTGCCCGGGATTCCAGGGATCGAGACGTTCAAGGGCCACGCATTCCACACCAGCCGCTGGGACTACGCGTACACGGGCGGCGGACCCGACGGCGAGCTGACAGGTCTTCACGGCAAGCGCGTGGGAATCATCGGTACCGGGGCGACGGCCGTGCAGTGCGTTCCCCACCTCGCCGAGACCGCCGAGCATCTCTACGTCTTTCAGCGCACTCCGTCGTCCGTCGACGTGCGCGGCAACCGCCCCACGGACCCGGAGTGGGCGAAGAGCTTGACGCCCGGCTGGCATCAGCAGCGGATGGAAAACTTCAACATCCTCGTCTCGGGCGGTTTCCAGTCAGAAGACCTGGTGAACGACGGCTGGACCGACATCATCCGCAAGCTGCTGGTCATGGTTCGGGAGAGCGACGCCCCGGATCTGTCCCAGGACGGACTGACCAGAACGATGGAGCTCGCCGACTTCCAGAAGATGGAGCAGATCCGAGCCCGCGTGGACTCCATCGTGCGGGACAAAGCCACCGCCGAGGCCCTCAAGCCCTACTATCGCCAGTTCTGCAAGCGTCCCTGCTTCCACGACGATTACCTCGCGACGTTCAACCGTGCCAACGTGACTCTCGTCGATACCCAGGGCAGAGGCGTGGAGCGGCTGACAGCGAACGGAGTCGTGGTCGCCGGGAACGAGTACGCGGTGGATTGCCTGATCTACGCCACCGGCTTCGAGGTCGGGACGGACTACACGCGCAGGTCAGGCTACGATCTCGTCGGGCGGGAGGGCATCGCCCTGACCGAGAAATGGGCGGATGGGGTGTCCACGTTCCACGGAATGCACAGCCGCGGCTTTCCGAACTGCTTCATCATGAGCAACGCGCAGAGCGGCTTCACCGCGAACTATCCGCACATGCTCAACGAGCAGAGCAAGCACGTCGCCTACATCATCCGACATTGCGTCGAGAACGGCGTTCGGACGGTCGAGGCCTCGCAAGCGGCCGAGGCGGACTGGGTCAGCACCATCATCCGGCTGGCGCGGCGCGCTGAGCGATTCTTCGAAGAGTGCACGCCCGGGTACTACAACAACGAAGGCAAGCCCGGGGAGAGAAGGGGCCAGAACGGGTTCTACGGTGGTGGGCCGGTTGAGTTCTTCAAGATCCTGAGCGACTGGCGTGCGGCGGGCGGGCTCGAGGGGTTGGAGCTCGCCTAGCTTGCGCCGCGTCGTGCGACACGTTGTTTCCGATCGGAAACAGACGCCCATCCTACCCGGGTGAGCGGACAGCAGCCGGCGTGATTCCGCAGGCGCCGCAGGAGAACCTCATGAGCCGATCAGATCCCGAGCGAACGCCCGTGCTGGTAGGCCTGGGGCAGTCGATCGAGCGACGGGAGCTCGTGACGGTCGTCGATTTGACCGAGCGGGCGGCGCGCGCCGCGTTCGCGGACGCGCCAGGACTGTCGAGCCGAATCGATCGGGTGACCACGGTCGCCGCGATCTTCTCGCCCTGCGGGAAGGCCCCCTCCACGGAGCTGGCGAGCCGGCTCCGGCTCTCCGGTGTCCGATGCGAAACCACCACCGCGGGTGGGAACACCCCTCAGTGGGTCGTCACTCGGGCGGCCGCCGAGATCGCAGCCGGCCTGCTGCGCGCGACGCTCGTCGTCGGCGCCGAGGCGACGCGCTCGATGCGCGCCGCGAACCCAGACGCGGATTTCCTTGCGGCCTCCCGTGCCGGCGGAAGCGAGGCGATCGAGCCCGAGCCCGTCGTCGGTCCCTCGATGCACGGCGTGCTCACCGGTGCGGAGGTGGCGGCCGGCCTGATGCGTCCGGCCGACGTGTACCCGGTCTTCGACAGCGCGCTCGCAGCGGCGGCGAGCCGGAGCCCCGCGGAGCACCGCAAGTACCTCGGGCTCCTGCTGGCTCCCTTCACTCGGGTTGCGGCTGGGAATCCGTACGCATGGTTCCGAGACGCGCTTGTTCCCGCCGACATCTCGGAGCCCTCCGAGTCGAACCGGCTCACGGCGGAGCCGTACACCAAGCGGATGAACTCGTTTCCGAACGTCGACCAGGGCTCGGCGCTGCTGCTCACCTCGCTCCAGCTCGCCCGCGAGGCCGGGCTCACCGGCCAGTGCGTCTTTCCGTGGGCCGGCGCCACCAACACCGACGTGGCGCCGGCGGCGCGCCGCGAGCTCGGCGACTCGCCCGCCATCCGCGCCGCCGCCAGTGCCCTGTTCTCTGCGCTCAGCCTCGGGATCGACGACGTCGACCGGATCGACCTCTACTCTTGCTTCCCGTCAGCGGTCGAGATCGGCGCGAAGGCCATCGGCCTGGCTACCGACGATGCGCGGGGCCTCACGGTCACCGGCGGGATGCCCTTCTTCGGCGGGCCGGGAAACAACTACTCGAGCCACGCGATCGTCTCGCTCGCAATGCACCTGCGCGAGTCGCGCGGTCTGGGCTACGTGGCCGCGAACGGGGGCTTCCTGTCGAAGCACTCGCTCGGAATCTACGGCAGCGAGCCGCCACCTGGTGGATTCCGCAGCCTCGACACCGCGCGGGAGCAAGCGGAGATCGATGCACGGGCGCTTCCAGTGACCACCGAGGCATGGGGGGACGCGACCGTCGTCGGTGGGACGGTCGTCTACGGGCGCGACGGCTCCGTCGCAGCAGCACCGGTCATCGCCACCCTCGACGATGGACGGCGCGTGGTCGCAATGGCCGAGCCGGCCTTACTCTCGGGCCTGTCCGGGCGGAGCCTCGTCGGGAGCCGCGTCTCCGTTGCCGGCTCCCCACCGGTCTACGAACTCTAGCGCCCGCGGCGCGAATGGACGAGGAGCGAGCGATGGATTTCGGTGTGCAAATGATCTTCCAGAGCTACGCCTACGACGGTTCGGTCACCGACGCCCAGGTCTATGACGAAGAGATTCGCCTGGGACTCCTCGCCGAACGGCTCGGGTTCGACAAGCTTTGGCCCGTCGAGCACCACTTCGAGGACTACGCGTTCTGTCCCGACAACACCCAGTTCCTGAGCTACATGGCCGGGCGCACGAGCCGCATCGCGCTCGCGACGGGGGCGGTGATCCTGCCATGGAACGACCCGCTGCGGGTCGCCGAGAGGATCAGCCTGCTCGACCTCCTCGCCGGCGGCAGGGCCGTGCTCGGGATGGGTCGGGGCCTGGCACGCCGGGAGTACGCGCCCTTTCGGATCGACATGGACAGCTCCCGGGAGCGTTTCGACGAGGCCGCCGCAATGATCCTCGCCGCACTCGAGACCGGCTTCATCGAGGGCAGCGGGCCCTACTACGAGCAGCCCCGCACGCCCATCCGCCCGCGACCGGGGAGGAGCTTCAAGGGGCGCACCTACGCGGTAGCCATGTCGCCGGACTCGGTGCTCTCGGCGGCGCGGCTCGGGGTCCGCCCCGTGATGTTCAGCCAGCGGCCCTGGGAGAATGCGAAGCTTTCCGTTGAGACGTATCGCGCGGAGTACGCTCGGCACCATGCTGGTAAGCCGCCGCCAGTCGTCGCCTGCGACTTCGTCTACTGCGACGAGGATCCAGTGCGCGCAGAGGAGAAGGCGCACGAGCACATCACCGGCTACCTCACGAGCGTCATGGGCCACTACGAGCTCGCCGGGGATCACTTCAAGGACACCAAGGGCTACGAGTCCTACGGAGCAGCGGTGGACTTGCTGCGCGAGCTCGGCCTCGACGTGATGCGGGACGCCTACCTGAGCGTCCAGATCTGGGGAACTCCGCAAACCTGCATCGACAAGATCGAGCACCGCCGCAGCCTCCTCGGCGACTTCGATCTGACCTGCTGCTTCCGCTACGCGGGTCTCCCCTACGAGGACGCAGAACGGAGCATGCGCACCTTCGCCGAGAAGGTGATGACGCCGCTGCGCCAGCGGGTTGTGGCGTAGCTCCCCCGTCACGGTGACAACACGGACCGAGCCGATCGCGGATCGCGGTTGCTCGAGAGGCCTGCGATGAAGCTCATGGACATCCTGCGTGGCCTGCCGCGCTCGAACGGGGATTGGCAGTTCGAGCTCGGCCAGGAGCTGCACGGTGCCTTCGGTGGCGCGAACGGCGGCGTGCTCGCGGCGACCTGCGTCGCCGTCGCCCGAACGCTCGCTCCGGGTCGTGTTCCCACCGGGCTCGACGCGCACTTCCTGCGCGGGCTGACGGCCGGGACCGCGCGCGTCGTCCCGAGCCTGATTCATGCCGGCCGTACGCTCTCGTGCGTGACCGTCGACCTCTTCGACGAGCGAGACAAGCTGTGTACGCGCTCGACCGTCACCCTGGTGCAGCGGGACGCCCTGCACGAGGTCGATTCCATCGGCGACACGGGACCGCCGGCCGGGCACGTCCCCTATGCACAGGGAAGGGCATGGGCAAGGCCGACAGGTCCGGTGTGCGTGTTCCGGCCCATGTCGATCACCGATTCCGGCGCAAGCCGATCACTGATTCCGGGTAACGCCCGGCATCATGGGTGACAGTCTGCCCGATCGACACCGGTGACAACTGTCCGATCCACATGGGTGACACGCTGAAGGCAGACCGTTTCGATCGTTCCGGGAGGAACGATCGATGGTTTGGAAGGAGCGATCACGAGTGGACGAGCGAGTTGTACTGGTCGGTGAGTACATGAAGGGCGAAGAGCCGATGAGCGAGCTGGCTCGCCAGTTCGGCGTGAGCCGGAAGACGGCCTACAAGTGGGTCGCGCGCTACAACGAGGAGGGTCCGAGCGGTCTCGCCGATCGCTCGCGAGCACCAGTCACGCACCCTAGCAGAGTCGACTCGACTGTCGTCGAGGCGTTGCTGCAGGCCCGGCGTTCGCACCGCCACTGGGGACCGCGCAAACTTCTCGTCTGGCTCGCGACCAAGCAGCCACGGCTTGAATTGCCCGTGGCCAGCACGGTGAGTGCGCTCTTCGCGAAGTACGGCCTCTCCCGAGCCCGTCAGGCACGGCGACGAACGCCTCCGTACACGGATCCATTTGCGGAGGCGGACGAACCCAATCGCATCTGGTGTGCCGACTTCAAGGGCGACTTCAAGACAGGCGACACCAGGCGCTGCTATCCGCTCACGGTGACGGACGCCTTCAGCCGCACGCTGCTTCGTTGCACGGCGCTCCGATCGACCAAGACGATTCGGGTCCGACCAGTCTTCGAGGACGTCTTTCGTGAATGCGGTCTGCCCGAGCGCATCCGCACGGACAACGGCACGCCGTTCGCGAGTCGAGGAGCGGGAGGTCTATCTCAGCTCTCGATCTGGTGGGTAAAGCTCGGGATCCAGCACGAGCGAATCCAGCCGGGCCATCCCGAGCAGAATGGTCGTCACGAGCGGATGCATCGAACGCTCAAGCAAGAGACCGTACGTCCGGCAGCTGGCACGCTTCGCCGCCAGCAGGTCCGATTCGACGCGTTTCGCCGGGAGTACAATGACGAGCGGCCACACGAAGCTCTCGAAAATGCGACGCCGTCATCCCGCTACCGCCCATCTTCGCGACCTTACCCGCGTCGACTGCCGGATGTGCATTACCCAGACCACTTCGAGATGCGAAAGGTCGCGGCCAGCGGTCGGATCCGTTGGAAGAGCACGATGGTGACGATCGGGCATGCGCTTGAAGGGGAATGGGTCGGCATCGAGCACGCCGACCGAATGCACCACGTCTTCTTCGCGGACGTCCGGCTTGGGTTCCTCGACGACGAACGCTCCGAACTCGGGCTGATCCGTCCTCCGGTCACCTGCTGGGCTCGGGTGAAGTGAGAGAACACTGCAATGCGATCGACGCGCTACGGAGTAAGCAATGAATTAAGGAAGACGGAAGAAACCAGATCCGAATCAGGGAAAGCTGTCACCCATGTGGACCGGACAGCTGTCACCCATGTCCTCGGACAAACTGTCACCCATGTACCCGCTTGCACATCCGGTCGATGCCGATCAACGATCGTTTGCTTGAGGAGAACGGTCCGATCGCGTCGGCGCGTTGACGGCGCTGGGTAGCGGATGCCCCATCGCACCGAGGAGGTGGCGATGGCGGCGGAGAAGCTACCCTTGCGGAAAACCAGAGAGATCCTGCGGCTGAAGCTGCAGGCCGGACTGAGCCAGCGAGCGATCGCGCGCAGCGTGAAGGTCTCGCAGAGCACGGTGAACGACTACGTCGGCCGGGCGATCGTGGCGAAGCTGACGTGGCCGCTGCCGCCCGAGCTCGACGACGAGGCGCTCGACCGGCTGCTGTTTCCGGCCGAGCACCACCCGAAGGCGCACCGGCCGGAGCCGGACTGGGCCCAGGTGAACCGCGAGCTCAAGCGCAAGCACGTGACGCGGATGCTGCTCTGGCAGGAGTACCGCGAGGGCGAGCCGGAGGGGCTGGAGTACAGCCAATTCTGCGACCGCTACCGGGAGTGGGCGAAGCGGCTGCCGGTAACGATGCGCCAGGAGCACCGTGCCGGTGAGAAGGTCTTCGTCGATTTCTCCGGCGACGGCATCGAGATCGTCGACCGGGAGACGGGCGAGGTGGTCGTCGCGAAGCTCTTCGTCGCCGTGCTCGGTGCGTCGAACTACACCTACGTGGAGGCGGTGCTGCGCGAGGATCTGCCGACGTGGATCGGCTGCCACGTGCGGGCGTTTGGCTACTTCGGCGGCGTGCCGGAGATCGTCGTCCCGGACAATCTCAAGAGCGGGGTGAAGCGGCCGGACTACTACGACCCTGACCTGAACCCGACCTACGCGGATCTCGCCGGGCACTACGGCACGTCCGTGCGTCGCTCGGCGTGATCCGGCTGCGCTCGCGCTACCCCGACGAGCGAATCGAGCGCGCGTGTGCGCGCGCCCTCGCGCACCGCGCCATCTCGTACCGCAGCGTGGAAGCGATCCTGCGCCACCATCTCGATCGCGTCGCCGACGATGCAACGCGGGAGCTCCCGCTGCTGCCGCGCCACGGCAACATCCGTGGTCCGGACTACTACCACTGAGCGCCACCGTGGAAGCCAGGCCCAGGTCCCCGCCGCCTCGATCCACGCCCCCGTCGCCAGCCCTCTCAAATTGACGGATCAAGCAGAAGGAGAACGAGCCGATGCTCTTGGAACAGACTTTCGACAAGCTCACGACGCTGCAGCTGCACGGCATGGTGGAGGCGCTGCAGCGCTTCACCGAGAAGGGGTCGGCGACCGACGTGTCGCCGACGGACCTCGTCGGCATCCTCGCCGACGCCGAGTCCGCGCACCGGGACAACAGGAAGCTCCAGCTCCGGCTGAAGAACGCGAAGCTCCGCCAGCAAGCCTGCATCGAGGACATCGACTACCGCCACCCGCGCGGCCTCTCGAAGCAGCTGATGCTCGACCTCGCCAGCTCGCGCTGGGCAGGCCAGCACCAGAACGTGATCCTCACCGGTAAGACAGGCGTCGGGAAGAGCTACCTCGCCTGCGCACTCGCTCAGAAGGCGTGCCGCGACGGTTACACCGTCGCCTACCGCCGCTTCTCACGCTTGCTCGACGAGCTCGCCCAAGCGCGCGCTGACGGGACGTACCTCACCGCGCTCCGCCGCTTCGCCAAGACCCAGGTGCTCGTGCTCGACGACTTCGGCCTCGACGTCCTCGGTGCTGTCGAGCGCAAGCTACTGCTCGACATCCTCGAAGATCGCTACGGCGTCTCGTCGACGATCGTCACGAGCCAGGTCGAGCCCGACCTCTGGCACGCCGTCATCGGCGAAGAGACCGCCGCCGACTCGATCTGCGACCGACTCGTCCACGACGCGCACCGCGTCAAGCTCTCGGGCGAGTCCATCAGGAAGACCAAGTCGTCCTTGAACGGTCAGCCGAAGTCAGCCAAGTAGGCCACACCCAGCGTCGCTTCGCTCCGACGTGATCGACATGCCGGAATTGGTGATCGGCTTCGACCGGAATCGGTGATCGACTCGGCCGGAATACGCACCGGTGCGCGTGCCGCTGATCGAGACGTTCGGGCCGCGGCTCGTCGGCCGGGACCACGCGGGGATTGCGACCGCGGTCCGGGTCTTGTGGGACGAGCCGGGGACCACTGCAGAGGCCGCATGCATCGCGGCCGACATCTCGGTCGGGCCTCCAGTCATGGAGGCACTCGGCGGTCGAGCCGTTCCGATGCCGAACCCCGATCTCTCACTTCGCTTCTGCGCCGATCCTGCTCTACCCGATGTCATCGTGGCCTCGGCGCGGCTCGAGCGCATCGACGCAGGCCTGGCCACGACGCGCATCGAGGTCCGCGTCGCAGGCGAGCTCACTGCGGTCGGCGTATCGACGACGACGCTTCTCGCTGGAGCCTGGCCGGACGCGATGCGCTCCGCGGGAAAGCACGCGAAGAGCGAATCGTAAAGGCGAATTGCGCCCGCTACTCGGGTTGCCAGGGCCGGCACGTCGCCTCGGCCCGGATCAGCTCTTCGCCCTTCTGATTGGTCGCGACGAGCTCGAGGTCGACGTGCCGCCGGCCCACCTCTTCATACACGCGTAAGGCGCGCCCCGAGCACGTGAGCCGGTCACCCGGCCAGATCCGCGAGCTGAAGCGGATCTTGTAACGACGGACCGATTGAGGACCGAACCAGTGCGCCACGATGCGGCTCAGCACTCCTGCGGTGAACATGCCCATGCCAAAGACGGTTGGTAGCCCCGCTTGCTCGGCAAACGTCTGGTCATGGTGAATCGGGTTGAAGTCGCCGCCCGCTCCTGCGTACTTGACGAAGTGGGTCCGCGTGACTTCGTCGATCGTGAAGCTACGCGTCTCCCCGACCTCGATGGATTCGAAGGCACCGCTCATCATTCGGTCACCACCCCGGCCGTCTGGATCAGCGTGTTGATGACGCGTACCACGACTGCTCCTGCGGCATCCCGGTACACCGTCTCGGTCTCGACGAATCTCATGGTGCCGCCACGACGCCCCTCCTTGGCGTAGGTGCGAACTTCGCCGGCTTCGGCATGCAGCACGTCGCCTGCGAAGAGCGGCCGCTCGAAGATGAGCTCCTGCCCGCCGTGGAGAAGAAAGCGCAGATCGAGCCCCTCGAGAGCGCTTCCGGGCCCCGCGCCTCCGCCTGCGAAGAACGCCGCAACAGCGGAGAAGGTGGGCGGTGCCACGACCGAGGGTAGCCCCGCATCCGTCGCCGCCACCACGTCGTGATAGAGGGGATGGTCGTCCAGGATGGCGTTCGCGAACTCGTGAATCTTGCCGCGTTCGATCGGGACGCCGGGTGGCTGAATGTGTGCCATGACCAATCTCCGCTGACACGCTAGCAGAGGAGCATGTCCTCATTGGGTGATTTCCGCAGTCCCGGTAAACCCGAAGCGCAGTTGGCCCTCAGGTGGTGTGCTTGCGGACGAAGGCGCCGATCTTCTCGATCGCCTGCCGGCCCTCGGGCAGCATCGGAGCGAATAGCTGCCAGACGTGGATCATTTCATCCCAGACATCGAGGGTCACCTGCACACCGGCGGCCTCGGCGCGCCGCGCGAGTCTAAGCGCATCGTCGAGGAGCGTCTCCGCCTCGCCGACCTGGATCAGGAGTGGCGGGAGACCCGTGGGATCCGCGTGCAGCGGCGCTGCGAGTGCATGCCTCGGGCTCAGCCCGTTGAGATAGAGGGCCGCCATGTGCAGCAATCCGTCCCGCTGGACCAGCGGGTCGGCGGCCGACTTGCTCGTCATCGACTCGCCGACGCCTTCGAGGTCGACCCAAGGCGAGAGACAGACGGCGGCCGCGGGAAGCGGCGCGCCGGCATCACGAAGAGCCACCAGCGTGGCTACCGTCAGCCCGCCCCCGGCCGAGTCGCCGGCGACGACCGTACGAGCCGGGGCGGCTCCGTTCGCAACGAGCCAACGGTAGGCCGCGACCGCATCCTCCACGGCCGCCGGATGCGGGTGCTCGGGTGCCAGCCGGTAGTCGATCAGGAGAACCCTCGCCGCCGCCGCCCGGGAGATGCCCGCAGCCAGTTCACGGTGGGTCGCGATCGAGCCGATCACGTACCCGCCGCCGTGCAGGTAGAGGACGACGCGATCGCGCTTCGCCGCGGGCGCCGCGATCCATTCGGCGGGCACGCCACCGGCACTCACGCGCTCGATCTCGACGTCGGCGCCTACCGGAAAGAGCGCCGCGAGTCCCTCGAACCTCTGTCGTAGCTCGGCGAGGCTCGACTGCTCACCAGCGAGCCTCGAGCGCAGCATACCGACGATCGTCGCGAGCTCTGGGCTGGCCATCTCGTCTTCTCCTTTGCCGGAGCCGCCTGACGCGGCTCGATGAGTCATGTCAGCGTCCCGTGAACCTCGCCGGACGGTGCGCCCGGTGCGCAGCGAGCCCCTCGCGCCGGTCCTCGGTGCCGAACAGGAATGCCACCGTCTGGCGCTCTGCGGCGAGGCCTCCCGGCAGCTCGGCTTCGGTCGCGATCCGGGCGAGGACCTTCGCCGAGCGGATGGCGAGCGGCGGCAACGTCGCGATGCGCTGTGCCCGCGCGAGGGCCACTTCGAGCACGTTCTCCCGCGGGGCGACCGCGTTGACGAGGCCCAGCCGAAGCGCGACGTCTGCTGCGATCGCCTCACCGAGGTAGAGCATCTCCTTGGCAATCGCAGGCGGAATCATGCGTGGCAGGCGCTGGGTCCCGCCCGCACCGGGAAGAAGGCCGAGCCTGATCTCCGGCAGACCGAGCGTCGCGTCCTCCGCCATGACGCGCAGGTCACACGCCAACGCCAACTCGAGCCCGCCGCCGTAGGCGAGGCCGTTGAGAGCGGCGATGACCGGAACCGGCAGGCTCTCGAGCGCCGTGAAGGTCGTCTGGATGTCATCCAGGAATCGGAGGAAGTCGGCCGCAGCGCCAAGTTCTGCCAGCTCCGAGACGTCCGCGCCGGCCGAGAAGGCGCGACCGCTTCCCGTGACGACGACGGCACGCACGCTCTCGTCGCCGCGGACGGTTTCGATGGCGCTTCGTAGCTCCGCGACCATCTGCGAGTCTATCGCGTTCAGCTTCTCCGGCCGATCGAGGCGCAGTAGCGCAACGCCTTCCCGAGCCTCGTACACCAGCACACCCGATCTCGTTACGATCATCTCCCTACACCATCGTCAGGCCGCCGCTCACCGAGAGCGTCTGCCCCGTGACGAACGCAGCGTCGTCCGAGGCGAAGAAAGCAACCGCCGCCGCGATCTCGTCTGGCCGCGCCAACCTGCCCAGCGGCACGGCGCGTTCGAGAGCCGCGGTGAGCTTTGGATTCTCCTCGGCGATCCCCCGAAAAAGCGGCGTGTCGGTCGGGCCGGGACAAACGACGTTGACGGTGATCCCGCAACGCGCAACCTCGCGCGCAAGGGTCTTCGAGAAGGCGATCACGCCCGCCTTCGCAGCCGCGTAGACCGCCTCGCCGCTCGATCCCACCCGAGCGGCGTCGGAGCCGATGCTGACGATCCGACCCCGCCCGCGCGCGATCATGCCGTCGAGCACGGCACGCGTCACGAGAAGGACACCGCGCAGGTTGATTGCGATCACCTTCTCCCAGGTGTCCTCGGCGTTGTCGACGAACGGCTCGACCTTGTCCCAACCGGCGTTGTTCACGAGGACGTCGATTGGACCGAGGGTGGCCTCGGTCGTGGCAACCGCCGCTCGCACGCCGGGGCCGTCGGTCACGTCGGCCTGCAGCCCGAGAGCTCGCCCACCGATTGCGGCCGCCGTGTCGCGGACGCTCGCGTCATCGCGGTCCACGACGGCGACGACGGCGCCCTCCTCCGCAAGCCGGACGGCGATCGCGCGCCCGATGCCGCGACCTCCGCCGGTGACGAGCGCGATCTTCCCGTCTAGTCGCCGCATGCGAGCCTCCCAGCAAAAGGGGTATGAGCCGCGATGCGCGCCGCACGTCCCGTCGGGATGGACGGACAGCGCACGAAGATCCTTCTAGTCCTCGGCTCGCGCGCCGCTCGGGATGTCCCGGAAGCGGAGGCCCTTGTCCATTCGAGGCTCGGGAGGAAGACCCAGCACACGCTCGGCAATGACGTTGCGCATGATCTCGTCCGTGCCTCCGGCGATGCGGATCCCTGGCGCCCACAGGTAGGACTGCTGCCAGGTGCCGCCCTGCCACGCGACGTCGCGATCCACCACGGCTCCGGCGAGGCCCTGCAGCTCCATCGCGAAGAAAGCCATCTCTTGGCGCATCTTCGCGGCGACGAGCTTGCCGATCGAGCTTTCGGGTCCCGGGGTCTGCCCCCGCGACAACGCGGTAAGCGCGCGGTACGACGTGAGCTCGAGGCCTTTGGTCCGGACGTAGAAATCCGCAATACGCTCGCGAACGGCAGCATTCTGCAGCATCGGACCGCGATGGTCCCGAGCTGCGCGTGCGAGCTCCACGAGGTCCTGCACACTGCCCCCGCCCGCGATGCCTCCGCCGCCGATCGCGGCACGCTCGTTCATCAGCGTCGTGATGGCCACGGCCCAGCCGTTCCCCGGCTCCGAGATCCGGTTCTCGTCGGGGATCCGAACGTCGCTCAGGAACACCTCGTTGAAGTTGGCGCCGCCGGTGATCTGCTTGATCGGCCGCACCTCGACTCCGGGGCTCTTCATGTCGAGCACGAAGTAGGTGAGGCCGGCATGCTTCGGTGCGTCGAAGTCGCTTCGCGTGACGAGAATTCCCCAGTCCGAGTAGTGCGCCCCCGACGTCCAGATCTTCTGACCGTTCACCACCCAGCTGTCGCCATCGCGCACGGCACGCGTCCGCAAGCCCGCCAGATCGGAGCCGGCGGCGGGCTCGCTGAAGAGCTGGCACCAGATATCCTCGCCGCGCGCCATCCTGGGCAGCCAGCGACGTTTCTGCTCGGCCGTACCGTGCGCCATGAGCGTCGGCCCGGCCATGCCGATTCCGATCGCGAACGGGTTGGGGGGGACACGATACTTCGCCTCCTCCTGTCCCCACACGACGGCCGCGATCGGCGTCGCGCCGCGCCCGCCGTATTCCTTGGGCCAGGTGAGACAGGCCCAGCCGGCATCGGCCTTGTGGGCCTGCCAAGCCTTGGCGGCCGCAAGGGTTCCCGGGTCGTCGCGCTCACCGAGCACGCCGGCATCGTCCCCGGGACGCCTATGCTCGACGTTCGCCTCGAGCCATGCGCTGGCCTGGGCCCGAAACGCCGCTTCCTCTGGAGTGTCCTCGAAATCCATCCTCTGCCCCCCGAAAGGCCGTCGCAGGGGCTGCGGGCGCCCCGGCGGAAACGCTCCATGGGCTACGCCGACGCCTGTCTCTCCAGGTGGCCGACCAGCCGATCCTTCCAGATGCCGACGGGACCCAGCATCAGCGAGAGCAGCGCGGACCGCCGCACGAACAGATGGCAGTCGAACTCCCAGGTGAAGCCGACCCCGCCGTGCGCCTGCAGGCTCTCGCGCGCGCACATCTCGAACGCCTCGGTCGCGCTGACGCGCGCCAGGCACGCTGCGAGGGGCAGCTCCGCACTCCCCGAGGACAGCGCCCACACGCCAAAATAGCAGTTCGATCGCGCGAGCTCGATCGCCGCATACATGTCGGCCAGCTTGTGCTTGATGGCCTGAAACGAGGCCACTGGCCGGCCGAAGGCGTATCTCCCGAGCGTGTAGTCCCGCGCCGTCTCGAGGCAGCGCTGCGCGCCGCCGAGCTGCTCGAAGGCGATCAGGACGGCTGCGCGATCGAAGAGAGCAGCGAGAATCTCGAGGCCGCGACCCGGCTCGCCGAGCGGCTCGGCCTTGGCTCCGTCGAAGACGAGGCGCCCGAGCGGGCGGAGAGGATCGAACGACTGCAGCGCTTCGCTGCGGACGTCTCCCCCCGTCAGGTCCACGAGTGCCAGAGTCGGGCCCGCTCTGCCCATCGTCGCCAACACGATGGCGAAATCGGCCACGGGCCCGTCGACGACGGGAATCTTGGTTCCGTGGATCCGTCCATTCTCGAGCTTGGTCCTCGTATCTTCGAAGCCGATCTGCCCCAGGCGCTCGAACGCGGCGAGCGCACCGATGCGCTTGCCCGAGACGACTCCAGGCAGCAGCAGCGCTCGTTGCTCGGCGCTCCCTGCGAGCTTCAGCGCCTCTGCGGCGAGGTACACGGACGACGAGAACGGGACCGCCGCGAGTGACCGCCCGAGCTCCTCCGCGATCAGCGCGAGCTCGAGGTAGCCGGAGTCGATGCCCCCGTGCTCCGACGCAACCGCGACACCCATCCAGCCCATCTCTGCGAGCACGCTCCACAGCTCGGTGTCGTACGCGGCCCTCGCATCGAGGATCTGCCGCACGTGCGAGAGCGGAGAACTCTTCTCGAGCAGCTCGCGTGCGGCTCGCTGGACCCTCTTTTCGTCGTCCGAGAAGTCGAAGTTCATCCGGTTGGCCTCGATCGGTGAACGGCACGGCACGGACGCCTTGCCTTCGAGTCGGATCGTGGTATCAGCTTTCCGATCGGAAATCCATCCTGGTGTCGCGAGCGGACGCGAAATCATCCTGCGCATCCGAAAGCCCGCGATCGGCACCCTAAGGCGACCTCATCCGCGGCAGGCACGCCGCGCAAAAGGAGAACTTCCGTCATGGCATTGCGTACGCGCCTCTGCGACCTCCTCGGGATCGAGGTCCCGATCGTTCTCGCCGGCATGGGCGGCGCGAGCACGCCCGAGCTGGCGGCGGCCGTCTCGAACGCTGGTGGACTCGGCATCCTCGGAGCAGCGGGCTGCTCCCCGCGGCGGCTGCGAGAGTGGATCGCCCGTACCCGCCAGCTCACCAATCGCCCGTTCGGCGTGGACACGCTCCTCCCCGCGTCGGTGCGCCGGGACCAGGCGACGACGCAGAGCGGCCGCGCGCCGGCGGAGCTGCTGCCGGAGTACCAGCGGTTCGCGCACGACTTCATGGAGCACGAGCACCTGCCCATCCCCGATCGCGAGGCACTCGCGCGCGAAGCAGGGATCGAGCTCGGGGAGGGCGGCCCGCCCACGTTCAGCAAGGAGTTCTTCGCGGCGCAGATGGAGGTCGTCATCGAGGAGAAGGTCGCCGTCTACGCCGCCGGTCTGGGCAACCCCGAGCCCTGGCTCGAGCGTCTGCACGCCAACGGCACGAAGGTGATCGCAGTCGTCGGCCAGGTGCGTCACGCGCGTCAGGTGGCGGCTTCCGGCGTGGACGTGATCGTCGCCCAAGGACACGACGGCGGCGGCCACAACGCGCCGATCGGGACGCTCGCCTTGATCCCGCAGGTGCGCGACGCGGTCGGGGACCTGCCGGTGCTGGGGGCCGGCGGCATCGCCGACGGCCGCGGAGTCGCAGCGGCTCTCATGCTCGGCGCAGACGGGGTATGGGTAGGAACGGCCTTCCTCGCGACGTTCGAGGCCGGCATTCGGGACTTCCAGAAGGAGGCCATCGTGGAGGGCGGGGACCACAGCACCGTCGTGTCGCGCTGCATCACCGGGAAGCCCGCCCGCGTCATCCGCAGCAAGTGGACCGACGCCTGGTCCGCGAGCGGGCTCGAGCCATTGCCGATGCCCTTTCAGCCAATGGTCGCCATGCCGGTCCTCGCAGCGGGCACGGTGGCCCGCCGCAAGGACGTGTCCCCGGGCTTCGCGGGTCAGGGCATGGGCATGATCCATGCGGTCCGGCCGGCCGCCGAGGTGTTGCGCGATCTCGGCGCAGAAGCGGAGCGGGTGCTCGCCGGGGCGCACCGCCTCACACAGGGGTAGCAACGAGCGATCATGCCGCCGCGGCCCTCGTCATCCGGAACGATTCACAGGAGAGATCGATGACCGACAAGAGCAAATTCGATCAATATGATCACGCCGTCACCGAGGGATTCATCCGTGCGAACGACGCGCTCACGGGGCTCCCGGCCTATCTCGGGATCCGCATCACGGGCGGGAGCCCGGGGACGATGCAAGCCCAGATGGAGGTCCGAAAGGAGTTCCTGACGCCGTTCGGAAACGCACACGGCGGCATCGTGACCGCGCTGTGCGATCACATCCTCGGTTGCGTCTGCTATCCGCTCATGAAGCGCGGGCAGTGGGCGGCCACGACGGAGTTCAAGGTCAACCTCCTCGCCCCGGTGAACACCGGCACCCTCGTCGCCGACGCGCAGGTGATCACGATGACGCGCACGATCGCCGTCGTCCGCATCGACGTCAGCAACGACGGCCGGCTCGCCTGCATCGCGCAGGGAACGGTCCTGATCCGCGATCCGAAGCCCACGTGACCGAACTGTTCACCGACGTAAGTCTCGGCTCCAAGGGGCGGTCGGGAAGCTACGCGCCGCGGCCTGGGCGGGAAGGGTCGCGGGTCTAGCCGAGGAGCTCGTAGTCATCGAGATTGGGCTGAGCCATCGCTTCGCGGAAGCGGTCGAAGCTCCACGGCCAGGCAGCGGGCACGCCGCGGTCGTCGAGGTACCAGCTCCGACAGCCGGTCACCCAGACTGTCTGCTTGGCGGCGTCGACACGCTGGGCTTCGAAGCGATCGGCAGCGTAGCGGCTCGCGGCGGTCTGTCGGCAGCGGCCCACGCGCACCAGCTGCACGAGCTGCATGATGTAGGCGAACTGTAACTCCGCGACATCGATGAGCGAGAAGTTCCCCACGGGTCCATTCGGTCCGTTGAGCATGAAGAGGTTCGGAAACTCCGGGATCGAGATGGCCAGGTAGGCGGACGGGCGTTCGGACCAAATATTCTCGAGGGTGACGCCGTCGCGTCCTATGACCTCGATGGGCCGCATGAAGCGATCGACCCGGAAGCCCGTGGCGAGTACGAGCACGTCGAGCTCGTGGAGCTGTCCGTCCTTGGTTCTTACGCCCTTGGCCTCGATGCGCTCGATCCCCTCGGTGACGAGCCGGGCGTTCGGCCGCTGCATCGCATCGTAGAAGTCGGGTGAAACGACGAGTCGCTTGCAGGCCACCCGGTAGTCGGGACGCAGCTTCTCGCGCAGCTGGGCGTCCTTGACGTTGTCCTCGAGGTTCGCTCGGCAGATCTGCTCCAGCATCTTCAGTTGCGGGGAACTGGCGTCCACGACGGCATTGGCGAAGTTCGCCGCGAAAGACTGCGCCAGCTCGTCGCGACGCGCGTGCAGCTTCGCCGGATCGTGTCGGAAGCGCTCCTTGTCGGTGTCGTCGATCGCCGGGTTCGCCACGGGCAGGATCCACTGGGGCGTGCGTTGGAAGAGGTTCAGCTGCGCGACGGTTCCGATCGTCGCCGAGACGATCTGCACGGAAGTCGACCCGGATCCGATGATCCCCATGCGCTTGCCCACGAGCGAGACGCGATGGTCCCAACGAGCGCTGTGGAACATGGCGCCTGCGAAGGTGTCGAGGCCCTCGATGTCTGGGTAGGACGGGTGGTGGAGAACGCCGGTCGCAGCGATCACGAAGTCGGCCGCGTCGTGCTGGCCGTCGGCCGTCTCGATGTGCCAGCGACCCTTCCGGAGCTCCATCCGCCGGATCTCCGCTCCGAACCTGACGTGCCGGTAGACATCGTGCCGGCGGGCAACATCCTCGAGGTAGGCGAGGATCTCGCTGCCGGGTGAGAAGACGTGGCTCCAGTCTGGGTTCTGCGCGAACGAATAACAGTAGAGGTGCGACGGCACGTCGCAGGCGATGCCGGGGTAGGTGTTCTCACGCCAAGTGCCGCCGAGGCGCTCCGCCTTCTCGTACAGCGTGAAGTTGGTGAGACCTGCCTCGAGGAGCCTGACGGCGCTGAGGATCCCCGCCATGCCACAACCGACGATCACGAAGCGCAGCTCATCACTCGCCCGCCCGTCGGTCTCGCCGTGCCCGTTCTTCATGTCCACCCCCTGTGGAGATCCCCGCGATCACCCGATCGCCCGCCGTCGATCGCGCGTCCCGATGCGTCGAGGAGCCTATCCAGTGACGTAGATCATCGGGCCGTCGCGCTCGCAGCGCCGCTCAGCGCTGCCCGCGAGCCGGAGATGCTCGAGATGCGCGTAGGTCTCGCTCTCGGCCATCGGCCCCCAACTTCGCGGCGCAAAGAGCTGCCGCGAGAACTCCGCCACGCTCGCCGGACCGAGCTCGCGCCCGATCGCGCGCATACACTCGAGCCGCTCGGCGTGGTGCCGCCTGATCGCATCGGTGCGTGCCCTCAGGTCCGTGAAGGGATGGCCGTGCGCGGGCAGCACCTGACGGACGCCTGGCAGACCGCCGATGCGATCGAGCGACTCGAGGAACAGCCGCAAGGGATCGCGATCGGCAACCAGCCCGGAGACATGCGGAGTGATCGTCGGCAAGACGTGATCCCCGGCGAGCAACACGCCGCCGTCCGCGTCGTAGAAGCAGACATGGTCGCCCGTATGCCCCGGTGTGTGCAGCACCCGCCATTCCCGTCCCGCCAGGGAAAGCCGGTCACCGTCGCGCACCGGCTCGGTGATCTTGGGCACGAGCGGCAGGCGCAGGGCCACGCGTGAAGCGGCCCACAACGCGCTCTTCCAGAGCGGCGGTCGCATTCGCCGCCCGCCCCACGGCGTGCGCCCGAGCCACCCATCCCACGGCGCCGGCGCACCAGCAAGCGTCGGCACCTCCGGGTCATCGGTCACGAAGTGCCGCTCGCCAGAACCGACCTCGAGCGCCAGGTCTTCGGGCGCCGGCAGATCGTCGACCGAGACCTCGGGCTCCTGAACGACACGGCCGATACCACCGAAGGAGAAGCTACGGTGGGCAACGACGCGCGCGCCGCACTCCCGCACCACCCGCGACGCACCGCCGAAGTGATCCGGGTGCGAATGCGTCACGACCACGGTGTGGACGTGGCGAGGCTCGAGGCCCGCCCGGCGCAGACGATGCCGCAGGGCCCGCCACGTCGCCGGCCCCGGCAGGCCCGGGTCGACGAGCGCCGCACCGGCGTCGTCGAGGAGCGCGTAGCAGTTCACGTGCCTCAGTCCAGGAATTCGCACCGGTAGCTGCATGCGAAGAACGCCCGGTGCGACCTCCACCACCTCTTCGCTCGCGGCTTCCTGTTCCTGCTTTCGGGCCATCCGCTCCACCTCAGCCGGCGTGCCGCTCGCGTGCAGCGTCGGACTCGATCACCGTGCCCGCGAAGAAATCCGGATTTAGGGCTGCCCAGAAGTGAACTGCATTCCCGAACACGAAGTCGCGGAAGTCGGCCTCCGAGATGAGGGCGTGCTCGACGAGCTCCCATGCCTCCGCCACGATCTCCGTCATGTCGGTGACGTCCCAGTGACCGATGTCGGAGCCGAGAAGCGGGTTCATCCGCAGGCCGAGAGGGTTGACGCGCGAATTGAACGCCCAGGCATTGATCGGATCGTCCGCCTCGCACCCGAAGTAGAAGCTCGAGCGGAAAATGTCGTGCAAGTCCTCGACCCTTTCGATTCCCGAACTGCGAAACTCGTCGAGCATCGTGGGATCCTCGGGCAAAGATGCGAGAAAGCCACCTCCCACGTCTCCGGCGTGCGCCTTGAACGGCTCGCCGCCATAGCGCTCGACCAGCTCCGCGAAGCGCTTCCGGTCGAGCCCCGCAGGGTTGTAGTTCTCGAGATGCTTCGGGTTGCGTTTCTCCCAGTGCCCGATCAGATCGGAGTAGAGATTACACCCCCAGCCCACGCCGCCTTCGAGGAAGGCGAACTTCAGGGACGGAAACCGCTTTGCCACGCCACCCATCACGAGCGCGCGACAGGTCGCCTCGCCCGCCGCGGCAAAGTTGCCGAGGTGATTGAAAACATAGTTGGTGGGCGAGTTGCGGCTTCCCCAGCCCATCCCGGCAGAGTGGAAGGTGGGCATGACCCGCAGCTCCACGCACTTCGCCCAGACCGGATCGTAGTCGTACGCGCTGTCGATCGTGAACGTGTCGAGCCAATAGGCATGGCGCGATGCCTCGGGAAACTTCTCGGCGACCGCGGGCACTGGACGGCGGACGTGCCCCGCCATCATGATCGCCTTCAAGCCGAGGTCACCGACGGCGTATTCCAGCTCCGCGATCGCCTCCGACGGGGTGTGCATCGGAATCACGGCCACCGCCGTCATGCGATCGGCGTAGTCGCGAAGCAGCTCGGCGTGCATCAGGTTGAAAGCCCGACACGCGACACCCCGCATCTCCTCGTCTTCGATGGAGAGCGCAAAGAGGCCGAGCGTCGGATACAGCACGGCGAAGTCGAGACCGAGCTCGGGCATGCGCTCTTTGAGGAGACCGGGCAGCGTCGCCGTGGCGCGGTCGAGCGTGTTGCGGGCGGGAAACGGCCACCACGGGGGACGGGTGAATCGTTGACGGAGCCGCTCCTCGGGAGACAGCCGATACCATGCAGCCAGACCGGCACCGCTCCCGGTCCGGAGATAGCGCTCGAGCAGAGCCGGCCCAGCCACCCTCTTGAGGTAGTCGAAGAGGATGGGTCCGAACTCGACCAGGTGACCGTCGGAATCGACGACCGGGTGATTGCAGCGCGCTCGAACGTCGGCCGATCGGGTTCGTGCCATGAGCCACTCCGAATGGTTTGGACGATGGCCGCTAGCTTAGCCGAATATCCGATCGGCTACAACGTTGGCTGATCGGAAACCAAAGAGATCGAGCCTGTGCCGGCTCTCGAGCAGGTCCTACAGAGACCTCAGCTGCAGCGCCTTTGGGCCGCGCAGGAACCAGCTGTCGACATACTCGCGCTCCTCGCGCACGCGCCGCAGGCGCGGCAGCAGCGGCAGCAGCCGCTCGATCGCCGCGCGCGCCTCACGCCTCGCGAGGTGCGCGCCGAGACAGAAGTGGAGCCCCAGACCGAATGCGACGTGACCGCGCGTGTCGCGGGTCACGTCGAACCGCTCGGGGTCGGCAAACTGCGTCTCGTCGTGGTTCGCCGACGCATAGCAGACCATCATCGGTGCACCGGCCGGGATCCGTTCTCCGGCAAGGACCGTGTCGTGCGTTGCGTTGCGAAACAGGCCCTGCACTGGGGAGCAGAGCCTGAGTCCCTCCTCGACTGCTCCCTGCAAGAGCGAACCGTCGCCAGCGAGCTTCGCGAGCTCCGCCGGGTTGTCAAGCAGCGCCTCGACCATCCCGCCGATCAGATTCGTGGTCGTCTCGTTGCCCGCGACGAGCAGCAGCACCAGGTACGCCAGAACCTCGGCGCCCGAGATCTGCGCCGGATCCTCCGCCGCCTGCACCAGGACGCTCACGAGGTCGTTGCCGGGCTCGATGCGCCGCCGCTCCGCGGCTTCCATGAGGTAACGCACGAGCTCGAGCATCTCGCTCTGATACCGCTCCCGCTCGGCACCGTGCGAGCCGACGATCCGGACCAGCGCGTCGGACCAGCGCTTGAAGTCCTCGTACCGATCCTCCTCGATCCCCAGCATCTGCGCGATGACGATGACGGGAAGCGGCACGGTGAAGTCTCGGACCAGATCGAACTCGCCCTCGCGCTCGAGCTTGGCGACGAGCGAATCCGTCAAGCGCCGCACGCCCTCCTCCACCCCCGCCACCGCGCGCGGCGTGAAGCGATTGCTCAGAATGTGGCGCAGCCGGTCGTGCGTGGGATTGTCGGAGGAGATGATAGTCGGCGGCAGATCGGCGAGCGACACGCCGAGCAAATCGGTGAGCGTCGTGATCGGCCCGATCTGCTTCGCCATCTCGAGCGAGGAGAAATCCTCCACGCGCCGGATCACCTCGACGACGTCGGCGTAGCGCGCGACGAGGTAGTGGCCCGTCGGCTCGATGCGATGCACTCCCGGCTCGCGCCGGAGCCGCGCATAGAAGGGGTACGGGTTCGCGCGAACCTCAGGGGCCATGATATCGAAGTGCTCCATGCTCGTTCTCTCCCGCGGCGCAGCGACGCTCGCTCCGCACGGCCGGCTAGTGCTCTCGGCCCTTGTCGGTTGCCGACGCTTCAAGTCGTTCGTCAAAACTCGCATCGCTCGCTCGAGCGACATCGGCGCCTTGTTCGGATTCACTCGCCGCCCGTTTACCGTCCGGGACGTCGGGCGGCGACGTTCCGCGGCACGTCGCGGAAAGGACGATCCGAATCGGGCTGGGGCTCCTTCGGTAGTCCGAGAACACGCTCGGCGATGATGTTGCGCTGAATCTCGTCGGTGCCCCCGGCGATCGAGACGGCGGGAACCGAGAGGAGGATCTCGGCAATCAGCCCGTCGTGCGGCCCATCGGCCCCAGCGAGCATGGCATCCGCACCGGAGATCAGCGCATGTGCATGTGCGGCTCCTCGCGCGATGTTGCTCGCCGCGAGCTTCCCGAGCGATCCCTCCGGCCCAGGCGACCTCCCGAGCGCGCGCGCTGCACTGGCACGACGCGACGTCCACTCGGCCGCCCGCGCCATCGCGAGCACCTTTACGACGGCCTGGCGGACGAGCGGATCCGCATTGCGACCGGTCTCCTGCACGCGCTGCAAGAGGAGGTCGGCACGTCCCGCGCGTTGCGGATACCACTTGTAAGGCTCGAGAAGATTCGCGATCTCGGCGCGATGCTCGTCGACGGCGTGGCCACGACCCTTCGGCGACCGCCCGAGGGAGCGCAGCGCCTGGGTCATGCGCCGCTCGTGCGCCAGCGTCGTGAGCGCGACCGCCCAGCCGTTGCCGATCTCGCCGATCACGTTCGCCGCAGCGACGCGAGCGTCGCTGAAGAACACCTCGTTGAACGACGCGTGCTCGTTCATCTGGCGGAGCGGTCGCACCACGACCCCTGGCTGGTGCATCTCGATCGCGAAGAAGGTGATCCCCTGGTGCTTGGGAACGTCCCAATCTGTACGGGCGAGCAGCATACCCCAGCGCGCATGGTGCGCGCTCGTGCTCCACACCTTCTGCCCGTTGATGATCCAGTCGTCGCCGTGACGATCGGCGCGCGTGGTGAGCCCTGCCAGATCCGAGCCGCTGCCGGGCTCGCTGAAGAGCTGACACCAGGTGTCCTCGCCAGTGAGGATCGGTCGCAGGAAGCGCCGCTTCAGCTCATCCGACCCATGTTCGAGGATCGTCAGCGCCGCGAGCGTCATGCCGACGCCTTGCGGCACTCCAACCGCGCCGACGCGCTCGAACTCCTCATTGACGACGTCGGCGAGCCCGACCGGGAGACCGCGTCCGTACCATTCCCTCGGCCACGTCGGGCAGCCCCACCCGGACTCGGCAAGAAGCCTGCGCCAGGCGAGAAGGCTCAGCTCCGGGTTCCAGTTCTTCCCGAGCCAGGCTCTGACCTCGCCGCGGACATCCTCCTCGTTCGGGTCAAACGTCGCGTTCGCCGGCATGTCGTCAGATCCCCCAGCGCTGGGCGACCAGCTCGCGATGAAAGCTCGGGTCGCCCAGAAGCATCTCCGAGCTCCTGGCGCGCTTGAAATAGAGGTGGGCGTCGTGCTCCCAGGTGAAGCCCACGCCGCCATGGAGCTGGATGTTCTCGCTCGCCGCGTGCACGAACGCATCGGATCCACATGCCTTCGCTAGCGACGCCACGGCCGGCACGTCGGACCTGTCCTCGGCGACCGCGCCCGCTGCGTAGTAGGCAGCCGACTTGGCGAGCTCGACCTCGAGCAGCAGGTCCGCACAGCGATGCTTGATCGCCTGGAACGAACCGATCGGCCGCCCGAACTGCATTCGTACCTTCGCATAGTCCACGGCCATCTCGAGCGCCTTCTGTGCGCCCCCGACCATCTCGTTGGCAAGGGCAACGGAAGCCTGGTCCAGCGTGCGGGCGAGTGCGCGAGCGCCAGCACCCGGCTCGCCGAGGGGCTCGGCGCGCACATGCGAGAACACGAGCCGGGCTTGCTTGCGCGTTCCGTCGAGGGTCGTGAGCGCCGTGCGCTCGAGGCCGCTCGCGGTCGCAGACACGGCAAAAAAGGAGAGCCCCTCATCGCCAACCGATCCCGAAGCGCGCCCGACGACGACGATGAGGTCCGCGGTATGGCCGTCCAGGACGAAGGACTTCACTCCGTCGAGCCGGAATGCATCTCCGTCGGGCATCGCGGTGAGTGCGATGCCAGAGCAATCCCATCGCCCGCTCGGCTCGGCAAACGCGAGCGTCGCGATCGTCTCGCCCGACGCGATCGCTGGCAGGAGCTCCCGCTTCTTGCTTTCGGTCCCCGCGTTCGAGATCGCGCAGGCGGCCAACACGACCGAGGCGAAGTAGGGCGCGCACAGCAGCGCACGTCCCATCTCCTCGAGCACGACACCGAGCTCCACGAAGCCGAGCCCCTGCCCTCCATACTCCTCTGGAATGTGGATCCCGCACAGCCCGAGACCCTGGCTCAGCTCCGTCCACACCCCGCGGTCGTGGCCCTCGGGCGTCGCCATGAGGCGACGGACTTCCGCAGACGGCGACTTGTCCTCGAGGAAACGGCGAACGACCTGCCGAAGCTGCTCTTGCTCGTCGGTGAAGCTGAAGCGCACGCCCTCTCCTTCTCGATCCGTGACTGCGACCACGACGAGGGGTCGCCTTTGCCGTACCGATTCAGTTGATCCGATAGAGCTCCGCGACGTTCTCGGAGAGGATGCGATCCTTCTGTGCTTCGCTCATGCCCTGGGTGTGCTCGGCCAGAATTTCTTGAGACCACGGCCAGGTGGAGTCGCTGTGCGGGAAGTCGTTGGCCCACATCAGCCGCCGGATGTTGCAGAGATCCTTCACCTTGAAGGCGACCCAGTCGTCCTGGAACGTGACGTAGACGTTGTCCCGGAAGTACTCGCTCGGCAGCCGAGAGAGCGAGACCCCGGGCGTCATCCAATGCCGATGGCGCTTGTACGCGTGGTCCATCCGATACATGTAGTGGGGTACCCAGCCCGCATCCGCCTCGACGCACACGATCGAAAGCTTCGGAAAGCGTTCGAATACGCCGCCGAAGATCATCGCCCCGATCACGTCCTGGTTCGCACGGATGATGCCCAGGAATCCGTTCAACCGCGAGCCACGCGGTGCCCCGTGGGTGTCGCGGGTCGTGAGCACGTGGAAGGAGAGCGGAAGCTCGAGATCGATCGCCGCCTCCCACAACGAAGCGTACATCGGGTGGTCGTAGTCCTCCTGAGCGGGCCGGCCCGGGAGCATCACTCCGCGCAGGCCGAGCGCCTTGATCTTGTGCAGATCCTCGACCGCCTCGGCCGGACTCCGAACCGCCGTCTGTCCGATCCCGAAGAGCCGGTCTGGGTGGGCCGAGCAGTACTCGGCCATCCACAGGTTGTAGGCGTCCATGCAGGCTTTCTTGTAGTCGACGTCGCGGTGATTGCAGAGAGCCATGCCGACCGTGGGGTAGATGATCTCCCCCTCGATCCCATCGCGGTCCTGATCCGCGATGCGCGCCTCGGGATCGTAGCCGCCCTTGTGCCAGTCCCCGAAGCGCGTGCCGCCCGTGCGTAGCTCCTCGGGCTTCAGACCCGCTCCAGCGACGAGGCCCATGGGGATCGGAACCTTCATGCCGGGAATCACGAAGACGTCCGTGTCGGGGCCATGGACCAGGTGGGGAGCCCGGTCGCGGAAGCGCGGATCCATGCGCGTTGCATAGGTATCCGGGGGCTCCGTCACGTGCGAGTCTGCCGAGAGGATCCTTCGACGCATTTCGTCCTCCTGCCCCTGGCGTCTCGTGCGCGAGCCGCCAGGCTTCTCACCTTCCGTCTTGCGGATCCGGCGCGGGCGCGACCGACTCGGAGCCCCGCCTACCGACCCGCTGGCGCTCTCGACGAGCGCGCGGGCCGCACCATGGTCCGAGAATCGTGTTCGACTGCCCGCTCTCATGGCGCCGTATTTCGGTAGCCGCCGCGGAAGAAGAGCAGCGGCTCCTCCTCGCGGCCCGTTGCAACGTCGATCGCCTCGCCCACGTAGATCGTGTGGTCGCCGGCATCGAATGCGTGCAGCAGCCTGCACTCCAGGTGGGCCAGGGTGTCTTCGAGGATCGGCGCGCCTGATACTCCGAGGCGGTATCCGATGCCGGCGAACTTGTCGCCGCCGGACTTGGCGAAGCGACGCGAGAGCGTCTCCTGGCTGTGGCTCAGAATGTTGACCGCGAAGACCTCCGACACCGCGACCGATCCGTGGCTGTCGGACTGCTTGTCGACACAGACGAGCACCATCGGCGGCAGCAGTGAGACCGAAGCCACCGCGTTCGCCGTCAATCCAAAGAGTCCACCCGCCCCATCGTGCGTGCTGATCACGGTCACCCCGGTCGCGAAGTGCCCCATCACGCGACGGAATTCGAGCTGATCGACGGACATCTCACCAGGCTCCTCGTCGACGACAGGCCGCTCACGATCCAGGCAAGAGGCAGGAGTGGATGCTGCTTTCACCTGGAAGGGAGCCGGCCAGAGTCTGGATGGCTTTCTCCGCCTGCTCGAGCGGGAAGTCGTGTGTGTGCATCTTCTCGAGCGCGACGCGTCCCGACTCGATGAGACGGATCGCGGATTCGTACGATCGGCTGGTCACGCCGAAGGCGCCCTTGATGGTGATCTCCTTGACGACGATCAGGTCGCTCAGAAAGTCCGGCACGCTCTTGAACCCTTTGACTCCGGCGAGCACGATCCGACCGCCGGTCGCGACGTAGTGCAACGCTTCCGCGACCGGCTCGGGGGCGTTCGCCGAGACCTCGACCACGACCTCCGCACCGCGGCCGTTCGTGAGCTCCTTCACGCGTGTGCGCGCGTCCTCCTGCTCGCTGTCGATCACGTGATCGGCGCCGAGCTCGAGCGCAAGCCGCAGCTTCGCCGCGTCGCGCGTGAGCCCCGTCACGATCACCTTGTCCGCCCCCGCGGCTCGCGCTGCGACCACGCTGGCCAGCCCGCGCTGTCCCGGACCGATCACCAGCACCGTGTCTCCCGGGCCGGTCTGTGGGACTTCCACCGCCCAGCGAAAGCCTGCGCCCAGCGGGTTGAACATCACGGCCAAGCTCGCCGGCAGGTCCTTGCGGACGCGATGCACGATCGAGAACGGGTCGAGGTACATGTAGTCGGCGTACGCGCCCCAGAGTCCGGGCGGCTCGGAGAGCGGGACGTACGCGTAGCCGAACATGCCGCCGCGCGATCGACAGACCTGGTAACGCCCGCCGATGCAATCGCGGCAGTGCCCGCAGGGAATGAGCACCTCCACCGCGACGCGGTCGCCCACGTCCACTCCCCACCGCTTGGCCGCCCGATCACCGATCTTCTCGATGATTCCGAGGGGCTCGTGGCCGGGAATCAACGGAGTGCGGACCGGAATCGTGCCCTCGTACTGCTCCACGTCGCTACCGCAGATTCCACACGCCTCGACCCGCAGGAGCGCGCTGTCGTCGTCGATCTCTGGGATGGGAAGATCACGCATCTCGAGGCGTCGGGGGGCCGTCTGTACGACGGCTCGGGTACGCTTGGCGGCCATCGGTCCTCCTAACCACTCTCGCGGGCAAGAAACGCCTCGACGATCTCAGCCGTCTCCTCGGGCGCGTCGACGTCGGCGAGATGTCCGGCGCCGAGGATGCGGCGCACCCGTGCGTTCGGCAGGAGCGTCGCGAAGCGGTCCGCATAGGCCGGGGGGACCACGCGATCGGCCTCGCCCCAGACCAGCAACGTGGGCGCGGTGAGCCGGTGCAGACGCCGCACCAGACCACGTTCTCCCAGCGGCCAGAGCAGGCGCGCGGCCGTCTCGGCTGCCCGGCTCGTCGTCACCAGCCATTCGATCTCGTCCTCGCCCTCGGCGGGCTTCTGCAGCTCGATCAGGGCCTCGGGTCGTGCGCTGAGGAGACCAGCGGCAGCATTCGCCTTCTGGGCGAAGACGTCGGTCACCGGCTGTGCCTCGTCAAAGAGGCCAAAGGGCGCGATCAGGACGAGCCGGGCGACGACCGATGGGCAGAAGCAAGCCGCTTCGGCGGCGAGCATGCCTCCCACCGATGCACCGATCTGGTCGCAGCCAGCGAGCCCCGCGCGTTCGATGAGGTCGAGCGTCATCGCGACCCAGTCGGCCGTGTCGTCGAGAAGATCGTGCCCTCGGGCGCCCGGGAAACCAGGGATCGCGGGTACGACGACCCGCCGGCGCTCGGCGAGGTGGAGCAGAAAGGGCGATGGGCGGCGCAGCCCGCCGAGGCCGGCAATGTAGCCGAGGCGCGGCCCGCGCCCCATCTCCCAGACGCGGCACGCGTGCCCATTGACCTGGACGGAGCGTTCGTCGACGGAGATCATCGGACCGCAACACGCGGCTCGGCGCGCTGCTCCGCGGGCAGGGGCCTCGGCCACCAGCGGTTCTCCCAGCGATCGTCGAACAGCGGGGAGATCTGTGGCGACACTCGACGGGCGAACAGCTCGGTGTTGTGCAGAGTGAGGTCCTTGCTCATGTTGCCGAACTGGAGCAGCAGCATCATCTGTCCGACGTTCAAATTGACCGCGACCTGACGCAGCTTGTCCGCAACCTCGTCCGGGCTGCCGACGATGACGTAGCCCTTGTCCACGATCTCCTCGAAGGTGGGATGGTGGAATCCGCCACCGGCGCTCGCGCGTTGCGCCGCCTGTGCAACCATCGACTGCGCGCGCGCGCGCAGCGACGCTTCCGTCATGTACCCGGGGGGGTTCGCCCAGCGCGCATCCACGTGCAGGCAGCGGCCGTAGAAGTACTCCGCCGGCTCGCGGTAGAGGCGCATCGCCTCCGCGGTCGTCTCGGCGACCCCGACGAACTGCAGGAAGCCCGCGCGATACGGGTTCGGATCCTTGCCGAGACGGTCCATCTCGGCCCAGAACCCCCTCATCGTCGACTCGCCGGCCTTGTAGCCGAAGTACGAGAGGTACGAGTAGACGTAGTCCATCTCCGCGCACCAGTGCCAGGTTTCGACGGAGCCGCCACCCGGGATCCAGACCGGCGGGTGCGGCTTCTGGAGCGGTCGTGGCCACGTGTTGACGTAGCGCAGCTGGTTGTACCGGCCGTGGAAGACGAATGGGTGCGGCTCGGTCCATGCCCGCATGACCAGGTCGTGCGCCTCGTGATAGCGCGCCCGGAGCTGGCTCGGATTCTGGCCGTACGCGAAGCATGTGTCCATCGGCGTACCGACCGGAAACCCCGCGACCAATCGCCCGCCGGAGAGGCAATCGATCATCGCGAACTCTTCGGCGACGCGCGTCGGTGGGTTGTACAACGCGAGCGAGTTCCCCATCACCACGATGGCGGCACGCTGCGTACGCCGCGCCAGCGTCGAGGCCATCAGGTTCGGCGACGGCATGAGCCCGTAGCCATTCGAGTGGTGCTCGTTCACGCAGATTCCGTCGAAGCCCATCTCGTCCGCGAACTCGAGCTCGTCGAGGAAGTCGTTGTACATCCGGTGCGCTTTGGTCGCGTCGAAGAGTGCAGAATCGATGTCGACCCAGACCGACGGGTGCTTCGCGGTGAAGTCCTCGGGGAGGTCCGTGTACGGCATGAGGTGGAACCAGCAGAGCTTCATCGCAAGCACTCCGCGTGTCGTTCGCCGGCCGCGTTCACGCAGCGTGTCCGTGGCGCAGCAACCGGCCGGGAAGCGGGCCGGACGGGTCGACCACGTCCTCACCCGAGCTGCGAATGAGGACGCCGTTGACGATCACCGCGTCAATCCCGGTCGCGTCGGAAACGAGGCGATCGCTGCCGGCCGGCAGGTCATCGACGCGGCGGAGGCCACCCGCGCCGACGGTGTGCGGATCGAAGACGACGACGTCGGCCGGCTTGCCGACGGCGAGCCGGCCCCGGTCCGTGATCCCGAAGACATCGGCGGGCCGCGAGGTCAGCATGCGGACCGCCTCCTCGAGACGGAGCGTGCCTTTCTCGCGCACCCAATGACCCAGCAGGTGGGTCGCGAAGCAAGCGTCGCAGAGCTGGCTCGCATGCGCGCCGGCGTCGGAGAGGCCGAGGACGGTGTTGGCGTCCGCGAGCAGCTCTGCGACCTCGCCCTCGTCGAAGTTCATCACGGCCATGCGGAAGCGTGCGCGGAGATCGGTCTCCAAGGACAGGTCGAGGACGAGATCCACGGGATCGATTCCCCGGCACGCCGCGACCTCCGCGACGGATTGCGATTCCAGTGAACAATCGTGCGGGGCGTACGAGATCCACGTTCGCTCCCAGCGGCTGGCGAACGCACCGCTGCCGCTCGACCCGGCCTTCGCCTTGAAGGCCGCGCGGAAGGCGGGATCCCGGTAGATGCGTTTCTTCCCGTCGGCATCCGCCGCAGAGACCGGCTTGAATACCGACAAGCTCTCGAACAAGAAGGGCTCGCGAAGGTCGAACTCGAAGTTCAGCGGCCGGCACGTGACCTGCGGAACGATCTCGAGGCCCTGGCGGACGAGATTCGCAGTCTGCTCGAGAAGACCGCGATGTGAGCCCGGTCCCAGCATCCCGCCGAGAAGAGCAGTCCACGTGACGGGACGCCCCGTCTCCCGCGCCAGGACGGAGAACTGCTCGAAGAAGAGATCGCGACCGAAGGTCGCCTGCAAGATGCCCCTCCCCGCCTCGCCAAGGGCCGCGGCAATCCTTCGGATCTCGTCGAACTCGGCAAGGCGACTGGGGACCGGCTTCCCAGCGTAGCCGACGTGCGTGGCGGACTTCGACGTCGCGAAGCCCAGCGCCCCGGCATCGAGCGCATCGCGCGCAAGGTCGTGCATACGCACGATCTCCTCCTCGGACGCGGGACGGTCGCACGCCTCCTCACCGAGAACGTAGAGACGCAGCGGCGTGTGGCCCAGCAGGACTCCGACGTTGATCGCCATGCCACGCCGCTCGACGGCATCGAGGTAGTCCGGGAAGCTCTCGAACGACCAATCGTAGCCAAGCCCGGCCTCCAGCGCGGACAGGCTCATGCCCTCGACCTTCTCGAGCGTGCGCATCACGAGTTCCCGGTGCTCGGGCCGCGTCGGCGCGATTCCGAAGCCGCAGTTGCCCACGACGACTGTCGTGACCCCGTGCCAAGGGGAGATGCTGAGCATGCGATCCCAGAGGACCTGTGCGTCGTAGTGCGTGTGGATGTCGACGAAGCCCGGGGCGACGACCCTGCCGCGAGCGTCGATCGACCGTCGAGCTTCGCCGGGGGCAGACCCTAGCGCGACTACCCGGCCGTCGCGGATCCCGATCTCTCCCGCGTATCCGCGACTCCCCGTTCCATCGACGATCATCCCGCCCGTGATCCTCAGATCGTACGTCATCGCTCCACTCCGCGGGCACCCCTTCTGGCGAGCCAGCTCCGCTCGCGAACGAGACCGGCCGACCGCGCCGACCACGGCGCGGCATCGTTTCCGATGATCGATTATTCGTTTCTCTTGGGAAAGTCCAGCGCTTCTTGACCCGCGAGCGGAAGCCATACGGCGACGCGGAATCGGCGCGGTGCCGATTGCGATCGTTGGGGGTCCGAGGCGTCGCACGAGCCACTTCCTCGGCGACGACGGAGGATCGCTCGACGGCTCGCACGGGAGCGCTGCCCACGCGCGATGGAAAGGATCAACCTCGTCCCGGTCGAGCGGCGTGCGACAGATCTGCGCCACCCGGAGTCAGCCTAAGAGATCATCGAGCCGGCAGGCACGAGCAGCGGCATCCAACGCTTCGGGTTACGCGCCACCGAAGCGTCGCGCGGCTTCGATGTCAAGCGGCCAGCCACCTCTGGAGCCGGGCGGCCCGATCGCGCAGGTAGTCGGGCCCGCCCAGGAGCTGCCGGTCGAGCGCGACGCGCTTGAAGAAGAAGTGCAGGTCGTACTCCTCGGTGAAGCCGATCCCGCCGTGGACCTCGGTGGCCGTCTTGACGAGGCTCGTACCGACCTCGGCGAGGTGTGATTTTGCGAGCGCGGTCATCAGCGGAGCTTCGGCGGGAGCCGCGTCGAAAGCATGCGCGGCGTACCACAGTAGGGCTCGTGCCGGCTCGAGCTCCGCCACCATGTCGGCGCACAGGTGCTTGACGCCCTGGAAGGAACCGATCACGCGGCCGAATTGCCGCCGCTCCTTCGCATAGGCGACCGCCATCGCCAGAGCCCGGTCGCAGCAGCCCAGGATGTCGGCCGCGAGCACGATGCGGCCGGCATCGAGCATGCGGTCGATCGCGGCACGGCTACCGCTCGGCCCACGCAGCCAGTCGGTGGGCTGCACGCCGTCGAGCACGATCTCGCCGAGACGCCGTGTCGTGTCGACCGTCGAAAGAGCGCCGATGGTGAGCCCCTTGGCGTCCCGCTCGACCAAAGCGAGCGCATCGTCCGCGGCGGCAACGAGGAATGCGTCGGCGGACGGGCCGTCGATGACGACCAGCGACTTGCCGTAGAGGGCGGAGTCGCGCACCTCGATGCCCGCCCCCTCGCGCTTCGAGACCATCTCGTTCGCGGCGACCCCGATCAGCGCGTCCCCGGTGGCGATGCGCGTCAGCCATGCGTCCTGCTGCGATGGACTTCCCGCTTCGCGCAGGGCAACGACGGCCATCACCGCGCTGCCGAGAAACGGCACCGGCGCCGCTACCCGGCCGAGAGCACGCGCGACCACGACGGCGTCGAGCAGGCCCGAGCCTGCGCCGCCATGCTGTACTGGCACGAGTATTCCCGGGACACCGATGTCGACGAGCGACCGCCAGAGCTCGCGGTCGCCTGCATCGCTGGCGCTCGCGATCTCGCGCACGCGCGACATCGCCAGGTTGGCGTCCAGGTAGCGTTGCAAGCTCTCCTCGAAGAGCCGCTGCTCCGCCGACAACCCGAAATCCATCAGCGCTCCTCCACCACTCGCGGCTCGCGCGGCAAGCCCAGGCCGCGCTCCGCGATGATGTTCCTCTGGATCTGTGCCGTGCCACCGCCGATGATGAGCCCGATCGAGAACATGTACTGGAACTGCCACATGCCCGCCGCGCGCTCGTACTTCGAATGGTGGTAGAGAACGCCCAGCTCTCCCATGACGTCGATCGCGAGCGCGGCGATGTCGTGCGCGAGCTGGCAGCCCATGAGCTTGACGATCAAGCCGCCAACCCCGGGCGCCTCATTTCGCAGGTTGCAGGTCAGCAGGCGTAGCGCGTGGTACTTCGCCGCGACGACTCGCGCCTGGAGGCGTACCAACCGGTCGCGGAAGAGCGGGCTGTCGATCGCCCGCGCACCGTCCGCCGTCTCACCCTTCATGAGCCGCACCAGGGCCTCGAAGCCCGACTCGAGCTGAGCGCTGCTGCCGAGCATGTTGCGCTCATGACGCAGCGTCGTGTTCGCGATCTGCCAGCCCTCGCCGCGACGAGCGACGATGCTCGTCACGGGCACACGGACGTCGGTGAAAAACACCTCGTTGAACTCCGCTCCACCCGTCATCGTGCGTAGCGGGCGAACCTCGATCCCCGGCGTCCGCATCGACAGCAGAAGGTAGCTGATCCCGCCGTGCTTCGGAGAATCGGGCTCGGTGCGGACCAGGGCAAACATCATGTCCGCGAAGTGCGCGGACGTCGTCCAGATCTTCTGCCCGTTGATCACGAAGTCGTCGCCGTCGACGACGGCCCGCGTCGTGATGCTCGCGAGATCGCTGCCGGCGCCGGGTTCGGAGTAGCCCTGACACCAGATCACCTCGCCTCGCATGGTGGGACCGATCCAGCGTCGCTTCTGCTCTTCGGTTCCATGCTCGAGCAGCGTCGGAGCCAGCATGTCGGGCCCCTGACCCGCGACGCCACGTGACACACCTGCCCGTGCGAACTCCTCGTCGATGATCACGCGCTTCAGGAGGTCGGGCTCGGCTCCGAAGCCCCCGTACTCCCGCGGGATGGTCCGAGCCGCATAGCCGTGCTGGATCAAGAGCTGCTGCCACTCGAGCACCGCGGGCGACGGCTTGCCACCCAGCGCGAGACCGCCGGACGGTGCCTTGTCACGGTTCGCTTCGAGGAACTCGCGCACCTCGCGTCGAAATGCCTCGTACGTTTCGTTGTATTCGAGATTCATCTTGCCCTCGCGATACCCCTTACGCTCAGCGCGCAAGCACGTGGACGACGCAGACGCTGCCCGCGCCAACGAGGTGGCACAGCCCGATCTTGGCGCCGTCGACCTGCCGCGCGCCGGCTTCTCCGCGCAGCTGCGTGACCGTCTCATGGATCTGCGCAAGGCCCGTCGGACCTCCGGGATGACCCCGTGCGATCAATCCTCCGTCCGTCGAGAACGGGATCCTGCCGCCAATCGCGGTCTCGCCGTCGGCGATCAGACGATCCCCTTCGCCCTCGCGGCAGATGCCGAGCAGCTCGTAGTAGACCAGCTCCTCGATCGGAAAAGCGTCGTGAACCTGGACGAGGTCGAGATCCTCCGGGCCGATGCCCGCCTTTTCGTAGGCTTCTCGTGCGGTGTCAGCCGTCATCTGCGGCGGCCCGATGACCGGCCCGAGGAATACGTGGCCGTCGCTGTAGCGTTCGGACTGCATCGCGCTGGCGAGAATCTTGATACAACGCCGGCGATCGAGGCGGCGCGCGTACCGAGACGAGACGAGGATCGCCGCGGCTGCGCCGGAGCCGACCGCGCAGCTCATCATCGCCGTGTGTGGCTCGGCCACCATGAACGAGGCGAGGACCTCGTCGGGGGTTACCTCGTGGTCGGCACGGCGCTGCGCCCACGCGCAGTGCCGTGCGTGATTCCAGTTCTTTGCGGCGATTCGCGCGAAGGTCTCTACCGTAGTTCCGTAGTCGTGCATGCGGCGCGTTGCCCACATCGCGAAGAATGCGGCGGGAAGAATCGTTCCCTCGAGCGAGTTGCGCCCCATCGCCACGCGCTGGCCTCCTGCACCCGGACCCGGGAAGCGCCCTAGCCCGTCGAATGCGATCGCCATCGCGACGTCGACGTGTCCTCCGGCGACCGCGAGGTAGGCTTCGCGGAAGGCGGCGGCCCCGGTCGCCGACGCATTCTCGACGTGCTGCACGGGGATGCCGGTCAGCCCGAACTCCTTGAGCACGCGCGTGCCGGTCATGATCGGAGCGCCGATGTAGCCGACGTACGCCGCCTGCACGTCGGCGAAGGAGCAGCCCGCGTCACGCAGCGCCGCGAGCCCTGAATCGAGCGCGATGTCGTGCAAATCGACCGGCTCCTTTGTGAAGGGCGCCACACCGGTTCCTGCGACGACGACGCTACGCACCGGGTCGCTCATCCGCCGCGAAGCGAAAGATGACCACCGAGTCGCCCTCCTTCTCGTGCACGACCTCCGCCACGCTTCGCATCGGCATCCCTATCCGGAAGCTGCCCGGGTCCCCTACCAGCACGGCTTGGATCCGGACCCCCTCGGGCAGATCGATCTGCCCGACGCCGTAACCATTCGAATCGATGCGAACCGCACCGAAGAGCGGTAGGTGAACGTAGGTGTGGGAGTGAAGCGTTCCCGTTCTGGAGAGCTCGACGTTCGAGACGGGCTCGAGACAGATCGGGCAAAGACGCCGCTCCGGAAAGAACGACTTGCCGCAGGCAGCGCAGCGGCTGCCACGCAACACGGGCGTTTCGCCATCCATGCGGAAGAGCCGCTCTTCGATGGGAATCAGCGCCATGGTCCTCTCAGCTCGTCCTCGATCCCGAGACGGTCCACCAGCTCGACCTGATCGAGCGCTTCCTGAAACAGCCGGTGCTCGAGGCCGTCGCTCCAGGGGCGCGGCAGCTGGTGTTCGTAGAACATTCCAAACTTCATCTTGCTGCCCCTCTAGCTCCCGGAGCAGGGCCTCAGCGCCCGCGGAACTCCGGGTCTCTCTTCTCGAGCAGAGCTCGTATCCCCTCCTGGGCGTCTCCGGTACCGAGCGTGGCGCTCTGCGCCCACGCCTCGCGCTCCGCGGCGCGCCGCGGATCCCAGTCCAGCCCGCGGTACAGCGACTGCTTCATGAGCCGGATCGCGAGCGGCGCACCGCGTGCGATCTCGGTCGCGCGGCGCTGTGCCTCCGGAAGGACCTGCTCCGGCTCGGTCGCACAGTGCGCCAAACCGACTCGCGCTGCCTCCTCCCCGGACATGAGCCGGCCCGAGAACAGCAGGTCGACCGCTGCCGGGACGCCGACGATGCGCGGCAGCAGGTACGAGATCGCCATGCCCGAGTGGATGCCGAGGCGAACGAAGTTCGCGCCGTACTTCGCGCTCGCGTTGGCGACCCGGATGTCGCAGACGAGCGCGAGGCCGAGGCCGCCGCCAATGGCGTGACCGTTGAGTGCGCCGATGACCGGCACCTCGACGTCGAGCACCGAGAGAAACGGGGCATACATTTCGAGGGCGCGCTCGAACGGCAGTGGACCCGCGTCCCCCTCTACGACCGCGCCCCCCTGCTGACTCCGAAAGTCGGCACCGGCGCAGAAGCTCTTGCCGCGGCCCGTGATCACGAGCGCCCGCACGTCACGGTCCTTGCGAACCTTCGCGATCGCTTCGCCGAAGCCCGCGAGCACCTCCGGCGTCATGCTGTTGCGGTTCTCGGGCCGGTTGAGCGTGATCGTCGCAACGTGACGATCGATCTCGAAGACGACGGCGTTTCCGCTCATGATACGGCTCCCGCGGACGCCGTCGGGTCGGCAACGCGCGGCAGCACACGGGTGGCGAAGAGCTCGATCGACCGCATCAGCTTCGCGTGCGGGATCAAGCCGTTGTATGCCCAAGCGAAGAGCCAGCGCGCGGGGAGACGGCCGAGCAGGCGCTCGAGCTGGCGCGTAACGGTATCGACCGAGCCCACCAGCGCCAGGCCTTCGCCTAGGAGGTCAGGTGCCTCGCCCGTCTGCGGATGAGCCAGCCCCTTCGCAAAGTCGAACGGCTCGAACCACGAGGCTCCGCAGTAGAGCCCGCTGTCGGCCCAGAGGGCCATCGCCTCCTCGTCGGTATCAGCGACCACCACGTCGCGAAGCACGCCGATGCCTTCGCCGAGTGGGCGCCCCGACACCTCCGCGTAGACGCGAAACAACTGCTCTTCCAAGACCGGGTGGAGCGGCGGCAGGATCGCCGTCACGCCCTCGGCCGCGCACCAGCGGATGCTCCGCTCCGACGACGCGAACGGCTGGAAGATCGGCGGGTGCGGCCGCTGCACCGGTTTCGGCACGACGCCCACTTGGCGCACTACACCGTCCACGACCCCGCCCCCAAAGCGCCTCGTGTACTCGATGTCCCAGGGCGTTTCGCCCGGCGGGATGCGCCAGAAGCGCCCTTCGTACCGCAGCAGATCCTGCGTCCAGGCCGCCTTGATGATGCGGAAGCACTCCTCGAAGGCTTCGCGGTTCGCCGCGTCGATGGCATCGTGCTGGTGCGGCTGCGCGCCGTGGATGCCGTGCGTCTGCTGCGCCATGATGTCGACCCAACGCCGTTGGTAGCCCCGCGCGAACCCGGCATTGGCTCGTCCACCGGTCATGTGGTCGAGCATCGCGATGTCCTCGGCCACACGGATCGGGTTCTGGGCCGGGAGCACGATGCCGAGCTGGCCGACACGGATCCGTTTCGTCTGCAGGCCGACGAAGAGATCGAGCAGCACCGGATTGTTCGACAGCTCGAACCCCTCGACGTGGAAGTGATGCTCGGTGAAGCTGATCGAGTCGTAGAGCAGCTCGTCGGCGAGCTTCGCCTGCTCCGCGAGCTCGGCCAGCATGCGGTCGTAGAGATCGCCGCGGAGCGCGGCCATGCCAAGCTCCATCTCGGCACGACTCCCGATGCTGGGAAGATAGAAGAGGGAGACCTTCATTTCGCAGCACCTTTCTCGCTCGCAATCGGCCGGAAGCTCGGCAGGGCGACTTCGTCCGACAGCCGGTCGAGCACGACCTCGACCGGAAGGTCCAGCTCGAGGTCGGCCGGCGCGAGGTTCTGCAGATTGCCCACCATGCGGACCCCTTCCTCGAGCTCGACAACCACGACCGCGTACGGAACCCGACTCGCGAACGCAGGGTGCATCGCCTGATGGGTCACCGTCCAGGAGTACACTTGGCCACGACCGCTCGAGCGCTCCCAGGTCGAGCGCTCAGAGCCGCAACGCGCACACATGTACCGCGGCAGATGCCGCCAGGTGCCGCATTCCGTGCAACGCTGGAAGCGCAACTCGCCGCGTGCACAGTGCGCGTAGAATTCGGCGTTCAGCCCCTCCGGGGAGGGGATCGGCCTGGACCACCCGCTGCCGTTGCTCATGAGCTCACCCCCTGCGCAGGATGGCGACGCTGCCGTCGCCGAAGTCGCCCCACCCCGTGACCAGTCCGAGTTTGGCGTCGGGTACCTGCGCACTTCCAGCCTGCCCGCGTAGCTGGCGAGTCGCCTCGACGACGTGGTTCAAGCCCCAGACGTGCGCCTGCGACAGCAGCCCACCGTGCGTGTTGAGCGGCAGATCGCCGCCGAGCTCGATACGCCCGCCGCGAACGAACGCACCGCTCTCGCCCGCTCCGCAGATCCCGAGCGCCTCGAGCTGCAGAAGTACCACGTAGGTGAAGCAGTCGTAGATCTCGAGGAAGTCGAGATCCTTCGGCTCGATCCCCGCCATCGCGAACGCCCTCGGCGCGGCGAAGCTCAACCCGATCCGGAGGAGGTCCGGGCGACTCGGGATGTCGTCGGCAGGATACGGATGTCCCTCTGCGACGGCGAGAATCGTTACCGGCACCTGTCGCAGATCGCGCGCGCGCTCGGCGGAGCTGACCACGACGGCGCACGCTCCGTCGGTCTCGAGGCAGCAGTCGTAGAGGCCGAACGGCTCCGAGATCCACCGCGCATCGAGGTACTCCTCCATCGTCAGCGGGCGTCCCCTCATGTAGGCGCGCTCGTTGAGCTGCGCGTGCTTGCGGCAGGCGAGTGCGACGGCCCCCATGTCCTCGTGCGTGATGCCGTACGTCTTCATGTGCCGGGTGGCGATCCAGGCGTAGAACTGAACGGGCGCCACCGCGCCGAGCGGAGCGTAGAAATCGGCAACCGTGGTCGCCATGGCGTTGATCGTGAGCTTCGTCGACCGCCGCGCACGCGGCCCCTTGGGACGCAGGGCGGAATAGCCGTTCCAGCCGAGCACGACGAGAACGTGGCGGGCGACTCCGGAACCGATCGCGAGCGCCGCCGACTGAAGCGCCGCGGTGGGACTCGCACCGCCCATGTTGACCGTCGTGGCGTAGCGCAGCTCCTCGATCCCGAGATTGGCAGCGAGCTCCTCGCTGGTCGTGTAGCCGGGCGGCGGGATCAGACCGTCGATGTCGTGCGGCGAGAGGCCGGCATCCGTGATCGCGTGACGCGCCGCTTGCAGCATGAGCTCGACCGCGCTTTGCTCGGAGCCGCGCACGTACTCGGTCTCACCGACTCCCACGATTGCCGCACGTCCACCAAAGCTCATCCCTCGCCTCCCAGGCTTTTCTTCTCGGCAAAATCGAGTATACGATCGGAAATCACCTTTCAAGCTACGCGACCAGGAGGATTCGATGGCGGAGCGAGACGACAGAGGCAGATTGCCGATGCTTTCCATGGCAGCGGCGAAGCAGGCCGCGACCGACGCAGGTATTCCGGAGATCATGGCCCCGCTGAGCGTTTTCCGCATGCTGCTCCAGCATCCGAAGCTGGCCCGCGCGCTGTCCGATCTGCTCTCGACTCTCCTCTTCGACCCGAAGCTCGACGCGCGGCTGCGCGAGCTCGTCATCATGCGGATCGGCTGGGCGACGGGGTCGGTGTACGAGTGGACGCAGCACTGGCGGATCGCAAGAGGTCTCGGGATGAGCGAGGACGACATCCTCGGCGTCCGCGATTGGCAGTCCCACGCTGGCTACGGCCCGGCAGAGAAGGCCGTCCTCGCCGCCACGGACGAGACGATGCGTACCGGTGCGATCTCCCAAGAGACATGGCGGGAGTGCGCGACGCACGTGGGGAGCACGGAGGCGCTAATCGAGCTGGTGGTCGCGATCGGCAATTGGCGGCTCTTCTCCTCGCTGCTGCGGAGCCTCGAAGTCCCGCTCGAAGACGGCGTCGCCGCGTGGCCGCCCGACGGGCGATCTCCGGTCTGAACTCGCCAGGAGCAACGTCCATGGAGCACCTTCTTTACGAGAAACGCGATGGCGTCGCGTACTTGACGATGAACCGTCATGAAAAGCGCAATGCCTTCAGCCCCGAGATGATCTGCCGGCTCGCCGACGCCTGGCACGACTTCCGTGACGATCCGGACCTGCGCGTCGCCGTGCTGACGGGCGCGGGGGAAGTCGCGTTCAGCGCCGGGGCCGACCTCGGCCTCCTCATTCCCCTTCTCACGCGCGCGCGGAAGCCGGAAGACGCATGGGACGAGCGCATTCTGCGCGAACCCGGGATGCTCCAGGTGGCTCTGCTGCGCCGCTTCGAGCTCTACAAGCCGGTGATCGCCGCCGTGAACGGCTTTGCTCTCGCAGGCGGCACCGAGGTCCTGCAAGGGACCGACATCCGACTGGCGTCCACCAACGCGCGCTTCGGGCTGTCGGAGGCGAAACGGGGAATCGTTCCCGCCGGCGGCTCGATGGTGCGTCTCGCCCGTCAGATCCCGTTCTGCAAGGCCATGGAGATCCTCTTGACGGGCGACGACCTGTCGGCCGAGGAAGCGTGTCGCATCGGGCTCGTCAACATGGTGACCTCGCCTGCCGAGCTGCTCGCGGCAGCCGAGCGGTTCGCACGGCGCATTGCGGACAACGGCCCACTCGCGGTCAGGACGATCAAGGAGGTCGTCCTTCGCACGAGCGGGCTCTCGCTCGAGAATGCGTACGGCGTCGAGGACGTAGCAGCGTCCGTGGTCATGCGGTCGAACGATGCCCGCGAAGGGCCACGAGCCTTTCTCGAGAAGCGCAAGCCGCACTTCGAGGGCAGCTGAAGCCGCAACGGGGCACGAGCGGCGCACTTTCCACGCCGCGGACGGCGCCCGGCGAGACGCCGCCGGTGCTCGATCTTCTGGATACACGTCGCAGGAGTGCGCCAGAGTCGTCAGGAGACGGCCACCACGCCACGATCGGAATCGTAGCCGCGCGGCAATTCGGAGTGATCCACGTCGCTTCTCGAGCATTCGACATTCGGTGAGCTGCACCTGCGACCGGAATCATCGGGGCTTTTTGACAGTTCCCTGGAGAGCTTGCCCGCCAAATCATGTCAATGCGAAATCCCTCGACTGCCACGAACATACATCGTATTCATGAGGACTGTTCGGCACATTGAATCTGATTCGATTCGACGGTAAGGAGCGCTCTCCAGTGCAGCCGCTCCGGACATCCGTTGCGCCTCGCCGTCTGACGGTGGTGGCCGTGCTTCTTGCCCTGGCGATGTCACCTCGCCCAGGCGTCGCGGCGGAGGGCCTCACCCTCGCGCGTGCATACGAGCTCGCCGTCACCCACTTCGAGCGCGTGCAAATCGCAGACGCAGACGTCGCGCAATCGGAACTAGCGCCGTACCAGGCGTTGACGACGGTCGCCCCGAGCGTGAACGTCACCGGGTCGTTCGTGCGCGAGAAGGAGGAGATCGAGTTCGAGACGCCGGGTGACACTGGCAGCTTCTTCGGCGACTCGTCGGTGATCCTCCCGCAGCAGAACGGCCGCGGCGTTCTGGAGGTACGCCAGACGCTGTGGAGCTTTCAGATCCTGCCGCTTTGGCGGGCCGCCCAGCTCGAGGTCGACGCGAGCGGCGAGGCCCGTCGGATCGCCATCCAGCAGACCGCCTTCGCAACCGCGCAGTCCTTCTTCGACGTCTTGCGCGCCCGGGCTCAGCTCGAGGTGGCGCAAGAGACGCTGAACCTGGCTGAGGCGGAGCAACGCCGGGCCCAGCTTCGCCACGGGGTGGGTGAGCTGGTCAAGACGGATGTCCTGCGGGCGGAGGTGACGACGACCCAGGCGCGTCAGCTTCTCACCGCGGCCAAGAACGGCGTTCGCATCACGGAGCGTGGGCTCGCCCGGCTTCTCGACATGGAATCGATCGGTCTACTCGTGGAGCCTGAGGGACTCGAGCCACCGGCGAGCGATCTCGCCGGGGCTCTGGCCCTGGCGGACGAGCGCCGACCGGATCTCGCGCGACAACGGGTGCTGCTCGAGGCTTCGATCGAGGAGCGGAAGCGACGCCTCGGCGTGTTGCTGCCAACCTTGAGCGCCGAGTGGCGCTATCGCCTCGTCAGCGAGGAAACCTTCGCCGAGCGCAGTGACTTCTGGACGGCCGTCGTGTCCCTACGAGTCCCGATCTTCGATCGCGGTGGCGCTCCGTTCGTCGAGCTCAAGGTGCAGCAGCAGGAGGTGGAGAAGGCTCGGCTCGCGCTGCAATCGCTGCATCACGACGTGCGGCTCGAGGTGGAGCAAGTGTGGCTCGAGCTCGACACGCTGACCGCCAACCTCGCGACCGCGCGCGACGAGCAACGGCTCGCCGCGGAAACCTACTCCCTCGTGTCGAAGCAATTCGACGCCGGTACGGCGACCAGCCTCGAGGCGACGACGGCACTGACCGATCGACAGCGGGCCGCCGCTCGCCTGATCGACACCCGTGCCAGGCACGCCGTGGCGATCATCGGTCTCCGGCGTGCCGCAGGCGTTCTCACGGACGACACTGGCCTTGCCAGTGAGGGCGCACGATGAGCACCTCGAAGCCTTCGCGCAAGGAGCTCGAGCAGCGTTTCCGGGCCGACCTGGTTCTCGATGCGGCCGAGGCGGTCTTCGCCGGCCATGGATTCCAGAGCGCGTCGGTCGAGGAGATCGCTCGGCGCGCCGAGCTCTCGGTCGGCTCTCTGTACAACGTCTTCCCGAGCAAGGACGCGATGCTCGCGGGCGTCGTCGAGAGAAGACAGGAGGCGTTCCTGGCAGGGATTGCCGCTGCCACCGCGCGCGAGACTTCGCCGCTGCGCAAGCTCGACCTACTGGTCCAGTTCACCTTCGACTACTTCGAAGCGCACGAGAAGCTCTTCCAGCTCTACATCGGCGCGACCAGTGGCCTGCTGTGGCACGTTCGCTCGACGCTCGGCGAGAAGACCTTTCAGCGCCACGTCCGCTTTCTCGAAGTGATCGCCACGATCGTTCGAGAAGGCATCCGACGCGGCGCCTGGCCGTCCACCGACGCCAACAGCGCATCCTGGGTGATCGTGTCGATGCTGAATGCCTTTCTCACGCGCTGGATCAGCTCCGGCGAGCGGGCGATGCTCGCCACCGGCCGCCGCGAAGCGCGCGTGTTCGTCCGACGAATCCTCGGAGTCCGCCCTGAGGACGTACGGCCCCGTGGGCGAACGGTCCCGAAGGAGCGTGAGCCGTGAAGCGTCGATCCCCGATTGCCCTGGTGCTCTTCCCCTTGCTCATCGGCTGCGCCAGCACGCCGGCACCGACGGAGGTCGCAGCGACGCCACAGAGCAAGCTGCCACAAGTCTCCGTCAAGACCGTGAGTCAGGAGCCCCTGGAGCGCACGGTGGAAGTGGTGGGAACCATCCTGGCCGAGGAGCGCGTCACGGTGAGCAACGAGGTTCCAGGGACCGTTGCGAGCATCGAAGCGGATTTCGGCGACATCGTCGAGGCGGGCCACGTTCTCATGCAGCTCGACCCGCGCGAGCTCGATCTCCAGCTGGGCGTTGCCAGAGCCGGCGTTGCGCAGGCGCAGGCCCGCCTGGTCAAGGCCCGGGCGAGCGCTGCGCGCGCGCGCACGCTGTACCCCGAGGAGGCAATCTCCAAGGAGCGCCTAGATTCCGTCGAGGCGGAGCTCGGCATCGCAGAGGCCGACGCAGAAGCCGCGCGCAGACAGGCCGCACTGGCCGACAAGCGGCGTTCCGATGCGATCATCCGGGCGCCGTTCCGCGCCGCGATCCAGGCGCGCATGGTGGCGCTGGGACAGCACGTCGCACCGTTCACGCCGCTGTTTGAGCTCGTGGCGATCGGCAAGCTCAAGTTCCGCGGCGAGGTACCCGAGCGCTTCGCTCCGGGGATCCGTGCCGGGCTCCCGTTGGCGTTGACGGTGGAGTCGCAGCAGGAGACCGCCATCTCCGCGACGATCACGCGCGTTGCGTCGGCGCTCACCCAGTCGTCGCGAACTTTGCCATTCGAAAGCGAATTCGAAGATGCCACGGGCAAGCTCGCTCCCGGCAGCTTCGCGCGCGTGCGTATCCGCCTCGCCCCGTCACCTGCCGTTCTCGCGCCGCGGGAGGCGGTGATTCAATTCGCCGGCGTCGATCGCGCATTCGTCGTGCGCGATGGCAAGGTGGAGACGCGGACATTGCGCCTCGGTCAGCAGTTCGGCCAGCAAGTCGAGGTGATCGACGGTCTCGAATCGGGCGAGCAGGTCGTCACCGCGGGACAGGACCGGCTCGAGAATGGACTGGCGGTAAAAGTCCTGGAGAAGCCGTCATGATCCTCTCTGACTTCGCGGTCCGCCGCCCGGTGTCGGCGATCATGCTCGTTGCGAGCCTAGTCGTCACAGGGTGGTTCTGCTTCGAACGAATCGGTGTCGACCTCTTTCCACGGGTCGAGATCCCGACGGTGACGGTGACGACGACTCTTCCCGGTGCCGGCCCGGAAGAGATCGAGACGGCGCTGACGAAGCCCATCGAGGAAGTCCTCAACACGATCAACGGCATCGACGAGCTCCGCTCCGTCAGCACGGAGGGCCTGTCGCGCGTGGTCGCGATCTTTCACATCGAACGTCCACTGGACGTCGCCGCGCAGGACGTGCGCGACAAGGTGGCGACCATCGTCGCCAAGCTCCCCGAAGGGACGGACCCGCCGATCGTCGACAAGTTCGACATCGACTCGACGCCAATCCTGTTCCTCACCGTGACCGGAGACCGGAGCCTGAAGGAGCTCACGGAGATCGCCCGCAAGCAGGTGAAGGAACGCATCGAGGGCACCCCGGGCGTCGGGGCGGTACGCTTCATCGGAGCTCGGGAGCGCGAGATCCAGGTCGCGATCGATGCGGAGCGTCTGGAAGCCTACGACATGTCGATCCGCGACGTTGCGCGCGCGGTGGCGACCCAGAACGTCGAGATCCCCGCGGGACGCATGGTCGAAGGTCCGGACGAAACCGGAATCCGCACCCTTGGCCGGATCGCCACCGTCGGTGAGTTCGAGGAGGTCGAGGTCGCCGTACGCCGGGGTGCCCCGGTCACCGTCGGTGACCTCGGCGAGGTCACCGACGCCGTCGTCGAGCCACGAAGCCTGTCGCGGTTCAATGGCACAAACGCGGTCACCCTGGCGATCCGCAAGCAGTCCGGTGCCAACACGGTGGCGGTGATCGATGCTCTCCAGAAGCGTCTGCCGGACGTGGAGTCCCTGCTGCCGCCGGGAGTGCGCATCAACGTCAGTCGCGATCAGTCGACCTTCATCCGTCATGCCGTCGAGGCGCTCGAGCACCACATCGTCATCGGCGGGCTGCTCGCCAGCTTGGTCGTCCTGCTCTTCATGGGCAACCTGCGATCGACCGTCATCTCGGCGCTGGCGATTCCGACGTCCGTGATTGCGACTTTCGCGTTGATCTACGCGATGGACTTCACGCTCAATCGCATCACGCTTCTCGCTCTGACTCTGTCGGTGGGAATCGTCATCGACGACGCGATCGTCGTTCTCGAGAACATCTATCGCCACATCGAAGAAAAGGGATCGTCGCCGACCGTGGCTGCCCGAGAAGGGACGTCCGAGGTCGGCCTCGCAGTGAGCGCGACGACGTTCTCGCTCGTTGCCGTCTTCATCCCCCTGGCCTTCATCCCCGGCGTCACCGGACGTTTCTTGAATAGCTTTGGCATCACGATGGCCTTCGCCATCCTGGTTTCGCTGCTGGTCTCCTTCACGCTCACGCCGGTTCTATGCGCTCGCTGGCTCCGTGGACCGACACCGGAAAAGCATGAGCGAACGTCCCGCGAATCGCGACTTTTCGGCCCGATCGATCGCGGCTACGTCGCCATGCTCGCCTGGTCGATGCGGCATCGCTTCGTCATCATGGCAATCGCGGTCGGACTCGTGGTGGCCATCCCAACGTTGGGCCGGATGGTCGGTGCATCCTTCATGCCGGAGGACGACCGCGCGGAGTTCGAAGTCAACGTTCGACTTCCTCAGGGAGCTTCGCTCGAGCGGGTCGACGGTATCCTGAGCGAGGTCGAGGCGGTTGTTCGCCCGATTCCGGACGTCGCGGGTCTTCTCACGACGGTCGGCGGCGAAGGTGACGCCATCACCAACGCGCAAGTGATCGTGCTGCTCACGCCGCACGGCGAGCGCTCGCGCCATCAGTTCGCCGTGATGGATGACGTCAGGAAGGCGGTGCTTCCGCTTCGCGATCGAGCCAGGATCAGCGTGGACAACCCCCCGCCGGTGAGTGGTTCCGGATTCCGTGCAGCCGAGATCAATTACAACGTCCGCGGTCCCGATCTGGCGACCGTCGAGATGTACGCGCGGAGCATTCAGCGCAAGATGGAGGAGCTGCCCGGGATCGTCGACGTCGACACGACGGCCGAGCCGGGCAAGCCCGAGGTCCAGGTCCACATCGACCGCAAGAAGGCCGCCGACCTGGGCGTACGCGTCGCCGACATCGCAGGTGCGCTCCGCACGCTCGTCACCGGTGACGTGGTGACCCAGTTCAAGGAGGGAACGGAGCTCTACGACGTGCGACTCCGCCTGCGCGAGGGAGATCGACGGAGCGCCGAAACGCTCGCCCGGATGACGGTTCCCTCGTCCACCCTGGGGCAGGTTCGTCTCGACAACCTCGTCGTCATCCGCCCAGGCACCGGGCCGGCCCAGATCGATCGCCAGAATCGCGAGCGGCAGGTCACCCTGCTCGGCAACGTCGCGACGGGCGGTGCGCTCGGCGAGGCACTGTCGACGATCGACAAGAAGGCGGCGACGCTGGGGATGCCGACGGGATACACGACCGACATCAGCGGTCGTGGGAAGCTCTACGCCGAAACCGTTGCAGGCTTTCGCACAGCGATCATCCTGTCCCTCGCGTTCATGTACATGATCCTCGCCGCTCAGTTCGAGAGCTACCTCCACCCGCTGACGATCATGCTCTCGCTGCCGCTCGCGGTCCCGTTTGCGCTCGTCTCGCTCTGGGCGACCGGCAACACGCTCAACCTGTTCAGTGGCCTCGGAATTCTCTTGCTCTTCGGCATCGTCAAGAAGAACTCGATTCTTCAGGTCGATCACACGCTCGCGCTGCGTCGCGAGGGGCTCGATCGCGACGCAGCCATCATGCGGGCCAACCGCGAGCGCCTGAGGCCGATCCTCATGACCACGATCTCGCTCGTCGCCGGCATGATTCCGGCGGCGCTCGCGCACGGTGCGGGAGCCGAGAGCGCACGCTCGATCGCGATCGTGGTCATTGGTGGGCAATCGTTGTGCCTCCTCATCACGCTTCTCGTGACTCCGGTCGCGTACTCGCTGTTCGACGACCTCCATGAGCTGTGGAGCAAGCACCTTTCACATCGTGTCGCCGTCCCGTCGTGGCTCACCTGGGACCGCGCAAAACGGGAGGTGCCATGACCCGTCCCTTGACCGAGGATCCGGCTCACTACCTCCAGCCGACACCTTACCTGGATGCCGACCATCCGAAGGTCGCGGCTCTCGCCGGAGAAGCGACCAGCGGAATCACGGACCCCCTCGAGAGGGGGATCCGTCTGTTCTACGCCGTGAGGGACGGCTTTCTCTACGATCCGTACGGCCTCGATCTCGGCGACGACGGCTTCCGGGCGAGCACCGTCATCACTCGAGGCCGGGGATACTGCGTCACCAAGGCCGGCCTCCTCGCCGCGGCGGCCCGAGCCGCAGGGATCCCGGCACGCGTCGGCTTCGCCGACGTGCGCAACCACCTCACGACCCCGAGGCTTCAAGAGCTCATGCGGACCGACGTCTTCTACTATCACGGCTACACGGAGCTCTTTCTCGATGGCTGCTGGGTCAAAGGGACGCCGGCGTTCAACATCGAGCTCTGCGAACGGTTCGGCGTCAAGCCGCTCGAGTTCGACGGGCGGAACGACTCGCTGTTCCACCCCTTCGACCAGGAGAACCGCCGCCACATGGAGTACCTCCGTGATCACGGCCCGCGCGACGACATGCCCGTCGATGAGATTCGAGAAGCCATGCTTCGTCACTACCCGCACTTGAGCGCGGCAGCGCCGAGCGGCGACTTCCATGCCGAAGCCGGCGGGGAGACTCGCCGTTGAGTGCGAGTGGACCACCGCTCGCGGCGACCGTTCTCCTGTTGCGCGATGTGACGCGCGCGCTCGAGGTGTTCATGGTGGTCCGTCATCACCAGATCGACTTCGCCGCTGGTGCCATGGTGTTCCCCGGTGGGAAGGTCGACGAGTCGGACCGCCCCCCACACGTCGGCGACGTGGTCTCCGGAGCAAGTGATCTCGCCGACGAGGACGTTGCCGTCCGAATTGCTGCTATACGCGAAGCGTTCGAGGAGTCGGGCGTGCTACTCGCCCGACGCTCGGGGGCCGCGGAAGTCGTCTCCGCGGCGGAGGCACTCGAACTCGGCAGCCGCTACCGTGTGGCGCTCGTAGCCGGCGAGATCTCGCTGAGCGAGGTCGCACGCCGAGAGGGACTGGTGCTCTCCTGTGAGCTCCTCGTGCCCTTCGCACACTGGATCACTCCGATCGGGATGCCAAAACGATTCGACACCCACTTCTTCCTCGCCGCGGCACCGCACGAGCAACTCGCGATGCACGATGGGTCGGAGTCGGTCGATTCCACCTGGACCGCGCCTGAAGCTGCACTTGCGGAGGCCGACGCCGGACGCCGGACGATCATCTTTCCGACGCGGATGAACCTGCAGAAGCTCGCGAGGAGCCGGACGGTCGCAGACGCGCTCGAGACCGCGGGAAGAGCTCGCGTCGTCACCGTGATGCCCGAGATCGACCTCGAGTCAGGGGTGCTGCGAATCCCTGCCGACGCGGGATACGACGTGACCGAGGCGAGCCTGGCAGATCTGATCGGGACGCCGGAACGCTGACGGCGACGAAGTAGGCCTGGGCCGCATCCTTCGCCAGGGTAGCGGGAATGCCCGCCAGGAGGTTGCCGGGGGGCGCATGCGACCAGACCCGAGTTCGCCACGGCCGGGATGAACCAGGCGTAAGCGCCACGAACCGGCGGATGAGCGCGCGTCGTCACGGCCGCCTTGGACAGGCGGCGCGGCGAGCGACCTCGAGATCATTCCCGACGATCCGCCTTTCCAGGTCTTCGACCCCGAATACACCCTCGCCGCGCCGCGGATCACGGCAAGCGACCGGCAGGACCCCATTCAGCAAGCGCGATCAGAGGCGCTCGATATCAAACGTGTCGCCGAGCGTTCGTCGCTTTACAGACTTTCCGATCGTCGATACTACTTTCATGTCGGAAACCTTTGCCCGCGAGGGAAGGTTCCCCGACCTGGACGCGCAGCACGGAGACGACCGGTGACTCCTCCTGGCGCCAGAACGGAGAGCATCGATGACGAGTGACGCCCTACGCACCTCGCTTTGCGACCTAGTGGGAATCGACTACCCGATCGTGCAGCCCGGCATGGGATACGTCGCGCGCGCCGAGCTGTGCGCCCGCGGCGTCGGCGGCTGGCGGCCTCGGGATGATCGGTGCAGCCTCCCTGACGGCGAACGAGCTGCGAGAGGGAATTCGTCGGGTTCGCGATCACACCGACCGGCCCTTCGGCGTCGACATCCTGTTCGCGACCGTCGGACGAGCGGTAGCGGACCCGACGACGGCTCGCTTCACCCGCGAGGTCGAGGCGCAGATCGACGTCGTCTTCGACGAGCGCGTCCCGGTACTCGCGAGCGGCCTCGGAAACCCAGCACGCCGTGAGTCCACATGTCAAGTAGGTGGTGTCGAGCGATCGTTGGCCGTCGCGGGGCCGAGGTTCGCGCCCCCGGACGCCACGCGGATCGGCCTCACGGTTCGGAGCATCTTCACCGAGGTTGCCGATCCTGCAGGTGGCGAGCCGCTTCGTCTGCCGCACTGGGAAGGTCTGGATGGACGTTTCGAGTGAGGGACGTGTTCGTCGGCGACCGACCGGTCGTCCTCGTGACAGGGGGCGACAGCGCGCTTGCACGCGGGACGTCGAGGAGATCCGCCGCGCTCGTGCACGAGAGCTCGCGTGCAGCGATCCCGCGCGGAGTTGAAACACAAGGGGACGATGGAACATGACGAACGTTCGGCACCACTCGGAAACGCGCGGCACAGCGCCGATTGATCGCTACGACGCCATCATCATCGGCGCGGGGATCGCAGGCATGTACCAGCTCTACCGCCTTCGGAAGCTCGGGCTCTCGGTTCGAGTCTTCGAGGCTGGCGGCGGCGTGGGCGGTACCTGGTACTGGAACCGCTACCCCGGCGCGCGCTTCGATTCCGAGAGCTACAGCTATGCCTATTCCTTCGACGAGAAGCTCCTGGAGGAGTGGGACTGGAGCGAGCACTTCTCTCCGCAACCTGAGACGCTGCGCTACCTCGAGTTCGTCGCGGACCGGTTCGACCTGCGCAAGGACATCGAGTTCGACAGTTCCGTGAAGACCGCGACGTTCGACGAGGCAGAGAACGTCTGGGCGATCGAGACCGAGAACGGGCGCCGTGCGCGAGCCCGCTTCCTGATCACGGCGCTCGGCATCCTGTCTGCCCCGACGTGGCCGAACATCGAGGGGATCGAGAGCTTCGCGGGCACGGCGTACCACACTGCTCGGTGGCCGCACGAGCCCGTGGACTTCACCGGCAAGCGCGTCGGCGTTATCGGGACTGGGGCCACCGGCGTCCAGGTCATCCAGGAGGTCGCCAAGACGGCGCGCTACCTCACGGTCTTCCAGCGTACGCCGAACTACTGCGCGCCGCTCGGTAACCGTCCGATCGACGACGAGACCCAGCGCAAGATCAAGGCGAACTACCCGGAGATCTTCGCGAAGTGCCGAGAGTCCTTCGGCGGCTTCATCCACCATTCCGACCAGCGCTCCGCCCTGGAGGTTTCGCGGGAAGAGCGCGAGGCATTCTGGGAGGAGCTCTACTGGGAGCCCGGCTTCGGCATCTGGTTGGGCAACTTCGCCGACATCATGATCAGCAAGGAGGCGAACGACCTCGCCAGCGAGTTCATGCGCACGAAGATTCGCGAGCGTGTTCGGGACCCCGAGATCGCGGAAAAACTGTGCCCGAAGAACCACGGCTTCGGCACGCGGCGCGTGCCGCTCGAGACCCGGTACTACGAAGTCTACAACCAGGACAACGTCGAGCTGGTCGATCTCCGCGAGACACCCATCGAGCGCATCACAACGAAGGGCATCCAGACCACCAAAGCGGAGTACGAGCTCGACATGATGATTTGCGCCACGGGTTTCGATGCCGTCACAGGGGCCTTCGACCGAATCGACATTCGCGGCAGGGGCGGACAGACGCTCAGGGACAAGTGGGCGGACGGCCCGCGGACCTACCTCGGGATCCAGGGCGTCGGCTTCCCCAACCTGCTGACGCTGGTCGGGCCACACAATGCCGCCACCTTCTGCAACATTCCGCGCTGCATCGAGCAGAACGTCGAGTGGGTGACCGATCTGATCCGCTACATGCGCCAGAATGGCTACACGCGAATCGAGCCGACCCTGCCCGCCGAGGACGCGTGGACGCAGCACGTGTACGAGCTGGTCGAGTTCACGCTCCTTCCGACGGCCGATTCCTGGTTCATGGGCGTCAACCAGAACCTTCCGAACAAGAAGCGCACGTTCCTGGCCTACATGGGTGGCGCGCCGGCTTACCGCGCCAGGTGCGACCAGAGCGCCGCGCGGGGCTATGAGGGCTTCGTGCTCGAATAGGCGGTGCCGAAACGCAGCACCGGTGCCACTACGAGCCAGCTCTCGAGGACGCGAGGTGGGTACTTGCGTCGAACGCGACTGTTGCCGCTCGCGCTGGCTGATGGATTCGCGGACCGAGTGGATGATGGCCATCGCGCGAGATGACCGGCGACCGCTCGAGCGCGAGATTGCGTGAGCGGCCTGGTCGGTCAGAAGTCGCGTCGGGATCGGCGTCGAGGTCGTAGATCGTGACGCCGTGACGGCGCGCGCGCGCCTCGAGCTGGCGCATCTCGCGTAGGTGGCGTATCTCGTCGCCGTGCGCGCGCTCGGCCGCGGTGATCGCACGCTCGAGGACGTCGACCATTGCGAGCGCATCGCGTGCGGAGAGCGGCGGCAGGTGGAGCTGAGCGTGGCGGCGGCTCACGAGGTCTCCCGGGAGTCGGCCTCGACGACGCGGGCGATGGCGTCGCGCTCGACGAGCTTACGCTTCCGCTTGGCGGTCTCGCGCAGCGCCGCGGTGGCGAGCCGGTCGATGTCGCGCCGCGCGCCGAGGGTCGCCTCGTGGAGCATGGCGACAGCGTCGGAGGAGAAGAGCTCCGCTTGCAGCCGGCGCCGGCGAGCCGCACGCGCAGGTACTCGGCGGTGTCGTCGGGCACGAGCGGGTGGAGACGGCCTCGGATGCGCGAGTAGAGCGATCGGTTTCTCCGCGGGTGCGGCGGTCGTGCAGCTCGGGGAACTCCCGCAGAAGGGCTCCCGCCTCACCTACTGCCACAACGCGACGCTCGGCCGCCGCGGACTTCTACCTCCAGCTCTGCCTCGTGCTCGGCCTGTCGCGGTCCGAACGACGTGAGCCTTCCGCGTCGGCCAAGGTGCCTTGAAAGGAATGCCTGTCATCTCTGTCTTTCGGAATCGCAACGCGACCTGTAGGATGCGAAACGATCGCGATGCCGAATTTCCACCCACAGAAGCTGGACCTAGCACGAATGCCGAAAGCCACTCTTCCGAACGCTCCGCGCGATCTCTTCCTGCAGACTCGGAGCGGTCCGGCGGATCAGAACTCAATCGTACTACACGTGCTCGAGTGGATGTCCGAGGCGACCAATCCGCTGATCCTTCTCCACGGAGGCGGGGCGCACGCTCACTGGTGGGACACTGTCGCGCCGCGGTTGCTCGACGACTTCCGGGTCTTCGCGCTCGACCTCCGAGGTCATGGCGATAGCGATCACGCGCCGGGGCGCTATCAGCCCGAGCACCTCGTCGCAGACCTCGCCCTTGTCCTCGAACGGCTCGCTCCGGGTGCGGCCGTGATCGGTGCCTCGATGGGTGGCCACATCGCGCTCCACGCGGCCGCGATGGGCGTCGCCATGCGCCACCTGGTTCTCGTCGACGTCCCACCACGAGCGCCAGCGAACGTCGTCGATCGTCGTTCGCTCTTCGGCACGCCGAAGATCTACGCGTCGCGCGCCGAGGCGCTACGACGATTCCGTGTCGTCCCGTCGGAGACCAGTGCCGATGCGTCGATCCTCGCCGAGATCGCGCGCCATTCGATCCGCCCGCTCGATGACGACCGCTATTGCCTCAAGTTCGACCACCGGATGTTCGAAACGGCGCCCGTCGAGCCGCCGCCGGACATGCTCGAGCGGGTGCGCGTGCCGGTATTGCTTCTACGCGGAGAGAACAGCGACATCCTGGATGCTGCGACCGCTCGTGAGATGGCACGGCGAATCGCAAACTGCCGGGTCGTCACGATTCCGCGTGCGAGCCATCATCTGCATCTTGACAACCCCGAGGGCTTCGTGGAGGCGGTCAAGGGATTCCTGACGGCGGAGAGGGAGGATTGATGGATCGCGAGCTCAAGCTGCTCGGTGCCCGTGTAAAGGCGTGTCGCGAAGAGGAGGGAATGACCCTCCTCGATCTGGCAGAGCGCAGCGGGGTCGCTCCGAGCACCGTGCAGAAGATCGAGAAGGGCAACATGGTCCCGACGATCGGGGTTCTGATGAAGATCGCCGGTGGCCTCAGACGCCGGGTGAGCTACCTTCTCGGTGACGATGAGGGGGCGCTCGATGTCTCGCACCGAAGCGCCGCCGCACGTTCCGCGATGGGAACGACCAACCAGATCCGGGTCGAGCGCCTCGCCGCCGACCTCCGAGAGCCCGACTTCGACGCCTACGAGATCATCATTCCCGCCGGCAAGGGCAGCGGCAAGGATCTCATGCGGCACCGGGGAGACGAGCTCGCAATCGGGCTTCAGGGCCAGATCGAGTTCCATATCGGCGACGAGCGCTATTCCCTCCGTGCGGGCGATAGCCTTCATTTCAAGAGCAATCTTCCACACTCTTGGCGAAACCCAGGGCAGCGAACGGCGCGCATGATCGTGGTAGGCAGCGTGCCGCGCTCCTTTCAGGATGCGGAGATCGAAAACCGCATCGCACCGTCGCGTCGGCGCGCCAGCGCCTGATGCAAAGATCGACGTGCCGCTCATGGCACTGCCTCGCTTCCCGCAGCCAGTAGCTCCTCGCACAGCCGATCGAGCCCGAGCGCGCGTCACAGCGTCCAGCCGAGCCAACACTGAACCGCCCCCGGCTTCGTCGGAGACTCGATTACGTGAGTCCGACCGCTGCGGTCGGAGTGTCCTGAGTGCGGTAGTACGCCGCCTCGTACTCGACAGGCGGGATGTGCCCGATCGGCTCCAGCAGCCTTCGGTTGTTGAACCAGTCGATCCAGGTCAGCGTGGCGAACTCGACGTGGTCGGCGTTCCGCCACGGGCCATGGGGATGAATCAGCTCGGTCTGTACAGGCCGATCACGGTCTCGGCGAGTGCGTTGTCGTACGAGTCGCCGACTGTGCCGACGGAAGATTCGATGCCCGCTTCGGCAAGGCGCTCGGTGTAGCGAATCGAGAGGTACTGCCGCGATCGCTCTGATGCACCAGTCGGTCGCCGTTCGGCCACGCGTGCAGCGCTTGTTCGAGCGCATCGGGGGCGAGGTCCGTGCGCAGCGATGTCGACACGCGACAGCCGACGATCATCCGCGCGAAGACGTCGATCACGAAGGCGACGTAGACGAAGCCCTTCGACGTCGCGACATAGGTCAGGTCGGCCACCCACAGCTCGTTCGGTCGCGTCGCCGCGAAGGCTCGCTTCACGAGGTCCGCCGGGCGCGCGGCCGACGTGTCGGGCACCGTGGTCGTCTTTGTAGCCGCTCACGCTCTTTCCCTTCCTGCGGGTCCGTTTCGGACCGACTGGATGATGGCGAGAGAGCGGGGCGCGAGCACGGAGCTGGACCTGCCGCGATCGCGTTCGATGATGTAGAGCGCGCCGTCGAAAGGACGGAGCGCACGGGCGCGGGGCCCGCCGAGGAGAAGAGGTGACGGGGTGAGTGGGCAAACACTCACCCCGTCGTGCTCCGAACCCAGCCTGTGAAGAAAGGCCGGAGGAAGCAGACCATCGTCCGCAGCGCGATCGACGTCAAGACCTGGCTCGCGCGGGTGCCGTCGGTCGACGAGGTGCGGCCCGGGCAGTGCCCGCGGTGCGCGGCGGCGACCCGCCCCGTGGGTGAGGGGCTGCAGATCTGGGGGCACGGTCTGCGCGACCGCCAGAGCCGGGGTCCGCTCGAGCCGCTGGGCGATCCGGTGGAGGTGACGCTGCGGGTGCGCCGCTACCTCTGCCGGCCCTGCCAGGCGGTGATCGTCGTGGTGCCGCTCGGGGTGATTGCGGGGCGGCTGTTTGCGGCAGCGGCCATCGCGCTCGCGCTGGCCCTGTTCGGCGTCGAGCGGCTGCCGCTCGCGAAAGGTGCGCCAGCGTGTGAGCCCGTGGCAGCGGGTGGGAGCGACGGCGCAAGGGTCGTGGCTCGCACCGCGGCGCTGGGTGCGTGCGATCCGCGAGGGGCGGCTCTTCGCGAGCGTGCGCCGCTCGCCCGCGCACCTCAGCGCGCGGCAGGTCGCCGAGCGCGCGGCGATGACGCTCGCCGCGCTGGCGCCGCCGACGCTCGCGCACGAGGCGATCGTGCAGCGGGTGTTCGCCGGCGCAGCACTCGCTCGCTGAGGTCGCGGGGCGCAGAGGAGAAGCCAACATCCGGCCGATCATCAGCCCACCGACCAGGATCGCTCCCCGGGCGATCTCGAGTCCGTCATGTCTCCGGCCCCGCCGCCGCACTTCGCCGCGGCGCAAGGAGAGGAGACCGATGAACCGACTCACGCCCAAGGACCGCGCCGAGCAGATCGCCCTGTTTCGCGCCGAGGTGATCGGCGGCCTCGCCTGCCGCGAGATCTCGCGCGGCGAGCTGGCGGCGGCACTGCGCGAGATCGCCACGCAGCGCTTGCGTCCGCCCGGCGCAAAACTCCACGCGCACCTACGCCGTCCCGACCCTGCAGCGCTGGTACTACGCGCTGCGCCGTGGTGGCCTCGACGCGCTCGTGCCGCGCCCGCGTACCGATCGCGGTCGCGGCCGCGCGCTCACGCCCGCGCAGCGCGATCTGCTGCTCGACATCCGCCGCGAGCATCCGCGCGCCTCGGTGCCGCTCATCCTGCGCACCCTGGTGGCGGACGGCCGTCTCGAGCCACGCTCGGTCTCGGCGCCCACCGTGCGCCGCCTCTACCGCGCGCATGGCCTCGACCGCCGCGCCCGGCGCGACGTCGCCGCACGCGTCCGCCTGCGCTGGCAGGCAGAGCGTCCCGGCGCGCTGTGGCACGGCGACGTCTGCCACGCCGGCGTCATCCTGATCGACGGCAAGTCCCACCCCGTGCGCATCCACGCGCTGCTCGACGACGCCTCGCGCTACGTCGTCGCGCTCGAGGCGCACCACTCAGAGCGCGAGATCGACATGCTGGGCCTGCTCGTGCGGGCGCTGCGCCGCCACGGGCCGCCCGACGCGCTCTACCTCGACAACGGCGCCACCTACCGCGGCGACATCCTGCGCACGGCGTGTGCTCGCCTCGGCATCTCCCTGCTGCACGCGCGCCCCTACGACGCTCCGGCCCGGGGCAAGATGGAGCTTCTGGCGCACGCTGCGCGAGGGCTGTCTCGACTTTGCCGGCAACCTCGCCTCGCTGCACGACGTCGGCGTCCGCCTGTGGGCCTTCCTCGACCAGCACTACCACCGCGCCCCGCATGCGGCGCTGCTCGGCCGCTCCCCCGGTGCGGTCTTCGCGGACGGCGCCGCTCGCCTCGACGACCTCGACGAGGACAAGCTCCGGGCGGCGCTCACCGTGCGCGTGCGCCGCCGCGTACGCCGCGACTCCACCGCCCCGGTCGACGGGTGCGACTACGAGCTCGACCAGGGCTTCCTCGCGGGCCGCCTCGTCACCGTCGCCCGCGGCCTGGTCGACCTCGGCGATCCGCCATGGATCGAGCACGAGGGCAAGCGCCTCCTGCTTCGCCCCGTCGACCCCGTGCGCAACTCCCGCCGCCGCCGCGTCGCGATCGAGCCGGTGGCGACGACCGACAAAGGCGTCGCCTTCGACCCCGCCGGCGCGCTCCTCGCGCGCGCCTCGGGCCGGCGGCCGAGCACCAAGGAGCCTCGCTCATGAGCACCTACGTCACCCACTTCGGCCTCTCCGGCGCTCCCTTCTCCGGCTTTGCCCAGGAACCAGTTCCCTTGACTGAGTTCTTGGGCAGCGCACGGGGTTTTTGTGCAGTACGGGGTGTCGGCGGACCCCTTCGCCTTATCTTCGCCCTCCTGATATCCCGAGGTGGCCATGGGTAAGGGGGTGGTCGGCCAAGATCAGAACGTCGGCGCTTGCCGGCTAGATCCCGCAAGCCGTAAGGGGAAGCGCGTGGACTACAACCTAGTCGGCCGAGTGCAGCGGATTGTTCTCCCCCCGAGCCAGGCTCTCTACCCAATTTTCGAGGCGGTCTCGAACTCTATCCACGCGATCCGGGACGGGGAGGCCGGGCCGGGAAGAATCACAGTGCGCCTTCGTCGAAAGGCTGGCGAAGCGCCACTGCTCCCAGGCAGTGAGAGCGCGGCTGCAATCGACGAAGTCACGATTTCCGACGACGGGGTCGGATTCACGGACGGCCACTTAGGGGCCTTCTTAGAGGCCGACACGCTCTTTAAGGCCGCCAAGGGCGGGAAGGGTATCGGGCGACTCACCTGGCTTAAGGTGTTCACGGCGGTTTCGATTGAGTCGATTTATCGAGCACAAGATGGTCTTCGCCGTCGAACTTTCGACTTCGAGCTACCGGACGGCCTCAAGCGAGAAGACGTCCGAGAAGAACCGGTCCGAGATCTCGACGCGACGAGCGGCACTACGATCATCCTGCGCGAACCATCTGGAGACTATCGGGAGCCGCTGAGACGAACTGTCTCGGCGATCGCCTCTGCCCTGGCTCGCCACTTTCTCCCAGCCCTTCTTTCGCCGACTCGCCCGGCTATCACCGTGCACGATTCCGAGAGCACGGCCACTGTGGATGCTGTGGACGTGGCCCAGCGCACCACCGAAGAGTTCGAGATTAAAGGTAAGCGCTTCACTGTTCATCATTTGAAGATTCGGTCGCCAAACAATCGGCATCACATGGCATACTATTGCGCCTCCGAGAGGCAGGTGACGGGAGAGCGCCTGCAACAGTTACCCGAGGCGGCATTTCGGCAGGACAGCGAAGTCTACTACTACCACGCATACGTTTTTTCGCCGTTTCTTGATGTCCGCGCGAACGAATTCCGAACAGCCTTTCACATCGACAACACCCCCGGGCTTGACGAGCCAGGATTCGACGAGATTCGCGACCTACTTCGCGAGAAAACTAGCGACTTTCTAAAGCCGGAGTTGGCCACACTGACCGACTCACGGACGACCCGCATAGAGCGGGTCCTCGCGGAGCGACTGCCCGATCTCGAATACCTTCGCGATATGAACCCCGACGAATTGACGCACATTCCCCTCGACGCCACGGATGCGCAGGTCGCGGATACGCTCGGTGCGCTGCATCTGAAGAACCAAGCAACAAGCCGCCAGATTCTGAACTCCATGGTCAGCGAACTCCGTGACGCAACAACCCTGGACCTCAGTAGCTTTGAACAGCACTTCGAGGCAAAACTCCGAGCGATAGCGGCGCCGAGCCAGGCGAACCTCGCAGGCTACGTGCTTTACAGAAAATCGATCATCGATCTATATAGGGAATTGCTCACTAAATCCGGGACAAGCTACGAGCGGGAGGCGGCAGTCCACAAGCTAATGTTCCCAATGGGCAAGGATTTCGCCAGTGGGGGCAAACCCATAGATCACAATCTGTGGCTGCTTGACGAGCGTCTAACTTATGCCAACTACATTGCTTCCGATAAGCGGCTAGACCAGCATCGGGTATTATTTGAAGTCCCTAGCGCCGACGAACCCGACGTGGCCTGCTACTTCAACCTTGGTTTCTCGGAAGATGATCCAGCCCTTGGCGATCTCCGCAATGTGGTGCTGGTGGAGTTCAAGCGCCCAGGCCCACTGCCGAAGAAGAAGGAAAACCCATGGCAGCAGGTCATGCGGTATATCGAGCAAATCAGAGAGGGCACATTCTCTGACGGCACAGTTAGCGGAACAAAGATTAAGGCGTCTGGTTCAACGCGATTCTATTCCTACATCGTATGCGATTTAGATAACGAGACAGTAAAGGAGATGATCAATCACTTCCTGTTCACGCCGCTGTTTGACGGTACGGACGGCTACTTTCTCTATAATCCTGCGCTCCGCGCATATGTCGAGTTAGTGCCATTCGAGAAGGTACTTCGCGACGCGGAGCGAAAGCACCGAGCATTCTTCGAGCGCTTGGGGCTACACCGAGATTGAGGAGAACTGCGGCTCCACGCCCAACTCGTGCATCTCGTGAATGAGCACGCGGATGTTGTGGCAGATCAGCTTCAGCAACACCTCGTTGACCTGAGCCACGGGCGTCTTGCTGCGGACTGAATCCCCGAACACGCGCTTGACCATCGAGAACGTCGCCTCGACGTTGCTGCGCTTGTGGTAGTGCGCAGCGAACTCCTCCTGCCGGTAGGCGAAGAGGTGGTACAGCTTGTTCCACGCGGGCGCCTTCTTGTCGGGTTTCGCGTTGGTCTTCATCGGCATGTAGGGCTCGGCGCCCTTGCTGACGACCAGGGCGAGGTTCTCCTTGCTCGTGTACGCCTTGTCCGCGCTGACCTCGCGCATGGTGAAGTTCTTGGCGGTCGCCTCGACGAGCGCCGGGAACTGGCGACTGTCCGAGGCGTCCCGGTGGCCGATCACCGCGGCCGCGATGACGTTCGTCTTCACGCCGACCATCGCGTGCGTCTTCACCCACGCCTTCTCGGCGCGCTCGCCCTTGTAGCGGACCGAGTAGTACCGGAAGTGCGTGTTGGTCCCGAAGCCGGTCGAGTCGGCGGCGAAGTCCTGTTCTACCTCGCGCAGCGGGAGGCTCGTCGTCTCAAGCAGGCGGTGCAGAATCGGCGTGATCTCTTCCGACTCGACGCAGTTGAAGACGCTGTTGTAGTGCGGCGCCTTCGCGATGAAGCCCCTTGCGGCGGCGTCCCGTAGATCGGTCTGGAAGCGACGACCCGACACGGTCGAGTAGACCTTGTAGGTGGCCGAGAACAGCATGTCGTCGCGCGGCAGGCGCGGGCGCCCGGTAGACTTCGGCTCCGGGTTCGGGACCGTCGAGACGAGATCGCGCAGGAGCTTGCAGAACGTCTCCTTCTCCAAGCGCGGCAGGCCCCGAGCACGAGCCGCGTAGGCATCCGGCCAACGGCTTGGTGCTCAACTGTGCGATCCAGCATCCTAGCGCGCAAGAAACGACAACAGGGCTTTGTTGAATAACGCTGGAGCCTGAATTGGTGCGCGATGCTGCGCACCCGCGATGGTGATGAGCTGTGAGCCAGTCACGCAACGGTGTGCGGCTTCGGCGATGACCTGAAAGTACAGCCGAGTCAATTTTCCCTTCGTGATAGTGACGGGAACCTTGAGCTCCATCAGTGCTGCGCACGTGATCGGGGCGGACGGTGGGGGGTTCAACTGCCGAGGCATGGTGCGCGCATTGTCGAGGTGCATGGCCTTAAACGCTGGAGGAAGGGCATCGAAGGTGCCGGGTTGCCCATTGATCCAGTCGACAAACAGCCTCGTCGCTTCCGAGGTGTTACCTGTGCTTGCGGCTGCACTCGCGGTCGCGAGCCCTTTGCGTTCCTCGCTGGCGAGTCTCTGATCGGCCGGATCGGTGAGGATCGATGGTAGCGGAGGCTCGTTGATGAAGAGGCTACGCACGAGCTCCGGACGCTGCACGGCCAGGCCCAGGGCGATGACAGCACCGTAGGAGTGACCGACGATGTCCACGGGCCCGACGTTCAGCGATCGGACGAATCCGGCCAAGTCGGCAATGTGAGTCGCCTGCGAGAATTGTGAGCCATCATCCGACCAAGGAGCTGCGCCGAAGTATCGCTGGTCGACTGCAATGAAACGGTAGTGCCGGGCGACTATCTCGCGCTGCGCTTCCCAGGCGCGGTGATCCGAGACGCCTCCATGCACGAAGACAATCGGCGCCCCTCGCCCCTCCTCGACGTACTGGATGTGCGTTCCGATCACCGGCATCTCCTTGGTCGTTGAGTAGGAAACGGCGTGCTCCCGTAGTGGATGGCACCCCAACAGCACCGCGGCACAACTGAATGCTGCGGACACGATCTTCATGGCGAACCGTGACGGCCGCCGTCCCTCAAGAATTGGACAGTTCCGGTGCGCCACGGCGGGATTCAGCGGCGCACGCCTCGCAGGACTTCTCAGGCCGAAGATGGTTGTCGTGGTCACAGGACGGGCGCATTGCGGATCGCCTCGCGTGCGGTGACTACCACGACGGGTGCAAACCTCGGAACGAGCAGGAAGGAAACGGACATTTTGGTAGGAATTGGGACGGATTCTGGCCAGCAGCGCGGCGCATCAACCGCTCCATCGTGGGGAGTTCGGGGATGACAGACCGCGAGAGCCGGACGGTTCGCGCTTGCTGCGCGTAGCGGGCCGCAACTGGGAGCGCACGCCTACACCGCGATCCACAACTTTTGACAATACCTCTCGGCCTCTCGCCGTCCGCGACCGCGGCGGCGGTGTTTTACGCCGTCTCGACCCACATCGAGGAGCTCGGCCGCGAGCGCGTCTTCCCCGTCTTCCTGCTCGACGAGTCCCACCTCCTGCACCAGGACACGCTCGACCACCTGCACATCCTGCTCAACTACGAGTGGGACCGGCGCGCGCTGCTCTCCCTCGTCCTGGTCGGCCTCCCCGAGCTGCCCGATCGCCTCACCCTGCGCCGCAACCGCTCCCTCTACTCGCGCATCCATCGCCGCCTCCACGTCGACCCGCTCGTGCCCGACGACACGGCCGAGTACCTGCGCGTGCGGCTCGCCGCCGCCGGCTGCGAGCGCGAGCTCTTCTCCTCCGATGCGGTCGCGATGCTGCACGAGGCGACCCTCGGCGCGCTGCGCGACATCGACCGGCTCGCCACCGCGGCGCTGCGCGAGACCGCCAGGAAGAAGCGCAAGCTCGTCGAGCGCGACGCGATCGCCCGCGTCGTCGAGGCCGACTCCCGGGAGAACTCGTGAGTCGCCGGCGCCACGCTCGGCTCCACCTGCCGCCACTCTCCGGCCGCGACGCGCTGGCCCTGGTCGACGTCCTCGAGCGCGCGATCGCGGCCATCGAGCGCGCCCACGGCGGCGAGATGCGCGAGCTGCGCCAGATGCGCCAGCTCGAGGCCCGCGCACGCCATCACGGCGTCACGATCTACGACCCCGACGCCGATCCCGACGCCGGCTTCTGACCGACCCGGCCGCTAATGCCATCACGTGCGTGAGCGGTCGTCGCTCATCCCGTGCGATGGCCATCATCCAGTCGGTCCGCGAACACCCCAGCCAATGTGAGCGGCAACAGTCTTGAACCTCCGGCCGCGCACCGCGCCTGCGACGCCCATCCGGCGCATCAGGCGCTCCACCGTGCAGCGCGCCACGTCGACCTGCTCGCGGCGAAGCTGTCGCCAGACCTTGCGCACGCCGTAGACGCAGAAGTTTGCCTTCCACACGCGATCGATGTGCTCGCGCAGCGCCTCGTCGCGCTTTGCTCGCTGCGAACGTCGCTCCGGATTCGCTGCGCGCGTCTTGCACGCGTAGTACGTCGACGGGGCGATCGGCAGCACCGCGCAGATCGGCTCGACCCCGTAGTCGCGCCGGTGGTCGTCGATGAAGGCGACCATCACTTCGGTCGGCGGTCGAGCTCCGCCTGTGCGAAATACGCCGACACCTTGCGCAGGATCTCGTTTGCGCGGCGCAGCTCGCGATTCCCCCGCTCCAGATCCTCAGGCGGTCACGCTCGCTGCTCGCGAGCCTTGACACTCACGAGCGCCGCCCGACTCGAGATCGATTCCGCGAGCGCACGGTTGTCGGACGAGACCAGGTCGAGCCCTCCACCGATGACAGCCATCGTGGCGCTCGCGCCGCCGCTGCCGCCTCGTGTGCTGTGGAGGATCGGCAATCGACGCGAGCAGCTGCGGGTAGCTCCGAGCCGAGTCCCGCTCTCCTCTGCCTTGGCCACAATGGCCACTGCGCGAGCGAAGTGACCTGCGGGGGTTCTCTGGACCACTCGATGATTGACAGTCGGGCTCTGTGAGGGGTCCGGGTATTTCGGACCATGCGAGGATGAGTCTGCGGCTGTCACTCACGACACCGCCTTTTCGTTCAGACCGCCCCCCTTTTCGCTCCTCCTCGCAAGCATCTCCGCGAGTTCCTCCCGCCGATGCCGGTTCAGGTCACGACCGTGCCCTGCCTTCAGCCACTCGACGACCTCGGAGGGGTCGAAGAGAAGCCGATTCCCAACACGGATATGCGGCAGCCCACCCCGGCGGTACCCCAAGCGTAACTGGGACGGCGAGAGTCCCACCATCTGCGCAAGCTCGTTGAGGCTCACAAGTCGCTTCTCGTCAGTTTCCATTTACTAACTCCCTTCGCCACCGTGAGCCATTATGGCTAGCATAGTGGCTCACTTTCTGCTAGCCTCTTGAATCGTGCGCCGAAGCCAGCCAGTTTCCGGGGCTTGCGCCCGGCAGGAGAAGCCAACCTCCTCCAGTTCTTCGCGAGGGTTGCGAGCATTCATTCCCTGGACGAGCTCTCCGACGGGGAGACGCTGGTGCTGGCGGAGGAGTTCGCTCGGCTCTTCCCGAAGCCCGGCGGCGGCATGGGCTCGCCTCGCGAGAGAACCCGGGCACGACTCGAGGATCTACACCGGCGCCTTCGAGACCTGGTCCGCTCTTCCGAAACCGGCGATCCGTTCAGCCTCGAAAATCTTCTCGACTTGGATCACCCTCGCGGGATCGTCGATCCGACAACCCGCGAGCTCGAGCTCGCTCTACCCAAGGACGACGGAAGCCCGCTCGCTGCCCTTCGCCGGGTTGTTCGACTGGGTCGTCGCGTCCCGCTGCGCCAATGCGCACGCGGCGGATGCGGCGTGGTCTTCGTACCCAAGCGCCTCACCTCGAAGTATCATTCGCCGCAGTGCCTCTATCTGGCCCGCTTGGAAGACGAAGGACGCATGGAGCAGAAGAGAGAGGCCGTTCGCCGAGCGCGGGCTCGCGCGAAAGGGCTGACTGCCAACGATCGCAGGAAACGCTGAAGAATGCCGAGAAGGAAGAAGCCCCCACCGCGCGCCTACGGAGCCGGCCGGATCGAGCTCCGCTCGAGTGGCTACTACGGACGCTACTTCCGGCCCGTCGTGGTCCACGGCAGGATCCAGAGCAAGCGGCGCGTCGAGCCGCTCGGAACGTTCGACGAAGCTGAGGCGATTCGCATCCTCGACGAGCGGGTCCACGCGGCGCAGCACGCGGTCCCCATCTCGCGACCGGAAACGGTGTCGTTCTCGGAAGCGATCGACGCGATCCGGCGGGACTACAATCTCCGCGGGCTTCGCTCGTGGCCGGACACCGAGAGACGGATCCGGAAGCACCTAGCCCCGTACTTCGCGCGTCTCCGCATGATCGAGATCACTGCCTCGCACGTGGACCGCTACATCGAGACACGGCTCACGGCCGGTGCGTCGCCCGCGAGTGCGAACCGCGAGACGGCAACGCTTCTTCGGATGTTCAACATCCTCGTCCGCGAGAAGAACTTGGAGCCGCGACACGTGCCGGCGATCCGAAGGCTTCCCGAGCCCGAAGCTCGCCAGGGATTCCTCGGCGTCGCCGAGATGAATCGCATTCTCTCCAAGCTCCCAACCTACCTGCGCGGACCCGTCAACTTCGCCTACGGCACGGGCGCCCGCATCGGCGCCGAAGTCCTCCCGATGAAGTGGTCCTGGGTTGACCTCGCGACGGGGGATTTCGGTCGCGTGACCATTCCGGCCGCCGCAGCGAAGAACAAGGCCGAGCGGACCATCTACCTCACCTCCGATCTTCGGGCGGTGCTCGACACCGCTCGCGCCGAGCACGATCACCTCTTCCCCGACTGCCTCTTCGTTTTCCACCACGCCGGCCAGCGGATTCGGTCGATGCGAAACGCCTGGGACAAGGCCTGCCGGGAGGCCGGACTGCCGGGCAAGCTCCGGCACGACATGCGCCGCAGCCACGCGCGCAACCTGGACCGCGCTGGCGTCCCGCAGTCCGTGGCGCAGAAGATCCTCGGCCACAAGACGGACTCGGTCTGGCGACGTTACCGCATCGTCGCCGACGAAGACCTTCAGGACGCCGCCCGGCGGATGTCGCAGTCGGCGTCGGGTGTTAACGAGGTACGAACCGTCACCAAGACCGTCACCGAGCAGGTCGCGAACACGCGGGAAACGCCTACGAAGCATTGATTTCTCTGAGGAGGGGTGGCCGAGCCAGGTTGAAGGCACCGGTCTTGAAAACCGGCGGGCCCGCAAGGGTCTCGTGGGTTCGAATCCCACCCCCTCCGCTACATCGCGCGCCGGTCGCTCTCTCGCGGAGGTAGAATGGCTCGACGTTTCGAAGGCAAGATCGGCCGCACCTACGACGACTCGACACCGTGGTGGCCCGAGCTGCCGTCGGCGCCGGCGGGGGCGCCGAACGTCGTCGTCGTGCTGCTCGACGACGTCGGCTACGCGCAGTTCGGCTGCTACGGCTCCGACATCGCGACACCGTGCTTCGACCGGCTCGCCGCCGCGGGGCGGCGCTACGCGAACTTCCACACCACGGCGCTGTGCTCGCCGACGCGCGCGTGCCTGCTCACCGGGCGCAACCACCACTCGAACGGCATGGCGCGCATCGTCGAGCTCGCCGCCGGCTTTCCCGGCTACAACGCGACCATCCCGAAGGAGAACGGCTTCCTCTCCGAGATCCTGCTGCAGGGCGGCTACGCGACCTTCGCCGTCGGCAAGTGGCACCTGACGCCGGCGACCGAGATGACCGTCGGCGCGCCGCGCGACAAGTGGCCGCTCGGGCGCGGCTTCGAGCGCTTCTACGGCTTCATGGGCGGCGAGACCGACCAGTACCACCCCGATCTCGTGTACGACAATCATCCCGTCGAGCCGCCGCGCACACCCGACGAGGGCTACCACCTCACCGAGGACCTCGCCGACAAGGCGATCCTCTTCGTGAAGGACCTGCGCGCGGTCGCGCCCAAGAAGCCGTTCTTCCTCTGGTTCACGCCCGGCGCCTGCCACGCGCCGCACCAGGCGCCGGCGGATTTCATCGCGCCGTACCGCGGCAAGTTCGACCACGGCTGGGATCGCTGGCGCGAGGAGGTGTTCGCGCGCCAGGTCGCGTCCGGGCTGCTGCCGCCGGGGACGGCTCTGTCCGGGCGTCCGTCGTGGGTCCCTGCGTGGGACTCGCTGTCCGCCGACGAGCGCAAGCTCTACGCGCGCATGATGGAGGTCTACGCCGGCTTCTTGACGCACACCGACGCGCAGGTGGCGCGGGTGCTCGAGTTCATCGCGTCGCTCGGTGAGCTCGACGACACGCTGGTGCTCGTCATGAGCGACAACGGTGCCAGCGCCGAGGGCGGGCCCAAGGGTTCGTTCAACGAGCAGTACTTCTTCAACTTCGTGCCCGAGAGCCTGGAAGAGAATCTGCGCCGCATCGACGACCTCGGGACGCCGCGCGCGAACAACCACTACCCGTGGGGATGGGCGTGGGCCGGCAACACGCCGCTGAAGCGCTTCAAGCGCGACACCCACGAGGGCGGGGTCGCCGACCCGCTGATCGTCCACTGGCCCGCGCGCATCGGCACGGGCGGCGGCACGCGCCACCAGTACGTGCACGCGATCGACGTCACGCCGACGATCCTCGACCTGATCGGCATCGCGGCGCCCGACACGATCAACGGCCACGCGCAGACGCCGATCGAGGGCGTGAGCTTCGCGCACACGCTGGAGGCGTCCGACGCGCCGAGCAAGCACGTCACGCAGTACTACGAGATGTTCGGCTCGCGCGCGCTCTACCACGACGGCTGGAAGGCGGTCGTGTTCCACCCCGCGCCGTTCATCGCCTACGACGGCACCGACGTGAGCAAGCCGTTCGACGACGACGCGTGGGAGCTCTACCACGTCGCCGACGACTTCTCGGAGGTGCACGACCTCGCCGCCGCCGAGCCCGCGAAGCTCGAGCAGATGAAGCAGCTCTGGTGGGACGAGGCCGCGAAGTACCAGGTGCTGCCGCTGAACAACCAGCCCGGCCGCTTCGGCGACCGCCGCCACCGCCGCGACCGCCACGAGCTGCACCCCGGCATCGGCGCGCTGCCGGAGGTGATCGCGCCGAACCTGCGCGGGCGGAAGTTCTTCATCGCGGCCGAGCTCGACGTGCCGGCGGACGGCGACGTCGCCGGCGCGATCGTCGCGCACGGCAGCCACTCCGGCGGCTTCGTGGTGTTCCTGCGCGACCGCCGCCTGCACTACGCGTACAACTTCGTCGGCACCGAGATCACCGTCGCTTCGGCGAGCGTCGAGCTGCCCGCGGGGCGCGTGGTCGCGCGCGTCGCGTTCACGCCCACGGCCACCAGGCCCGGCAGCGGCGGCGAGGTGTCGCTCTTCTACGGCGACGTGCCGGTCGGCGAAGCGACGATCGCGCGCACCACGCCGCTCACCTACGGCTCGCACGGCTTCGCCGTCGGCTACCAGCCCGGCGGTCCGATCTGCGACCGGCTGCCGGGACGCGCCGAGATCACGCCGGGTGTGCTCGGGCGCGTGGTGATCGAGAGCGAGGGACGCGCGCCACGCGATGCCGCGGCGCGGACCCGCGTCGACCTCGCGACGCAGTAACGGAGCGACGACCGCGACGGATCGAGGCTCGCGCCGCTGGCGCTGCCCGACCCGCCGCCGACGTCGTCCACGAGATTGGGGTCCGGGTCGTCGAGTGGACATCAGGCTCGTGGTCGTGTCCTCTGCCGAGCATGCGGACGTCGAGCCCTTCCGGTCCGACACGACCGCGTAACTGCGGCGCGACGAAGTTCAACGGCCGACGTCGCGCTCGGCTCGGGACGAGCGAATCGCGGCGGCTGCAGGTCGCGGCTCGTCCCGCGTTCCGATCCGCCTGTTCAGCGACCTCGCGCGATCTCCGCGTGCAGCTCCCCGCCCGCCGTCGCGAACCGTCGCCCGACCAGCTCCTCCGCCATCGCGCGCGCGACCAGCGCCGCGTCCCGGCTGCGCGCGACGAAGCGCGCGCCGTCGTCCGCGTCGAGGATCGCGACCAGCTCGACCGGCGCGTCGCCCGCGAACGTGACCGTGAGCGCGGCGACGGTCCCCGCGCCGTCGTGCCGCGGACGCACCTCGTCGACGGCTCCGGTCGCGGCGGCGACCTCTTCGCCGAGGTCCGCGACCAGAGGTGGGGCTGCCCCCGGCGTGCTCGACCACACCGCGAGGCCCGGCTTGGTGAGGAAGCCGCTGACCGTCGTCACCAGGCCGAGGCCCGGCTCGGCACGCAGCCGACGCGCGATCGCCGCCGTCGCCTGCAGCACGAAGTTGTTGAAGGGTCCGCCGCCGAAGGCCATGCCGCCGGTCACCGTCGGAGTCGCGTCGAGCGGCAGGTGCAGCTCGCGCTGCTGCACCCGCACGGCGGCCGGAAAGCACGAGTACAGCTCGACGTGGTCGACGGTGCGCAGCGGTCGGCCGAGACGTGCTTCCGCCGCCGCGCCCAGCACCGCCATCGCAGGCCAGCGGTACAGCTCGCGACGCCGTGTGAGCGGCAGGCTGTGGCTCGACTCGAGCGCGACCAGCGGGAACAGCCAGCGCTCGCGCGGCACGCAGTGGCGCGCCGCCGCCGCCGCCGAGCAGAGGAGCAGGGCCGCCCCCTGATCGACGGTCCACTGGCTCGCGTGCCACTTGCGGTACGGGAACGCGAGCGGGCGACCCGCGCCCTCGCCCGCCAGATCGTCGGCCCCGAGCGGTGCCGCGAACGCCGCCTCGGGGTTCGTGCGCGCGACGCCGTTCATGCGTGCCCACAGCGCACCGACCTCGCGCCGGTGGGCCGCGATCCCGAGCCCCTCGTGGGCCCGCAGCGCCGACTCGATCAGCGCGTACTGCTGCACCGGTGCCAGCAGCCCGGCCTCGATCTCGGCCGCCGACACGAGCTCTCCCTCGGGCACCTGGTGCACGTCGGGCTTCGCCTCGCCCTGGTCGATCTCCTCGTCGCCGCCGCCCGCCGCGCGCCGGCCCATCGCCGCCATGCTGGCCGAGTCGGCGCTCGACGAGCGTCCGGCCGCACGCGCCGCGCGCGCCTTCGCCTCGGCACCGACCACCAGCGCCACGTCGATCTCACCCGCGAGGATCGCCGCGAGCGCCTGGTTGATCGGCGTCTGCTGCGGGATGCCGAGGTCGATCAGGTGCGTCTTTGCCGCGGTCGCGCCGACCCGCTCGGCGACGATTCGCCCGGGGTCGCCGTACGACCACGTGCCGCGCGGCACCGCGATGCGCTCGAGCGCGCGCAGCAGCGACTCACCCGGGCCGGCGTCGTCGCCGGCGGCGAGCGTCGCGCGCACCATCAGCTCGGCGGCCTCGGCGTCGTCGAGGCAGGTGCCCACACCGGCGAGCACCGGCGTGCGCGGATCGACATCGTACGTCACCGAGGCGTCCTCCCGTTCGCGCGGTCGTGCACCCGGCTAGCCGTTCCCGCGCTCGCGCGCGGCCGAGGTCGTCGGTGCCTGGCTCACGGCGTCATCCCTCGCACGCCGACGCGATGCGCGCGAGCCCTCGGCCACCGGAAGTCGGCTACGGCTTCAAGGCCCCTCGACCGTCTCGCCGGTCGCCACGCGCGCCGCACCGAGCGGCACCACCGCCCGCGGCTCGCGCGCTCGCTCCGCCGCGCGCGCGGTCTCGATGCCGCGCAGCAGGGCGTCGGGGTTCAGCGACACGCCGTCGATGCCGCGCGCGACCAGAAAGCGCATGAGCTCCGGATGGTCGCTCGGTGCTTGACCGCAGATGCCGATCTTCCGTCCCGCACGCCGTGCCGTCTCGATGACGGAGCCGACCATCGACAGGACCGCCGGATCGCGCTCGTCGAACGCGGGCGCGACCAGCTCCGAGTCGCGGTCCACGCCGAGCACCAGCTGCGTCAGGTCGTTCGAGCCGATGAAGAAGCCATCGAACACGCGCGCGAACTCGGCGGCGCGCAGCACGTTCGACGGGGTCTCGCACATCACGTACACCTCGAGCCCGTCGGCGCCGCGCCGCAGCCCCTCGCGGGCCATGGCCGCGAGCGTGCGCTCACCTTCGTACGGGGTCCGGCAGAACGGCACCATCACCTTCACGTTGCCGAGGCCCATCCGCTCGCGCACGTGGCGGATCGCCCGGCACTCGAGCGCGAATGCCGCGGCGTAGGTCGGGTGCGTGTAGCGGAACGCGCCCCGGAAGCCGAGCATCGGGTTCTCCTCCGCAGGCTCGAACGCCTCGCCGCCGAGCAGCCGCGCGTACTCGTTGCTCTTGAAGTCCGAGAGCCGCACGATCACCTCGCGCGGGTAGAAGGCTGCGGCGATGGTCGCGATGCCCTCGGCGAGGCGATCGACGAACCAGCGTCCGGGATCGCGCGGGTCGGTGATCAGCCGCTCGACCTGGGCCCGCGCCGTGCCGCGCACGCTCTCCGGGTGCAGCAGCGCGAGCGGATGGACGCGCACCCAGCTCGCGATGATGAGCTCGAGTCGCGCGAGGCCGACACCCCGCGACGGCAGCGCCGCCAGCCGAAACGCCTCCTCGGGATTGCCCACGTCGAGCAGCAGCGGCGTGCGAGGCAGCTCGAGCGACGACGGATCGATCGCGCGGCGTGCGAACGCGACCGCGCCGCGATACACCCGGCCCGTCTCGCCCTCGGCGCACGACACGGTGACCAGCTCGCCGGCGCGCAGCAGCTCGGTCGCTCGCTCCGCGCCGACGATGCACGGCAGGCCGAGCTCGCGGCTCACGATCGCGGCGTGACACGTGCGGCCGCCGTGGTCGGTGACGATCGCCGCGGCGCGCTTCATGATCGGCTCCCAGTCGGGGTCGGTCACCGGCGCGACCAGGATCTCGCCCGGCCGGAAGTCCGACAGCCGCGCGGGATCGAGCAGCAGCCGCACCCGGCCGCTGCCGATGCGCTGCCCGATCGCCTTGCCGGCGACGATCTCGTCGCGCGACGCCCCCGCGTCGAGCGTGAACACCTCCGCCACGGCGCGCCGCTCCGCGCGCTGCACGGTCTCGGGACGGGCCTGCAGGACGTAGAGCCGTCCGTCACGACCGTCGCGCGCCCACTCGAGGTCCATCGGCGTCGGCGCGCCGCGCACCGCGCCGTAGTGCTCCTCGACCTGCAGCGCGCAGCGCGCCACCGCCGAGACCTCGTCGTCATCGAGGCACGGCACGCGACGCTGCACGTCCGGCACGTCGCGGCGCTCGAGGCCGCCGCCCGCGCCGCGCACCAGCTTCCAGCTCTTGTCGGCGACGACGCGGCGCAGGATCGCGTCGCGGCCGCGGCGCAAGGTCGGCTTGAAGACCCAGAACTCGTCCGGGTCGAGGTGTCCCTTGACCACCGCCTCGCCGAGCCCCCACGCGCCGTCGATCAGCACGACGTCGCGAAAGCCGCTGTCGGGATCGATCGTGAAGGCGACCCCCGAAGCACCGTCGTCCGCAGAGACCATGCGTTGCACGGCGATCGAGAGCCGCACCGCCATGTGATCGAACCCCTGGTCGAGACGGTAGGACACCGCGCGGTCGGTGAACAGCGACGCGAAGCACGACCGACACGCGTCGAGCAGCTCGGCCTCGCCGCACACGCCGAGGAAGCTCTCGTGCTGTCCCGCGAAGCTCGCCTCGGGGAGGTCCTCGGCGGTCGCGCTCGAGCGAACCGCGACCGAGGGCGGATCCTCCTCGCCCCCGCGCGAGAGCCGGCGGTAGGCGGCGCGGATCGCGCACGCGACCTCCTCCGGAAGCTCGCGCTCGACGATGAGTCCGCGCACGCGCCGCGCCGCCGACACGAGCCCGGCGAGGCTCGCCCTGGTGACCGGGGCGAGGATCTCGGCGATCCGGGCACGGAGCCCGTCCCGATCGAGGATCGCGGTGTACGCGTCGGCGGTGATCGCGAAGCCCTCGGGCACCCGCAGCGGACCGCCGTCCAGGAGGCGGCTGAGCTCGGCGAGCGACGCCGTCTTCCCACCGACGAGACTCACGTCGCCGAGCGCGATGTCGTCGAACCAGCGGATGAATCCCTTGCGCCTCGTCATCGCGTCCCTCTCTCCCCGGACGGCACCGTCGCCCCCCTCGTGAAACACAGCCAGCTCCATGCCAGCCGCGCGATCCGGACCGGTGGTCGCGCGACCCTCGGGGCTTCGCAGACGGGGCCCGCGACGGGACGCCACGCGGCTGACGATCCCAGGAGTGCGAATCGCGTCGGCCGCCGCTTCCCCGCCGCGCGAACCGGCCGCCTCCGCCCCGGCTCGAGAGGTCCCTCTCGCTCGCGCGCTCGCTCGCGGGACGCGGCACCCGCCGCCCGGGCCGAGCTTGCCTCCCGGGCCGCGACGACGCATGACCGGATCCATGCAGCCGCAACCCGCCGTCGCAGTGCTGCGCCGCTGCCGACCCGGAACGTCGCCGTCCGCCGCCGCGGTGCCCGCGGGCCACGCGAGCCGCACGACGAGAGCCGTGCGCGCGACGCAGGCCTGCTCCGCTCGCGTCGTGCGCGGCCGCGACGGTGGCCGATGAGCCCGCTGCCGTCGCCGGCCGTCGCGCCGCCCGCAGAGGGACGAGAGAAGCCCGACGCTCCGCGCGCGCTCACGCGCCACGCGACCGAGCTTCGCGAGCGCGGCTACACGATCGTACCGGGCGTCCTCACGACATCGGAGGTCGCCGCCGCGCGCGCCGCTCTCGACGCCGTCTTCGCGCGCGAGAGCGCGCTCGCACCGCATCGCGGCTGGCTCACCGACGCCTACCGCGTGACCTACATGCTGCCGCTGAAGCACGCCTTCTTCCGCTCGTTCTGTGCGCGCGACGAGCTGCTCGCGCTGATGCGCGCCGTGCTCGGGCCCGGCTGCGTGCTCGGCAGCCTGAACGGGCTCGCGATGCGGCCGGGCGGCAGCGGCCAGGAGCTGCACATCGACCAGGGCGAGAGCGTGCCGGGCACGGTGCTGACGGTGAACGCGCTGCACACGCTCGACGACTTCACCGTGGCGAACGGGTGCACGCGGCTCGTTCCTGGCAGCCACGAGCGTCTGTTCACCGGGGATCCGGCCGAGCTCGCCGCGGCCGAGGCCGAAGCGATCGCGCTCGAGGCCCCGGCCGGGAGCCTGATCGCGTACAGCGGCGGCACCTGGCACGCCGGCAGCGCGAACCGCACCGAGCGGCCGCGGCGTGCGATCCATGCCTTCTTCGTCCGCCCCTGGGTGCAGCCGCACTGGAGCTTCCGCGCGAGCCTGTCGCCGCGCGCGGCGCGCGCGCTCGGCGCCGAGGAGCGCGCGCTGCTCGGCTTCGATCTGGGGCCACGTGTCTACGACCGCTGGGCCGACCGGTCCTATCTCGGCCCGCACCCCGGCCCGCTGGCGCGGCTGCGCGCGATCCTGCGCCGGCGCCTGCTCGCGCGCTGACGACCAGACCGCGCGGCGCTCCGCCCGCCGCGAACGCGCGTCACGACGAGAACACCAGCGGATCGATCGCGGTCCCCGCGAAGCGCACCTCGAAGTGCAGGTGCGGCCCGAAGCTGCGTCCGGTCGCGCCGACCGTGCCGAGCGGCCGCGCGCGCTCGACGTGCTCCTGCAGGCCCACGGCGATCGTCGCGAGGTGGGCGTACACCGTGGCCAGCTCCCCGGCGTGCTCGACGACCACGACGTTGCCATAGCCCGGCAGCCCACCCGCGAGCAGCACGACCCCGTCGAGCACCGGGTACACCGGGGTTCCAGCCGCCTGCGCGATGTCGAGGCCCTCGTGCAGGCGACCGTCGCGCATGCCGAAGCGGCCCGTGATCCGCCCGCCGACCGGCAGCGCCATGCGCGGCAGTGCCGCCAGCGGACGCTCGCTCGCGACCGCGCGCGTGCGGATCGCCGCGGCGATCGTGGCACTCGCGTCGCGCACGGCGTCGGCCTCGCCGGCAAACGCGCGCCAGCGCGCACGCAGCTCGGACGCGAGCCGCCTCACCCGGCGCTCCCGCGTCGCTCGCTTCCGCCGGCAGGCCGGCGCGCGGAGAGTCTGTACGCCCACACCGCGACCACCTCGCGAGCGTACTGGCGCGCGTGCCACAGCAGCAAGCGCAGCGCGGTGACGGGGCCTCGTCCGCGCACGCTCCGGCGCGCCGGCGCCGCGAGCGCCGTGATGCCGCGTCGCCGCGCCTCCTCGACGATGCGGAAGACGTGGAAGGGCGAGCTGACGGCGAGGATCGTCCGCCAGCTGCCGCCGCCGAGCGTCGCGAGCGAGCGCAGCGTCGCGCGGGTCGTCACGCCGGCCTCGTCGATCACCACCGCCGACTCCGGCACGCCCTGCTCGCGCAGCAGCGCCGCCATCACCAGCGGCTCCGACGTCCCGCAGCTGATGCCCCCCGAGCACACGACGCGCGGCGCGAGCCCGCGCCGGAAGAGCTCCGCACCGCGCAGCGTGCGCAGGCGGAGCGTCGTGCTGGGACCGCTCGGCCACACCGCCGCGCCGAACACCACGATCGCGTCGGCGCGCTCGAGGCGCTCGAGGCGACCGCCGCGCCAGATGCGGACCCAGGTCACGATCCCGACGCCCGACAGCAGCAGCGTGCCGAACGCGACCACGCTCGCGATGCGGCGCAGAGACACCACAGGCGATCCCACCGCGAGCGCCGGCTCAGCGCGCCGGCGCCGGCGGCGTCGCCTCGTCGTCGCCGCGTGCGGGCGCGCCCGCCCCGTCGAGCGTCGCCGCCTGCGCGCGTACCACCGCCCGCATCAGCTTGCCCTCCGTGGTGGGCGCGATCTGCTCCTCGATCTGCACCGTCAAGGACACGTCGGCGCCCAGGCAGCGCGCCGCGCGCTCGACGAACGCTCGCTGCAGCGCGTCCGCGTCGACCGAGCGGAAGGGCACGATCCGCCAGCGCAGGCGGCCGGGCGCGAGCTGCTCGATCTGCGCGCGCAGCGTGCTGCGCAGCTCGGCGCGGAACAGCCCCTCGAGCACCAGCGACGACAGCGTGCGCCCGTCGGGCAGCGCGATCGCCTCGGAGCTGCGGCCCGCGAAGCTCGCCAGCAGGGGCAGCGTGCGACCGCACGGGCACGGCCGCTCGTCGATCACGCCGCGGTCGCCGATGCGATAGTTGATCAGCACCGTCGCCCGGTTCTCGAGCGACGAGAGCACGATGTCGCCGACCTGGCCGGCGGGCAGCGTACGACCGGCGTCGTCGACCACGCGCACCGCGCAGAGGTCGACGTTCAGGTGGAAGCCGTCGCGCCGCTCGCACTGGAAGCCGATCGTGCCCATCTCCATCGCGCCGTAGACCGAGTACAGGCGACACCCGAGCTCCTCGGCGAGCTCCCACCCGGCCGGCGAGATCATGTCCCCGAGGTAGACCCAGACGCGCGGCATCGGCACGTGCTCGCCGCGGTCCGCGAGATGACGCAGGAACTGCTCGACGTACGAGCCGAACGAGTAGACGACCCGCGGTCGAATCGCGCGGATCTGCGCCGCGGCGACCTCGAACGGCGCGAGCGGCGACAGGTGGTGGTAGTGCAGCGGCCGCCGCGGCACGAGCGAGCGCTCCTCGCCGATCGCGCGCATCGTCCGGCTCGAGAAGCCGGCCGGGAGGATCTGCAGCCGCTGGTGCGCCTCGGCGTCCACGCGGAGCACACGCCGGGCGAGCGTGCGCTGCGCCTCGCGCGTGGTCAGCTCGCGGAGCATGTTCGCGGCCCAGCGCTCGCCCGCGAGGCCGACGATCACGGTGCGGTCACGCTCGCCGCGCGCGAAGCGCCGCATGAGCGAAGCGTGGTCCCAGCAGATCCGCTTGCGCACTCCCGAGGTCGAGCCGCTGGTGCTGAACACCTCGCGTCCGGCGTGGCGGTACGTGACCGCCGTCAGGTCGTCCGGGCTCGCGGCCAGGTCGCGTCCCTCGATCAGCGGCAGACGCTCGAGGTCGCGTGCGGTCGTGAAGTCCGCCGGCCGCGCGCCCAGCGCGTCGAGCGCGCGCCGGTAGAACGGCACCTCCGCGTAGGCGTGCGCGATCGCGGCGCGCACGCGGCGCTCCTGCAGGCGCTCGAGCCGCGCGCGCGGCCACCACGGGACGGTGCGCTCCACCTGGTTCAGCGCGAGCAGGTAGGCGGTCTGGCGGGCGCGCGCGAGCACGCCCGGCGGCGGGCCGGCGGGCATCGCCACGCGAATACCTCATCGCCCGCGCGCCCGCACCCAGCGCGCCGGTGCCGCGCGCTCACGCCGCGCGCACCCGCCGCGCGAGCCAGCGCGTGCGGAAACGGTGGGCGCTGATCGCGAGCAGCGTCTCGTGCGTCGCGGCGTCGCTCCACCGCCCGCCGCGCGCGCGCAGCGCCCGCACCCGCTCGCGCAGCGCCGGACCGTTCCACGCCGCGCCGCGCACGAACTCCGGGTCGTTGACCTCGTCCCACACCCAGTCGCCCAGCCCCGAGCCGAGCCAGTGCGCGAGCGGCGCGTTGTAGCCCAGCTTGTCACGGCGCACGCGGAGCGGCTCGGGCAGCAGGCCGCGCATCGCCTCGCGCAGCAGGCGCTTCGCGAATCCCGCCGAGGCCCTGCTCGCATCCGGCACCGAGAAGGCGAAGCACACCAGCCGCCAGTCGAGCAGCGGCATCCGCACCTCGACGCCGTGCCCCATCGAGTGGACGTCGAAGTTGCGCAGGATCCGCGGCAGAGAGGAGTGGTGGAAGCTCCGGTAGAGCGCGCCGCCAAGCGGCCCGAGCGCGTCGATCGCAGCTTCCTCGCGGCGGCGATCGACATCGTGCAGCGCCTCCGGGTCGGCCGCGTGGCGCGCGAGGCTCGCGTCGAGCCGCTGCGCGCGCGCATGCAGCGGCGGCAGCCACTGTGCCGCGGCGCGCACCGCCGGCACGCTCAGCCCGCCCAGCAGGACCGCCCGGAGCAGCGCCGCGCGTCCGCCGCCCTGCAGGTGGTGCAGCGTGCGCAAGAGGTCGAGCGTCCGTCGCGGCGCCGCGACGAGACCAGGGCCACGCAGCACCGCGAGCTCCAGGTGCAGCCCGTACCCGGCGAGCAGCTCGTCGCCGCCGTGGCCGTCGAGCGACACCGCCACGCCGGCGCGCCGCATCTCGCGGTACAGCGCCCAGGCGCCGATCCCGTACAGCCCGCCGATCTCCTCGAACTGCTCGAGGTAGGCGTCGATCTCGGGGCGCAGATCCGCCGCCGTGAAGGGACGTACGGCCGCCTCGACGCCCGCACGCTCGGCGGCGAGCAGCGCGTGCGCGGTCTCGTCCTGCGGTGTGCCGGGAAACGCGGCGACGAACGCGCGCCGCCACTGCGGCGCGCGGCGGGCGCCGCCGCCGGCCGCCGCGGCCGCGGACAGCGCGCACAGCACCGACGACGAGTCGAGCCCGCCGCTGAGCGCCGTCGCGACCGGGACGTCGCTGCGCAGGCGCAGCCGGCAGGCGTCGAGCAGCAGCGCGCGCAGCTCCTCGGCCTGCAGCGCGAGGTCGACGGGCACGGCGCGCAGGTGCTCGAGCGTGCTCCACCAGCGCCAGCGCCGTACGCCCGCGGGCGTCACCTCGAGGCAGTGTCCCGGCGCGAGCATCTCGATGCCGCGCAGCAGCACGCCCCCGGCGAAGCTTCCGGAGAGCCGCGCCGCGAACACGTCGTCGTCCAGCACCACCTCGAACCCGTCGAGCTCGCGAAACGCCTTCAGCTCCGAGGCGAAGGCGATCCGCCGCGCGCTCGCCGCGACGTAGAGCGGCTTCACGCCGAAGCGGTCGCGCGACAGCAGCAGCCGGCGCTCGCGGCGATCCCACAGGGCGAAGCTCCACATGCCGTTGAAGCGCTCGAGCGCCGCAGCGCCCCAGCGCTCGAGGGCGGCGAGCACCACCTCGGTGTCGCCGTCGCCCGCGAAGCGGAAGCCGTCGCTCTCGAGCTCGGAGCGCAGCTCGACGAAGTTGTAGACCTCGCCGTTGTAGGTGAGGTCGTAGCGGCCGCTGGCGGAGCGCATCGGCTGCGCGCCGGACGCACCGCGATCGAGGATCGCCAGGCGGCGGTGCGCGAGCGCCAGCCTTCCTTCGTCCGCGAGCACGACTCCCTCGCCGTCGGGCCCGCGATGCGCGAGGGCGGCGGCGAACCGCTCGATGGTCGCGATCTCGACGGGCCGTCCGTCGAGCTGCCAGATGCCGGCGATGCCGCACATGCGCTGCGGACCGGGGGTCGCACGCGCTTCCGGACGCGTCAAGCCGCGGCCGCGCCCTTCGCGACGTCGCTGCGACGCGTGGGCGCGTCCGGCCAGGATCGGCGCCCTCCCGCCGTGCAGGCGGAGCGAGCGACGGCTACCTCGGTTCTGGGTGCACGGCGCTCGCGAGGGAGTCCGCCGGCCCGCAGAGGAGGGATGCCGATGTCCGTCGAGGTCGAGCGCCGCGAGCGCGTCCTGGTCGTCAAGCTCAGCCGCGAGGCGAAGCGCAACGCGCTCGACCCGTCGATCACCGCGGGCCTCGACGCCGCGATGAACCGGCTCGAGGACGATCCCGAGCTGTGGTGCGGCATCCTCACCGGCGGCGACAGGTTCTTCTCCGCCGGCGCCGATCTGTCCGTCGGGCCAGGGGAGCCGACGCCGCGCGGCGGGCTCGTCGGCCTGATCGAGCGGCGCCGCACCAAGCCGCTGATCGCCGCGGTCGAGGGCTTCGCGCTCGGCGGCGGCATGGAGCTCGTCCTGTGCTGCGACCTGGTCGTCGCGGCGACGAGCGCGACCTTCGGCCTCCCCGAGCCGAAGCGCGGGCTCATGCCCGACTTCGGCGGCGCGTTCCGCGTCGTGCGCATGCTGCCGCCGAACGTCGCGCGCGAGATGCTGCTCACCGGCGCGGACCTGAGCGCCGAGCGCGCGGAGCGGCTCGGCTTCGTGAACCTGCTCACCGAGCCCGGCCGCGCGCTCGACGGGGCCCTGGACCTCGCCGCACGCATCTGCGCGAACGCCCCGCTCGCGGTCCGCGAGGCGCTCGCGATCGCGAACACCGAGGTCGCCGGCGACGAGGCGTCGTCGTGGCAGCGCTCGCACGCGGCGCACGCGCGACTTCTCGCGTCGGAGGACGTGCGCGAAGGGATCAGCGCGTTCTTCGATCGCCGCGCACCGGTCTGGCGCGGCCGCTGAGCGGCCCGGTCGAGCGGACTCTCGCGCCAGGGGGAGCGGGACGCTCGCCACCCGTGTCGCGCTACGCCTCGCCGAGGTACTCCGACTCGAGCACCAGGTCGCGCAGGAGGGACTGGTACTCGACGTGCGTGTCGTGCTCGATCGTCCGCCAGGTGCGTCCCTCCGCAGCCTTCATGTGGGCGCGGTAGGCGGGTGCTCCGGGAACCTTCACGTTGTCCGCGACGACGATCGACCCGGCGTGCAGCCAGCGCCGCGCGACGATGCGCTCCAGGTCCGGCAGGTACGCCGCCTTGTCGTGATCGACGAACACGAGGTCGAGCGCGCCCGGGGCGAAGCCGTGCTCGACCTCGAGACGCTCGATCGTCCGGCCGTCGTCGCCGAGCGTGCCGACGACCACCGCGACCCGATCGGCGACTCCGGCGTGCTGCCAGATGCGCCGCGCGATGTCCGCGTTGTCGGCGCTGAACTCGACCGAGACGAGCCGCGCCTCGGGGCCCATCACGCGCGCCATGCGCAGAGCGCTGTAGCCGCAGTAGGTGCCGAGCTCGAGCAGACGGCGCGGGCGCGCGCGACGCACGGCGCGATCGAGGATCTCTCCCTTCTCGTCGCCGACGTTCATCATGAAGCTCTGCCGGTAGCAGAAGTCGTCGATCGCGCGGACGGCGTCGTCCGCGTCGCCGGGACGCGCGTGCGTCGTCACGTGCCGCGCGAGAGCCTCCTCGCGTCCGTCACCCACCTGCCAGCGCGTCAGCAGGTGGCGCGCGCCGAACGCCATGCGCCAGGCCGACCAGCGCAGGAACGGGAAGCGCTTGCCGCCGATCTCGAGCCAGGAGCCCACCGGCGAGCTACTTGCCCTTGAACACGGGCTCGCGCTTCTCGAAGAACGCGCGCGGCCCCTCCATCGCGTCCTCGGAGACCATCACCGCCATGCCGTGCTTCTGCTCGATCTCGAACGCCGCCTCCTCGGGCAGCGTCTCGGTCTCGCGCAGGGTCGCGACGATCGCCTTGACGGCGAGCGGACCGTTCTTCGCGATGCGCGCCGCGATCTCCTTCGCCTTCGCGAGCGCCTGCCCGTCGGGCACGACGTGGTTGACCAGACCGAGCTCGTACGCGCGCCGCGCCGGCAGGTCCTCGCCACACAGCAGCATCTCGGCGGCGACCGCGTAGCCGATCTGGCGGCGCAGCCGTACCGTCGAGCCGGCCATCGGGAAGAGGCCGCGCTGCACCTCGGTGACGCCGAACACCGCGCTCTCGCCTGCGACGCGGATGTCGGTGCCCTGCAGGATCTCGGTACCGCCCGCGCGCGCGAAGCCCTCGGCGGCGAGGATGACGGGCTTGGTCGGCCGGTAGGTCTTGAGCCACGCGCCGTAGATGATCGGGATGTCCTTCATCACCCGCTCCATCCACTCGTTCTCGGGCTTGCCGCTGCCGAGCTTGCCGATCTCCGACAGGTCCATGCCGGCGCAGAAGGTGCTGCCGTTGCCGGTCAGGATCGCGACGCGCAGCTCGGGGTCCTCGTCGAGCTGCTTCCAGGCGTCGTACAGCCGGCACATCACCTCGCAGTTGACGGCGTTGCGCTTCTCGGGACGGTTCAGGGTGACGGTGAGGACGTGTCCGTCCTTCTCGACGATGACGGCGGGGTCGGCCATGCGCGGGATCTCCTCTGCGGGGTGACGGCGGAAACGCCGGCACCGTAGACGAGAACGGGACAGCGGGCCAGCGAGGGTGCCGCCGCGCGCCCGCGGGCCGCCGGCGCGCGCGCCGCGAGCCTCCGCGACGGCGAGCGCGGCGAGATCAGCGCTCGCGGATCTTCGGCCCCGGCGGGCACGCCGACAGGAACTGGGGGACCGACTCGTGCGCCCACGGCAGGTCGCGGAAGGTCGGATCCTCGCGCTTCGACTGCACCATGTAGGCCCAGTGGCTCAGCGTCCCGCCCGAGGCTGGACCGGTCATCTGGTTCACCATGGTCCACTTGCCGCCCTTCTTGACCATGGTGCCGAGCGGCGTGTTGGTGACCGCACCCGACGCGACGTCGTACATCGTCATGTAGACGCGCCCTTCCGGCGTGACCTGGCCGAGCATGTACTGACAGCTGGGCACGAGCTGCGTGGTGAGCTTCACCACCACCGAGCCGGTGAAGTAGCCGTTGAAGTAGTCGGTGATGTGGAAGACCGTCTGGCCGCGCGTCACGACGAAGTCGTCGGTGCCGAGCGGATGATAGATCGAGAAGATGCCGTTGCTCGGCACGATCCAGTACGTGTCCTCGATCCACTTCCACCTGTCGTACGGCGGGATCGGCCGCTCCTCGGACGGCGGCAGCGGCGCGTGCGCGCTCGCTCCCGCGGCCGGATCGGCGGCGGCGCCGGCGCCCGACGGCCGTGCCACGGCGACGACGAGGAGGGCCGCGAGCACGAGCGGGTGAGCGAACGCGAGCGAAGGGCGGCCCCTCATGGAGCGCGTCATCGAGCGCGTCATCGAGCACATCGTGGAGCTCATCACGGCCTATCGACCGGACCCGCCGGGGAGCTTGAGGGCGACCGGGTCCCGGACACGACCCTCGCCTCGTCCGCCGCACCGCGGGCTTTGCGTCCCGCGTGCGGGTGTCCTAGAAGCGCCGACGTGACAACCACCAACGGAGCAGCCGAGGGCGCCGTCGCGCACGCGTCGGACGACGCCATCCAGGTCGGGGACCTCGTGGTCATCATGGCCGAGCCCGGACCGTTCACGGTGGTCGAGGTCGAGGGACCGCTGGTGACGATCCGCTCGAACACCGGCACGCAGCGCAAGGTGCGCGACATCGCGGTGCGCAAGGTGAGCGGCGAGCCGCCGGTCGCCCGCTAGTGTCCCACTAGCGCTTCCCGCCGCCGCGACGCGCGACGCGTGCTGGCACGGCGCGCGGGAACCCGGCGCGCCGCACGAGGCCGGCCCGCTCGCTCAGACGCCCTCGAAGCGCGGCGGCGGCCGGTTCGGCGACAGATCGAAGTCGGCGGGCATGCCCTCGTGCAGCCGGCGCCGGATGCGCATGGCGCGCGCCGCGAGGCGCCCGGCGCGCGCGGCGTCGGTCTCGTTGCTCGCCAGCACCTCGAGGTCGCCCGCGACGCGTTCGAGCAGGTGCTGCCAGTACAGGGTCTCCCGGTAGAGCGTGCGCGCGAGGTCCACGGGCGAAGGTTGTGCGCCGGCGTCCGCGCTGTCGCAAGCCCCGCACACCTCCACCCCCCGGTCCGCGGGCGCACGCGCCAGCGTCACGAGCCGCGCGGGCGCGGAGCCCGCCGGACGCGTCGCGCCCGCGGCTCCGCACCCACGCCGGCGTCAGAAGCAGCGCAGCAGGTTGGGCTTCGACTCGCAGGTGGCCTTCGAGCCGCTGCGGACGATCCCGCCGCCGTGCCGCAGGGTCACCGTCACCGGCCCGACGAAGCTCGGTCCGATGTCGAGGCTGCGCAAGGTGAGCGACATCACCTGCTTGCCCGTGTTGTCGCGCGGGCGGAACGGCTTGACGCGCAGGTTGAACTGCCGGTTGGCGCTCTTGCAGGTGACGATGTTGCGCCGCATCGAGCACTCGCCGGCGGCGAACGGCGCGTCCACCACCAGCGTTCCGGCGTCGCGCACGCTCAAGCTGATCGGGCCCGAGACGTCGAACTGCTCGGGCGAGCCCGCGAGCGCGGTGAAGCTGCCCTTCACGACGACGCGACCGTTGCGCCGCGCACCGCCGGTGTCGCCGATCAGGCGCGCCTTCTCGATCTCCATCGGCAGGCCGCAGAAGGCGCAGCCGTCGTCGACGTCGCAGATGCCGTCGCCGTCCTCGTCGCCCGAGCCCACGCCCGGGACACACTCCCCCGCGACGCACGCGTCGTTCGACGAGCAGGTCGGGCTGTCGTCGCAGCTCGTGCCGTCGGCGACCGGGACCACGACGCAGCCGAAGATCTCCTGGCACGCGGCGAGGTTGCAGTCGGGGCTCGCCGGGTCGGTGCCGCACGTGACGGGCGTGCCGGGAACGCACAGGCTGGTGCCCGGATCGCACACCTCGGCGCCGTTGCACAGCACGTTGTCGTCGCAGTCGGCGTTGGTCGCGCAGCTCGCGCAGTCGGGGGCCGCGGTGAGGAACGGCGCGTACGTCACGTTGACGCCGACGGGGTCGCAGCCGACCGTGCCCGGGCCGCCGGCGCAGCCCCACCAGTTGAGCGTCGCGTCGAGCGCCACCGACGGATAGTTCAGCACGCCGATCGTGTTGCCGGTCGTCGTGTTGCTGCGCACGACGATCCCGGTGACGCTCGTCTGCGCCGGCTCGACGAGAAGCCCGAAGTAGTTCGACGCCAGCTCGTTGCACTTGAACACCGAGTCGCGCGTCACCGGCCGGTTCGCGACCCCGGTGAGAAGGATGCCCGCGCCACGCTCGTAGCCGGTGACGACGTTCTTCTCGATCACCGAGTCGCGGAACTGCCCCGCGATTCCCGCGCCGAGCTCGGTGCCGGGGTGGTCGCGCAGCAGGTTCCGGCTGATGGTCGAGTTGCGGAGATAGCCGCCGATCCCGACCTGGGCGTCCACCACCTCGTTGTCCTGGATCACCGCCAGGGTGACGACGTCGTCGGCGAGCGCGGGGGTCAGGTTGTCGCTGCCGGCGGCGATCGCCACGTCGTCGACGTCGCTCACCAGGTTCTGCGACACCACCGCGCTCTGCGCCTTGTCGAGCGCGATGCCGCGGGTCGCCGTGGCGACGATCACGTTGCGCACCACGGCGCTGGTCGCGACCGCGTCCGCGACGATCGCCGTGCCCCCGGGGTTGGTGATCGAAACGCCGTCCACCACGCCGCCGTCGGTACGGATCTTCACCCCCATGGTGAGCGTGGTCTCGCCGAGCAGCGGGTCGCGCGTGCGCGCGTCCTCCCCGGCCCGCACGCCGAGCAGCTGGACGCCGCGCGACAGCACGACCTCCTCCGCGAACGGGTGCGCCGTCGGCCGAACCTCGGCGCCCGGCGACGACGCGTTCACGGCGCTCTGGATGGTCGCGAAGTAGCCGTCGCTGTCGGCGTGGCCGGCGATGCCGTTGCTCCTCGCGTGCTGGCCGAGCGCGGCCACGTTGATCGCCGTGAGCCGCCCGACGTCGATCACGAACGCACCGGCACCCGTGAACGACGTGCGCAGCTCGTCGAACGCGCTGCTCGACGCGTGGATCGTGCTGCCGAAAGCGAGGTTCGCGTAGGTGTTGCCCGTGACGCTCGCACCCGACGCGGGGGCGACCGGCGCGCCGAACAGGTCGTCGGCGCCGGCGTCGATCAGGATTCCGGTGCCGACGTTGACCGTCCCGCCGCGGCTCGCGAGGTCGCGGATCTCGTTGCCGGTCACCGTGGCACCGACGCCGGGTGCCGCGCCGAACGCGCTCTGCACGTACACGCCGACTCCCGCCACGCTGCCCGCGACGCCGATGCCGAAGATCTCGTTGCCCTGCACGACGAGCCCCGAGATCTGGAAGCGCGCGCCGGGAAAGCCCGTGCTCGCGTAGATGCCGTGCGCGAAGTGCGTCGGTGCACCGGACGGGTCCTCGAGGCCCATCCCGTGCACGAAGCAGTCGCGCACCGTCACGTCCGCGAGTGCCGCGTTGGCGGCGATCGCGACACCGGCGAAGGTCTGCGCGTCGCCGACGACGTCGAGACCCTCGACCACGACGTCGCTGCTCGTGACCGAGACGCCCGAGACGAGCCCGCGCGCGTCGATGATCGTCTCGCCGGGCCCGCCCGACGTGCGCGTCGCGACCGGAACGCCCGCCTGCGCACCGCGCAGCGTCAGCGCCTTGAACAGCACCACGGCGCCGGCGAACGTCCCGGGGCCGACGCTCACCACCTCGCCGGGCGCGGCCTGGCTGACGGCGAAGGGAATCGTGGCGCACGGCGCGCCGGGAAGCGTGCAGTCGTTGCCGGTGTCGACGCCGCCGATCGCGACGAAACGGTCGGCGCGTGCCGGGCTCGCGAGCGCGAGCACGGCGAGCGAGAAGAGCGCGGCGGTCGCACGGACGCGGCGCGAGCGCTCGCGAGGTGCGCACTGGGGCGTGGTGTCCAAGGGGGTCCCTCCGGTTTCAGCTGGCGTGGCGACGCCGAGAGACAAACGCATAGGGTCGCCCTCGCGCCGCTGTCAACCAACATCTTGCAGCCGTTCACGCCCGGAGCGGTTTTTGTGCGATCTTCTACTTTACTTTCACCCGCGACGGACCACGCGCGCCATCGCAGGTCCGGCGCGACGTCGGCGGGATGCGCCGGACGGCCGACCGCGCGGCACGACGGGGGCGGAGCGACGTGCGCGGGAACACGGCGGACACGACGAAGCGCGCGCCGGCCGGCCCCGGGCGCGACGGCGTCCCTCGGGGTGGCGGCGCGTTCGAGGGCGCAATCCGCGCGCCCGGTCCTCGCGGCGGCGCGCGCGCCGCCTACTCGAAGCTGCCGCCCTCGGCCGGGATGGAGATCCCCTTGCCATTGGCCTTGTTGCCGCTGTCGTCGACGTTGCCCGCAGCCACGCTCCACTCGAACCCGGAGCTCTTCTCGGCCGCGTTGCTGTCGAGCAGCGTACCCGTGGTCTCGATCAGGAAGCCGACGCCGGAATTGCTCTCGGCGCGATTGCCCTTGAACACCGCGGGCGTCGCCAGAAGCTGGAAGCCACCGCCGAGGTTGGCCTCGGCCTCGTTGGTGTCGAGGATGTTCCCGGCGCCGGTCACCAGGAAGCCGACCTGGCTGTTGCCCTTGTCGGTCATCGATCCGGCGCCGTTGCCCGTCAGCCTGTTGCCCTCGCCGCTGACGACGAAGCCCGCGGCGAGGTTCTCGTCGCTCTGGTTCTTGTTGACGGTGTTGCCGGTGCCCTTCACCACGATGCCGTTGCCGGTGTTGAGCTTGACGCTGTTGTTGCGGAAGCGGTTCGTGGTGCCGTCGACCCAGACGCCGTCGCCCACGTTGGAGCGTGCGAACGACCCCTCGACGAGCTGACCGTCGCCCTCGAGGACGAAGCCGACGCGGCTCGTCTGCGCCGTGCACTGGTTGCAGCGAACGGTCACGCCGTCGCCGTCGGTGTCGGTGCCGTGCAGGCGGAAACCCCAGCCGGGCGACAGCGGCTCCTCGGCCGACGCGCTCTGCGGCTCCGACGCGCGCGCCTCCGAGAGCTTGATGATCGAGTCGTTGCCCGAGAGCTCGAAGCCGATGCCGTTGCGGTCGGCGACGACCTCGACGACCTTGGTCTTCGGCGAGTCGCTGCGGATGCCCGCCTGCAGGTTCCGGAAGACCGTGCTGCTGCGGACGATGAGCTTGCGGTTGTCACCCGCGGCGAGGACACCGACGCCGAAGTTCTGGATGCGGCGGAACGACGTGATCGTGACGCGCTTCGCGCCCTCGGCGACCAGGATGCCCACACCGGTGCGCAGGCTCTTCCGGCTCGGGCCGCTGATCTGGCGAGACTTCTCGTTGCCGCTGATGGTCACGCCGTTTGTCGCGACGACGATGCCGTTCACGCCGCTGTCGGCGGCGCTGCAGTCGAGGTCCGTGTCGAAGCGAAGGGTCTTGTTCGAGCCGAAGAACGTCGCGTCGAGCACCTGACCGCAGGACACGTCCTTGACGGTACCGCTCGGCAGGAGCGTGACCTTCGCCGGCTTGAGCTCGGGCGGGGGGCCGGAGATCGAGGTGCGGCAGCTCGCGTGGAAGGTCGAGAAGCTCGCCGACTGCGCATAGCTCTCGAGACGGGTGGCGACCGCCTCGATCAGGCCATCGACGGTGCGCGCACCGAGCGGGCAGCCGAGCGCGGTGACGTGGCCGTCCTGGCGGCACTTGTTCTCGATCTCGCCGACGTTGCCGGAGTTCTTCGCGATGCAGCCGATGAGGCTCTCGGCCGTCGGATTGCCGGTGTTCTCGTTGACGCAGGCGTCCGCATCACCGAGGTTCGCGCGCTCGCAGCTGACGTAGCAGGCCAGGATCTCCTCGGCCTCGCGCGCAGCGACGAAGGCGATCTGATTCGCACAGTCCTTGAGGTCGTTGCCGACCAGCGCAGCGGTCGGCCGCGGGCAGCCTTCGTACTCCGTCTTGAAGAGATCGTCGCCGAGCGCGGCGAGATCGGAGCGGAGCGTCCCTGGTGCGGATCCCGCAGCGTTGGTCAGGAAGAGGCTCGTGGTACGCGACTCGAGCGGGCAGAGCTTCCGGAAGAGCGTCTGGCTCTGATCGGCCGGGTTGCCGGCCGTCTCGCACCTCGCGTGGTTCGCGACCGGGACGAGCTTGCCGGCGGTGTTGCCGGGCGTGCCGTCGGGATTGCCCGCGGCATCGACGTCCTTCGCTCTCGAGCAAACCGTTCCGATCTTGCCCTGCTTGATCAGCTCCGCACCGCAGGTCCCGAAGAGGATCGATGCCGCCTCGTCCGTGTAGTCACGCAGCCCGCCGGCGATCCTGTCCGCGCAGGCATACAGCGGATGCGTTTTCTGGGCCGATGCGAGCGCCGGGATCGCCAAGAAGGCGGCGACCAGCGCGAGGCGAAGCGAATGGATGAAGCGGGGATTCAAAGCGGTGATGCTCCTCGGACGTCGAGTTCTCGGGGCGGGCGGGTCGGAGGAGGCATCGAGGGGGAGGATCCGCGCCGCACCGGAGGATGGCAAAGTACATGCCGGCGCGGGTGTGCGCCCGCAAGGCCCATGTGCCGAAAATGCCTTGCAGATCGGCAAGGTCGGCAAGGTTGCGAGGTTTCGTGCCACGATCGCACGGGGCGAGCCTGACGCGCCGCCGCGCCCCAGGCAAGGCCGAATCCGTGCGTGGCCCTACGTCACCGCGCATCCTGTGAGACGGCCGGCAGCCGCCACGCGACCGGCGCTCCGGCGTTCGGTCCCGCGCCCGGCTGGCTGCTGTCGCCGACGGCGAGGTCGCCGCTGAGCGCGTGCACGTTCGACTGCGGGATCCCCGGCGCCGGCTGCAGCACCGCCTCGACGCGCCATCCGTCGCCCGCGCGCAGCCACGTCACCGCGCGAAAGTCCCGGCCGTCCGCCGAGCAGTTGCCGGCGACCCGCGCCCCGCTGATCGCGACCGCGAGGCATGCCGTCGTCGCCTCCGCCGCCGGCAGCACGCGAGCGCTCCAGCCTGCCCCTTGCGGCTCCCACGCCACCGCGCGCGTGCCGCTCCAACCCACGACCGTTCCGTCCTCGACGTCGCGCGCGCCCGCCAGCGAGTCGCCGCCGGCGAACGGCAGCGTCACGACCGCGAAGCCGCCGTCGGCGGTCGGCTCCCAGACGATCGGCTGTGGCCGGGAGCCGGCTCCCTGCCCGACGATCCGACCCGTCGCGTCGCCACCGTACGCCAGCGCCCCATCGGCGTGCGGGCCGAGGGGCAGCAGCTCGAAGTCCGACCCCGGCGCGCGCCACAGGATGGGCCGCGGGATGCCCGCCTCCGGATGCCCCGGCTCGACCTCCTGAAGGTCGCCGAGGAAGCGCGCGCCGGGCAGCGGCAGCACACTGTCTGCGGGCGAGGACATGCCGCAGCACTGGATCGCCAGCTCGACCTCGCCCGCCGGTCCGAACACGGCGGGGAAGCTGACGGTGAAGCTCGGCAGCTCGACCGGGGTCGAGCCGAAGTACCAGTCGCTCTCGCCGACCTGCATCGCGACGCTGCCGGAGCGCTCGCACTCCGGAGAGGCCGCACCGAGCGGGCAGCCCGCCACCGGCAGCGGCCCGGCGTCCGCTCCGGCGTCCGGCGGGAGCACGATCCGCGTCCGCCGCGTGAGGCCCTGCACGTAGACCAGCGCGATCCACTCGCGCGGGCTGACCCCCCGCGCGTAGCCGGTGACGTCGGCGCCGCCCACCTGCAAGCGCATCGGCGGGACGAGGGCGACGCCGCCCGGCGTCGGCACGGCGCTCGGCGCCGTCGTCGGCGTGCCGGCAGGCGTCGGCGTCGGTGCGGGTCCGTCACCCGATCCATCGGAGCCGCACGCCGTCACGAGGCTCACGAGCAGCACCGCGCACGGCACGACACGGCCGCGCGCACGCGATCGCGGCAGTCCCGGTCCGACGAGGCGCAGAGAACCGTTCATGACGCTCCCTCCCCGCGACGCTTCGCACATCCCGCCGGCGCGCGAAACCCGGTGGTCTCAGCGCGGGAACGCCGCCGCGACCCCGCCGTCGACCGGCAAGGTGGCGCCCGTCGTGGGCGTCACGTTGGCCGCGAAGAACACCACCGCGCGGCCGACGTGTGCGCCGCTGATCTTTGCGCGCAGCAGGTTGCGCTCGCGGTAGTGCTCCTCGAGCGCCTCGGGCGCGATCCCCTTCGACTTCGCGCGGTCGGCGCCGATCTCCTGCCACAGGCCCGACTGCGTCTCGCCTTCCGCGAACACCGCGTCGGCGTTGATCATGTTGACGCGGATGCCGAGCGGCGCGAGCTCGATCGCGGCCACCTTGCCGAGCTGGTGGCCCGCCGCCTTCGACGCGCTGTAGGCGCCGAAGTCCGCGCCCGGGCCGAAGACGTTCTTCGACGCGTTGATCACGATGTTGCCGCCGAGCCCCTGCAGCTTCAGGACCCGCGCCCCCTCGCGCATGGTGAGGAAGTAGCCGCCGAGGTTCACGTCGACGACGCGCCGCCAGTCCTTGGCCTCGGTCGCGGCGAGCGCCGACACGTGTGCGATGCCCGCGTTCGGCACCACGATGTCCACCCCGCCGAACGTGCGGCAGGCGTGCGCGAAGGCGTCGCGCACCGACTGCTCGTCGGTCACGTCCATGCGGACGGCCGTGCAGCTGCTCCCGCCGCCGGCCTTCGCGACGCGCGTGCGCGCGCGCTCGAGCCCGGCCGCGTCGACGTCGGTCAGCACGACGTGCGCGCCCGCCTTCACGAGCTCCAGGCAGATGCCGACGCCGATCGCGCCGGCGGCACCGGTCACCAGCGCCACCTGGCGCGCGAGCGGCTTCTCCGCCTCCTTGCCGAGCTTCGCCTGCTCGAGGCTCCAGTACTCCATGTCGAACAGATCGTGCTCGGGCAGCGGCTCGTAGCGCCCGAGCGCCTCGCCGAGCGACTTGACGCGCAGCGTGTGCTCGGCGAGGTCGGCCGCGATCGCCGCGTCCTTGCGGCTCTTGCCGACGCCGAAGAGCCCGACGCCCGGCACCAGCAGCACGCGCGGGTCGGGATCGAGCTTGGTGCGCTGCACCTTCTTCGCCGCGACCTGCGCCGCGAAGTAGGCGTCGTAGCGCTCGCGAAAGTCGCGGATCTCGCCGTCGACCTGCAGGCGGAGCTTGTCCGGATCGTCGAGCGCGAGGCGCGGCAGGAAGAGCGCGTGCGCCTTGGTGCGGATCACGTGATCGGGCGTGAGCGGGCCGCGGGACGCGAGCGTGCCGCAGTGCGGCTCGTCGAGCAGGGCCAGGATCTCGGGCGTCGCGCGGTGCTCGAGGATCATGCGCTTCCAGGGGACGTCCGGGTTGCCGCTCTCGGCGGCGAGGCGTCCGCGCAGCACCGGCGCGATCGCCGCCGCGCGCGCGTACGCCCGCGCGACGTCCGCGTCGCCGAGCTTCGCCGCACCCGGCGCGACCCGGCCCTTCGTGTGCTCCGCGAGGTAGCGCTCCGCGCGATCGACGTACGCGACGTGACGCTCGTAGCTCTCGCGCGCGTCGTCGGCGAAGGTGAAGAAGCCGTGCTTGAGCAGCACCATCGCCTCGACCGTCGGGTGGCGCTCGAAGACCTCGGCCGCGAGCTTCGCGAGCGCGAAGCCCGGCATGACGTACGGCACGATCGCGACCTTGTCGCCGAGCGCCGCGCGGATCAGCTGCTCGCCGTCGGGCTGGTTGGTGAGCGCCAGGATCGCGTCGGCGTGGCTGTGGTCGATGAACCGGTGCGGCAGGAACGCGTGCAGCAGCGTCTCGACCGACGGGTTCGGCGACGACGCGTCGAACAGGTTGGTGCGCTGCTGATTGACCATCTCCTCGTCGGAGAGCGCCTCCAGACGGCGCAGCGCGCGCAGCGGCTCGAGACGCATCGCCGGCAGGCCGGCGGGCTCGATCGAGTCGAGGTCCCAGCCGCTGCCCTTCACGCAGATCGCCTCGACTTCCTCACCGAGCACGTCCTTGCGGCGGATCTTGACCGAGGTGTTGCCGCCGCCGTGCATCACCAGGTCGGGGTCCTGGCCGATCAGGCGCGAGGTGTAGACGCGCAGGGCGAGGTCCTCGCCGGCGGAGGCAAGGCGCTCGCGGAAGGCACGGGCGTCGTCGTCGGACCAGCGGCTCTGCATGGAACGGGTCTCCGGTGTCTGCTCGAACGGCGGCGCTCGCCGCTCCGGCGCGCGCCAGGTGATCCGTCTTTCATAGCGGACCGCGCGCGGCGTCGGCCAGCACGGCGACGCCCGGTGGAGCGAAATCACCGGATGCGATAGGCGGACGCCATGCAGGGCCGCAGGACCGACGACGCCGGACGCGTCCGCCACGCAGCAGCCGCGACGGCGCCCGCCGGCGCGGAGAGCGGCTCCGCCGGCGAGCTGCACCACGCGCCCCTCGGCGACGTCACGATCGCCTGGGAGGAGCACGGTACCGGCGAGCGGCCGCTGGTGCTGGTGCACGGCTTCACCGGCAGCCGCGACGACTTCGCCGACGTCGTGCACGACCTCACCGACCTCGGCCGGATCGTCATCCCCGACCAGCGGGGACACGGCGCCTCGTCGAACCCCGGCCGCGGCTACGACTTCGACCAGCTCGTCGCGGACCTGCTCGGGCTGTTCGACGCGGCCGCGATCACGCACGCAGACCTGCTCGGCCACTCGCTCGGCGGCATGGTCGCGCTGCGCTTCGCCCTCGCGCACTCCGAGCGGGTCGCCTCGCTGATCCTGATGGACTCCGGTGCGCGCGCGGCGCCGCCGATCGACCCGGCGATGGCGCGCACGATCGCGATCGTGCGCGCGAAGGGCATGCAGCGCGTCGCCGACAAGCTCGGCACCCTGCCGCTCGTCGGCGAGGACGAGGACATCGCGCGCGTCGAGGGCGAGGAGCGCCACCGCGCGCGCGGCCGCGCGAAGCTCCTCGCACTCGACCCCGAGGCGTTCGCCGTCCTCGCGCCGCTGCTGTCGGACCACGCGCCGATCGCGCACCGCCTCGGCGAGATCCGCTGCCCGACGACGGTGATCGTCGGCGAGCGCGACGACCCATTCCGGCCGCTGTGCGACGAGCTCGCCCGCGGCATCCCCGGCGCGGGGCTCGTCGTGATCCCCGGCGCCGGGCACAGCCCGCAGAAGTCGGGGCGCGAGGCCTGGGTCGCAGCGGTCCGGGCGCACGTCGCCCGTGCGCGCGACGCCTGACCGCATCGATCCCGGCCGACGTGGCCTCTGCCGGCGCTCGAACGCGCCTCCTCGTCGACGGGCTAACCCGGCAGCGGGTCGCGGATCAGGGCACGAATCCTCTGGAACTCGGGCGCGTCGGCGGTGCGCACCCACTCGAGCAGCACCGCCTCGACGGTCGTCGGGACGGCGCCCGCGCGGATCTGGCGCTCGACGGCGAGCTCGTAGTCGCGCCGGAAGCGTGCCGACACCGCGTCGACGACGAGGTGCGTCTCGTAGTCGGCGGCGATCAGCTCGTGGACCGTCTGGTTGACGCACGCCTGCGCCTCGATGCCCGCGATCACCACCTGCGTCCGCTCGCTCGCGCGCAGCGCCTCGACGAACTTCGGCTCCGACGCGCACGACATGGTGCGCTTCGAGATCGGCTTCACGCGCTCGGGCAGGGCTGCGCGCACGACCGGCGCCGTCGGCCCGAGCCCCTCGGGGTACTGCTCGGTGACCAGGATCGGCACGCCGACCAGCTTCGCGCCCTCGATCAGGCGACGCGTCGCCTCGACCACGCGCGCGCCCTCGAAGAGATGCGGGAGGTACTTCTCCTGTACGTCGATGATCACGAGCACGCTCTCGTCCCGGTCGAGCAGACCGGACGACAGCATCTCTTCCACTTCCCCCACGTCGTCGTCGTGCATCCGCTGGCTCTTAGCGACGCGCGAGCCCCGCGGCCAGTCGGCGCCGCGCCGGAACGGCCCGTGGCCGACGGCGCGCGACGCGGGGCTGCTCAGCGGGCGAGCTCGATCACCGACAGGTCGAGCGGCAGCACGCGCTCGCGCGCCTGCGGCTCGGGCGCGGGGGTCACCGGCAGCGGCTCGGTGGTGTTCTCCACCGCGTCGAACGCCTCGGTCGACGGATACGATCCGGTCACGCGGAAGCGGTCGAGCACGTACGGCAGGCCGTTCGACGCGAGCGGCGACGGGCCGTCCATCACGTGGAAGTGCAGGTGCGGCGCCGAGCTGTTGCCGGAGTTGCCGACGAGGCCGATCGGGTCGCCCCGGCGCAGGAGCTGGCCGACGCGGACGCGCACCGAACCCGGCTGCAGGTGCGCGTAGAGCGCGAACGCGCCGTCGCCGATCGACTGCACGATCGAGTTACCGTCGGCATGCTCGAGCTTGATCCCGTCCGGCAGCGAGCCGGGCACCTGGTCCGGCAGCCCGTCGACGACGCTGACCACCGGCCCGTCGCCCGCGGCGACGACCTGCTTGCCGTAGATCGTGTAGCTCGCCGGATCCTTCGGATCGCCGTTCGCGAAGCGGCGCTGCGCGTCGATCTGCTCCCAGTCGATCGCGAACCGCTGCGCGAAGGTGAGGCGACCGTCGATCGGCAGCGCGGCGCGGATGTGGCGCACCGCACTGCAGCAACCGTCGGCGGGGAGGTAGCCCGCACCGGGCTCGAGCGGCGACGAGAGCACCGGCACGGTGCGCGTGCGATCGACCTCCACCGTCCCCGCGCGCTCGAGCACTGCGGGGCCCCCCGGGACGGACGGAGCGTCGAGCGCGAGCTCGTGCTCGAGACGCGCCGGCACCTCCGCGTCGCCCGCGAACGCGAGCGTCATGAACAGCACGCCGGCCTGCGCCGCCTCCAGCGTGTCGCTCGGGGTGCGATCGCCGAGCCGCTGCAGCTTCGAGGTCGCGTCTGCGCCGAGCAGCGTCGCGCGGACCGCCCCGCTCTCGTCGCGCACGCGGATCCCCGTGAGCTTCACGGCGCCGCGCGTCGCGTTGGTCAGCAGCAGCTCGTAGAGGACGTGCGTGCGCCCGTCGGCCGCACGCACCGGCACCGGGCGCGAGAGCGGCTCGACGAGCAGCGGCGTGAGCTGCGGGCGTGCGGGCACCGGCGGCGCGGGCGCGTCCGCGCTCGAGCTCGACGCCGCGGCCGCCGGAGCGGCCGTTCCACCCGCCGGAGCAGCGCCCCGCGCGGGCGCCGGCGCGCCCAGGACGGTCCACGTGGCGAGCATCGCGGCGGCGGAGGCGGCGCCGAGCATGCGGTGGGCGCGCGCGGCGCCGGCACACGCGGCACTCCTTCCCGATCCCCGCGCTCCCGGCCGGGGGCGGGACAGAGTCGACGGCCAGCTTCTCTTCATCGTGCGCGCGGCCTCCGCGCCCGCGGCGGGGCGGGCTTCTTCTTCGGCTTGATCTTGCCCTTCTTCGGCCGCGCAGCCGGTGCGGCCTTCCCCTTGGCGTTCGCCTTCGCCGCCACGCGCGGCTTCGGGCGCGCCTTCGCCTTCGGTCCGGTGCGCGGGCGCGCGCCCTTGCGCGGCGGCTTCGCCTCGGCGCCCGGCGGCGGCTCGTCGCGACGCCCCTCGCGGCGCCGCACGGTGATCTTGAGCGGCACGCCGACCAGCGCGAACTCGTCGCGCAGGCGGTGCGTCAAGTACCGTACGTAGGTCGTCGGCAGCTGCTCGTTCTGGCTGCCGAAGAGCACCACGTGCGGCGGCGACGCGCTCGCCTGCGTCGCGTAGAGGAGCTTCACCACCCGCCCGTGCTCGGTCGGCGGCGGATGCGCACCCACCGCGGCGCGCACGACATCGTTGAGCCGCGCGGTCGGGACGCGCCGGCGGAACGACGCGACCACGGTGTCGATCGCGGCGAACAGACCGCGCAGCCCCGTGCCCTCCTGCGCGCTCACGCGCAGGACCGGCAGCGGCGGCCACTGCGGCAGGCGCTCCGCGATCACGCCGTGGCACTGCTCGGTCGCGAGCTCCGGCGCGAGGTCGGCCTTGTTCACGGCGACGATCAGCCCGCGGCCGCGCCGCCAGGCGAGGTCGGCCAGGCGCAGGTCCTGATCGGTCACGCCGACCTTCGCGTCGAGCACCAGGATCGCGACCTCGCTGCGCGTCAGCGCGCGCAGCGACGCGCTCGCCGCGTGCGACTCGATCGCCTCGGCGATGCGGCTCGGACGCCGGAGCCCTGCGGTGTCGACGACGACGTAGCGCTTGCCCGCGTGCTCGATGGTGACGTCCACCGCGTCGCGCGTCGTGCCGGGCGTCGAGTCGACCAGCGAGCGCTCGTAGCCCACGAGGCGGTTCAGCAGCGACGACTTGCCGACGTTCGGGCGGCCGACCAGCGCGATGCGCGCCGGCGCCGCGTCCGCGGCCGCGATCTCGTCTTCGTCCCCGCCCGCATGCTCCTCGTCGGCGGACGCGTCCGCATTCGCGGCACGATCGTCCGGCTCCTCGGGGAGCGGTGGGAAGCGCTCCTCGATGCGCCGCCAGAGCTCGTCGACGCCGAGACCGTGCGCCGCCGAGACCGCGACCAGGTCCGCCTCGCCGAGCTCGAGGAAGTCGATCAGCCGCCCGTCCTGGTTCGGCCGGTCGATCTTGTTCACCGCGAAGATCGCCGGCACGCCGAGCGCGCGGATGCGGCGCGCCACGGCGACGTCGGCGGGCGACAGTCCGGCGCGCCCGTCGAGGACGTAGACGACCTGGTCGGCGCGCGCGATCGCCTCGAGGCTGCGCGCGTGCACGCGGCCCGCGAGCCGCCCCGTCTCGGCCTGCTCCTCGATGCCGCCGGTGTCGACGATCTCGAAGCGACGACCGTCGCGGCGCACCACCGCGCGGTTCTCGTCGCGCGTCACGCCGGGGCTGTCGTGCACGATCGCCTTCTGGCGTCGCAGCAGACGGTTGAACAGCGTGGACTTGCCCGCGTTCGGTCGTCCCGCGATCGCCACCACGACCGGCGCGTCGGCCGGGCGCACGGCGCCCTCCCCTCCGCCGCCCGTCACAGGCCGAGCTCTCCGAGCGCGTGCGCCTTGGTGAACCACTTCTCGTCGACCTTGACGTGCAGCTCGAGGTAGACGCGTACGCCGAGGAACGCCTCGAGCTCGCGCCGCGCCCCCTGTCCGATGTGCTTGATGCGCGCCCCCTTCTCGCCGAGCACGATGGCGCGCTGCGAGGTCCGCGCGACGACGATGGTCGCGGCGATGACGACGAGGTCCTTGCCCGCACGCTCCTCGAAGCTCTCGATGCGCACCGCGCTCTGGTACGGCACCTCCTCGTGCGTCGCGAGCATCAGCTGCTCGCGCACGATCTCGGCGGCGAAGAAGCGCTCCGGCAGGTCGGTCTGCACGTCCGCCGGGAAGAGCGGCGGCGACACCGGCAGGTGCTGCTCGACGGTGCGCAGGAGTTCCTCGACGTTGTCGCCCTCGAGCGCGCTCACCGGTACGACGTGCCGCCCGGGCAGAAGCTCGCCGAGCTGGTGCGCGAGCTCGAGGAGACGCGCGCGTGGCACGCGGTCGATCTTGTTGAGCGCGACCACCACCGGCTGGCGCACGGCCGCCAGCTCCTTCGCGAGCGCGCGGTCGGCGTCGATCAGGCCGGCGACGCCGTCGATCACACACAGCGCCACGTCCGCGTCGGCGAGGCTCTGGCGCGCGGCACGTACCATGCGCTCGCCCATCAGGTTGTGCGCCTCGTGCAAACCCGGCGTGTCGACGAACAGGAACTGCGCCGACGGCCGCGTCTCGATGCCGAGGATGCGGTGGCGCGTGGTCTGCGGCTTCGGCGTGACGATCGCGAGCTTTCGTCCGAGCACCTGGTTGAGCAAGGTCGACTTGCCGACGTTGGGCCGGCCGATCAGCGCGACGAAGCCGGCGCGATGTTCGTCAGGCGGCGGCGCGCCGTGCTCCCCGCGCTCGTCGTTCTCGTCGTGCGTGCTCATGCGTCACCGCCCCGCGTGGCGTCCGCCGCCGGCGGCTGACCGTTTCCCGCGCCACCGTCGTCGGCCGCGGCCTCCAGGCGGGACAGCGCCTCGCGCGCCGCCGCCTGCTCCGCGAGCTTCTTGCTGCCACCCCGTCCCTGCCCGAGCACCCGCCCGCCGATCGTGACGTGGCTCTCGAACGCCTTCGCGTGATCCGGTCCGGTCGCGGCGAGGAGCGTGTACTCGGGCGCGGTGCGGAACAGGCGCTGCGTCAGCTCCTGCAGCCGGGTCTTCACCTCGCCGCCGTCGTCCGCCGGCGCTTGCGCGACGTCGTCCGCGAACGAGCGCGCCACCACCGCCCGCGCCGAGCCGAATCCGGCGTCGAGGAACACGGCACCGAGCACCGCCTCGTACGTCCCGGCGAGGATCGAGCGCTTGCTGCGTCCGCCGGTCTTCTCCTCGCCGCGACCGAGATGGATCAGCGGTCCGACGTCGAGCAGCTCGGCCTTGCGCGCCAGCGAGGACGCGTTGACCAGCGCCGCGCGGCGCTTCGAGAGCTGGCCCTCGTTCGCCTCGGGCCACGCGCGCAGCAGCAGCTCGCTCACCGCGAGGCCGAGCACCGAGTCACCGAGGAACTCGAGCGTCTCGTTGTGCTCGGCGGCATGCACCACGCTCGAGCGGTGCGTGAGCGCGGTGCGCAGCAGACGCCGGTCGGCGAACGCGTGCCCGAGGCGGGCCTCGAAGGCGGCCAGCTCCTCGTCCGTCACGACGCCGCCTCCGCGTTTACCTCGCCCATCGGCGCACCGGGCCGCTCGGCGAATCGCTCCCCGATCCATCCGCCGCCGAGGACGCGGTCGCCATCGTACCAGACCGCCGCCTGGCCCGGGGTGACGCCCACGGTAGGCTCGGAGAAGAGCACCGCGGCGTCGTCGCGGCCGGGCGTCACCTCGCAGGCGACGGGCGCCTGGCGGTGGCGCAGCCGCACCAGCGCCGGCCCGCGGTGCGGACGCGCGGTCCAGCGCACCTCGCGCGCGACGAAACCCGCGACCGCGAGATCGGCACGGACGCCCACCGTCACGTCGCCCGTACGTGCGTCGATCGCGGTCACGTAGCGCGGCGCGCCCGCGCCGCCCGGCAATCCGCGGCGCTGTCCGACCGTGAAGCGGTGCACGCCGTCGTGCCGTCCGAGCTGCCTGCCGGCGCGGTCGACGATGCGTCCGGGCGTGAGGGGCGCACCCGCGCGCTGCTCCTCGACCACGTCGGCGTACGAACGGCCGGCGACGAAGCAGATGTCCTGGCTGTCGGGCTTGTCCGCGACCGGCAGGTCGAGCGCCGCCGCGATCGCCCGCACCACGGGCTTCGCGAGCGTGCCGACCGGAAAGAGCGTCCGCGCGAGCTCGGCCTGGCCGAGGGTGAACAGGAAGTAGCTCTGGTCCTTCGCCGGGTCGCACGCGGCGTGCAGCGCGAAGCCCGCCGGCTCCTCGCCGGCGACGCGCGCGTAGTGCCCGGTGCCGAGCGCCACCGCCTGCACGGTCGCGGCGTACTCCCACAGCGCATCGAACTTGACGTCGCGGTTGCACAGCGTGCACGGGTTCGGCGTGCGACCGTCGAGGTAGGTCTGCGCGAAGGTGTCGACCACCGCGCGCTGGAAGACGTCGCGCAGGTCGATCACGTAGTGCGCGATGCCGAGGCGTGCCGCGGCGCGGCGCGCGTCGTCGAAGTCGTCGAGCGAGCAGCAGCCGCCGTGGCCGTCCGCGCGCGCGGCCGAGGCGCCGAGGCGCATCGACACGCCGATCACCTCGAAGCCGGCGCCGCGCAGCAGCGCCGCCGCGACCGCGCTGTCGACGCCGCCCGACATCGCCGCGACCACGCGGCTGCCGTGTGCGAGGTGCGACGGCACGGCGAGCGCCGACTCCGCCGCGTCACCGGCGACCGCGCGCACCCGCGCCGCGATCTCGTCAGGCCGCATGACCCACCCGCGCCGTCCGTACGCTGCGGGCCTGCGCCACGCACTCGACGACGACCGCGGCCGAACGCTCGACCTCGTCCGGCGTCGCATCGGGACCGAACGACAGCCGCAGCGCCGCAGCGGCGAGCGCGTCGTCGCAGCCGATCGCACGCAGGACGTGCGACGGTTCGGCCGCTCCCGCCGCGCACGCGGGACCGGTCGCGGCCGCGACGCCGCGCAGATCGAGCGCGATCACCAGCGCGTCGGCGCGCGTGCCGGGGAACGACACCGACACGGTCCCCGGCAGGCCGTCGTCGGCCCCGTGACGGACGAGCGGCGCGGCCCCGGCCTCGAGCACGGCGAGAAGACGCGCGCGCAGCGCGGCCGCGCGCCGGAGCCACGCTTCACGCTCGAGCCGCGCGAGGCGCGCCGCGACGCCGAAGCTCACGATGCCAGGGACGTTCTCGGTGCCGGCGCGGCGCTCGCGCTCGTGCGCACCGCCGACCAGCAGCGGTGCGAGCGTCGCCGGCGCGCGCACGACCAGGGCGCCGACGCCGGACAGCGCACCGAGCTTGTGACCGGAGAGGCTCAGCAGATCGGGCGCGTCGTTCCCGAGGTCGAGGGTGCAGCTCCCGGCCGCCTGCACGGCGTCCGCGTGCAGCAGGATGCGGGGGGCGGCGGCGGCCCGCGCGCGGACGGCGCGGGCGATCGCGCCGATCGGCTGCACCGTGCCGATCTCGCCGTTCGCCCAGCCGACGCTCACGAGGCCGGTCGCATCGCGCAGCGCGTCCGCGACCTGCTCCGCGCCGACGCGGCCGTCGCGGTCGGGCGCGAGCAAGGTGACGTCGGCGCCGCGTGCGCGCGCCACGTCGAGCGCGCGCAGCACCGAGGCGTGCTCGATCGCCGTGGACACGACGTGCATTCCGGGGCGCACGACACCGAGGATCGCCGCGTTGTTCGCCTCCGTGCCGCCGCTGGTGAAGACGACCTCGGCGGCGCGCGCTCCGGCGAGGGCCGCGACCTCGTCGCGCGCCGCCTCGACCGCCTCGCGCGCGCGCCGTCCCGCCTGGTGCACGCTCGACGGGTTGGCGGCATCGCGCCCGAGCCAGTCGGCGACCGCCGCGACGACCTCGGGCCGCGCGCGGCCGCCGGCATTGTGGTCGAGGTTCATCGGGCCCCGGCTACTTCTCGGCCGCCTGCACGTCGGGCGGGCGCTCGCCGTCGGGCGCCGGCTCGGCCGTCTCACCGTCGCCGCCGCCGCGCAGCGTCGCGACGTCGCGCTCGAGGCGATTGATCTGCGCCGCCATCGCGTTGAGCGTCCGCACCACCGGGTCGGGCAGCTCGCCGTGCTCGAGGTTCAGCAGCGGCGCCCCCTCGGCCGAGTGGGGTGCGTGCTCGCTCACCACCCGTCCCGGCACGCCGACCACCGTCGAGTGCGGCGGCACGCTCTGCACCACCACCGAGCCCGCGCCGACGCGGCTGTGGCGCCCGATGGTGATCGGTCCGAGCACGGTCGCGCCGAGGCCGATCACGCAGTAGTCCTCGATCGTCGGGTGGCGCTTGCCCTTGGCGAGGCTCGTGCCGCCGAGGCTCACGCCCTGATAGATCAGCACGTCGTTGCCGACCTGTGCCGTCTCGCCGACCACGACGCCCATGCCGTGGTCGATGAAGCAGCGGCGTCCCAGCTCCGCGCCGGGATGGATCTCGATCCCGGTGAGGAAGCGCGACAGCGCCGAGACGATGCGTGCGGTGAGGCAGAAGTTTCGCCGCCACAGGCCGTGCGCCACGCGGTGCAGCAGCAGCGCGTGGATGCCCGGGTAGCAGAGCATCACCTCGACGACCGAGCGGGCCGCGGGGTCACGCTCGAAGGCGACGAGGACGTCCTCGCGTATTCTCGACCAGAAGGACAATCGCGCTCCGGCCGCGCGTGCTAGGCGACGCCACTCGTCGCCGCCACCGTCGGCCGGTGCGCGCGGCGCTTCTTCTTGTCCTTGTAGAGCTTGTAGTCGATCGAGTCGACGAGGGCCTGCCAGCTCGCCTCGACGACGTTCTCGGACACGCCGACCGTGGTCCAGTGACCCGACGCGTCCTGTGACTCGATGAGCACCCGGACCACGCCCTTGGTGCCCTCGCCGCCCTCGAGCACGCGCACCTTGTAGTCGACCAGCTTCACCTGCTCGATCGACGGGAAGAACCGGACGAGCGCCTTGCGCAGCGCCACGTCGAGCGCGTTCACCGGACCGTTGCCGATCGCGGCGGTGTGCTCGACGGTGCCGTCGGGGCCCTTCACCATGATCGTCGCCTCGGCGATCGGGACTTCCTTCTCGTTGCGCTTCTCGTCGATCACGCGGAAACCGACCAGCTCGAAGTTGCGCACGCGCTCGCCGTTGATCGCCTTCTGCAGCAGCAGCTCGAAGGACGCGTCGGCGCCCTCGAACTGGAAGCCCTGGTGCTCGAGCTGCTTCAGCTCGGCGAGCAGGCCCTTCACCTTCGGCTCGATGACGTGCGCCTCGATGCCGAGCTCCTTCGCCTTGTGCAGCAGGTTCGAACGTCCCGCCTGGTCGGAGACCAGCACGCGCTGGTGATTGCCGACCAGCGTGGGGTCGATGTGCTCGTACGTCGACGCGTGCTTGCGCACTGCCGATGCGTGCAGCCCCGCCTTGTGCGCGAACGCCGACAGCCCGACGTAGGCCTGGCTCTTCAGCGGCTCGCGGTTCGCGAGCTCGTCGACGTAGTGCGACAGCTCCGTCAAGCCGCGGAGCTTGTCCTGCTTGACGCAGTGGTAGCCCATCTTGAGCTGCAGGTTCGCGATGATCGACACCAGGTTCGCGTTGCCGCAGCGCTCGCCGACCCCGTTGATCGTGCCCTGCACCTGCGTGCAGCCCGCCTCGACCGCGGCGAGCGAGTTCGCGACCGCGAGCTCGGAGTCGTTGTGGCAGTGGATGCCGAGCGCCACGTCGACCGCCCCCTTCGCCGCCGCGACACCGGCCGCGATCTCGTTCGGCAGGCTGCCGCCGCGCGTGTCGCACAGGCAGATCAGGGTCGCGCCGGCGTCCGCCGCGACGCGCAGGCACTCGAGCGTGAACTCGGGATTGGCCTTCCAGCCGTCGAAGAAGTGCTCGGCGTCGAGGATCACCTCGTCGAGACGTCTCTTCAGGAAGCCGACCGAGTCGTGGATCACCTCCAGGTTGGCCTCGCGCGAGATGCGCAGCTCCTCGCGCACGTGCAGGTCCCACGTCTTGCCGACGATGCACGCGACCGGCGTCCCGGCGTCGAGGATCATGCGCAGGTTCTCGTCGGAACCGGCGGTGTTGTTCGGTCGGCGGGTCGAGCCGAAGGCGACGACCTTCGCGTGCTTCAGCCCGAGCTTCATCGCCGGGCCGAAGAAGGCCGCGTCGCGCGGGTTCGAGCCCGGCCAGCCGCCCTCGATGTAGTGCACGCCGAACGCGTCGAGGCGCTCCGCGACCGCGAGCTTCGCGTCGACGGTGAGCGCGATCTCCTCGCCCTGGCAGCCGTCGCGCAAGGTGGTGTCGTAGATCTGCACGCGCTTCATCGCGCGGCCTCCGGCAAGGCTGTCGCGCTGGCGACCCGATCGCCCTTCGCGTCGCCGAGGAAGGCGTCGTGCAGCACGCGCACCGCGAGCTCGGTGTACTTGGCGTCGATCACCACCGAGACCTTGATCTCGGAGGTCGAGATCATCTGGATGTTGATCCCCTCGCGAGCGAGCGTCTCGAAGATCTGCGCCGCGACGCCGGCGTGACTCCGCATGCCGAGCCCCACCACCGAGACCTTGGTGATGTCGCCCTCGGAGCGCGCGTCGCCGGCGCCGATCTCGCGCGCCACGTCGCGCACGATGCGCAGCGCGTTGTCGACCTCGAGGCGCGGCACCGTGAACGTCATGTCCGTCTTCCCGGCGGCACCCGTGTTCTGGATGATCATGTCCACGACGATGCCCTGGGCCGCGATCGGCGAGAAGATCTTCGCCGCGAGGCCCGGACGATCGGGCACGTCGGTGAGGGTGATCTTGGCCTGGTCGCGATCGAACGCGACGCCGGCGACGGTGACGTCCTCCATCTTCGACTCCTCCGGCACCACCCAGGTGCCGGGCTCCTCGTTGAAGCTCGAGCGCACGTGCACGCGCACGGAATAGCGCTTGGCGAACTCCACGGATCGGATCTGCAGAACCTTCGCGCCGAGGCTCGCGAGCTCGAGCATCTCGTCGTAGGAGATGCGCTCGAGCTTGTGCGCGTGCGGCACGATGCGCGGATCGGTCGTGTAGACGCCGTCCACGTCGGTGTAGATCTCGCACGCGTCGGCGTTGGTCGCGGCCGCGAGCGCGACCGCCGTGGTGTCCGAGCCGCCGCGTCCGAGCGTGGTGATGCTCTCGTTCTCGTCGACGCCCTGAAAGCCCGCGACGACGACCACCTTGCCCGAGTCGAGCGCGGCGAGCATGCGCTCGCCGTCGATCGAGCGGATGCGCGCGCGGCCGTGCGCGCTGTCGGTGCGGATGCGGATCTGGTGGCCGAGGAACGACTGCGCCGGGACGCCGCACGCGTCGAGCGCGATCGACAGCAGCGCCGAGGTGACCTGCTCGCCGCTCGCGACCACGACGTCGCTCTCGCGCGCCAGCGGCTCGGGCGACAGGGCGCGCGCGAGCTTCAGCAGGCGGTCGGTCTCGCCCGACATCGCCGACACGACGACGATCAGCCGGCTGTCCTGCGCGCAGGCGGCGACCCGGCGCGCGACCTCCTGGATGCGCTCGACCGAGCCCACCGAGGTGCCACCGAACTTCTGGACGACGAGCGGCTTCGTGCTCATGCCGCTGCGGCCTTCTCGGCGGCGAGCGCCGCGAGCACCCGCCGGGAGCGCGGACCACCGGCGCTCAGCTCCAGGACGCGATCCTCGTCGCCCGCGCCGTACGCGATCTCGATCCGGAGCACGTCGCCGGGAGCGCTCGCGCCGAGGCGCTCGAACCACTCGACCACCGCGACGCGCTCGCCGTCGAGGATCTCCGCGAGCCAGTCGGGGTGCGGCAGGTGCTCCTCGTGGCGATAGAGGTCCACGTGCGCCACCGGGACCCGGCCCAGGTACTCGGTTGCGGAGAGGAAGGTCGGGCTGTGCACCACCCCCTCCTCGACCTCGAAGCCGCGCGCGACGCCGCGCACCAGAGCGGTCTTTCCGGCGCCAAGCGGGCCGACGAGCCCGACGACGTCGCCGGGCTCGAGCAGGGACGCGAGGCGCGCGCCGAAGGCCTCGGTCGCCGCCGCGGAGCTGGTCTGGATCTTCACCGTCCGGCCTACATAACAGCCGTGCGGCGGCGCCGCATCGGTCGCGGCGCCCGAACCACGAGCGGCGAAAGGGACTTACGCCGAGCGGACGGGTGCGCGCGCGTGCCGATCCCCGACCCACCCCGAGGCACGCATGGGTCCTTCCGGAACCGCACGGCGCCCCGGGGCAGCCGGGAGGGCGCCGCCAGGGTGGGGACAACCACATCAGCAGATCCGTCGGCGCAACCCGCAACAGGGAGGCCGACGCAAACGCTAATGAAGGCTACCCGAGCCGTCGAAATCCCATCGTGGACAATCGTGTCCGGAGGGTGTCGGAAGGCTCGCGTCCCGCCTCTGACAGGCACAAAATGATCGAGGTGCAGAAGCCACCCATCGTACACCCCGCGCTCGGCCCGGAGTCGATCCCGGAGCCGATCGAGATCCTTCTGGTCGAGCGCGACGAGGACGAGGCCGAACGCGTCTGCGGCGCCCTGCGCGGCGCCGGCGTACGCTTCTCCGCACGGCGCGTGGCGACCGAGGCCGACCTGCTGCGCGAGCTCGAAGGGCGGCTGCCCGACCTGATCCTCTCCGCGGACGTCTCGCCGGGGCTCGACGCCCCTCGCGTACTCGAGCTGCTGCGCGCCGGCGGGCTCGACGTTCCCTGCATTCAGCTTTCGGAGAGCGGGGGCGAGGAACGCGCGGTCCAGTCGATCAAGTGCGGCGCCGACGACTTCCTGTGCAAGGCCGACCTCGAGCGACTCGGCTCCGCCGTCCAGCAGGTGCTCGATACCGAGAGGAACGGAGAACGAAGCCGCCGCTCTTCGGCGCACCGGCGCGCGACCGACGAGCGCGTGCGCAAGCTCGCCGACACGCACACGGCGATCCTGAACGCCCTGCCCGCGCACGTCTGCTTGCTCGACGAGCACGGAGTCGTGGTCGCCGTGAACGAGGCCTGGCGACGCTTCGGCGTGGCCAACGCGATCCAGCCGGGCTACGAGGGCGTGGGGACGAGCTACCTCGAAGTCTGCGAGCGTGCCGATGGACCGTGTGCCGACGAGGCGCACGCGGCCGCCGCCGGCATCCGTCGCGTGCTCGCCGGCGAGACCCGCGAGTTCTCGCTCGAGTACCCCTGCCACTCCTCGGTCGCGCGGCGCTGGTTCCGCATGATGGTCACGCCGCTCTACGAGGACGATCCCGGCGGCGTCGTGGTCACGCACGTGGACATCACCCAGCGCAAGCTCGCCGAGGACGCGCTGCGCGCGAGCGAGGCGCGCCTGCGCGCGATCGTCGACGGCGAGCCCGAGTGCGTGAAGACGGTCTCGCCCGACGGCCGGCTCCTCGAGATGAACCCCGCGGGCCTCCGCATGATCCAGGCCGCGTCCCTCGAGCAGGTCGCCGGCAGGAACGTGCTCGAGCTGATCCACCCCGACGACCGCGAGCGTTTCGCCGCGCTGCACCGGCGGGTGACCCGCGGCGAGAGCGGCGAGATGCGCTTCCGCATCGTCGGGCTCGAGGGGCGTGAACGCTGGATGGAGACCTACTCGACGCCGCTGCGCGACCCCGACGGCGCGATCGTCGCCGTTCTCAGCGTGACCCGCGACGTCTCGGAGCACGAACGCCTCGAGCGCATCCAGCGCTGCGAGGCGGAGGTCCTCGCGGGAATCTCGTCCGGACGACCGCTGCGCGAGATCCTCGAGGCGACCGCGCTCGGCGTCGAGCAGGTGCTGGACGAGGGAATGGTCTCCGTGCTGCTGCTCGACGAGGAGGGCGCGCACGTCCGGCACGGTTCCGCGCCGCACCTGCCGGCGGCCTACGTCGCCGCGATCGACGGCGCGGCGATCGGGCCGAGCGCGGGAAGCTGCGGCACGGCGGCTCACCGCAAGGAGCCGGTGGTGGTCGCCGACATCGCGACCGATCCCTTGTGGCACGACTACCGCGACCTCGCCCTCGCGCACGACCTGCGCGCCTGCTGGTCCACCCCGGTGCTGGACACCGACGGGCGTGTGCTCGCGACCTTCGCCGTCTACCACCGCACGCCGCACCAGCCGACCGCCCCCGAGCAGCAGGTCGTCGATCGCGCCGTGTACCTGGTGCGCCTCGCCGTGCAGCGCGCGCAGCGCGAGGCCGCGCTGCGGACGAGCGAGACACGCTTCCGCCGCACGTTCCGCGACGCCGCGACCGGCATCGCGGTCAGCACCATCGACGGACGCTTCCTCGAGGCGAACGAGGCTTTCTGCCGGATGCTCGGCTACGCCGAGGACGAGCTGCGCGCGCTCGACTTCCAGTCGGTCACCCACCCGGACGACCTCGATCGCAACGTCGCGCTGTTCGCCGATCTGCGCGACGGCCGCCGCGACAGCTACGTGGTCGAGAAGCGCTACCGCGCGAAGGGCGGCCGTGTGGTCTGGGCACGCGTCAGCGTGGCTGCGATCGGCGACGCGGGGGACGCGAAGCAGAGCTTCGTCGCCGTCGCCGAGGACATCACCGAGCAGCGGCTCGCCCAGGCCCGGCTCGAGGCGAGCGAGGCACAGTACCGGCTGCTGTTCGCGAACAACCCGCAGCCCGCCTGGGTCTACGACCGCGAGACGCTGCGCTTCCTCGAGGTCAACGCCGCCGCCGTGCAGCACTACGGCTACACGCGCGACGAGTTCCTCGCCATGACGATCGCCGACATCCGCCCGCCCGAGGAGATCGCCGCGCTGCGCGAGGCGATCGCGCGCGCGGGCGTCGGCGTGCAGCGTGCCGGCAAGTGGCGCCACCGCGCGAAGGACGGGCGGCTCTTCTCGGTCGAGGTCTCGTGGCACCCGATCGAGTTCCACGGATGCCGGGCGATGCTCGCCCTCGCGCAGGACGTCAGCGAGCGCGAGCGCGCCGAGCAGGAGCGGGAGCAGGCGCTCGCACGCGAGCGCGAGGCGCGGCGCGAGGCCGACGCGGCGAGCCGCTACTACCGCTCGCTCTTCGAGTGCGCCCCCGGCTGCTACGTCGTGCTCACACCGGGCGACTACGAGATCGTCGCGGTGAGCGAGGCGTACCTCCAGGCGACGATGACGACCCGCGCGCAGCTCCAGGGCCGACGCCTGTTCGACGTCTTCCCGGACGACCCCGCCGACCTCGATGCGGACGGCGTGCGCAACCTGCGCGCCTCGCTCGCGCGCGTCGAGGAGCTCTGTCGCACCGACGTGCTGCCGGTGCAGCGCTACCCGATCCGGCGGCCGGAGTCCGCGGGCGGCGGCTGGGAGGAGCGCTGGTGGAGCCCGGTCAACACCCCGGTGCCGGGCCCGGACGGCAGGACGGCGTTCATCATCCATCGCGTCGAGGACGTGACCGAGTACGTCCGCTACAAGCGCCAGACGGGGACGTGGAGCGACGCCGAGCAGGTGCTCGCCTCGCGTCGCGAGCAGATCGAGGCCGACATCGTCCTGCGCAGCCACGAGCTGAAGCGCGCGCACGAGCAGCTCGCGCAGAGCACCTCGTCGCTGCGCATGGCGTCGCGCATCAGCCGCATGGGGGCCTGGTACCTCGACGTCTCGGGCCCGGAACCCCGCCTCGAAGGGTCGCCGGAGATCCACGAGATCCTCGGCCTGCCGCCCGACCACGTGCCCGACCCCACGCGCGAGTTCGAGCGCTACCTGCCGGAGTCGCGCGCGACGCTCACGGCGGCCATCGAGGCCTGCGTGCGCGAGGGCACGGGCTTCGACCTCCAGCTCCGGATCCGACACGCCTCGGGCAAGATCCTCTGGACGCGCTCGATCGGCGAGCCCGCACGCGACGCGGGCGGGCGGATCGTCGGCGTGCAGGGCGCCTTCCAGGACATCACCGCGCAGAAGGAAGCCGAGGAGTCGCTCGCCGCGAGCGAGCGCCGCTTCCGCGAGCTCGCGGACTCGATGCCGATCATCGTGTTCACGAGCCTCCCCGACGGCGACGTGGACTACGCGAACCAGGCGTTCACCCGCTACGCGGGCGTTCCCGAGGACGAGCTCGCCGACGGCGGCTGGCTGCGCGCCGTGCATCCCGACGACATCGAGCGCTCCCTGACCAGCTGGGCCGCCTCCGTCGCCAGCGGGCAACCGCACGACGTGCAGTTCCGTATCCGCCGCGAGGCCGACGGCGCGTACCGCTGGCACCAGGTCCGCGCCATCCCGGTCCGCGACGCGACGGGCGCGATCGTCAAGTGGTACGGCTCGGCGGCCGACGTCGACGACGTCATCCGCCTCGAGCGCGACGCGACGCAGCTCGCCGGCCGGCTCGCGACGACGCTGGACAGCATCACCGACGCCTTCTTCGCCGTCGACCGCGAGTGGCGTTTCACCTACTGGAACGCGGCCGCGGAGCGGATGATCGGCGTGCCGCGCGACGCTCTCCTCGGCAAGGGGCTCTGGGACGTCTTCCCCGACGCCGTCGGCAGCGTCTTCGAGCGCGAGTACGCCGTCGCGATGGCCGAGAACGTGCCGCGCAGCTTCGAGGCGCACTACGCGCCGATCGACCGCTGGCTCGAGGTTCGTGTCTACCCCTCGAGCGAGGGGCTCGCCGGCTACTTCCGCGACGTGACCGACCTGCGCGCCGCGCGCGAGGCCATGCGCGAGAGCGAGGAGCGCTTCCGGCTCCTCGCCCGCGCCACCAACGACGCGATCTGGGACTGGGACTTCGGCACCGACGCGCTGTGGTGGAACGAGGGCTCCGAGACGCTGTTCGGCTACTCGCGCGACGAGGTCGAGCCCACGATCGACTCCTGGTACCGGCGCATCCACCCCGACGACCACGACGAGGTCGTCGGCGGGGTGCACCGCGCCGTGGCCGCAGGCGAGGAGAGCTGGGCTATGGAGTATCGGTTCCGGCGCAAGGACGGAACCTGGGCCTACGTGCTCGACCGTGGCCACGTGATCCGCGACGCGTCGGGCAAGGCCATTCGCATGATCGGCGGCATGACCGACCTGACGGAGCACAAGCAGGCGGAGCAGCGTCTCGCGGAGCAGGCCGCGCTGCTCGACGCGGCGCACGAGGCGATCGTCGTCAAGGACCTCGAGGACCGCGTCATCTACTGGAACCACGGCGCCGAGAGCACCTTCGGCTGGCGCGCGGCGGAGGCGCTCGGGCAACCGGCTGCGGAGCTTCTGGCGCCGCCGCCCCATGCGTACGCCGAGGCCCGGCGGCTGCTGTTCGAGCGCGGCGAGTGGCACGGCGAGATGACCAAGCGAACCAAGGACGGTCGCGAGCTGAACGTCGACGTGCGCTGGACGCTGGTGCGCGACGCGGCCGGACGCGCGAAGTCGATCTTTGCCATCGACAGCGACGTGAGCGAGCGCAAGAAGCTCGAGCAGCAGTTCCTGCGCGCGCAGCGCATGGAGAGCATCGGCACGCTCGCAGGCGGCATCGCGCACGACCTGAACAATCTGCTCTCGCCGATCTCGATGGGCGTGGACCTGCTGAAGACCTACGACCTCGAGCCGAAGTGCCAGCAGATCATCGCCAACATGGAGCTGAGCGCCCGGCGCGGCATCGATCTCGTGAAGCAGGTGCTGTCGTTCGCGCGCGGCGTCGAGGGGGCGCGCGTCACGATCGAGCTCGCCGAGGTGCTGCGCGAGGTCGAGGCGATCGTCGAGCGGACCTTCCCGAAGAACGTGCAGCTCACGTGCGAGGTCTGCCCGCGGCCCTGGGCCGTCCTGGGCGATCCGACGCAGCTCAACCAGGTGCTCCTGAACCTCTGCGTCAACGCGCGCGACGCGATGCCCGAGGGCGGACACCTCACGATCTGCGTCAACAATCGCGTCTTCGACGAGACCTACGCCGCGATGAACCGTGACGTCTCCCCCGGGCGCTACGTCGAGATCGAGGTGAGCGACGAGGGCTGCGGCATCCCACGCGAGCTCATGGATCGCATCTTCGAGCCCTTCTTCACCACCAAGGAGATCGGCAAGGGCACCGGACTCGGGCTGTCGACCGCGATCGGCATCGTCCGCAGCCACGGCGGCTTCGTGACCGTCTACAGCGAGCCCGGGCGCGGCACCACGTTCCGCGTGTGCCTGCCGGCGCTCGAGGACGTGATGGCGCGCAGCGTCTCCACCGGTGTCGCGGCGGAGCCGCTGCCGCGCGGCAGCGGCGAGCTGGTCCTCGTCGTGGACGACGAGGTCTCGATCCTGCAAGTCACCCGCCAGACGCTCGAGGCGTTCGGCTACCGCGTCCTGACCGCCGAGGACGGCGCGCGGGCGATCGGCCTGTACGCGCTGCACCGCGAGGACGTCGCGGTCGTCCTCACCGACATGATGATGCCGGTGATGGACGGACCCGCGCTGATCGCCGCGCTCCGCAGGATCGACCCCACGGTTCGCGTCATCGCCTCGAGCGGGCTCAGCGCGAACGGCAACCTGATCCGCAACGGTGCCTCGGTCAAGCACTTCCTCGCCAAGCCGTACTCGGCCGAGGCGCTTCTGCAGACGCTGCGCGCGGTGCTCCGCGATCCGGCGAACGCGCTGCCGGCCGCCGAGGCCGCGCCCCCTGCGGTGAGCCCGTGAAGACGATCCTGGTCGTGGACGACGAGCAGCCGATCCTGCAGACCTACGGCATGGCGCTCGGTGACCAAGGCTACCACGTCCTGACCGCCGGCTCCGGAGTCGAGGCGCTGGAGCTCGCGCGCAAGTACCTGCCCGACCTGATCCTGTGCGACATCAACATGCCCGGCATGGACGGGCGCGCGGTGTTGCAGGCCGTGCGCGAGGATCCCGACCTGAGCGCGAAGCAGTTCGTCTTCATGACCGGCAACACGCGCGACGTCTCGGCGCGCCGCGGCATGGAGCTCGGCGCGGACGACTTCCTGGTCAAGCCGTTCACCCTGCAGGACCTCGCGCACTGCGTCGGGGCGCGTCTCGAGCGGGCGAACGTGCACTGGCGGGTCGCGGACCAGGTCGTGTCGGCGCTGCGCGCCAACCTGCACTCCGTGCTGCCGCACGAGTTCTTCACCCCGCTGAACGGCGTCCTGGGTCTCGTCGAGGTGCTGCGCGGCGACCTCGCCGATCTGAGCCGCGAGGAGGTCGTCGAGCTGCTCGACGCGATCGAGGAGTCCGGCTGGCGCCTGCACCGCTCGCTGCGCAACTACCTGCTGCTCCTGGACCTGCAGAGGAAGCGGGAGCCGTGCGAGGACGGCGTGCCCGAGATCGAGGGCTCGGCTGTCGCGAGCGCGATCAAGGCGGGCGTCACGGCCGCCAGCCGACGCCACCACCGCGAGCGCGACGTTCGCGTCGAGGTCGCCGACGCCGCGATCCACGGCGTGCCGGGCGATCTGACGATGATCACCGAGGAGCTGGTGGACAACGCGTGCCGCTTCTCTCGCCAGGGCACCGAGGTGTGCGTGGCGCTCACGGGAGACGGCGAGCTCGCAGTGAGCGACCACGGGCGCGGCATGACCGCGCAGCAGATCGCGCAGATCGGCGCGTTCCGCCAGTTCGACCGCGACCACCTCGAGCAGCAGGGGCTCGGCCTCGGGCTGTTCCTGGTGCAGGAGCTGGCGTCGCGCTGCGGCGCCGCCCTCAGCGTGGCGAGCGAGCCAGGTGCTGGCACCTGCGCGCGCGTCGGCTTCCACGCCTGCGCCCGCAAGGTCGCGTGAGCGTCGGCGCGCAGCCGAACGGCCCGTCGATCACCGACCTGCTGGGCGTCCCGGAGTGATCATCCCCGCGGGCTAGAACCGCACGGTGTACGAGTCGCAGCACGTGCCGAGCGCCGACAAGAAGTCGTACGTCCAGACGCCCGGGACGTGGCCGCGCAGATGGAGAACCCGATGCCGATCAGCATCCTGGTCTTCGGTGGGCCCGGCGACGAGCCGCAGGTGCTGACCGTCGCGTCCGCGTACGAGGCGGCGACCCAGCATCGGGTGCCGCCGCCCGACTTCGGTCCTCTTCCGGGCGAGCCCTGATCCGTGGGCGCGACGTCACACCCGCGCTTCGCGCGTACGCCGTCGGGTGCTACGAGAGGCGCGGCACGATGGACCTCCTCCGCGAGATGTTCTTCAGCGCCTGGGTCGCGTTCGCGGTTCCGGCGGTCGTGCTGCTCGCCTGCGCGGAGGTCGGCTTCCGGCTCGGCATGCGCGTCCACCGCGCCCGCGACGAGGCTGCGAGAAGCACGATCGGCGGCATCCAGGGTGCAGTTCTCGGGCTGCTCGGCCTGCTGCTGGGCTTCACCTTCGCGATCGCCGCCGGACGCTTCGACGAGCGCCGGCTGCTGGTCGTCAAGGACGCCAACGCGATCGGCACCACCTACCTGCGCGCGTCGCTGCTACCCGACGCTCACGTCGAGCCGGTACGCGATCTCCTGCGACGCTACACGGCCCTCCGGATCGAGGCGTACTCGAAGCTCGACGACCTCGTGAAGCGAGCGAAGGTCCTCGCGTACAGCGCGGAGCTGCAACGGGCGCTCTGGGACCACGCGGTGGCGGCGGCGAAGGAGTCGCCCACGGTGACGGTTTCGCTGTTCGTCAACGCGCTCAACGAGACCATCGACACCGAGGCCGAGCGCCTGGCCGCCGGGCGCGCGACCATCCCGATCACCATCTGGCTGCTGCTGCTGATCGTGGCGGCGCTCGGATGTCTGACCAGCAGCTACGCGGCGGGAGCCGCGGGGGAGCGGACGGCGTTCAGCAGCTACGTGCTGCCGCTGCTGATCGCCGTCGTGATCCTGCTCATCTACGACGTCATGCAGCCACGCCAGGGGATGATCGGCGTGAGCCAGCAGCCGCTGGTCGATCTGCTGGCGTCGATGGCGCCGCGCGGCTGAGAGCGCGGCAAAGCAGCCCACATCCCGCGCATGACCGCTGCGACTCACGGCGTAGCGACGCCGCCGAGACCGAGCAGCTCGACGGACCGCGGCGTCGTGCTCTCGAGCAGCTGATCGGCCCGGCACGCGACCTCGCGCGCGACGCACGCGCTGACACCTGCGACGGTCGCGAGGCTCGGCACGCCGAGGTCCGTGCACCGTCCGCCGAGCGCCGCGACACCGAGCCCCGCGGACGCGAGCAGGTCGCCCGGTGCGAGCGGTGCCGCGCCGCACGCCTTGTCGATCGCCGCCGCGAAGTCGCCCTCGAGCTTCGTCAGGGTGGCGAACGCCTTCGCGCACTTCGGGCCGGCCTTGGCCACGCATGCGGCGTCACCGGGCTTCGTCTGGATGCACGAGAAGACCGCCGCGCCGCAGTTGTCGCCCGCCTTCCGGCGAGCGGCGAGCAGCTTCGACGTCGCCTTCTGGATCGCGCCGTCGCACTTGCGAAGCGCCTTCGCCTTCTCGGGTGCGACGGCCCCGCCTGCACCGTCTGCGCCGTTCGGCAGGCAGCCGAGCTCGGTCGCGAGATCGAAGCCCCCGAGATCGAGCAGCTCGATCGCGCGCGGCACGGCGCTCCCGAGCACGCGCTCGGCGGCGCACGTCTGCTGCCGGCGCACGCACTCGGCGACGTCGGCGAGCGTGGCGATGCTGGCGAGGCCGCGCCGCGCGCACGCTTCCGCCTCGGCGGCGAAACCGAGCCCCTCTGCAGCGAGCAGGCTCGCCGCGCCGACGGCCGGCTCGCCGCACGCCTTGGCGACGTCCGCCGTGAGCTTGGCTCCGGCCGTGCTCAGCGCAGCTCGCACCTTGGCGCACTTCTGCTGCGCCTTCGCGAGGCACGCGGCGTCGCCGGGCTTGAGCTGCACGCAGTCGGCGACCGCCTTCTGGCAGAGGCCGAGCTGCTTCAGGTGATCGGCCGCAAGCTTGGTGCCGGCCTTGCGGATCGCCTTCGCGCACTTGTCGACGGCCTTGCCCGCCGCGCCCACGCCGGCCCCGGCGCCGTTCGCGCGCGTCCCGCAGTCGGGATCCGCACGGTCGAACAGGCCGTCGCCGTCGTCGTCGATGCAGTTCTCGCAGTCCTCGGGCTCGCCGACCGTGTTGCAGTACTGCGGCGTGTCGATCGGCGCGTTGAAGTCGAAGACGATGCGCGCGTCGTTGCAGACCGTCGTGCCGACGCCGAAGCCCGGCTTCAGGCTCACCGTGAACTGCACCGCGCCCTGGCCGCGTGGTGCGACGGCGTTCGGCGGCAGGAAGCCGTCCTCGGGGTTCTCCGGGAACTCGCCGGTCGCGGGATCGAGCGTGGTGAGCTTCCAGCGGACGATGCCGGTGTCCCGGTCGAGGGCCGCGTCGATGCCGACCAGGATGTCGCGCTCCGGTCGCAGGTCGACCTGGGTGGAGAAGCTCTGCAGCCCCGGTGGCACGGCGACGAAGCGCGCGCCGAAGCCGATCGGCCCCAGGCTGAACGTCTCGAGATCGTACTTCGCGACGTCGAGCTGGTCGGTGATCGTGACCTCGAAGGCGTCGCCGCTCGCGGTCGGCAGGTTCTCGAAGAAGACCGTGTACGGCAGCGGTGCGACGCCGTCGACGTAGCCCCGGTTGCCGGCCGGTCCGACCTTGTCGTTCGGGTCGAACGAGCTCCGGAAGGGACGCTCCTCGTCCTCCTTCGGCTTGCACGGCACGAAGATGTACGTGTCGTCGATCCGGGTGAGCTTGTCGCACTGGATGATCGGCCGCCTCTCGCAGCGCAGCGGGTCCTCCTCGCAGGTCGGGATCACGCGCTCGCAGTAGACGTCGGCGGGATCGCAGTCCGGATCGATCAGACGAGCCTCCGCGGACGGGACCGTCACCACGTCGGCGAGGCGCGCGATCCACTGCCGCAGCGCGTACGACGAACGCGCGGTCGCGCTCTCGCCGGCGATGAACTGCCCGGTGTCGACCAGCAGCTGGCCCTGGCTGTAGATCGGCGGATCGCCGCCCGGATCGCGCGCCTGGTGCGCGGTGCCCTCGGCGACGGCGGCGCCGAGCTGCGTCCGGACGTACTGCGCGATCGTCGCGTCGGACGGGAACGACGTCGTGCCGTGCGCGGCGCCGGCGTACGTCTTCGCGCGCTCGACGTAGCCCGCGACGACGGCTTCCGAGAGGTCGGGCGCGAAGTACGGCGTGCCGACGTCGGCGGTGATCCGCAACGATCGGGCCGGATCGAGCTCGAGCGGCGCGACCACGCGGAGACGGATCGATCCGGTCGATCCCGCGGGCACGAGCGGCAGCAGCATGGGGAACGAGTCGCGGCTCGCCGGCGCCGGAACCGGCACGTCGACCGCGATGCGCGTCCAGTCGGTCGCGATCTGTCCGGCCTGCGCGGGCGGCGGGCTCACCTCGAAGGGCACGTGCCACTCGAGCTCGTCCGGGAACGAGATCCAGAGCGGCACGGCGCGCGCGTCGACGTTGCCGCGATTGCCGAACTGCAGGTAGATCGTGTGCGAGCGTCCGGCGGCGAACGCGCGCGGCAGCACCAGCTCGGCCCAGAGGTCCGCCCCGCCGCCGGCTTCGACCGTGAAAGCGCCGGCGAGCGTCGCCGCGGAGCCGTCGGGATTTTCGACCACGACGTGCCAGGTGCCGGGTGCGGCGCCGGTCAGATCGAGCCCGACCGTGATCCGCGAGCCGAGGACGTCCTGCGTCACGCCGCCGATCGCGGCAAAGCCGTCGCGCTCGAGCGTCACGACCGCTCCGGGCGCGAAGCCCGAGCCGGTCACGCGCGCGAGCACCGTGCCGGCGTTGCCGCCGGTAGAAGGCTGCACGGCGGTGACGCCGAGCACCGCGGTGCCGCCGCGCTCGAACGCTCCCGCGTCGCAGGCGATGCCGCTCGGGCGCGTCTCGCCGCGCTGGTCGGTCGCGGGGCACGACGTTCCGCCGCTGCCCGGCGCCGCGGGGTTGCCCGCGTCGATCGCCGGGCTGTCCGGCAGCAGCGCGTGCGTGAGCGTCCCGCCACCGTAGTCGTCGAGCGGCTCCAGGCCGGCGCCGAGCGGCGCCGCCAGCGTCCCGACCTGGTCGCCGTTGCTGCCGTCGACCGGGCCCGTGCAGCGGCTCGCGGGCCCGCCGACGCCGATCACGTTGTGCCCTTCGGACGTGATGTGCTGCGCGTTCTGGAAGGCGTCGCAGTCGGGCGAAGCGAACAGCGGGTGCGTCTGGTCGTGGAGATTGCCGGCGACGATCGAGTTCCGCAGGCGCAGCGGGGCGCCGATCGTCATCCCCCCGCTTCCCTGGGTGGTCGAGCCCAGTCGGTTTGCCGTGACCGTCGAGCTGCGCAGGTACATCGTCCCGGGACCGGCCTGCAGGATGCCGCCGGCGTAGCTGCCGAGCGCGCGGTTGCCGCTGATCGTGCAGTTGGTCAGCGTCACGTCGCCGCCGGCGACGACCGCGATGCCGCCCCCGCTGGCGCCGGTGACGTTGCCGGCGATCGTGCTGCTCGTGATCGTCGCGGTGCCGCTCTCAGCCACCATGATGCCGCCGCCGTTGCCGCCGCCCGCGCCCGTGCCGCCGATCGGGCCACCGGTCGCGTTGGCGATCACCGCGCTGTCGGTGACGACCAGGGTCGAAACGCCGCCCGCGACCGTCCGCACGTGAAGGCCGCCGCCCTGGCCACCGTGCAGGACGTTGTCGCTGACCGTCACCCGGGTGAGCGTGAGCGTCGTGTCGTCGGCGGCGATGCCGCCGCCGATCCCACCGTTGGTGTCGGAGGCGATGCCGTTCTTCGTCACGACGACGTCGGTGAGCGTGAGCGCCGTCTGCTCCGACCCGAAGATGCGCTGCGTGTAGATGCCGTTGCCGCGACGCTGGCTGTTCAGCGGCTGCGCGAGCCCGTGCCGCACGGTGAGCCCGCCGATCGCGACGTTCGCGTCGATCACGTGGAATACGCGGTCGACCACCCCCTGCCCTGCGGGACAGCTCGCCGTCTGCTGCTCGACCGCACAGGACTGCACGATGGTCGTCGCCGCACCGGCGCCGGCGATCACCAGATCCTCGGCGGCGGCGTTGTCGCGCAGGTCGAGATCGCCGGCGAGCGCGTCATTCTCGTTGCCGGGGAGCGTCAGCGTGTAGGTGCCGGCCGGAACCGTGATCGTGTCCGTCTGCGCGCTCTGACCCGCGGGGCACGCGTCGACCGCGACGTTCAGGTTCGCGGCGCGCACCGCCTCGCGCAGCGAGCAGTCGCCGTCGGCGTTCACCTCGTCGGTGGTCGTCGTGACCGCGATGATCGTCGCGAACGCGGCGCGCGGTGCCATGACGATGGCCGTCGCGGCGATGACGGTCGCGAGGATGCCGAGGAACGGGGGTCGGGACATGCTGGTGCTCTCCGGAGCCGTGGCGGCTCGAATCACAGCCCGCCGCGGACGGCGCGCACGCGATGGCTCGAGCTCTTGGAATCCGTCGTGACCTGGCCGAAGGCGAAGTCGACGACCCACTGCAGGCCGGTCAGGCCGGTGACCGTGGTCGACGTCCAGTACGTCGCGCTGGCGGTGCAGGAACAGGTGAGGATCGTGCAGCCCGGCACGCAGCTCACGTTGAACGACGGATCGGTCGCCGGGCCCACCCTTTCGAGGTCGAGCAAGGTCTCGAGCTCGAAGCGGTTCGGCAGGCGCCAGTCGGTGTAGCCGGCGTGCGCGCCGAAGTTGAGCGTCGAGATCTTCGCAGCCGCTCCGGTGAGCGAGTACGCGAAGTCGCGATCGTGGATCAGGCCGTCGTCGGACTGCTTCTCCCACTCGAGCCCGGTGCGCACGTCGTAGATCGTGCCGATGCCCTCGTCGCGGTACGAGCGCGCGACGCCGGCCTGGAACTCCGCGTCCTGTCCCGTGCCCGCGCACGGGATCTCGCCGAAGTTGATCACCTCCGAGTAGCAGCGCTTCTGCCCGGTCACGAGCGGACGCGCCGGCGGCACGGCCGCCGAGCCCGTGCCGCCGAACGCGTCCGCGAGCGTCTCCGACTGCTCGCCGAGCGCGCTCTGCACGGCGGCGAGATCGCCCGTGCTGGGGCACACGCCGCCCTGCGCGGTCGCCGTCAGCTCGAGCTTGGTGAAGCTCTTCAGCAGGTTCGCGTCGCAGCGTGCGAGGGCGGCGGCGCGCTTGGCGGTGTCGCCCGAGGTGACGAACTTCGCCTCGGCCTTCTGCAGGCACGCGGCGTACACGCCGGCGCTGGTGTTCTTGCCGGCCTCGCAGCGCTCGGCGGGCGTGACGGCGAGCGCCGGCGACCCCGCCAGGAGCAGCGCCGTGAGCGCGATCAGATGCGTCGTTCGTTGCATTCCTCGATGCCTCCTTGCGCAGCGGCGCTGCACGGCGATCCCCGACGTCCGGTCAGTGCGCGAGAGCCGTGACGATGCGGTCGACGCGCACCCCGGCCCTGGCGAAGAGCTGCTCGACCAGCGTGCTCGATGCCGCGTCGATCACCGCCAGCATCGCCTCGTCCTCCGGCACCAGCGTCGCGTGCACGCAGCGGATCGGGCTGCCGTCGCGCCGCATCGCCGCCGCACTCGCGCGGATCCGCGCCGTCGCGTCGCGGTAGGCGCCGGCCGTGATGCCGGGCCGGTAGTGCTCGACGAGGAAGCTCTGCGCGGGTCGTACGGCAGTCCGTCCGGGTGCGGGGCTCATGCGCGCATTTGAGGGAATCGCCGCCGCGCGCGCATCGGTAGATCTACTGCGTATTGGCCGCGTCCCACCTCGCGCGGCGGCAAGCAGGGGCGACGCGCCGAGAGGCGCAGCTACCGCAGGTGGACCGTCATGCCGGTCGGAGTCTGCTTGAGGACCTCCAGCTGGACTCCGGCCCCGGCCACGATGACCCCGGCGCCGGGGATCCCCGCGTTCGCGAACGGCGTGAAGTAGCGCAGCGGGTCGGTGTCGTCGAAGAGCGGTCGCGGGTCATGGCTCTCGATCCGGTACGGGATGTCGAAGCCGTGCAGCACGAACTCGTCGGTCCGTTGCAGGCCGAAGGTCGCATCGTACTTCTGCTCGCGACCCGGGAACGGAACGCCGACCGGGTGGACGAGCACCTCGGGGTCGGCATCGACGACGAGAATCAGTCCGCCACCCGGGTGCTCGCTGGTGTTGTTGTTCCGGAAGGCGGTGTTCCAGTAGTTCACCAGCAGGCCGTCCTGGTAGGGGTAATGGTCCACGCGGAGCGGGCGGGACGGGTACCCGAAGAGATGCGGCCCGGTCCGCAAGTAGCGGTCGTACGAACGGTACGACCGGTAGCTGGCCAGGTAGTAGTGGGACCGCAGCGCGGTCCCGGTGTCGCCGACCGATGCGAACCCGCCGAGCGTCCAGCCGTTCGGCGAGCTCTCGGCCCCGTCCGCGAACACGGTCGTTCCACCCGACGTGACGACGATGTCGTCGACCAGCACACCGGACCATCCTGCGAACGAGCTGGCACCGAGGACGCTCCCGTCGGTGACGTACAGGATCCCGAGACCGATCGTCTGTCCGGCGTACGGGGCGAGGTCGAACGACGCCGTCAAGTAGCCGCCGCTGAAGCCGTCGATCCCGGCCTCGGCCACCGTGCCGGCGTCGGGGTCGATGCTCGACGTCGGCAGCTCGAGCCAGTTGCCGCTGCCCGCCGGCGACTCGACCTGGACGGACGCGTAATCGAAGTCCTCCTCGATGTTGTAGGCGATCTGCATCGTCAGCGTGGCGCCGGATGCCGGCACCGCGACGTCCTGCCGGCTCATGCTCGCGACGTAGGCGTTGCCCTCGCCGCTCCACCACTGCCGGCTCCCCTCGGCCGGCACGGGAAGCGGGATCGGGGCCGGATGATCCGGCAGCACGACGACCAGCGCCTGCGGCTTCGCGCTGTTGTGCTCGTGCGGTCCGAGCTCGATCGTCCGGTCCTCGCCGGCGAAGGCCAGCTCGTAGTCGAGCCAGCCCAGCATGAGCTTGTCCCACACGCCGAGGTCTCCGGGACGGGTGACGATGCCCCGGTCGCCAGGTGCGGACAGGCTGCCGTTGCTCATCAGCGACCAGAAGCCCTGCGTCTGGTCGAAATCGTAGCTCCGGGTCACGAGCCGGGTGTCGTAGTGGTCGGGCAACCCGAGGTCGTGGCCGTACTCGTGCGCGAACACCGGCAGGTCGTCGTTCTCCGCCTGGATGGTGTAGTCCCCGACCCAGTATCCGGTGCCGTCGATCTGGCTGCCGCCGAGCGGGTTGAACGCCGGACCGGTGATGCCGACGTCGGGGTAGTAGGCGTACGAGCGGTGGCTGGTGATCGCGTCCTCGCCGTAGGTGTACGGAGGGAAGTTCCGGCCATGGCCGGCATGCACCACCATCATGTGGTCGAGGTAGCCGTCCGGCTCGTTGAAGTTGCCGTCGCCGTCGTGGTCGTACCGGTCGTACTGGTCGTAGCTGCCGAGGTGCGTCGCGATCTCGGCGTCGCTCCGGCCGGCCGCCTTCTGGTCGGCCACCCACTGCTTCATCGCGTCGTCGATCAACGGCCAGACGTTGCCGCAGAAGCGGGCCTGCAGAGTGCACGGCACGCCGAACAGCACGCCGTCGAACGACCTGCCGTAGCGGGCCTGGTTGTAAGGAACACGGACGATCTCGGTGACGTCGCCGGAGATGCTGTAGCGACCCGAGGACTGGATCTCGTAGTACTGCCGCATGGAGAGCTTGTTCGACCGCTCCCCGAAGACCAGCTTCCGGAAGTAGCGACGGTCGTACCGGGCCCGCCAGTTCGTGACGTTGTCGTCGCGCCCGGGTCTCGGCATCTGATTGAACCGGGGTCCGTCGAAGCGAAAGGGGCCCGGATCGTCCGCGTCGACGTCGGCGTCGGGGAAGTCCGGGTGCCGCTGGTCGCCGAACTCGACCAGCAGGACGAACACCCGGTCGGTCCGCTCGTTCGCGAGCTCGACGTACTGCCTGCCTCGGCCGTCGGCCTGCGCACCGCGCTCGACCACCATGCTGTTCGCGATGCGCTGCGGCCGAGCCCGGCCGCCGAGCACATCGGCGAGCGCCTCCTGGCGTAGCTGCGCTTGCTTGTCGGCCAGCGGGCCCGGGAGCGAGTCGCCGCGCTGGTTGCTGTGCGGGACGGTGGCCGACGACGCGGCGCCGGGGCGCTGGAGGCACGTTTCCGATCCCGCTGCGGCCGGCGGCGGGGCAGCGAGGCTCGCGGCCCAGCCAGCGACGACGGCGAGTGCCAGACTGGCGGCCTTCGTCTTCACGTGGCTGCCGTTCGACGGTCGCGACGGCCGTGCATTGCGGACCGACGCCGAGCGGCTGGTCGCTGGCTCTGCGAGACGATCGGGAGCGGGAGTCATGCGCGCATCTGAGGGCACCCGCGTCCCGCGCGCATCGGTAGATCTACTGCCTTTTGGCGGCGTCCTGTCCCGCGCGCGCACGCAGCGCCACACCCAGCTCCGCCCGCCCGCGGATGCCGAGCTTCGCGTAGATGCGTCCGAGGTTCGCCTCGACGGTCCTTGCGCTCAGGAAGAGCGTCGTCGCGATCTCCCGGCTGGTCCGCCCCGCGGCCGCCAGCTCCGCGACGCGCGCCTCGGTCTCGGTCAGGTCGGAGGGTGCGCCGCGGCGGATCGGCACGCGGCGCAGCTCCTCGAGCGCGCGCGCGTGCCACAGACACGCGCCGTGCCGCTCGAACAGCGCCGCCGCCTCGTCGAACGCGTCCTTCGCGGCGCGCCGCTCGCCGCGCCGGCGCAGCACCTGGCCCTCCACCAGCAGCGAGCGTCCGAGATCGATCGGCAGCTCGAAGGCGCGCAGCACCGCGCTGGATCGTCGAGCGGCCGCGAGCGCGGCGTCGAGATCGCCGTGCGCCGCGGCGAGCAGTGCGGCGCCGCGGTCGCAGCGTGCAGCCAGCCAGCGTCTGCCGCTGGCGCGCACCTGCGCGGCATACGGATCGAGCAGTGCCGCCGCCTCGTCGAGCTGGCCGATCCCGACCTTCGCCTCGATGAGATCGGACAGGAGATTGTACGGGTCGACGACGAGCAGCGCCGGCGGGATCGGCGCGATCGCGCGCTCCGCGGCCGCGAAGTCGCCCAGCGACAGCTCGAGGGCCACGACCACGTGCGTGACGGCAAAGTGGCCGCTCACGAAGCCCGACTGCTCGATGTGCAGCCGGGCCCCCGCGAGCGTCGCCCGCGCCGCCTCGATCTCGCCGAGCAACGCGAGCCGGTGTGCTCGATACGCGAGCGCCGGACCGCGCATCTTCTCGTTGCCGGTCTGCAGGCAGAGCGTGATCGCCTGCTCGGTCCATCTGCCGCACGCCTCGGCGTCGCCGCGATGCCACTCGACGGCCGCCAGATGCGCGAGGACGAGCGGCAGGTCGCTGTCCTCGCCGCGCTCGATCGCCCAGCCGACGAGCTCGTGCAGCAGCGCCTCCCCCTCGGCGAAGCGGCCCTCGTAGACCGCGACCTGACCAGCGAGCGCCGTCGGACGGAGAGTGAGCAAGGTCGATCGCGTGCGGTCCTCGAGCGCGCAGGCGCGCTCGAGCCGCCGCCACGAGTCGTCGCCGAGCGCGCCGACGTAGAAGTCCTTCATCGCCTCCACGGCGAGCGCGTCGGCGAGCAGGCCCGGATCGCCGAGCCGCTCCGCCGCGGCACGGGCGAGGTGCACGTGCCGCACCGCCTCGGGCAGGTCGCCCACGGAGAACGTCGCCAGCACGAGATCGAGCTCGATTGCGGCGCGCGGCCCGGGCTCCGTCGCAAGCTGGAGGGCCTCGCGCAGATGCTGGATGGCCTCGGGCAAGCGCGCGTCCTCGCCACAGATGCGGCCCAGCAGCTGCAGCGCGAGCGCGCGCTCGTCGGGCAATGCGTCCTCCTCGAGCAGCGGGGTGAGAAGCGCGCGCGCGCGGGCGCGATCGCCGGCGTGGAAGAAGTGCGCGGCCGCGCGCAGCGTCCGCGCGCGCCGATCCGCCGGGTCGCCCGTGGGCGTCAAGCTCGCGGCGCGCGCCTGCAGCTCGCCCGCCGCGTCCGGCGCACCGCGCGCGCGTGCGAGCCGCGCCGCCTCGTCGAGCGCCGCGGCGACGCTCGCGTCCGGCGACTCGGTGGCGAGCGCCAGGTGGCGCGCGCGTTCCTCCGGGTCCGTCACGATGCCGGCGAGCAGACGGTGCACGTCGCGGCGCCGCGCGGGCAGCGCCGATGCACACACCACGGACGCCAGCAGCGGATGCGTGAAGCGCAGGCGTGAGCCGTCGAGCTCGACCACGCGCGCACGGACCGCACGCTCGATGGCGTCGTCCGCCGTGGCACTGGTCGCCGCGCGCACGGTGTCGAGCTGCGGCACCGCCAGCGACGCGATCACCAGCAGGACCTCGTGCACGAGCGCCGGCAGGCGTTCGAGCCGGCGCAGCACGAGGGCCATCACCGACTCCGGCACCGGCAGCGGATCGCCCGGTGCCGGATGGACACCGGCCGCGATCAGCTCGCGCGCGATCTCGAGCGCGTAGAAGGGGTTGCCGAGCGACGCGTCGGTCACGCGAAGCAGCGTCGGCCGCGGCAGCACGCGACCCAGGTGCTGCCGGACGACGTGGTGCAGCGCGCCCGCCGTGAGCGGCCCGAGCCGCAGGCGCTCGAGCCGCGCGCCGAAGGCCGCTGCGAGCCCGAGCGGATCCGGCGCTTCGCCATCCGTTACGCGCACCGCCGTGACCACGCCGACCGGCAGTTCGCCGATCCGCCGCAGTGCGAACGCGAGCGCGTCGGCCGACGCACGATCGATCCAGTGCTGGTCGTCGATCGCGATGACCAGCGGACCGTCGGCTGCGAGCAGGCGCAGCACCGACAGCGCTGCCGCCGCGACGCCGCGCGGGCTCGGCACGGCGCCTTGCGGGCTCGCGCGCAGCAGGGCGACCTCCAGCGCGAGGCGCTGCGGCTCGGCCAGCAGCGGCAGCATCCGCTCGGCGACCGGCTCGAGGAGGTCGGCCAGGGCCGCGAACGCGAGCTTCGCCTCGGCGTCGACCGGGCGGCACGCGAGCACCCGGGTGGTCGCGCGCCGCGCGCGGTCGCGCGCGCAGGCCCAGACCGTGGACTTGCCGATCCCCGGTGCGCCCTCGAAGACGAGCGCGGCCGGGCCGGCCGGCAGCCGTCCGAGAAACCCTTCGATCGCTCGTAGCTCGGCATCGCGACCGATCACGGTCGGCGTCGTGGCCTCTGTCGCAGGCTCGCGATGCTTCGCTCCGGAGGGGCGCATGGGGATGGGCGGCTCGTCGTCCATCGTGGGGGTGCGGGAACAGCGTGGATCAGCGCGCGAGGTCTCGTCAAGTGCACCGGCAGCGCGAACGACCGGAAACGTTCGCGCAGGCGCGCGAAACGTCGATGAACGACGTCAATCGCCGCCGAGTGCGAGGTCGCCGCCCGCGAGTTCCCGCCGCGCCGCCGGCAGCTCGTCGGCGAGCTCGGACGCGAGGAGACCCGCATCGCCAAGCCGCTGCGCCAGGCGATCGCCGGCGCGTCCGTGCAGGAAGACGGCGAGACGAGCGGCGTCGTAAGGCGCGAGCCCCTGCACGAGCAGGCTGCCGGCGAGCCCCGCGAGCACGTCGCCGGTGCCGCCGGTGCCGAGCAGCGGCCCGCCGCTCTGGTTCACAGACCAGCGTCCGTCGGGTGCTGCGACCACCGTGCCGCTGCCCTTCAGGACGACCACGGCGCCCGTGTCGCGCGCGAGCGCGCGCGCGTGCTCGATGCGGCGTGCCTGCACCTCCGCGGTCGACAGGCCCGTCAACCGCGCCATCTCGCCGGGATGCGGCGTGAGCACGCGCGGTCCCGTCGCGTCGCGCAGGATGCCGATGTCGCCCGCAACCGCGTTCAGGCCGTCCGCGTCGAGCACCAGCGGTGCCGCGACCGTCGCGACGAGCCAGCGCACGAGCTCGACCGTCGCGGGCGCGGTGCCGAGCCCGGGACCGACGACGACCGCGTCGCGCGACTCGAGGCGATGGTGCCACTCGGATCCGACCCGCGCGCTCGCCGCCTCGGTCATGATCTCCGGCAGGCCGGCGGCGATGGTCGGCAACGCTTCCGCCGGGCACGCGACCGTGACGAGGCCGGCGCCGCCGCGCAGCGCCGCGCGGCCGCACAGCACCGCCGCACCCGACTTGCCGGGCGCGCCCGCGACCACCAGCAGGTGGCCATTGCTGCCCTTGTGCGCGCCGGCCGCGCGCCACGGCACCAGCGGCGCGAGCGTCGCCGCGTCGCCGCAGCTGCCGAACGGCCCGACCGCGTCGAGCGCCTCGTGCGCGAGCCCGATCTCGACTAGCTCGAGGTTGCCGGCGAAGGGCCGCGCCGACGGCAGCGCCAGCCCCGGCTTCAGCGCGCCGAGCGTGACCGTGAGCTGCGCTTTCACCGCCGTGCCGAGCGGCAGGCCGGTGTCCGCGTCGAGACCGGACGGCACGTCGATCGCGACCACGCTCGGCGGCAGCGACGACCGGGCCGAGGTCCGCGCCGATCCGCCCCGCTTCGCCGCCGCCGCGCGCGACGGCGGCGCATCGCGACCGGTGGCGGCTCCGTTCAGGATCTCGATCACGCGCGCGGCATCGCCTGCGACCGGACGCGCGAGACCGGTGCCGAAGATGCCGTCGAGGACGACGCCCGCGCGCGCGATCTCGGCGCGCAGCTTCGCCTCGCCGGCGGCATCGAGCTCCGGCAGCTCGATCAGGCGTCCGCGCGCGCGCGCCCAGCGATCGGCGTTCACGCGCGCGTCGCCGGCGAGGTCCTCGCGGCGTCCCAGCAGGACCACCGTGCAGCGCACGTCGCGCTCGGCGAGCAGGCGCGCGACGACGAAGCCGTCGCCGCCGTTGTTGCCGCGTCCGGCGATCACCAGCAGGCCGCGCCGGCAGGCGGCCCGGCAGCGCGCGGTGATCACGCGGGCGATGCCCGCGCCGGCGCGCTCCATCAAGGTCAGCCCCGGCGTGCCGAGCTCGATCGTGCGGCGATCGAGCTCGCGCATCTGCGCCGCGGTGACCAGCATCAGCCGCCCTTAGTCGCTCCCGAGGGCGCGGTCCAGCGCGGCGCGCATCTCGCGCACCGCGGCGTCCATGCCGACCAGCACCGCGCGCGCGACGATCGAGTGGCCGATGTTGAGCTCGTTCAGGTGCGGCAGGCGGGCGATCGGGGCGACGTTGGCGACCGTGAGACCGTGTCCGGCGTTCACGACGAGACCGAGGTCGTGCGCGCGCTCGGCGGCGCGCGTCAGCGCCGCCAGCTCGGCCTCGACGGCGTCGCCCGCGACCTCGCAGTAGCGTCCGGTGTGCAGCTCGACGACCGTCGCACCGACGACGTGCGACGCGTCGATCTGCCGCGGATCCGGGTCGATGAAGAGGCTCACGTGGATGCCGGCGTCGACCAGCGACGCGACCAGCGGCGCCAGCGTGCGCTCGTTGCCCGCGACCGCGAGACCGCCCTCGGTGGTCAGCTCGGCGCGCCGCTCGGGGACGATGCACACGTCGGCCGGACGCACGCGTCGCGCGATCACGACCATCTCCTCGGTAGCGGCCATCTCCAGGTTCAGCTTGATCGGCAGCGCCGCGGCGATTCGATCGACGTCGTGATCCTGGATGTGGCGCCGGTCCTCGCGCAGGTGGACGGTGATGCCGTCGGCGCCGGCGTGCGCCGCGATCAGCGACGCCTCGAGCGGATCGGGGTAGTCGACGCCGCGCGCCTGGCGCAGCGTGGCGACGTGGTCGACGTTGACGCCGAGGAGGACGCGGCCGCTCCCTCCGCTCACGCCGCGACCTCGCGGATCACCGCGGCGATCGCCTCGGCGTGCCGCGTCACGTCCGCCTGATGCTCGCCCTCCACCATGACGCGCATCAGCGCCTCGGTGCCCGACGGCCGCACCAGCACGCGCCCGCGGTCGCCGAGCGTGCGCTCGACGTCCGCGACCGCGCTCGCGACCCGCGGCTCGCCGCTCAGGTCGCGGCGCTCCCGGATCGGGACGTTGATCAGCACCTGCGGATAGCGCGACATGACGCGCGCCAGCTCCGACAGCGGACGCCTGGTCTCGGCGACGATCGCCAGGATCGCGAGGGCGGTGATGAGGCCGTCGCCGGTCGTGTTGTGGTCGAGGAAGAGCACGTGCCCCGACTGCTCGCCGCCCAGGTTGAAGCCGCCGCGCACCATCTCCTCGACCACGTAGCGGTCTCCGACCGGCGTGCGAAGCAGGCTCACGCCCATCTCGCGCAGCGCGACCTCGAGGCCGAGATTCGACATCACGGTCGCCACCACCGTGTCCTTCGCGAGCGCCCCGGCACGCTTCAGCTCGCGCGCTGCGATGCCGAGCACCTGGTCGCCGTCGACCAGATCGCCCTTCTCGTCGACCAGGAGGCAGCGATCCGCGTCGCCGTCGAGCGCGATGCCGACGTCGGCGCCGCTCGCTCGAACCTTCGCCTGCAGCGCCTCCGGGTGCGTCGCCCCGCAGGCCCGGTTGATGTTCTCTCCGTCGGGCTCGCAGGCGAGCGTCGTCACCCGGGCGCCGAGCTCCTCGAGCACCTCGGGTGCGACGCGATAGCCGGCTCCGTTCGCCGCGTCGACCACGATCTTCATCCCGTCGAGGGTCAGGTGGCGCGGAAACGAGTTCTTGACGAACACGTTGTAGCGCCCGTTCGCGTCGTCGATCCGGAACGCCTTGCCGACCTCGCCCGCGGTCGGCCGCAGGTGGTCGATGGTCTCGGCGAACACGAGATCCTCGATCTCGCCCTCGACGTCGTCGGGCAGCTTGAAGCCGTCCTGGGCAAAGAACTTGATGCCGTTGTCCTGGAAGGGGTTGTGCGATGCCGAGATGACCACGCCCGCGTCGGCGCGCAGGCTTCGCGTCAGGAAGGCGATGCCGGGCGTCGGCATCGGACCGACGAGCAGGACGTCGACGCCCATCGAGCAGATGCCCGACGCCATCGCGGTCTCGAGCATGTATCCCGAGACGCGCGTGTCCTTGCCGATCAGGATCTTGTGCCGGCGCGGGCTGCGCCGGAAGACGTGCGCCACGGCGCGGCCGAGACGGAGTGCGGTCTCGGAGTTCATCGGCTCGGCGTTGGCGACGCCGCGCACGCCGTCGGTGCCGAACAGGCGCCTCTGCTTCTTGTCGCTCACGTCTTCTTCTCCGTTGCGTCCTTGCCCCGACCGCCGCCCTCGCCCTCCGCGGCGCCCAGCGGCTCGAGCGTCACCTCCGCCGGCTCGATGCGGACCAGCTCGATCCCGGGCGGCAGCTCGACGTCGGGCTTCACCCGCTGCGGGCCCTCGCCCGCGTGCTTCTCCGCATCGACAGATGCGGCACCGGCCGATAGCTCCAGGGCCTCGAGCTCGGTCTCCGGACCGCGCACGACCACGGTGACGCTATCGGGTCTGACACGATAGCCCTCGTTCCCGCCGCGCACCTCGAGCTCCACCTTGCGCAGCGTGCGCTCGACCACGACCGGCTCGACGACCGTCCGCACCCTGACCTCGGGCGCCTTGAGCTGGACCAGGCCGCCGGGCTGCACCAGCGCCAGATCGACCTGCTGCGTGCCCGGCTGCAGCGCGGCGAGGTCGAGCGGCGCGGTGACGAGCCCCTGCAGCCCGTCGATGCGCGTGCGCGGACCGCTCACCTCGATCTTCTCCGGGATGAGCGCCAGCTCCTTGAGACGCAGCCCCTTCTTCACCTCGCCGGTGCGCTCCAGGCGCACCGGGAGCGTGCGCTTGCCGAGCGTGTCGAGGTGAAAGGTGACCTGCGACGGGGTGACCCGCGACACCTCGACCTTGCGCGGAAGCTCGAAGTTCTTCGGATCGAGCGAGTACGTGAGGACGCCGGGCTTGGTCCCGGACAGGTCGAGGGTGGTGTGCAGGTTCTTCGCGTCGATGCTCGACAGGATGAGCCCCGAGCCGCTGACCCGCACCTCGGCGTACTCCGGGATCGGGTTCACGATCACCATGCCGGCCGGTACGTTCTCGGGCTCGAGCCGGACACGCAGCGTGCGCTCGCTGGTGCGCTCGCCGATGTTCACCAGCAGCCAGAGGCCGATCGCGACGGCGAGGGCGATCGCCCAGGTGCCGACGTCCACCCAGGACGTTGCGCGCAGGCGGTGCCAGCCGAGCCCGCGCCGATCGCGCTTCTTTCGCGTCAGCACCTTCATGGCAGCTTGATCTGCGCGAGCGTCGTGCGCAGCGTCGCCGCGTCGACGTTGCGAGTGATCTTGCCCTCGCGCACGAGCGAGATCGCGCCCTCCTCCTCCGACACCACGATCACCGCCGCATCGGTCTCCTCGGTGATGCCGATGCCCGCGCGGTGGCGACTGCCGAGCGACTTGCTGACCACCGGATTCGCCGTGAGCGGCAGGAAGCAGCCGGCGGCCTCGATGCGTCCGCGGCGCACGATCACGGCGCCGTCGTGGATCGGGGACTGCGGCAGGAAGATCGCGGTGAGCAGCTCCCGGCTCACGCGCGCGTCGACCACCGTTCCGGCCTCGAGGTACTCGTTCAGACCGACCTCGCGCTCGAGGACGATCAGCGCACCGATGCGACGCGACGCGAGCATCACCGCGGCGCGCGTCACCTCCTCGATCACCTGCGTGCGGTCCCGCCGCTCGCCGCCGAAGATGCGACCGCGCCCGACCTGCGTCAACGCGCGGCGGATGTCGTTCTGGAAGATGATCACGAGCACCAGGGGCAGCGAGATCAGGAAGCTGCGCAGCAGCCACGACAGCGTGTAGAGCTCGAAGTACTGCGACGCGCCGAACATCGCCGCCACCACCGCGAGGCCGATCAGCATCTGCACCGCGCGCGTGCCGCGGATCAGGTTGATCACCCAGTAGACGAGCACGGTGATGATCAGGACGTCCGCGCCGTCGGCGAGACGCAGGTTCTCGAACACCTCGCGCACGGCTAGGCCTCGTGCAGGATGGCGTCGGCGATGGCAAGCGCCCGACGGGTCGCGGCGACGTCGTGCACACGGACCACGCGTACACCGCGCGCCGCGGCGAGCACGGCGGCGGCGAGCGAGCCCTCGAGCCGCTGGTCGGGGTCGTCGGCACCGGGCAAGCCGGCGGCGCGCATCGCGGCGCCGACGAAGCGCTTGCGTGACGCGCCGACGACGACCGGCTCGCCCGCCGGCGCGACCTCGTCGAGGCGGCGCAGCAGCGTGCAGCTCGCGGCCGCGTCCTTCGCGAAGCCGATCCCCGGATCGACCAGGATGCGCGCGTGCGGCACCCCTGCGGAGAGGAAGGCCTCGACCCGAAGCGCGAGCTCGCGCCTCACCTCCGACACGACGTCCGCGTAGTCGGCGTGCGCGGTCATGGTCTGCGGCGTGCCCCGCAGGTGCCCGACGATCACCGGTACGCCGAGCCGCGCGACGGTCTTCGGCATCGCCGGGTCGAGAGCGCCGCCGCTCACGTCGTTCACCAGCGAGGCCCCCGCGGCGATCGCCGCGCGGGCGACCGCCGCCTTGTACGTATCGACCGAAACCGGGACGCGGCAGCCGCTGGCCACGAGGGCCTCGACCACCGGCAGCACGCGCGCGAGCTCCTCCTCGAGCGACACCGGAGCGGCGCCAGGTCGCGTCGACTCGCCTCCGACGTCGATCAGGTCGGCGCCCTCGGCGACCTGAGCCAGCGCGCGCGCGACGGCGTCGTCGCGCCGCGCGGTGCGGCTTTCGGGATGGAAGGAGTCGGGGGTGGCATTCACCACCCCCATCACCAGGGTACGCCCCGACCCGACGCCGAGGAGCGCTACGAGGTCGTCGCCGGCGGCGTCAGGAAGCGGCCGGGGCCAGCGTGCCGCCATTGCCCTGACACGACCTCAGCAGCTCGTCGATCTCGTTGCTGTCGAGAACTTCGCGGTCCAGCAGGGCCAGGGCGATCTTGTGCAGCGCCTCGATGTTGTCGGTGAGCAGCTTGCGCGCACGCTCGTAGCCGCGCGACACGAAGCTCCGGATCTCGGCGTCGATCTCCTTGGCCGTGCTCTCGGAGTACCCGCTGGCCTGGTTGAAGTCGCGGCCGAGGAAGATGTTCTCCTCCTTCGAGCCGAACGTCATCGGGCCGAGCTTCTCGCTCATGCCCCACTCGCAGACCATCTTGCGGGCGAGGTCGGTGGCGCGCTCGATGTCGTTGCCCGCACCGGTGGTCACCTGGCCGAGGACGATCTCCTCAGCGGCGCGGCCGCCGAAGAAGATCGCGAGGTCGTTCTCGAGGCGATCGCGGCTCGCGGTGTAGCGGTCGTCCGTGGGCACCTGCTGCGTCAGACCGAGCGCCATCCCGCGCGGGATGATCGTCACCTTGTGCACCGGATCGGCACCCGGGACCAGCTTCGCGACCAGCGCGTGACCCGCCTCGTGGTAGGCCGTGTTCCGCTTCTCTTCCTCGGAGATGATCATCGAGCGGCGCTCGGAGCCCATCAGGACCTTGTCCTTCGCGAGCTCGAAGTCCCGCTGGTGGACCTTCTCCTTGTCGTTGCGCGCGGCGAGGAGCGCCGCCTCGTTGACCAGGTTCTCGAGGTCCGCACCGGAGAAGCCAGGCGTGCTGCGCGCCAGCAGGACCACGTCGACGTCGTCGCCGAGCGGTACCTTGCGCAGGTGGACGCGGATGATGCCCTCGCGACCCTTCACGTCCGGCCGCGGGACGATCACACGCCGATCGAAGCGACCGGGACGGAGCAGTGCGGGATCGAGCACGTCCGGACGGTTGGTCGCGGCGATCAGGATGACCCCGTCGTTCGACTCGAAGCCGTCCATCTCGACGAGGAGCTGGTTGAGCGTCTGCTCGCGCTCGTCGTGGCCACCGCCGAGGCCGGCGCCGCGGTGGCGGCCAACGGCGTCGATCTCGTCGATGAAGATGATGCACGGCGCGTTCTTCTTGCCCTGGACGAAGAGATCACGGACGCGGGACGCGCCCACGCCGACGAACATCTCGACGAAGTCCGAGCCCGAGATCGAGAAGAACGGCACGCCCGCTTCGCCGGCGATCGCGCGCGCGAGAAGCGTCTTCCCGGTGCCCGGCGAGCCAACCAGCAGCACGCCCTTCGGAATCCGGCCACCGAGCTTGGTGAACTTCTTCGGGTCCTTCAGGAAGGCGATGATCTCTTCGAGCTCTTCCTTCGCCTCCTGGATGCCGGCGACGTCGGCGAAGGTGTTCTTCTGCTGCGCCTCGGTGAGCAGCTTGGCGCGGCTCTTCCCGAAGGACATTGCCTTGCCGCCGCCCACCTGCATCTGGCGCATGAAGAAGACCCACACGCCGATCAGCAGGAGCATCGGGAACCACTGTACCAGCAGGACGACGTACCAGGGCTCGCCCTCTTCGGGCTTTGCCTGGATCTTGACGCCCTTCTCGCGCAGCCGGCTGATCAGCTCGGTGTCGCCGGGGTCGTAGGTGCTGAACCGCTCGCCGCTCTGGAAGCGGCCGCGGATCACGTTGCCCTGGATCAGCACTTCCGCGACGTCGCCCTTGTCGAGCGCCTCGGAGAACTCGCTGTAGTTGCGCTCGGGCTCCTGTCCCGGCTGCTTGTTGAAGATCTGGAACAGCAGCAGGAACATGAGGCCGAGAACCAGCCACAGCGCCAGGTTACGGGAAAACTGATTCAAGCCTGATCTCTGCAAATTCCACCCGAAATCTCGACGTTTTTTTACCACGCCCGGGAAAGCCGGGCAATCGGAACTGCGTCTTTCCTTTCGATGATCGGCGTCGCGTGCTCATTCGATCACCCGAATCGTCCCTGACAGCGGGCATGGAGGACGGCGAAGCGACGCGTTTCCATGGACGCACCTGCAACGACGCTTCTCACCACGCCCGGCACCCACACGATCTCTTCGCCGCAGCCGATGACGACGAGACGCCGCCGGTCCGGACGCGGCACCTTCGCGTCGATCAGGATATCGGACAGCTTGCGGCGGCCGTGAGCGAGGCGCACGCGGTCGCCCGGCGCCGGCGCGCGGAGCGACAGTGGGCCCGGAAGCAGATCGAGATCCACGAGCGACGAGGCGTCGCCGTCGGCGGGCGGGAGAGCGCCGGGGCCGGGCTCGGCCGTGACCTGCCATGCCGAGAGGTTCGCCCGACCCGGCACGTGGAGGAGGATCGGTCCGGTGGCGACCGGCTCGCCGATCGCGGCGCGCGGCACATCGGCGACGACCTCGAGCCGCTCGTAGCGGCGCGCGACCGTCCGGCCCCCGCCGACGTCGACCGATGCCGACGGCCGGTCGCCGCGCGCGATGCCGAGCACCGCCGCGACCTGCCGCGAGGTCGGCCGGATCCCCGTACGCGCGAGCCACCCGTGCAGCAGTCGGGGCGCCCCGACTCCGGCGCGCGCGAGTGTCTCGAGCGCCAGCCCGGGACCTTCGCGGGGCTCGAGCAGTGCGTCGATCCGCTGCTCGGCGAGCGCGGACTCCTCGCGAAGCTGCTCGGCGAGGCGCGCCAGGCGAGCCCGGACGTCCACTCCCAGCTCGGACTCGAGGAGCGGCAGCAGGCGTCGCCGGACGCGGTTTCGGAACAGGGTCTCGTCGGCGTTCGACGAGTCCTCGATCCAGCCGATGCCGCGCTCGTCGAGGTACGCGACGCAGTCCGCACGCGCCTGCTCGAGCAGCGGTCGCACGATGCCGTCCGCGCGCACGACGCGCATCGCGCCGAGGCCGTGCGGGCCGGCGCCGCGGGCGAGACGCAGCAGCACCGTCTCCGCCTGGTCGTCGCGCGTGTGCGCCAGTGCGGTGCGGCGCGCCGGCCACTCCGCCGCGACACGAGCGAGGAAAGCGTGCCGCGCCGCCCGGGCCCGCGCCTCCAGATTGGCCCGCGTCGCAGCGAGCTCCGGCGCGTCGCCGACGAAGCACGGCACGCCGAAGCGCGCGGCGAGCGCGCGCACCGCGGCAGCATCGCGCTCGCTCTCCGCACCGCGCAGGCGATGGTTCAGGTGGGCGACGGCAAGCGCCACGGGCAGCACGCCGGCGTCACGCAGGGACGCGAGCACCGCGAGAAGCGCGGTCGAGTCGGCACCGCCCGAGCACGCGACCAGGACCCGGTCGTGCGCACCGAGCGCCGCGTGCGTCCGGATCGTCTCCAGGACCGCCCGCTCGAATGCGAAGGCTCGGCTCATCGCACGGCGCCCTTCGCAGGACTGGCGGCGGGAAGACTCGAACTTCCGACGCGGGGATTATGAGACCCCTGCTCTACCACCTGAGCTACGCCGCCGGTTGCGAAGGAGACGCCCTCCGTAACAACGGCGCCGCGACTTGTCGATCCGTGGCGTCGTGCCGGCGCGGCGCCGGGTCAGTCAGCGCACGCGGTCGAGCTCGCCTGCGACCGACCGCCGGCTCGCACCGCGCGATCCGCGCGCCACCTGGTGCAGCACCCCCTGCGTCAGGTCGAGGCAGGAGAGACGGCCGCCGTAGACGCAGCCGGTGTCGAGGCCGACCTTGCGCGCAGCGCCGAACCACACGTCGCGATACGGCGTGTGGCCGAACACGATGCAGTCGTCGAGGCGGTGATCGACGAGCAGGAACTCCTCGCGAATCCACAGCAGGTCTTCGCGACGCTGTGCGGAGAGCGCTACACCAGGACGCACGCCCGCGTGCACGAAGGCGTAGCCGTCGGCCTCGTGGCGCAGCACCATGCGCGCGAAGAACGCGACGTGCGCGTCCGGCACGAGGACGCGGGCCTCCGCCGTGCTCGGCGGGACGTCGCTCGAGGCCCAGCCGTAGCTGCGCAAGGTCTGCGCGCCGCCGTTGCCGAAGAACGCCCCCCTGTTGGCACCGTCGAGCCCGATGAAGTCGAGGAACATCTCCTCGTGGTTGCCGCGGAGGAAGATGGTCCCGGGCAGCACGCCGGCGAGGTCGCACAGGATGTCGAGCGTCTGCCGCGAGTCCGCGCCGCGGTCGACGTAGTCGCCGAGGAAGACGAGCCGGTCCTCGGGCCGCGGGTCCACCGCGGCGAGCAGGCGATCGAGCTCGAGGGCGCAGCCGTGCACGTCCCCGATGCAGAGGAGGCGTCCGCTCACGGCCCGGCCCGGCGTGCGCTCACCCGGCGGCCTCGCGCCGGCTCACGGACGCCGTCCGGGGCCGGCGAGCAGCGAGGTCAAGCGCTCGTGGTCGGCGAGCACCTCGAGCGCGGCACCGTACGGATCGACCGCGCCGCCGCCGACCCGCGACGCGACGCCGTCGAACGCCCCCGTCGCGAGTGCCCGGTCGAGTCGCTGCACGAGCTCGTCGCGCAGGATCTCCTTCCACTCGGCGTCCCGCTCGCGGGCGTCGCTCTCGGCGGTGCGGCCGGCGCGCCGAACGTCCCCGTGCGCCTGGATCTGCCCGACCAGCTCCTCGATACCGCGGTTCGCGGTCGCCTCGGTGAGCAGCACCGGGACGTTCCAGCTCGACGCCGGACGGAGGTGAAGCATCACCTCGAGCTCGTTCTTCAGCCGACGCGCACCGTCGCGGTCTGCCTTGTTGACGACGAACACGTCGGCGATCTCGAGCAGGCCCGCCTTCATCACCTGGATCGTGTCACCCGCCTCGGGGACCAGGACGACGACGGTGGTGTGCGCGAGTCCCATGATGTCGAGCTCGGTCTGCCCGACGCCGACCGTCTCGACGAGCACGACGTCGAAGCCGAACGCGTCGAGCACGTGCACCACCTCGCGCGTCGCGCGCGCGAGGCCGCCGTGGCGACCGCGCGTCGAGAGGCTGCGGATGAACACGCCGGGGTCGAGGAAGTGCTCCTGCATGCGCACGCGATCGCCGAGCACCGCACCACCCGAGAACGGGCTCGACGGATCCACCGCCACCACGCTGACCGTCCTTCCCGCCTGGCGAAACTGCGCGATCAGCTTGTCGCCGAGCGTCGACTTGCCCGCGCCCGGGGGACCGGTGAGCCCGACCAGCATCGCGCGACCGACGCGCGGGTAGAGCCGCTGCATGATCGCGGGAACCTCGGGCGTCCGGTTCTCGACCAGCGTGATCAGGCGCGCGAGCGCGCGCCGATCGCCGGATTCGTAGCGTTCAAGAAGCCGGCTGATGTCCATCTTCGACGGTGACCTCTGCGGCAACCAGTGCAACGGCGGACGGAGACGATGCGACGATGCCGTCCGCGGGCATCGTCGGGACGGCGGACGGAGACGAGACGATCGCCGGAAGGTCCTGCGGCGTGATGCGCTCGGCACGGAGCCCGAGCGCGTGGCCGAGATGCTGCGCCAGGAGCTCGCCCACGCGCTCGACCTCCGGTGTCGTCGTGCTCGACTCCGCAGCGAGGCTCGTCGCGCGGATGCCCGGGAGGCCACAGGGTTCGAAGTCGCGGAAGCCCCGCTCGGCGCGCGCGTCGACGTTGAGCGCGCAGCCGTGCGAGGTGACGCCGCGCCGCACCGCGAGGCCGATCGACGCGAGCTTGCGCTCCACGCCTGGCCCGCCGACCCACACGCCCGGGAGCCCAGGTCGGACGTGGGCGGTGACGCCGCACGCAGCGGCGGTCGCGCACAGCGCCGCCTCGAGCCCGGCGACGAACGCGCGCACGCCGCGTCCCGACGAGCGCAGCGCGACGACCGGATAGCCGACGATCTGCCCGGGGCCGTGATAGGTCGCGTTGCCGCCACGATCGGTGCGCACCACGGGCACCGCGACCGACGGCGCGATGCCGTTGCGTCCCACGGTCACCACCGGCGGGTGCTCGAGCAGCAGCAGCAGATCGCCACAGCCGCCCCGGGCGCGCAGCGTGGCGAGGCGGTCTTGCAACGCGCGCGCCGCGTCGTACTCGACGCGGCCGAGATGGCACCAGCGCAGCGTGGGCACGCCGCTTTGCTACCGGGCTCCCAAACCCGCCGCAACCGAGAGCGGGACCGGGCGCGGGCGTCAAGGAGCCTCGCGCGCGTCGGACTCGGTGAGTCCTGCGCGTCGCATGCGGCGCCAGAGCGTGACGCGCGAGACGCCGAGCTCGCGGGCCGCAGCCTCGCGTCGCCAGCGATGCCGCGCGAGCAGACGCAGCAGCACGTCGCGCTCGGCTGCATCGGGGACGAGTCGCGCCGCCGGGGCCGCCCCACCCTGCGGCAGGGACGGGGGCGCCGGCGCCATGCGAAGCTGCACCAGCGCGGCGTTCCACCCGGCCGACCAGCCACACTGCGCGGCCACCACGGCGGCACGCTCGACCAGGTTCGCGAGCTCGCGAACGTTGCCCGGCCACGCGTGCTCGCGCAGTGCCGCGAGCTGCTCGGTCGCGGGCACGGAGAAGCCCGCGGGCAGCCGCCCGTCCGCCCCGCCCGCCACGACCCCCGCCAGATGGCGCAGCAGGTCCGGAAGGTCCTCGAGCCGCTCGCGCAGCGGCGGCACGACGATGCGCAGCACGTTCAACCGGTAGAAGAGATCGCGACGGAAACGCCGCTCCTCCACCAGCGCGTGCAGCTCGGCGTTGGACGCGGCCACGATGCGCACGTCGGCACGGCGTGCGCGGGTCGACCCGACCGGACGGTACTCGGCCTCCTGCAAGAGACGTAGCAGCTTCCCCTGCAACGCGAGCGGCAGGTCCTCCACCTCGTCGAGGAAGAGCGTGCCGTGCTCGGCGTGCTCGACCAGACCCGGGTGATCGCGGTGCGCCCCGGTGAACGCGCCACGCACGTGGCCGAAGAGCTCGCTCTCCACCAGGTGCTCTGGTAGCGCGCCGCAGTTGATCGGAACGAAGGGCCCCTGCGCACGCGGGCTCTCGAGGTGGAGAGCGCGCGCAACCAGCTCCTTTCCGACCCCGGTCTCGCCCTCGACGAGCACGCAGGCGCGGCTCCGCGCGTAGCGACGGAGCAACGTCCGCACGCCCTCGATCGCCACACCGCCGCCGACCAGCGAACCGGCAGCGGTACGCTTGCCCCGGCGCGCACCCGGCAGCAGCAACGACGCCAGAGCGTCGATCCGCGCGAGCGACTCCGGTCCCTTGACGACGTAGTCCAGCGCGCCTGCACGCATCGCCTCGACGGCGCTGGTCGCCGAGGCGTCGGCGGTGAGCAGGAGAAAGGGCGGCTCGATGCCGCGCGCGGCGAGCGTGCGCATCACGGCGAGGCCGTCGCCGTCGGGCAGGCCGCGATCGAGCACGACGAGGTCGACCGAGCCGTGGCCGAGCGCCGTCAATGCGCTGCCGAGATCGCGCGCGACGCGCACGCGCGGCGGGTCGGGTCGCTGTTCGAGCGCGTCGCGGACGAGTCGCGCGTAGACGTCGTCGTCCTCGATCAGCAGGACGATCGGACGGTCGTCCTGCTCGCCGCCGTTCGCCGCGCGCTCGACTCTCTCCGCTTCGGACACCTCGTGCACCTCGCTCGTCGCGCACCACGATGCGCGGCGCGTCGTTCCGGCCGTGGACTATCAGCGTGCGCCGCGCACTGCTGCTGCACCGAATGCATGACTTCGACGCGCTCGCGGTTGCGACGCGGAGCGCGTCTTGTACAAGCGCCGACGGTGGGGAGGGAGGTGGTGAGCCAGAGGCGCGTGCGCAGCGTCCAGGTGACGGCGAGCACGGACGCGAAACGAGCGGGCCGGCCGCCGGCGACCGGCCCGTCGTTCCCCCCTGGTCCCGGGAGCGGCCCCATGCCGCGCCCCGTGACCCCCTCGACGCGCGAGCGTGAGCAAGCAACGCACCATGATCGTCCCGACGCGTGCGCCCGCTCCGGGAGACGACGCGCGCAGCGACGCCGTTGCACGTTGCCGGCGCACCGTTGCAGCCCCGCAGCGCGGTGCTTCAGTGCGGCTACACCATGAGCGACGACCACGGCCCACCGACCGTTCGCTGGTACAAGAGCACGCTGCTGATCAGCGGGCTCGTGCTGATCGCGCTCGGTGCGGGCAACTGGATCACCGGCATCATCCGCATGCGCGAGCACGAGGCGATCGTCATGGCTCCCGCGCCTGCAGGCCGCGGAGATGCGCGACCGCATGCGAGGCGCCGTGGCTCGAGCCAGGAGGAGGTCGAGATCGCGCGTGGCCGCATGGACTTCTACCACGTCGTCGCCAGCGGCGGACGCCTGATGACGCTCGCCGGTGCGGTGCTGCTGACGTTTGCGCTTGCACGCCGCTTGCGGCCGCAGGCAAAACGGAACCGACGGTAGGGACGCGAAACGACGGATGAATGCTGCGCCTGACGGACCTCATACTCGATCCCGATCGTTCTCCGACTCGTGAATCCGACGTCCTCCTGCCGCAGGCGACCCTGATCGTCCTCGGGCGCGTCGCCCCGACGAACCTGCCGCTACTGTGCACGGCTTGCTTCGGAGCCGCCTTCGGCCGCATCGCGGCGGCGGTGCACCACGCCAGCGAACGCGACGAGCTGTTGCTGATCGACCTGCGGCGCACCGCCGGTACGATCCCGGCGGGGCTGCCGCGCGGCGAGCGCGCCCGCCACGCGACACTCGCCCTCGACGGCCTCGAGCACCTCGACGCCCGCGGGCAGGACATCCTCGCCGGCGAGCTCGCGACGGGCGCGTACCGCGTCGTGAGCGCGACCGACGCTGCGCTCGACCTGCTCGCGGCGCGCTGGCGGCCAGACCTGTTCGCGCTGCTCGCGACCGTCACCGTACATGCACCCGCCCTCGCCCGCCGCGCGGCGGAGATCGACGCGATCGCGCGCGAGCGGCTCGCGACCCTCAGCGCGGCACTCGGACGTCCGGTGCCCGAGCTCGGCCCCGACGCGACAACGGCGCTCGCGGCGTACGGCTGGCCGGGCGATCTCGCCGAGCTCGACGCCGTGCTCGCGCGCACGCTCCTCGATTGCGGCCCGCGCATCGACCAGGACGACCTGCGCTGGCGTCCCGACGGCGCATCGCCCGGTGCACCATCCCTCGCCGCGACCGCACCGCTCGCGGCGTCACCGGTCGCGGCCCACGCCGGCGGCGATCCCGAGCCGGACGCCGGCGCCGTCGCGGCAGCCATCGCGCTCCCGACCGCGACGCCTGCGACGCCGCGGCCCCTTGCCGCGGGCGGACGCTCGACACCAGCCGGTCACCCGGCCGACCCGTCACCGACGCTCGAAGCGCTCGCCGTGGAGCTCGCACACCAGCTCAAGAATCCGCTGGTCACGATCAAGACCTTCGTCGCGAGCGCCGAGTCCCTCGTCGCCGAGCCGGACGAGCTCGCGCAGTTTCGTGTGCTCACCGACGAGGCGGTGTCGCGCATGGACGAGATTCTCGACGGGCTGCTCGCCTTCGCGCGCCTCGGCGCGACGCTCGAGGAGGCCGTCGACCTCTTGCCGCTGCTGCGCGACGCCCTGCGGACGGCGTGGCCCGCGCTCGCGAGCAAGCAGGTGACGCTCGAGGCACCGGAGGGAGCTTCGCTCGTCGCACGTGCCGACCGCGAGCACCTGCGCTTCGCGTTCGCGACGCTCGCTCGTCACGTCGCCGAGACCATCGAACCGCGCAGCACGCTCGCGATCGCGGTCGAGCCCGACGGAACGCTTCGCTTCGCCTACCGCGAGTCCGGAGCGATCACGCACCTGCGTGGGGTGGCCGGCGGCGGGGACAGCGGTTTGCCTCTCGCCCTGTTGCTGGTAAGAGGCGCGCTCGGGCGTGTAGGGGGCGACGTGCAGATCGCGCTCGACGGCACCGACGTCTCGATCCGGCTGCGACTCTCGCCGCCCTGACGGTACGCGGTCCCGGCTCCACACGGCCGAGGAGAGCAGGCAGCGATGGCGGAGGGCCAGGGACCGGCGACGGCAGCGTCGCCGGATGGCGAGATCGGAGGGGATGCGCGCCGGCGCATTCTCGTCGTCGACGACGAGCAGGGTGTCCGCGAGTCGCTCCGCCTCCTGCTGCGCGACCGCTACGAGGTGATCCTCGCCGAGAACGGCGACGCGGCGCTGCGCCGGGTCGCTGCGGAGCCGTTCGACGCGGTCCTGCTCGACGTGGTGATGCCGGGCCTCGACGGCCTCACGGTGCTCGAGCGCATCAAGGGTCAGCGTCCCGACCTGCCGGTGGTGATCGTCACCGCGACGCGCACCGTGAAGACTGCGGTCACGGCGATCAAGCTCGGCGCGTTCGACTACATCGAGAAGCCGTTCGACCTCGACGAGCTGCGCATCGTGCTCGCCAACGCGACCCGGACCTCGGCGCTGCAGCGCGAGGTGAACGAGCTGCGTGCCGAGGTCGGGCGCCGCTACCAGGTGGGCAACATCGTCGGACGCTCGGCGCCGATGCAGGAGATCTTCCGCACCGTGTCGCAGGTCGCGCCGCTACGCACCACGGTGCTGATCACCGGCGAGAGCGGCACCGGCAAGGAGCTGATCGCCAAGGCACTGCACTACCAGAGCCCGCGCGCGAGCCGTCCGATGACGGCGATCAACTGCGCGGCGATCCCCGAGAGCCTGATCGAGAACGAGCTCTTCGGGCACGAGCGCGGCTCGTACACCGGCGCCGACACGCGCAAGCCCGGCCAGTTCGAGCTCGCGCACCAGAGCACGATCTTCCTCGACGAGATCGCCGAGCTGCAGCCGGCGATGCAGGCGAAGCTGCTGCGCGTCATCGAGACCGGCCAGTTCATGCGCGTCGGGGGCACCAAGCCGATCGACGTCGACGTGCGCATCGTCGCCGCGACCAACCAGGACCTCGCCACGGCCATCGCCGCCGGCACCTTCCGGGCCGACCTCTACTACCGGCTGAACGTCGTCGCGATGCACCTGCCGCCGCTGCGCGAGCGGCGTGAGGACCTGCCGCTGCTCATCAAGCACTTCACGCAGTCGAAAGCGGCGGAGCTCGGCATCCAGGAACGTCCGTTCACCCCCGAGGCCATCGATCGCCTGCTGCGCTACCGCTGGCCGGGCAACGTGCGCGAGCTCGAGAACCTGATCGAGCGTCTGCTCGTGCTCTCCGACTTCGGGCCGGTCCGCCTCGAGGAGCTTCCCGAGCCCATCCGCCAGCCCTCCGGAGCGGTGCCGACCGGCAACACGCGTGGCGAGGTGCTGCTCGGCGTCCGGACGCTCTCCGACGCGGTCGACGAGTTCGAGCGCGAGATCATCGAGGAGGCCCTGCACCAGGCCGAGTTCAACCAGACGCGCGCCGCCGAGCGGCTCGGCACCACGCGGCGGATCCTCAAGTACCGGATGGACAAGCTCGGCATCCGCGAGAAGTGAGCCGGTGGCGACGCCCTCACCCCGGCGGGGGCCGGGCGAAGAGATTCCACAGCACGACCGTGAACAGCACGGTGAGCGCGAGGAACGTCCAGACGAAGTAGCGCGGGTCGTACGCGAACAGACGCGCCTCGAGGACGCGCGCGAGAACGTAGGCGACCAGGGCGCCCACCGCGGCGCAGCCCATCCACGGCGCGAAGCTGACGCCGAAAGCCAGCAGGCTTCCCTCGCAGCCCGCGCCGAGCGCGAGCGTCGCGACCAGTGCGGGGCTGACGCTGCTGCGCGCCGTCACCTTCTCGTTCTCCCAAGGGTTGCATGAGCGAGCCGGCCGCCGCATGCAAGCCCTCGCCGCTCGCCGTCGCGGCGGCCGGCGTCCTGCCACTGCTCGATCCGGCGACGCCGGCGGGCGCCGCAGTGCGCACGACCGTCGCGTGCGTGATCGCGATGGCACTCGCCTTCGCGCTGCACGTCGAGGTCCCGGCGCTCGCCGTGGTCTTCGTCCTCGCCCGCGGAAACGCCGGACCGTTCGCCATGCTCGGGGGCGCGATCGCGGGCTCGGGGCTGGCGCTCGTGCTGCTCGCGCTCCTCGACCAGAGTCGCGTCGCGTTCTCCCTGGCCCTCCTCGTCGCGAGCGCGCTCGCGACCTACGCCGCACTCGGCCGTCGTCTCGCCTACGCCTACGTGCAGGGCCTGCTGAGCTGCCTCGTGCTCGTGGGCCAGTCGCTCGACGCCCCCGACACCGCCGAGCTGCACGCGTTCTACGGTCTCGCCAGCGTCGTGATCGCGACCTTCTCGGCGCTCGTCGCCGGTGCGTCGCAGCCGGTCCTGCTGCCGGCGCGTCTCCAGGACGCGCTCGCGAGCCAGCTCGTCACGTGCGCCGGGCTGCTGCGGGCGCGCGGAACCGGCACCTCGCAGGGCGTCGCCCTGCAGCTGGCGCTGTCGTCGCGTCGCCTGCACGCCCTCCTTGCGATCTGCTGGCCGACGCGGCTGGCCGACCGGCGGCGGCGGCGCGCGCTCGCGGCCGCCGTGGCGCAGGTCGAAGTCCTGTCGCTGCACGTGCAGGCGCTCGATGGTGCGCGCCGGCACGATGCGGGTCTCCAGCAGTCCGGCTTCGCGAGCGAAGCGGACTCCCTCGCGGCGCACATCGAGGCGGCAGCAACGCTGCTGCGCGCGGAGCGTGGCGCCCTCCCGCGCGACTGGCGCCCCCGACTCGCGGCGGCGTACCGGCTCGCGGACGAGATCGGCGACGGCTCGGGCGGCACACGCAATCGTGCTCCCGGCGACGCTCTGGCCGCCGCGCTGCTGGCCGGCGTGCGACAGGTGCTGGCGTGCGTCGTGCGCTGGTCGCCCTTTCTCCGCCCCGGCAGGCCACCCGTGCCGCCGCCGGCCGAGGCTGCGCCGCACGTCTGGGGACGCGCGACCGATCGCTTTCGCGTCCGCCACGCCGTCAAGTCCGCAGTCTCCTACCTCCTCGTCCTGTGGGCGTGGGTCGCGGTCGAATGGGGGGCGATCGTGCCGGCGCTGGTCGTCTCCGTGCTGGTGGCGACGCTCGCCACACCGCTCGGCGCGACCCTGCGCAAGGCCGTGCTGCGCGTCGGCGGCGTGCTCGCGGGCGGCGTGGCGGGTCTCCTCGTCGCCGTGGTGCTCCTGCCGTACGTCACGACGCTACCAGCCATCTGCGCGGTCGCGGGGCTCTTCCTGCTCGGCTTCCTGTGGATCCAGCAGCATCGCGAGCGACTCGTCTTCGCAGCCCTGCAGGCGGCGATCGCCTTCACCTTGACGCTCGTGCACGGCACCGGCCCGTCGCCCACCTGGCGGGATCCGCTCGAGAGCTTGATCGGTCTCGCTTTCGGCATCGTCGTCGTCGTGCTGGTGATGCACGCGGCCTGGCCGATCGACGCGGCCTCGTCGGCCCGCGCCGTGATCGCCGACCTGCTGCGCGCCGACGGCGCGCTGGCGCGCTCGCTCGCGGGAAGTCCACGCGCGGCAGAGCGCAGGATGGGACCCGCGCCGGCTGCGTCCCGTGCGCTCGCAGCAGGCTTCGTACACGAGGTCGAGCTGTACGGCGCACAGTTCGGGAGACCGTGTGGCGATCTTCCCGGGACGCTGCGTGCCGCCCTCGAGCTCGACGCGCTGCTCGCGGTCGTGGCCGGTCGGCGCGAGCACCCGGCGACGAAGGGCGATGCAGAGGTGCAACCGCTCGACGCCCTCCTTCACCGCCTGCACGACGCCTGCCTGGCGGTCGCGGTCGAGCTGTCGGTACCCGGGCTCGCCCCGGAACGCGAGGACACGCGCCGCCTCCTCACGGTGCTCGCCGAGGAGGCCCGCGAGCTCGCCAGCACGCCGGCGAGCGGTGCCCCGGCGCCGGCGATGGTCGCGACCGTCGCGCTCGCGGCCAACCTGCTCGCGGAGGTGCACGTGTGCGACTGCACCCACGCGTGAGGTCGCGTCTTCAGGGAGCCGCGACCGGTACGGGCGCGGACGGAGGATCCGCGTCGATCGTCACCTCGGCGTTGGCGCCCGAGCGCAGCGGATGGCCGGGCTCGAGGTCGAGGAACGTCACGCGCACCGGGAAGCGCTGCGCGAGGCGAACCCAGTCGAGGGTCTGGCTGACGCGGGCGAGGCCGTAGCCGGTGGTCTCGCCGTCCACCTGGTAGATCCCGGCGCTCACCCCCTCGACCACGCCCTCGAAGACGCGACCGGGATCCATGTCGACGGTGATCCACGCGCGCTGTCCCGGGCGGATCCGGCGAAGGTGGGTCTCCATGAAGTTCGCCGTCACCCACCAGGTCCCGTCCTCGACCAGCGCGAACAGCTCCTGGCCGCGCTTCACGTACGTACCGACGCGCACCAGGAAGTTGGTGACGTAGCCGTCGGCCGGTGCCGGCACCTCGGTGTAGGAGAGGTTCAGCTCGGCGGCCCAGAGATCGGCACGCGCGAGCTCCAGCTCCGCTTCCGCGGCGCGCAGACCGGCGCGGTCGCTGTCCAGCTTCTCGCGCGACACGAACTGGTCACGCGCGAGGCGCTCGCTGCGCTGCAGGATCTGGCGCGCGTCGAAGACCTGGGCCTCGGCTCGACCCACCTTGCCGGCCGCGCGCGCGACCGCCGCCTCGTAGGGCGCGCGCTCGATCTGGAAGAGGATCTCGCCGGCCCGGACGCGCTGGTTGTCGGCGACGAACAGGTGGGTGATCGGGCCGTCCACCTGCGCTGCGATGCCGACGACGTTCGCGCGCACGTACGCGTCGCGGCTGTGCGGCCAGCGCAGCTGCTGCTGCCACGCTCGCCACCCCGCCCACGCAGCGAGCGCGACCAGGCCCAGCACCACCGCCACACGCAGCGCCTCTCGCAGCGCACCGTTCACCGCCCGTCCCTCATCGCACCGCGCTCACGTCCTCGCCGATCGCCCTTAGCAGGACGGCGTGGCTGGTGAACAGATCCGTGCGAGCCGAGACGTCGGCGGCGCGTGCTTCGGCGAGCTGCGCGAGGCCGTTCAGCAGCTCGACGACGTCGCCGACACCGTCGCGGTAGGTCGCGAGCGCGGCCTCGTACGACTCGCGCGCGCTCGCGAGCAGTACCGTGCTCGCGCGCACGCGAGCGAGTGCGGTCTGGAAATCGGCGTAGGCGTCCCACACCTCGGCAATGACGTTCTGCGTGCGATCGCGCAGCGCCGCGTCGCTCGCCGCCTGCCGCGCCTCGGCGGCACGCAGCTCGTTCACGCGCCGGAAGCCCTCGAACAGCGGCACGTTCACCTCGAGGCCGTAGCGGTACTGGTCATAGGCGCCGGCGTTCGGACCGCCCAGCTCCGGCGCCTGCCGGTTGTAGCTGGCACCGGCGATGATCTCGGGCAGGAAGGCGCGGCGCGCACCGTCCACGTTCGCCTGGTCGCGCAGCACCTCGGCGCGTGCCGCGCCGAGCTCCGGCCGTTGCCGCCGCGCACGCTCGATCAACGCGTCGACGTCGTCCTCGATGATGTCCAGCGGCGGCGAACCCGACGGCTCGACGATCTCGAAACGAGTGTTCGCCGCCCAGCCGACCGCGGTCGCGAGCCGGCCGCGCGCGGTCGCGACCGCGCCGCGGTCGGTCGCGAGGTCGAGCTCGACGCGCGCCACCCCGGCACGTGCCTGGTAGACGTCCACGATGGTGCCGGTGCCGACCGCGAGACGCTCGTCGGCGGCGCGCAGCACGAGCCGCGCGTCGGCCAGGCTCTCCTCGTCCGCCCGGACCAGCGCGCGCCGGCCCTGGAGCGAGTAGTATGCCGCGGCCACCTGCAGCAGCACGTCCTGGACCTTCTGGTCGTAGCGCCAGTTGGCCGCGAACAGCACCTGGCGCGCCGACTCGACCGCCGCCTCGCGCTTGCCGAAGTCGAAAAGCAGCCAGTCCGCCGCGATGCCCGGCTCGCGCAGGGGCTCGACCGGCGGCTGCTTTCCGTCGACCTCGGGCGCGCGCAGGTCGACCACGGAGACGTTGCCGTACACGCGCGGCAGATAGCGGCCGCGCTGCACGTCCCACTCCGCGAGTGCCGCGTGCGCCTCGCGCCAGCTGCGCTCGGTCTGCGGGTTCGCTCGCAGGCTCACGTCGAGCAGCTCCGCGAGTCCGAGCTGGCGCGCGTCGGGAAGCAGCACCGGCGGGATGGTCGGCAACGCCTCTTCCGGCAGCGGCAGGGACGACGCCACCCCGGCCGGTCGCCACGGCTCGCCGAGCGCGGGCGGGGCGGCGTCGCGGTCGTGCACCGCCGCCGAGAGCGGCGCGCAGCTCGCGAGCGCCATGGCACCCGCGACCATCGTTGCGCCGGTCGCGCCCCTCCCCACCCGACCAGCTCGGGTGCGACGCATGCGACGACGAAGCATCATCGGTAGAGCGGCGTTTCCCGCCGCCTGCGTTATCAGGACGCCAGGCCGCCACCAAGCCGCGCCACGCGGCGTGTTCCGAAACGTCCCTTTCTCGACGATCGCACGTTTTTGAACGCGCATTCCTGAACACCGACCTTGACACCTGCCATGCGTCTTGTCTGTTCGGTCGGGCGATCGTCAAGGATCACGTCGCTCCATCACCGTCGCGCATGCGTGCCAGGCGCTGGCACGGGCGGTGCACGGTGCGCGGCCTGCGATGAGCCCCAAGCCCAAGATCCTGATCGTGGACGACGAGGAGGGCCCCCGCGAATCCCTGAAGATCATCCTCAAGCCAGAGTTCGAGGTGGTCACCTTGGGACGGGGGTCGGAGGCGGTGGAGATCCTGCGCGATGGGGGATTCGAGCTGATCCTGCTCGACATCACCATGCCGGAGGACCTGTCCGGAATCGAGACGCTGCAGGCGATCCGAAACGCCGACATCGACGTCGAGGCGATCGTGATCAGCGGACAGGGTGCGACCGATCCGATCATGGCCTGCGTCAACCTCGGCGCCCATCGCTACATCAAGAAGCCGTACCGCGCCGACGAGGTCCTGACCGCCGTTCGCTCGGCGATCGCCCATCGAACCGGCCGCCGGCGCGCGCACGCGATGCGCGAGCGACTGCTCGGCAGCCTGTCGCACGAGCTGCGCACGCCGCTCAACGCGATCGTCGGCTACTCGGAGATCCTGCACGACGAGGCGCGCGAGAAGCTTGCCGACGAGCACCGCCACGCGCTCGCGCGCATCCAGCACAGCTCCGAGCGCCTGCTCGCCTACTGGGAGAGCCTCTTCTTCCTGGGCGAGCTCGACTCGGGCAGCGTCGCCGTCAAACCGCGCGAGCTCGAAGTCCGCTCGTGGCTCGAACGCCTCGTGCGGCGCATCGACCGCACCAGCGAGGGCGGTCCCTCGGTCACGCTCGACTGCCCTGCCGGCATCCTCGCGGAAACGCACCCGGAGACGCTCGCGCGGCTCGTCGCAGTCCTGATCTACGAGGCGACCGAGGACGACGGCGGCGTGATCGCGGTGTCGGCGCGGTCGAGAGCCGGCGCTCTCCGTCTGACCGTCGAGCACGATCGACTGCCGTTCGACGATCCGGACGAGAACTCGCAGGCCGCGGTCACCGAGCTCGCACGCGAGGTGATCGCGCGCGCATCCGAGCTCCTCGGCGCCGTCGTGACCAAGCGTGCCGCGAGCAGCGACCGGGTCGCGATCGAGATCAGCATCCCGCAGCGTCCCGTCACCACCCCGAGCCCCGAGCCCCGCTTCACCTCCACGTTCGCAACCGGGGCGCTCGCCGCCTCGCCACGCTGAGGTCCCGCGTGTTCTTCCTCCACTGCGACCGCTGCAACAGCACGCTGCGCGCCGGGGCGCTCGACGCGAACGACCTCGACGCCGAGACGCGAACCGATCTCGAGGCCTTTCACGCGAACCACGCGAGCTGTCAGCTGCGGATGTTCGCGCCGACGGGCCGCGCGACGGCGAACGGACCGTGGCACGAGCCGACCACCGAGCGCTGGATCGAGGTGCTCGACCGTCAAGGGCTGGCGGTCGCGGTCGGAACGCGCACGTCGATCGACGAGCCGATCTGCTGGCGGATCGAGAACCTCGCCTTCCACGAGGAGATCGAGATCGCGCTCGACCGCGAGCTGTTCTGGGACGGTATCGAACGCGCGCTGCGCGCGTGCCAGGCGTCGCAGCGGCAGATCGCGTCGTGGGCGAACCGGGTCGAGAACTACCTGCGCACCGTCGCCTCTTCGGACTGCGTCGTCCTCTACGACGACACGCGGCGCCCGGAGCAGAGCGCCGGCTGTCTCACGCTGACGGCGCGCACGCCGCTCGAGGCGTCACTGCGCACCTTCGGCTTCGACGCCGAGACGGTCGAGCGGCTGCTCGCACTGTTCAACGACGACGAGTTCCCACCGCTCCGCATCACGCGCCGGGTGACGACCGCGCGCTGCGCGCGTCCGGCACCGCATCGCGCGTCGGAGCGCCTTGACTCGCCGGACCCCCTCGTTTAAGCCCGCGTAGTCGTCCGGCTGGAGCGTCGCCGCAGCAGCCGGGCCACGCGGCACATGCGCAGCGAGGGACTCGACGCCCGGCCATCCGCTCCGACCTTCGTCGGATGGCGTCCGCTCGATCGCGAGGCCGCGATCGGCCTGCTCGATGCTTCGGGCAGCGAGCTCGATGCGCTGCGCGCGCTCGCACGGGAGCTGCGCGACGCCGGCAAGGGGCGCACGGTCACCTACTCGCGAAAAGCGTTCTTCCCGGTGACGAATCTCTGCCGGGATCGCTGCGCGTACTGCACCTTCCGCCGCGACGAGGGCGAGGACGGCGCCTGGACGATGCAGCCGGACGAGATCCGCGCGTGGTCGGAGCGTGCCCGCGACCTGCGCTGCGTCGAGGCGCTGATGTGCCTCGGCGACAAGCCCGAGGCGGCCTTCCCGGGCTACCGTGCGTTCCTCGCCGGACGCGGGCACGCGTCGACGATCGAGTACGTCGCCGAGGCGTGCCGCATCGCGCTCGGCGCGGGGCTCCTGCCGCACTCGAACCCCGGTCTGATGAGCGCCGACGACCTCGCGCTGCTCCGCCCGCTCAACGTCAGCCTCGGGATGATGCTCGAGTCGACGAGCGGGCTGCTCCGCCGCAAGGGACATGCCCACTACTACGCGCCGGACAAGGAGCCCGAGCTCCGTCTCCAGGTGCTGCGCGACGCGGGCGAGCAGCGCATCCCGTTCACCACCGGAATCCTGATCGGCATCGGCGAGTCGCACGCGGACCGCGTCGACAGCCTGCTCGCGATCGGCGACTTGCACCAGCGGCACGGCCATGTGCAGGAAGTGATCGTGCAGAACTTCCGCGCCAAGCCGGAGATCCCGATGGCGACGTGCGACGAGCCGGACACCGCGGACCTCGCACGCACGGTCGCGGTCGCACGGCTCGTTCTCGGTCCGGAAGTGAACGTCCAGGTGCCGCCGAACCTCTCACCCGAGGGGCTCGCCTACCTGCTCGACAGCGGCATCAACGACCTCGGCGGCATCTCGCCGCTGACGCCGGACTACGTGAATCCCGAGGCTCCTTGGCCGCACCTCGCGGCCCTCGCGCGCGATTGCGCGCGAGCCGGCTACCGCCTCGCCGAACGGCTGCCGATCTATCCGGAGTTCGTCGAGCGTCCCGGGTTCCTCGATCCCGCGCTCGTCGCGGCCGTGCTCGCCGCGCGCGACGAGATCGACGCGCGCAACGCGCAGGAGGGCTCGGCATGAACCCGGTCACCGACGCGATGCGCGCGCTCCTTCCCGACGGAACGCCGCTCGAGCAGCTGATCGCCCGGACGTCGCCGGCGGTCGCGCGCGTCCTCGACGCGTCGCTCTCCGGCAGGCTCCCCGACGAGGCCGCTCTCGAGCTCCTGCTCGAGACGGCGGGCGACGACCTCCGCGCCCTCGTCGCGGTGGCCGACCACGTGCGGCGCGAGGACGTGGGCGACGTCGTGACCTATGTCGTCAACCGCAACGTCAACTTCACCAACGTCTGCTTCGTCAACTGCCAGTTCTGCGCGTTCAAGCGTCAGCGCTGGGAGAGCGACGCGTACAACCACGGCACGGACGCGGTGCTCGCCAAGGTGGCCGAGGCCGTCGAGCGCGGCGCGACCGAGATCTGCATGCAGGGCGGGATCAACCCGCAGATGGGCGCGTTCACCTACCGCGACATGCTGGTCGCGATCAAAGGCGCGTTCCCACGGCTTCACATGCACGCCTTCTCGCCGATGGAGATCATGTACGGCTCGCGGCGCACCAACATGCCGTACGGCGAGTACATGACGATGCTGCGCGACGCGGGCCTCGGCAGCATTCCCGGCACGGCCGCCGAGATCCTCGACGACGAGGTGCGCGAGATCCTGTCGCACAAGAAGGTGGACGTCGCGACCTGGATCGAGATCGTGACGACGGCGCACCGGGTCGGCGTGCCGAGCACGGCGACGATCATGTACGGCCACGTCGAGACCACCGCGCACGTGGTCGCCCACCTGTCTCTCGTCCGTCGCCTGCAGCGCGAGACCGGCGGTTTCACCGAGTTCGTTCCGCTGCGCTTCATCCACCAGAACACCGCGCTCTTCCAGCGCGGCCTGGTGCAGCCGACCGAGAGCGGCGCTCCGGACTTCCGCATGTACGCCGCGTGTCGTCTGTTCTTCCGCGGAACGATCGACAACCTGCAGACGTCGTGGGTGAAGCTCGGCCACGAGCTCGCTGCGCTGTCGCTCGCGGCGGGGGTCAACGACTTCGGCGGGACGTTGATGGAGGAGAGCATCTCGCGCGAGGCAGGTGCCGACGCCGGCGAGTACACCTCCGCCGAGGAGATCGAGTGCCTGGTGCGCTCGATGGGCCGGAGTCCGCGCCAGCGGACCACGCTGTACAAGGATCTCCCGGACGCCGTCGCCGCGCCGCCGCGGGCCTTCCCCGACGCGCGAGCTGCCGTCGTCGGCGCGTGAGCTCGAAGCGTCCCGGCAAGGTCGCCGTCCTCGCGGGTGGGGTCGGCGCCGCGCGTCTGCTGCGTGGCCTCGCACCGCTGGTGCCGCGCGGCGACCTCACGATCGTCGTCAACACCGCCGACGACGACGTCTTCTACGGGCTGCACGTCTCGCCCGACGTCGATACGGTGCTGTACACCCTCGCCGGCCTGTCGGACCCCGTGCGCGGCTGGGGGATCGAGGGCGACACCTTTCACGCGCTCGGCGCGATGGCACGCTACGAACGCGAGGTCTGGTTTCAGCTCGGCGACCGCGACCTGGCGACGCACGTGTTCCGGACCGCCCGCCTGCGCGACGGTCAGACGCTGTCACAGATCACGACGGCCCAGGCGGAGAGTCTCGGCGTCGAGGCGCGCGTGCTGCCGATGAGCGACGATCGCGTACGGACCATCGTCGAGACCACGGGCGGGCGGCGCTCGTTCCAGGAGTATCTCGTGCGCGACCGGACCCGCGAGACGGTGCGCGCCCTCACCTACTCCGGCGCCCGCGCCGCGCGCCCCGCGCCGGGCGTCCGCGCGGCGCTCGAGGAGGCGAGCCTGATCGTCATCGCGCCGAGCAACCCGCTGGTCAGCATCGCGCCGATCCTCGCCGTTCCGGGAATCCGGCAGACGCTGAGGCGGGCCGAGGCGCCCGTCGTCGCGGTATCACCGCTGATCGGCGGACGGCCGGTGAAGGGGCCAGCCGACAAGATGATGCGCGCGCTCGGCGTCGCGCCGACACCGCTCGGGCTGGCCGATTTCTACGCCGACCTGCTCGACGGGCTGGTGCTGGACACCGCCGACCGGGCCTACGCGCAGCGCCTCGCCGCCCGCGGCGTCGCGAGCACCAGCCTCGATACGTTGATGCGCTCTCCGGTGCGCTCCACCGCGGTCGCGCGCGCCGTCCTGAGCCTCGGCGTCTCGCTCGCGGAGCGCCGCACGCTGGCGAGCTGATCGTGGCGATCATGATCCTGCCGATCCCGGGACTGCCGCAGGTGCGCCCCGGCGACGACCTGGCCGAGCTGCTGGCGAGCGCCATCTCGTCGTCCCGGGTCGGCGTCAAGCAGGGCGACGCGCTCGTCGTCTGCCAGAAGGTGGTGTCGAAGGCCGAGGGGCGCGTGGTCGCGCTCGACGACGTCGAGCCTTCGGCGCTCGCGCGCCGCTGGGCTGCGGCGCACGACAAGGACCCGCGCCTCATCGAGCTCGTCTTCCGCGAGAGCACGCGCATCGTGCGCATGGACGGCGGCAACCTGATCGTCGAGACCGGCCCCGGCTGGGTGTGTGCGAATGCCGGCATCGATCAGTCGAATGCCGTCGCCGAGGGAGTCGTGACCCTGCTTCCGCTCGATCCGGATGCATCGGCGCGCCGCCTGCGTGACGAGCTCCGGCGTCACCTGGGCGTCGCCCTCGCAGTGGTCGTCATCGACACCTTCGGACGCCCGTGGCGCGAGGGACAGGTCGAGTTCGCGCTCGGCGTCGCCGGCATGGCGCCGCTGGACGATCTGCGGGGTACGCGCGACCTCATGGGGCACGAGCTCGGCGTCACGGTGATCGGTGTCGCCGACGAGATCGCGTGCGCCGCCGGGCTCGCGATGCGCAAGGCCTCCGGCGTCGCCGCGGTGCTGGTGCGCGGCTGCGAGCTCGGACCGGAGCCCGAGGATCCGCAGGCAGGGGGCGGGCGCTCGATGATCCGGCCGCGCGAGCACGACCTGTTCCGTTAGCGCCACGACGTCGCGCACGCTGCGCGACGGACTGCGACGCTCGTGCGCTCAGGTCGCCGGCGGTGCCGTGGCCGTGGCGAGATCGGACGTCGCCGGCTCCGAGGCGACCCAGGACGCGGTCGCCGGGCGGTCGGTAGGCAGCGCGGTGGCGGGACGCACCCAGCCGGGCGCACGCCCGGGCGGCACCGGAACGCGCTCGTGCTGGCGCTGCGCGAGCCGCAGCAAGATCTTCATCGAGTTCTCGAACTCGTCCATCGGCCGCGTCTCGACCCGCCCCTCGCGCACCAGCTCGTCGAAGATGCGCTCGCCCTTCTCGGTGCGCAGGATGGTGATCGTCCACTCCATCGAGCCCACGCCACCGCACGAGATGTCCGCCACCTCTCCGGTGAAGTCGCCGCAGTGGTGGCACTCGGGCCGCGCGTACTCCTGCGCGCGCTTGAGCGGCATGTCCACCACCTCGCCGCTCTTCTTGTAGATCAGCACCTTGCCCTTGACGTTGAACTTCTCGACCTCGGCCAGCGGGATGCCCATCTCCTGCTCGATCTTCTGCACCATCAGGCCCTCGTAGGTGAACACCTCGGTGCACAGCAGGCCGATCGTCAACGTCACGCGCTCGCCGAAGCCCTTCAGGAACTTCGTCTGGCGCTCGATGTGCTTCTCCTTCTTGCGGCCGTTGTCGAGATACGACGCGTCCGCCTGCTGCATCTTGCGAACCGGCGTGACCTGACACGGCACGCCGACGAAGGCGATCCTTTCGCAGCCTTTCTCCTCTGCCTGCTCGAGCGCGAGATCGTTCGGGCAGTAGGTGTACCAGGAGCCGGCGGTCCGCAGCGCCTCCTCGCGCGAGGTGACGAGCGCCGGCATCGGGTGAGCCGGGCGCTCCGGGTCGCGCACCGATACCGCCGCACCGTCGAACAGCCCCTTCTCGAAGCCGTAGGCGAGGAGCGTGGTGACCACGCCGCCGTCCTGGCAGGTCGCCTTCACACCCTCGTCGGTCGAGCGCGCGGCGACGATTCTCCGGTAGCGGCCGAAGACGCCCTCGTAGAGCTTGGGCTCGCTCGCGAACACCGCCTCGGCGAGCTGGAAGTCGCGCGGGTAGAGGCGCGGGCACACCTGGGCACACACGTCGCAGCCGATGCCCTCGCTGATCCCACAGAAGTCGTGCGCGGCGGACGCCTTGGCGGTCTGCATCGGCTTGCCGTTCACGTACTCGATCACGTTGTGCGGGCAGACGAGGACGCAGGAGCCGCACTCGCAGCAGCTCCCGTAGGCCACGACCTCGTTCATCATCTGCTTGAAGGTCGAGCGCATTGGTCTTTCCGGCTGCGCGACCTTCGAGGTCCGCAGATGGGCCGGCGGCTCGACGCTCGGCGACAGCGGTTTGGACATCGCGTCAGTCGTAGCGGATGAGCGAGTGCACGGAAACCGGCGCGAGACGCTTGCGCCCGTCGAGGAAGCCGAGCTCGATCAAGAAGGCGCAGCCGACGACGGTCCCTTCGAGCCGGCGGACGAGGTCGAGTCCGGCTTGCGCCGTTCCGCCGGTCGCGAGCAGGTCGTCCACGAGCAGGACACGGTGCCCCTTGCCGACGGCGTCCTGGTGGATCTCGAGCGAGTCGGTGCCGTACTCCAGCTCGTAGGAGGCCGAGTGCGTCTGCCACGGCAGCTTGCCCGGCTTGCGGACGATCGCGAGCCCGACGCCGAGCTCCACCGCGACGGGGGCGCCCGTGATGAAGCCGCGCGACTCGATGCCGAGGACCGCGTCTACCTTGCCGCGGAAGGGCTCGGCGAGACGTACCACCGCCTCCTTGAATGCGGCGCCGTCGGCCAGCAGCGGAGTGATGTCCTTGAAGACGATGCCCTTCTTCGGGAAGTCGGGAATGTCGCGGATGTGGCGGGTGAGATCGATGCTCATCGGTGGTCGGTCAGCCTCCGGTGCGACGCTTGCTGCCCTGGGCGACGAGGGAGCTCGGCGTCTTCTTCGGCAAGAATGCCATCGGGTCCCTCGCCTGGTTGTTCTTGCGCACCTCGAAGTGCAGGTTCGGCCCGGTGGTTCGCCCGGTCTGACCGACCGATGCAATCACAGCGCCACGGCGAACACGAGTGCCGTGACCGACCAGGTTCTTGCTGTTGTGCGCGTAGACGGTGGTCAAGCCGTCGTCGTGTGCCAGGATTACGACCTTGCCATAACCGCGCAACGCCCCGACGTAGGCAACGGTGCCGTCGAGCGCCGCGCGCACGGGCGTACCTTCGGGAGCGGCGATGTCGATGCCGTCGTGATGAGCGTTGCCACGCGGCCCGAAGCGCGAGCTGACCGACCCCGCGGCCGGCCAGAGGAGCCCCTCACCCTCGATCCAGTCCGAATCCTGCTCTTGACCAGCGCCCCCGAGCAGGCTGCAGCCGGACGCGAGCACGGCCAGCAGCGCGAGCCCTGCGAACGCTCCCGGGACTCCCCCCGGCCTGCTCCTCCACACCCCCATCGTCCGCGAACGTCCTGCCGTTCCCCCTCGTGCCCGCCACCTCGATCCGACCACTCAGCGTGCGAAGCCGTACCGCCCGAGCAGCTTCACGAAGCGGCAATCGCCGATGTACTCCTCGGTCACCCCCGCCGCGTCCACACGCAGCCGCAGCAGAGCCTGCGAGTCCTCCTCGCCGATCGGCACGACGAGCTTGCCGCCCGCGCGGAGCTGCGACAACAGAGGCCTTGGCACCTGCGGGGTGCCCGCCGTCACGATGATCGCGTCGAACGGCGCTTCGGCGTTCCAGCCGATCGTTCCGTCTCCGACGCGCAGCGCGACGTTGTAGAGGCTCAGGTGATCGAGCACGCGGCGGGCACGGGTCGCGAGCGCGGCGATGCGCTCGATGCTGAATACGTTCGCGCAGATCTTGGCCAGGATGGCCGTCTGGTAGCCGGAGCCGGAGCCGATCTCTAGGACACGCTCGGTGCCTTGAAGCTCCAAGGCCTCGGTCATCAGCGCAACCATGTATGGATGCGAGATCGTCTGGCCGTACCCGATCGGCAGGGGGTGGTCGTCGTACGCGCGCTCGCGAAGGGCTTCATCGACGAACACGTGGCGCGGGGTGGTCGCCATTGCCGAGAGCACCCGGCGGTCGCGAATGCCGCGCGCCGCGAGCTGCTCGTCCACCATCCGCTTCCGCTGACGGTCAAACAGCATCGTGCTCGGCCCCGCATCCTCCCCACACGACCACGCGGCAGCCCTAGCAGAGGATGCGCCGGCCGGGCAAGCGAAACGTGCGCCCGCAAAGGCAAAAGAGTCGGGACGGCCAGATTTGAACTGGCGACCCCCTGCACCCCAAGCAGGTGCGCTACCAGGCTGCGCCACGCCCCGACGTCCGGCTTCTGTACTTGCTTTGATGGCCACGAGCAAGGTGCTGTCGGCGCATCGGCGTGGGCGCATCGTTGCGCCCACGCCGGTACCCGTCGAAGGCAAACCGGGCAGCGACGCAAGAACGAAACACACCCTTGCACCAGTGCATCCCGGAGCCTCGCTCCGGCGCTGTGCAGCAGCCTGAATCATCAGGATTCAGAGGGGGTCTGCGGGGCATACAGCTTGCTGTCCTTCGAGTCACGGTGGTCCATCGCCCCTACCCGACCGACGTCGCCCCATCCTGGATGGCCTCCGCCTGACGGCACCCCCTAGAACTCGATCGGAGGAACCATGCTCGTCTTCACAGACCCCACCTCGACACTCTGTACCGCCGTCGTCGCCGGTTTTGCGTTCGGCCTCCTGCTCCTCGGGAACCGCAGACGCTGATTGGATCCCCACCGTCCGGGCCCCGCTCCCGGACCCTTCGGAGGCCGAAAGCCCGATGAAAGCACAGAACTCCTCACTCGCACACCAAGACGTGGCCACCTTCGACGTTGCCGATGCGGTCACTCGCGCGCAGGGCGTGGTGATCACCCCGGCCCACGAGCGCTCGGCGTCGGCGCGCACGGGTGGCACCGGCCAGAGCCGTCGCCGTCCCGAACGGGCGCACCGTGAGGGCGCGAACCCGTTCGGGCCGGACGTGATCTTGCCCGAGCAGTTCTACGACCAGCGCAACGGAACGGAGCAGGCGGCGGGCGAGAAGGCGCTCATGCTCGCGGTGCTCGAGGACGGGATCCGCTGCTTCCAGGAGCACCTGAAGAACCCGCGAGTGCGCCCCCGGCTGCTAGCCCGCCAGGCGGAAAAGTGGATCCGCTCGGCGGACTGGGACTGGCCGTTCTCCTTCAACAACGTGTGCGAGTCGCTGTCGCTGAACCCGGACTGCCTGCGCAGCCGGCTCCTGGCACCGCGCGCCAACGGGGAGGCGGCACCGAAGCCGCGTCCGTCGAGCCATCGCGTCTACCGTCTCACGCCGCGAGTGAAGCCGCCGCGACGGCGCTGAGACCTCCCCGGTCGCGCCGGTTGCAGCTCGTCCGCCCACGCTGACGGGGATGCGGCCGGCGCCCCCCGGCGCGGCGCATCTGCGCTCCCAACCGATCTCCGCTCTCGGCTCGCTCAGCGCGAGGCGGGATGATGATCGAGGCCGCCCGCCGTGGCGGCGGCTGGCGGCGCAGTCGGCTCTGCGGGTCGCACGCCGTCGTTGATCGCGTTCTTCAAAACCTGGCTCGCCTTGAAGGACAGAACCCGCCGGCCCGAGATGACGATCTCCTCGCCGGTCTGCGGGTTGCGGCCCTTGCGCGGCCGCTTCGCGTTGACGACGAAGTTTCCGAAGCCCGAGAGCTTCACCTTCTCACCGGCCTCGAGTCGGGCCTTGATGAGCTCGAAAACGAGGTCCACGACGTCGCTCGCGTCCTTCTTCGACGACTTCGCGCGCTCGTAGATCCGTTCGACGATGTCTGCCTTCGTCATCTCTCGACCTCGACGCCTTCTACGTCGAAGCGCCAGGCGCTTTCAACACCTTCGGCGCGCCTACGAAACGACGCCGCAGCGCGTGCTCAGGCCGCCAGCGCAGCCTTCGCCCGCTCGGCGATCGCACCGAACGCCGTCGCGTCACGCGCCGCGAGATCGGCGAGAACCTTGCGGTCCATCTCGATGCCGGCCTTCTTCAGGCCCTCGATGAAGCGGCTGTACGAGAGATCGAACGTCCGCACCGCGGCGTTGATGCGCACGATCCAGAGTGCCCGGAACTCGCGCTTCTTCACCCTGCGATCGCGGTAGGCGTAAACGAGGCCACGCTCGACGGTCTCACGCGCCTGACGATACAGCTTGCGCCGTCCGCCGACGTTGCCCTTGGCGAGCTTGAGGATCTTCTTGTGACGTTTGCGGGCCTTGGTGCCGCGCTTTACCCGTGGCATGCGTCCTCCTCAGAGATAGGGCAGCAGACGCTTCACCGCGGGGGTGTCGCTCGCGGCGACGACCACCGAGTGGCGGAGCTTCCGTTTTTGCTTGCGCGTCTTCGCGGACATCTGGTGGCGCGCGAACGCGTGCGAGCGCTTCACCTTGCCACTTCCGGTGGCCTTGAAGCGCTTCGCGGCAGAACGATTCGAGCGGATCTTCGGCATGGTCTTCCCCGTACGTCGGGCTATCGGTTTGCCTGGGCCCTGACGGGCTCGGCGGGCGTCGTGGCGATCGGCACGCGGGCGCGCTCGACCACCTCGGCGACGAAGGATTCCAGGGACTGCGCGGGCTGGTTCGGCGCCCCGCCGCGCCAGCGTGGCGCGACCGAGCCGGCAGCGGCCTCCTTGTCGCCGATCACCGCGATGATCGGCGTCTTCAGCACCTCCGCTGCCCTGATCTTGAACCCGAGCTTCTCGTTTCTCTGATCGACCTCCACGCGGATGCCCGCCGCTGCGAGGCTCTCACCCACGCGAGTGGCGTGCTCCGCCACCCGATCGGTAACGCTTAACACCCGGACCTGAACCGGTGCCAGCCAGAGCGGCAACGAGCCGGCCGTGTGCTCGACGAGGATCGCGATGAAGCGCTCGATCGAGCCCAGGACCGCGCGGTGCAGCATCATCGGCCGCCCCTCGACGCCATCGGGGGTGACATAGCTGATGCCGAAGCGGTCCGGCATCGCGCAGTCGATCTGGATGGTGGCGAGGGTCCACGAGCGCTTGAGCGCGTCGCGGACGTTGAAGGCGATCTTCGGCCCGTAGAAGGCGCCGTCGCCCGGGCTCACCGTGTAGTCGAAGCCGGCACGCTCGAGGCCGCCGCGCAGCGCCGCCTCGGCGGTCTCCCAGAGCTCGAGGGAGCCGAGGAACTTCTCGGGACGCGTCTCGATCGCGATCGAGACGTCGGAGAAGCCGAACGCGTCGTAGACCTCGCGGGTCATGGCGAGGAAGGCGGCGAACTCGTCGTCGAGCTGCTCGGGCGTGCAGAAGATGTGCGCGTCGTCCTGCGCGAAGCCGCGCACGCGCGTGAGCCCGTTCAGGACGCCGGAGCGCTCGAAGCGGTGCAGGCGCGAGAAGTCCGCCATGCGGATCGGCAGGTCGCGGTACGACTTCTTGCCCTGCCCGAAGAGGTACACGTGCCCCGGGCAGTTCATCGGCTTGATGCCGTACTCCTCCTCGTCCGCGGTGACGAGGAACATGTCCTCGCGGTAGTTCTCGTAGTGGCCGGAGGTCTTGAACAGCTCCGTCTTGTAGAGCTGCGGGGTGATGACCTCGGTGTAGCCGTACTTGCGGTAGAGGTCGCGGATGTAGGCGACCAGCAGGTTGTAGACGATCGTCCCGTTCGGGTGGAAGAACGGGATGCCGGGCGCGATCGGGTGCAGCGAGAAGAGGTCGAGCGCCGGGCCGAGGCGGCGATGGTCGCGCTTCTTCGCCTCCTCGAGCAGCGCCAGGTGCTCTTCGAGCGCGGCCTTGTCGGCGAACGCCGTGCCGTAGATCCGCTGCAGCATCGGGTTGCGCTCGTCGCCGCGCCAGTAGGCGCCCGCGACGTGCGTCAGCTTGAACGCACCGAGCCGCCCGGTGGACTGCACGTGCGGACCGCGGCACAGGTCGGTGAAGTCGCCCTGCGTGTAGAGCCCGATCGGCTCGCTCGACGGGATGCCGGCGATGATCTCCGCCTTGAACTCCTCGCCGATCGACCGGAAGTGCGCGACCGCCTCGTCGCGCGGCATCTCCGAGCGCACGACCGGGAAGTCGGACGAGACGATCTTCTTCATCTCGGCCTCGATGCGCTCGAGGTCCTCGGGGGTGAAGCCGCGCTCGAAGGCGAAGTCGTAGTAGAAGCCGTCCTCGATCACCGGGCCGATCGTGACCTGCGCCTCCGGGAAGAGCCGCTTCACCGCCTGCGCGAGCAGGTGGGCGGTCGAGTGGCGGAGGACGTCGAGCCCCGCCGGCGTCGCGGCGACGACCGGCGCCAGCTCGCAGTCGGCGTCGATCGGGCGCGACAGGTCGATCGTCTTGCCGTCGCGGGTCGCGGCGATCGCGCCCTTGACGACGCCCGCACGCTTCAGGATCGCGACGGCGGGTTCACCCGCCTCGGCGCGAACGGGCTCCTGCCCCGGGATGCGTACGGAGATCTCGGACATACGACGACGACCTGGATGATAGGCGCGGGCGGGATTGAACCGCCGACCCCTTCCGTGTCAAGGAAGTGCTCTCCCACTGAGCTACGCGCCTGCCAGTTGATGGTGCAACCGTTTCGGGTACCAACGGCCCCGTAGACTGTCAACTGCGCTCGTCGCAACAAGCGGGTTGCGCGACCATCGGCACCGTCCCCTCTGCGAAGCCCGAAGGGCGAGCGGCCGAGGCGAAGCCGAGCCGGGGGAGTGAATCGACCGCGGCTCCGCCGCGGTCGAGGGAGGGGGACAGAGTCCCCCTCCGTTAAACGTTAAACCGAAAGTGGATCACGTCGCCGTCGGCGACGACGTACTCCTTGCCCTCAAGCCGCAGCTTGCCCGCCTCGCGGCAGCGCGCCTCGGTCTTGTACTGTACGAGAGCCTCGTAGGGGATCACCTCCGCGCGAATGAAGCCGCGCGCGATGTCCGAGTGGATCTTGCCCGCCGCGCCCTGCGCGACCTCGCCGCGACGGATCGTCCAGGCACGCACCTCGTCCTCGCCCGCGGTGAGGAAGCTCATCAGGTTGAGCAGCGCGTACGACGCCTGGATGAAACGATCGCGCGCCGATTCCGCCAACCCGAGCTCGGCCTCGAAGCTGCGCCGATCCTGCGGCTCGAGGTCCGCAAGCTCCATCTCGACCTTGCCGGAGATCACCACCAGCGCGAGCCCCTCGGCCTCGACGAACGCGCGCACGGCTTCGGGCGCCGGTGACGCGACCGCGTCCTCGTTGACGTTCAGCACCGTCAAGCGCGGCTTCAGGGTCAGGAACTGGAAGCCGGCGAGGCTCGCCTCCTCGTCGCGTGACAGGCCGAGGTGGCGCAGCTCGCGCTCGGACTCGAGCGCCTCGCGCAGCTTGTCGAGCAGCTCGCGCTCGCGCTCCTTGCCCTTCTCGCGCTTCAGGCGCTCGAGTCGCCGCTCGACGATGGTCAGGTCGGCGACCACGAGCTCGGTCTTGAAGCTCTCGAGGTCGCGGCGCGGATCGGGTGGCAGCTGGGCGGGATCGTCGAACGCGCGCACGACCTGCGCGAGCGCGTCGGCCTCGCGCATCTGCGTCAGCACGCGCTCGTCGAGCCGTCCGCCGGTGGTCGGCGGATCGGGGAAGTCGACGAACGTCATCTCCGCGTAGGTGATCTTCTTCGGCGAGAACATCTCGGCGAGCGCGTCGACGCGCGCGTCCGGCACCTTGAGCGCGCCGAGGTTCGGCTTGCTCGCCGACGACGACGTGCCGAGCCCCACGTCGGCGTGCAGCCCGGTGAGCGCGTTGAAGATGGTGGTCTTGCCCGAGCCGGGAAACCCGGCGATGCCCATGCGCACGTTCGTCTCGCCTCTCAGCCTTTCTTCGCCTGGCTCGCGACGGGCAGCAGCCCGCGCGCCTGCGCCCGGCAGATCGCGACCACCGACTTCGCGTCGATCAGCTCTGCGGACGCGATCGAGCGCAGCACGTCCGCGACCGGCACCGGACGGACCTCGGTGATCACCTCGTCCACGTCGAGCTTCTGCGTCGCCGGCGCGAGCCCCTTCGCGAGGAAGAGGTGGATGCGCTCGTCGGTGTAGCCCGGGGCCGGCAGGATGTGACCGAGATCGACCATCTCGCTGGCGCTCATCCCGGTCTCCTCCTCGAGCTCCCGATGTGCGCACGCGAGCGGCGCCTCATGCGCAGCCAGCGTTCCCGCCGGAACCTCCCACAGCATTCCGCCCGCCGCGTGACGGAACTGGTGCACGAGGAGAATCTCGCCCCGATCGGTCAGCGGCACGATCGCCGCCGCGCCGGGATGGCGGATCATCTCGAGATCGGTCTCGACGCCGCTCGGCAAGCGCACGCGCTCGACGCCGATGTCGAGCACGCGACCCTTGTGGATCGCTCTTCGCGAGAGGACGACGGCGCTCGACATCCCGACGATCATAGGGATCGACGCACGCGGCGACAACGCGCGACGCGCGCACCGGCAACGCGCGTTGCGCCGTGCGCGCATCCGTACTACCGCCACGCGTGGAGGTTCCTGCCGATGGCGCTCAAGCGTGCGATGATCAAGCTCACCCCCGAGGAACAGGCCGAGTTCCTGGCGCGCGGAAAGACGATCTACCTCGCGTCGAACGGCGAGGACGGCTTCCCGCACCTGATCGCCATGTGGTACGCGATCGAAGGCGACGCGATCCTCATGACGACCTTCAAGAAGTCGCAGAAGGTCAAGAATCTGCGCCGGGACCCGCGCTGTGCGCTGCTGCTCGAGGAAGGCACGTCCTACGAGAAGCTGAAGGGCGTGTTCCTGCGCGGCGCCTGCGAGCTGATCGAGGACGAGGAGACGACGCTCGCGACGCTCGGCAAGATCGGTGCGCGCGCCGCCGGCTCGGACACCCCACCGCCCAAGGAGGCGATGGAGGGAATGCGCCCACAGGCGCGGAAGCGCGTGACCCTCGTCTTCCGCGCGAGCAAGACGCGCAGCTGGGATCACGCGAAGCTGGGCGGCGTCTACTGACGCCGCCCGCCGCGGCCGCCGTTACTCGGCGGCCGCCTCCGGCAGCACCTTGACGGTGATGGTCGCCTTCACGTCGTGCGCGATGCCGACGACGATCCGGTAGGTGCCGAGGCGCTTGATCGGATCGTCGAGGTCGATGCGACGACGATCGACGGTGATGCCGCGCGCGGACAGGTGCTGCGCGATATCGAGGTTGGTGACCGAGCCGTAGAGACGGTCTTCCTCGCCCGCGCGCGCCTGGATCTCGACGACGAACCCGTCGAGCTTGTCTGCCTCGGCACGCGCCAGCTTGCGCTCGCGCTCGCGCTTGATGGCGATCAGTCCCTTCTCGTGCTCGAGCGTCGCCAGGTTCTTCCGGCTCGCCTCGACTGCCATGCCGCGCGGCAAGAGGAAGTTGCGCGCGTACCCTGGCTTGACCTTGACGACCTCGCCCATCGCACCGAGATGCGAGACGTCCTCACGAAGAATCACTTCCATCGGAGCCTTCCCTACCGAGACGTCGGCCGTCAGTTGCGGACGAGGTTGAACGGCAGCAACGCCGTCGCCCGCGCCTGCTTGATCGCTGCGGTGAGCCGACGCTGGTGGCGGGCGCAGTTGCCGGTGATCCGGCTGGGGATGATCTTGCCGCGCTCGGTGATGAAGTTCGAGAGCACGCGGACTTCCTTGTAATCGAGCGGCAGGGTCTTCTCCGCGCAAAAACGGCAGACCTTGCGACGCCCCCCGCGGCGGCGGAAGAGCCCCTTGTCGTCGGAACGCCCGCGACCCGGCTTGCGGCCACCCTCACCGGCTGACTTGCTTGGCATCATGACTCGCTCTCAAACCTTTCCGTCTTGCTCTTTGCGCGGTGTCGCTCAGGACAGATCCGGGACCTCGGCGTCGACTCCCTCGTCGAGCGCCAGGTCGTCGCCACGCCGCCGCGAGTCGCGTCCCTCGCGTCCGTCCTCATCGCCCTCGGCGTCGTCCTCCGCGTCGCGCCGCGGACGATGCAGCTCGATGGGCGGCCGGTTCGGGTCGATCTGCGTCGTCATGTAGCGCAGTACCTGCTCGAAGATGCGCAGGTTGCGCTCGAGCTCGGCGACCGTCGCACCGTCGCCCTTGAACGTGAGGATCACGTAGAAGGCGCGGCGCTGCTTGTTGATCCGATACGAAAGATCGCGCAGGCCCCACTCGACGACCTGGGTGATCTCGCCTCCCTGGCCCTCGATGATCTGCTTCACCCGCTCGACCTGATCCTTGATCGCGGCCTCGCCGATGTCCGGGTGATAGGCGATCAGTGCCTCATAGCAACGCATGCGACCTCCCAAAAAGACGCTTCTGTAACAACGTAACGGCCGCGGCTCAAGCCGGCATTCCGGAGAGCGGGCGTCACGGCGTCGAATCGCCCGAGACCGGGACCGGGGGGGCATTCACCCGGCCCATCGCCACCTCGATACCGAGCTCGCACCAGACCTCGACCCCGGCCGTGGCCACGTCGAGTGCCGCGTCGAACGTGGGCCACTCCGTCTCCGTGAACGGTGCGAGGACGAAGTCCACGATCTCCGCATCGCCCGCCGGACGGCCGATCCCGACGCGAAGTCGGGAGAACTCCCGCGTGCCCAGGTGCTCGACGATCGACTCGATGCCCCGGTGCCCGGCAGTGCCCCCGCCCCGTTTGAGCTTGATCCTGCCGAGCGGCAAGTCGAGCTCGTCGTGCACGACCAGCACGTCGGCCGCCTCGAGCCCGAGATCCTGCACGAAGCCTGCGACCGAAATCCCGCTCCGGTTCATGAAGGTCTGGGGCTCGATGAGCGCGACCCGGTTGCCCGCGAGCTCGATCTCGGCCCACGCGGCGTGGTGCCGCCCGGAGGCGAGGTCCACGCCGCGCGCGCGACCGAGCCGTTCGACCACCATGAAGCCCGCGTTGTGCCGGGTCGACGCGTAGCGCGCACCCGGATTGCCGAGCCCGACGACGGCCTTCGGCACGAGCTGCTACTTCTTGCCCTCGGCCTTCTTCGCCTCGGGCTTCTTTCCTTCACCCTTCTTCGCATCGCCCCCATCGGCGGCCGCCGCGACGGCCCCCTCCGCTCCCTCGGCACCCGCGGGCTTCGCCTCGGCCGTCGGGGGAACGACGCTGACGACGGTGTCCGTGGGGTCGAGCACGGCTTCGACGCCCTCGGGGAGCTTCAGATCCGCGACGTGCAGGGCGTCGTGAATCGCCAGTGCGCTGACGTCCACTGCGATGAACTCGGGAATCGCCGTCGGAAGACACCGCACCGCCATCTCGCGGATGATCGGCTGCAGGATGCCTCCGAGCGCCACACCGGCGGCCTTGCCCTCGAAGTGCAGCGCGACCCGCACCTCGATGGCCTGGTCCAGCGACACCTCGTAGAAGTCGGCGTGGACCGGCGTGCCCGTGACGGGGTGATGCTGCACCTCGCGCAGCAGAACCATGCGCTTGTCGACCGCCGCAGAGCTCGAGCGCAGCTCGATCAGGTGCGTCCCCTCGAGGTTCGCGATGCGACGGCTGAAGTCGCGCGTGTCGACGCTGAGCGTGATGCCGTTGGCCTTGCCGCCGTAGAACACCGCCGGCATCCGTCCCTGTGCGCGCGTGCGCCGCGCGGGGCCCTTGCCCCTGCCTTCGCGCGCCTCGACCTCGAGCGTGAGCGTTTCCATCTTCGGTTCTCCGATTCCTGGCTTGACTGCGATCGCCGCGCTCAGATGAAGAGCGAGCTGATCGACTCCTCGTTGTGCGTTCGGCGAATCGCCTCGCCGATGAGCTGCGCGACCGACAGGACCTTCACCTTCGAGCAGGCGCGCGCCTTCTCGCCGAGCGCGATCGTGTCGGTCACGATCAGCTCGCGCATGCGCGACTTCTCGAGCCGCTCGATCGCCGGGCCTGACAGCACGGCGTGCGTGCACGCCGCGATGACCTCGTGCGCGCCCGCGTCGATCGACGCCTCGGCGGCGTTGCAGAGCGTACCGGCGGTGTCGACCATGTCGTCGACCAGGATCGCGAGCCGCGAGCGCACCTCGCCGATGATGTGCATCTCCGCGACCTCGTTCGGACCGGAGCGGCGCTTGTCGATGACCGCGAGCGCTCCGTCCAGTCGCTTCGCGAACGCGCGCGCGCGTTCCACGCCGCCCGCATCGGGCGAGATCACCGTGCAGGATTCGCGCCCGATACGGTCGCGCAGGTGCCGCAGCAGCACCGGGGTCGCGTAGAGATTGTCGACCGGGATGTTGAAGAAGCCCTGGATCTGACCGGCGTGCAGATCCATCGTCAGGACGCGCGACGCGCCGGCGGTCTCGATCAGGTCGGCGACCAGCTTGGCGCTGATCGGCGTGCGCGGTGCGACCTTACGGTCCTGCCGGGCGTACCCGTAGTACGGGATCACCGCCGTGATGCGGCCGGCCGACGCGCGCTTCAGCGCGTCGAGCATCAGCAGCAGCTCCATGAGGTGGTCGTTGCCGGGTGTGGACGTCGACTGGATCACGAAGACGTCGCCGCCGCGCACGTTCTCCTGGATGTCGACGTTGATCTCACCATCGCTGAAGCGGCGTGTCTCCACGGTCGCGACCGGAACGCCCAGGTAGGCGCAGATGTCGCGCGACAACGCCGGGTTCGAGCTCCCGGCGAAGATCTTGATGGCGTCCTTGGCGATGTCGCCCCGCAGCGTTCCGTCCATCATGAGTGCGCCGACTTCCCGTTTCTCCCTCGCCGTCACGAGCTGGGCGGGAAGGATTCGAACCTTCGAATGCCGGATCCAAAGTCCGGTGCCTTACCAACTTGGCGACCGCCCACGCAGGTCGATGCCCGGTTTCTCTAGCGATCGTTCCGGATGGCTGCCAGCCACGCCGACCGAAGCCGTCGAGATACGAAACCGGGACAGGACGCGCAACAACGCGAGATTCGAAGGTCACTCGCCGTTGAAGGCGCAGGATCGGGTCGCTAGGCCTCTGCCGTGGCAGACCCTACGGCAGAGGCCCTCGCCAGGGTCGCGGCATCGGTCGCGCGCGAGGCGGGGGGACTGATCCGCGACCGGTTCGACGCCCCGCGCGTGATCGGTACGAAGTCGGGCTCGGTGGACCTCGTCACCGATACCGATCGGGCCGCGGAACGATTGATCCTGGAGCGGATCCGGGCCGACTTCCCGGGTCACGCGATCCTCGCCGAGGAGTCGGGGGCTCTTGCCTCATCGGGCGGCGACACCCCGCCCTTTTCGTGGGTCGTCGACCCGCTCGACGGGACGACCAATTTCGCGCACGGCGTGCCGCACTTCGCGGTGTCGATCGCCGTGGTCCGTGGCGGAACTGGCGGCGCCGCGCAGCTGCGTGCCGCCCGCCCCGTGGCCGGAGCCGTGTACGACCCGATGCGCGACGAGCTGTTCGTTGCGCACGAGAACGGTCCGGCGACGCTCGACGGTCGGCCGATCACGGTGTCGGACGAGACGTCGCTCGAGGCGAGCCTGCTCGCGACCGGCTTCCCGTACGACCGGCGCGAGCGGGTCGACGACTACCTCGGCTTCTGGCGGGTCCTCATGCAGCAGGCGCGCGACATCCGCCGAATCGGCGCAGCGGCGCTCGACCTCGCCTGGGTGGCCTGCGGTCGCGTGGACGGCTTCTGGGAGTGGCGGCTCAAGCCGTGGGACGTCGCTGCCGGGCGACTCCTCGTCGAATGCGCAGGAGGACGGGTGACCAACTTCGGTGGCGCAGATCCGGGCATCGAGGCCACCGAGACGCTCGCGACCAACCGCAAGGTCCACGACCAGGTGC